>JADMIO011200081.1_pt1 | contig 101773 bp, 95 predicted proteins | sample 8958161 | NCBI WGS metagenome assembly JADMIO01 (sample SAMN16585339, study PRJNA669376) | soil metagenome | isolation source: Crop rotation soil | place: USA: Cullars Rotation, Alabama | collected 2011 | reverse complement strand
CGCGACAACTTGTCCACGTGGAATTCTAAGCTTAGGATCCCAATGTGCTGGAAAGCGTCATCGTCGCCGGTCACGTGGACCTCTCGATCGGTTCGGTGGTTTGTTTCCTGGGCGCTTTGATGGCCGTGATGAATACCAATCACGGACTGAGCCCCTCCGTGTCGCTCGCGATCACGGTTGCGGTGGGCCTCGGGATCGGCGTCGCGCAGGGTTTTCTGATCAGTTACCAGCGCGTGCCGGCGTTCATCGTGACCTTAGGTGGAATGATGGCGTTCCGCGGCCTGTCGATGTGGATTACGTCTAATTCAACGGTACCTCTGCAGGAAAACTGGATCTCGTCCGTGGGCACGGCTTACCTGAGCCCTCATCTGGGCTGGATCCTGACTTCGGCAGCCGTGGTGCTCGGATCGCTCAGCCTCGCCCGTGCGTATCGCGCCAATCTGAAATACGGGCTGGAGACCCCGCCCTGGTACGTCGTCGCGCTTCGGATCGCGGCGTTGAATGCCGTGATGATTGCTTTCATGAGCGTGCTCGCAAGCTATGAAGGTATCCCCGTACCCGTGCTGATCATGCTGGTGCTCATGCTCGCGTTTAACTTTGTCGCGACGCAGACCACCTGGGGTCGTCATATCTACGCGATCGGCGGCAACGTCGAGGCCGCGTACGTCTCGGGCATCAACGTCAGGCTGCGCACCCTCGGCGTGTTCGTGCTGATGGGATTGCTCGCAGCAGTGGGCGGCGTGATTCTCACTGCGCGCGTCGGCAGCGCTTCGCCGGATGCGGGTCAGCTACTCGAGCTCGACGCCATCGCGGCCTGCGTGATCGGCGGCACCAGCCTGATGGGCGGGCGCGGCAGCATTCTGGGCGCGCTCCTCGGCGCGCTCGTGATGGAGAGTCTGAACAACGGGATGAGCTTGGCCAACATCGAGCCGTTCTGGCAGTACATCGTCAAGGGCGGCGTACTCGTCGCGGCCGTGTGGATGGATATCGCCTCCCAGGATAAGAGACGCTGATGAGCGCTCAAGGACTTCAGGAAAAGTACGCTGCTCACAGCGCCTGCTTCGGCTGCGGTCCCGCCAACGAGAAGGGCCTGCGCATCAGGAGCATCGTCCAGGGCGATGAGGTCGTCGCCGACTGGAAATCCGAACCGCATCACGAGGCGTTTCCAGGCGTGTTGAATGGTGGAATCATCGGCGCGTTACTCGACTGCCATTCCAACTGGACCGCTGCGTGGGCTTTGATGAAGCAGGCTGGCGCGGATTCTCCGCCGTGTACCGTGACCGCGGATTATTCAATCAAGCTCCTGCGGCCGACGCCGACAAACGGCGTGATTCACCTCGTTGCGAAACCGGTGGAAGTCGGCGCGGATCGCGCCGTGATCGAGGCCACGCTGATGGCGGGTGGAAAGCCTTGCGCGACCTGCCGCGGAACTTTCGTCGCCGTCAAGCCGGGGCATCCGGCGTATCATCGGTGGTAGGCCGCCGCGACGGAAGAGAAGGCCTGCGAAAATGTCCGTAGGGCGCTTCCGTTCCGGGCGAGGAGGATCTGTCTAGGCGGGTAAGGGCTTTCCGGAAACTATTACATTTTCGCGCGCGTGACCAAAGTCGGCGGCAGCAGCACGCTGAAAGATGGTCAGATCTACATGATGTGCTACTACTTTCAAAAAAGTGAAATGAAGGACAACGCCGCTAGGGCGTATTGGCAAGATGATCCCTAATCTGTTTTAGGTGATCCTGCTTTATTTTTGTCTGCGGGTGCCGCCGGAATCACCTCTGGGTTGATCAGGCGAATAGCTTCCTTCGCCGCCGCTATGTCGTCCTTAAATTTTCCGTCACCTGCCTTGAGGCAGCTGTCCAAAGCGGAAAGATAACCCGGCTTGCTTGGTTCTTCCGGATCCTCATATCCCTCCAGCCGGGCTTTCGCTTTCTCGGATCGACTTCTATCAGTAAAGTTCTTCCACGCCTTAAATGCCGAGTCATACTTTACTGGAACCGTTCTGATCGCAGCCGCCAATAGGGAGCCAAAGGCATCACGAGACTCAGGACCGATCGCGTCCACAGCTTTCACGGGTACCGTGATTGCATCTATTTCTTGAAATAGTTTCTCATCTTTCGAGTATAGCCTCTTAAGGTCCGCTTGGCCCTTTTCATCCGAATACGAAACAACTCTGCCCCCCTGAATCGTCATATGGAACTTATCGGTGGCGGAGGGCTTGGCTTCCTGGGGAATCGCAGCCCAGATGTAAGTGGCCGGCTCCATTTTAGGATAGTCCCGATCTACGCGCTGTTTTGCATCCTTTGGGAATGCGACAAAATAGGCTTCGCTAGCGCGATAGACGTAAAAGCCCGGTCGTTCCGCATTCTTTCCCTGGATCATCAAGCCCACATCATCGCGTGTGCCTGGTCTATCGCCGTTCTTTTCAAGAGTATATACCTGAAGATCCGAATATTGCTCCAGTGCCCGGGCGCACTTGATATCGTCAAGAAACTCATTCTTGGCCAATGCTGGATTGGAATGAGAATAGATCAACAAAGCCGCTAGAACGAGAGCCCTGGTATATCCAAGTTTCATCGAAGGATCCCCCGATGCTTAATTCTGACGTCAATGCACCTCAAACTCAACCTGAAAGAACCTCATGCCCTGGGACATCGGCATGTGGTAGAGCTACTGTGGACGATCTGGGCACAGGAATTCACCGTCCGTCAGTAGCATCTGGATTTTTAGGGGCGCAGTTCAAACCCCTAGCTCGCCAGCCAATTGGCTTCCGCCGACCCAAGCCAAAATGTCCGGCGCTCCATTAGCGTCCGCTCTCAATCGTTCACTTTTTCGGACACCTTCAGCTAGGCTCGCGGGCGTGCTAGCGAACGAAGTACGCTCTCAAAATCGTCGGCGCGTCTCTCGGCGCGCTCCTGACGTTGCCAGAGGCCGGTGAGACCTTCCATCACGACCGCGTTCCTGGAATGCTGTTCCTCGACGAGTAGGCCGACCTGGTGAATTTCCGAAATGATCTTTTCAAACTTGGCGTCCATCGCGCTGAATCCGGATCGCATTTCTGCCTTCAGCTCGCTTCGAACAAGATGGAGCATTCCTTGGGTTGCCGGCAGGTCGCGGGTGCGCCCGTCATACTTGAATTCAATGGATTCCTTGCGTGCACTCTTTTGCTTGCTCATGGGTCGTTGCTCCTTTCTAAAGCAGCTTCCGAGCTTGAGCAAGATGCGGTCCCGGATTTTATGAGGAGCGATCTAAAATCGTGCGTCAATTCTGGACGATGAGTACGGAATTCGGACCACTGAGGTTCTGTGCAGAACGAATCACCGCGTCATCGCCAACGAGCCCGCAACGCGCCGAATATTGTCAAACCCTCACGGCACCTTATAGAACCTTCAACCGGGGGACTCTCATCATGAAAACTCATGCGCTGACTCTGGCAGGTTTGCTTTCGATCGCAGTACCGTGCATTGCTCTCGCCGATACGATCGTGGAGAAGAAGACGATCCTGGAATGCTCAGGCGCCGTCGTCAATCACATGCACTACTACAGCGAGCGTGAGGGCAAGGAAGTCGACACATCTTCGACGAGCGCCACGACGATCGAGATCATTCGCTCCCGCTTCATTCAGAACGGCGTGCCTTCCAAGCCGTTCATCTACGGCGAGATGCACCTGGGCTACACGTATGTCTTTCCGGAGTTGAAAGAAACGGTGGATAGCGTTCCAGGACGCCTGATTTTTTGGAATCATCAGATTAACGAGATCGGCCAGAGGTCGGATGTGAAGATCGAGACCACGCCTGTAGGAAATCAAATCAAAGCCGTGCTCCAGAGCCGCTCCGAAGGGATCGGGTCGGACTTCAACGGCGTGGATAGTTATCAGGCTGACGATCTGACCTGCAAGATTCCCTGATGGATTCTTTACCGGTCGGCCCGTGGTGGCTAATCCAAATGTTTGGTGTTACGATCGAGCCAGACTAAAGGAGCCACCATGTCCAAAAACATCCCGTTGATTCTCTCCGCCTTCGCCGCTCTCGCGCTGCAAGCCTGCGACAGCAAAACCGAGCTCGAGATCGCGAGCGTCGGCGATACGATGGCGTATGATAAGAGCACGCTCGAAGCCAAGGCGGGCGCGACGGTCACTCTCACTCTCAAGAATAACGGCACGACGCCGGCGATGCAGCACGACTGGGTGCTCGTGAAGCCGGGCACGGAACAGGAAGTGGACAACGCTTCGATGGCCGCGGGCCCGAGCAAAAATTATCTGGCGGAGTCGCCGAACATTCTGGCGCATACGAAGCTGGTGCAGCCGGGCGGCAGCGACACGATCACGTTTACCGCGCCGTCAGTCGCAGGCGACTATCCGTACATCTGCACGTACCCGGGGCACTATCCGCTGATGAAGGGTGTTCTGAAAGTTCAGTGATTGTTGGAAATAAAAAAGGGTACCCGCGTTTCAAAATACATCCGATAGGGGACTAAAGGGGGGGAAGGGGCCTTCGGATCTATCTTGTAACGGGATACCCGTGGCAGTCTTATATGGCTGGCCGCGTTAGAAGGCAAGGGGCTTTTTTACTTTTCTAGTCGGTCTTTCCGGCGTCTTTTCCAATCATTGTTTAATTAATCTAACTACTTGAAATTACGCGTCTAAATGATAGGGTCTTCCCATGCTTGAGAATTGGAAAGTCCTCGACAGCAAAGTCACCTATCAGGATCCGTGGATTCGGCTGCGCACCGACCGCTGCGTTACCCCGCGCGGGGCGCAGATTCAGGGCTATCACATCCTGGAATTTCACCCGTGGATCAACGTCATCGCGCTCACCCACGACGGACAGATCGTGCTCGTTCGCGAGTACCGTCATGGCGCGGGCAAGGTCGTGCCCGGCCTTCCGAGCGGGAGCATGCATCGCGATGAGAAAGATCCCGAAGCCACCGCGCGCCGCGAGCTTCAGGAAGAAACCGGTTACGTCGGCGGCGATTACTTCGCGCTCGGGAACATTTACGCGAACCCCGGTATCCAGAACAACCGCGTGTGGTGCTTTCTCGCGCTCGGAGTGGAGCAGAGCGGGAAGCGTTCGCTCGATCCCACCGAGGATATCGAAGTGTGGACGGAGCCATTTGCGCCTTATCTGAGACGATCCTTGGAAGACCCGATGGAATTGCAGGCGCTGCACGTGGCGGCGCTGCATTTGTCGATGGGATTCGTGCTTCGCTCGAAAGACGAAAGACTCGCGAAAGTCCGCTCGGAAATTCTCAGCGAGCTCGGGAGATGAGACTGCAGTTGGCGTAGACCACGTGGCGGTGCCGCACCTCGCGGAAGTTCTGCTTGCGGATGATTTTCTCCTGCAGGCTTTCGATCTCCTTGTCCTGAAATTCGAAAATCTCCCCGCAGTCCAGGCAGACGATGTGATCGTGGTGTTCCTCGTCGAAGATCTCGTAGACCACGCGGCCCTGGGCGTCGTTCAGGGACTCCTTCAGGATGGACGCGTCGCAAAGGACCTTGATGTTGCGGTAAACCGTGGCGGCGCCGATGCCGGGGTGCTTCTTTTGGATCAGGGCGACGATCTCCTGGGCGCTCAGGTGCTCGGCCACGGCCAGGATGGCTTCGGCGATCTTCCAGCGCTGGGAGGACCGGCGCAGTCCCTGGGCGGCCACATAGGCCTCGAGCTGGGCCTTCCAATGCCCCGCACGGGGACGGGTCTGGCCGGCCTGAGACGCTGGAATGAGCCGCCCGCAGGGGAGCGTTTTGGTCTTATTCATGCCCGCGGGGTGTTTTGTCACTTCCCGGGCGAACTCGCCAGCCCAAAATAAAAATGAGAATCTTTATCATTATTGACAAACCAACGGCCGGCGATTATCCCCACCTTTGCAATGAAGAAGACCAGAATAGGGAAGCTGTGGGTGATCGGGGCAGTCTGTCTGGGCGCGGGCGCGGGATGCTCGAAATCCCCTTACGTTCCGCAGCCGGTAAAGCCCAAGGATTCCACTGAATCCAAGATCGGCGAAAGACTCTTCCGCGATCCGCGGTTCTCCAACTTTTTCTTCAAGGCCTCTCATGGCAACGTCAACGCCAAGCTCGACGGCGGCGATCCGGTGCTGGCCCGCATGCGCGGCCCGCGCGGCGACTTCGCGAACCCGTTCAAGAGCCAGGCGATGACCTGCGTCGCCTGTCATATGGTGGACGATGCCGCCAAGATTCCGGGCGCCGGCACGCGCGCCTACACGGATTTCAGCCAGCGCAGCCCGATCCCGGATCGCGGAGACGGCCTGACCCAGACGCCGCGGCGTTCGCCGCCGCTGGTGGGCGCTTCGATGGCGCGCGGGAATACGCCGTTCTTCCTGCACTGGGACGGCGAGTTCGTCACGATCGAGGATCTGGTCAAGGGCGGTTTCTCGGGTCGCAACTTCGGCTGGGAGGTCGGCGAGTACCCGCTGGCCGTGAAAAATTTCGCGAACGTCATTCGCAACGACGACGGACAGAGCGATCTGGCCAAGACTTTCGGCGGCGGCTCTTATTCCAAAGTTCTCGGGCTGGACGCGCAGGCGGCGCCGGCGACGGCGCGGATCAAGAGCGAGTTTCGGATCGATATGGCCAAGGCGGATGACGAGGCCATCTTCGATGCGGCCGCCAAGCTGGTCGCGGTTTATCTGAGGGCGCTGGAATTTTCCAAGGACGACCAGGGCCAGTACAACGCCAGCCCGTACGACAAGTTTCTCGAGAAGAATAACCTTCCCCGCAAGCCCGACGACGGCGAATCCGCGGAGGACTACGCGGGACGCCTTTCCTGGGCCATCGCGCAGCTCACCCATCCGGAGTGGGTAAAGGACAAGGACGGGGAATTCGAAACCCATCAGCAGGAGTTCGCGTTCGGCGAGAAGGAGCTTCGCGGACTGCAGATCTTTCTCGCCCGCAGCAATGTTCCCGATCGCAAGCAGGCGGGCTTCGAGCGCGCCGGCAACTGCGTGGCTTGCCATGCTCCGCCTGACTTCACCGATTTCAAGTTCCACAACACCGGAACCGCGCAGGAAGAGTACGACTCCGTCCACGGGCAGGGTTCGTTTGCTCAGCTGGAAATTCCGGATTGGAAGACGCGCCTGGCGAATCCGGATCAGTATTTCCCGGCCAGCGATCTTCATCCCAACGCCATCGGACAGTTCAAGTCGATTCCGGCCGCCGGACAGCCCGGGCTCGCCGATCTCGGGATGTGGAGCATCTACGGCAATCCCGCGGCTCCCAAGCCGCAGCCGTTCATGACCCAGCTCCTGTGCGAGCCGGATTCCTCGTGCGATCCGGAGGCGCTGCTGCCGAAGGCGATCGCGAGGTTCAAGACGCCGAGCCTGCGTGACCTCGGGCATTCCGATCCGTACATGCACACCGGCCGCTTCAAGTCCATCGAGAGCACGCTCGTGTTCTACATCCAGTTTGCGGCCAAGACCAACGTGGGATGGGTCAGGAATCCCGATCCCGAACTGGGCAAAATCACGATCCGGCAAGAGGACATCGAACCGCTCGCCGCATTCCTCAGGTCACTCAATGAAGACTACGATTAAGCTCGCGGCGCTCGCGTATTTGGCGGTGACGGGCAGCGCGGCGCGGGCGAACGTCGTCGTGGACCGCACGTTCTATCTCATGGGAACGGAGCTGCAGGTCACCGTCGATGCTCCGAATCGCGAGGCGGGCCTGAAGGCTTCCGAAGAGGTGTTTGACGCCGTCGACCAGGCGGAGCGCCGGCTTTCCACCTGGAAGAAAGACACGGAGCTCTCGCGGGTCAATCGCGCCAAGCCGGGAGCCGAGCTTCATGTGTCGGAGCTGATGCATCGGGACCTCGAGAACGCTTTCAGTTGCAGCGAATGGACCTCGTCCGCGTTTGATCCGGCGATTGGTCCTCTGGTTTCAGCCTGGGGTTTGCGCACCGGCGGCCGCGTGCCGTCGCCTGACGAAATCGCGAGCGCGGAGCGGGAGTCGAAAGCCGCGAACTTCGCGCTGACCCGCGACGGCGTGATCCGCAAGACCCGCGGAGCCCGGATCGAGGAAGGCGCCTTCGGAAAAGGCATCGGCCTGGACGACGCGCTCGAGGCCGTGCGTGGCTCGGGAGTGTCTCGCGTACATCTGAATTTCGGCGGGCAGATCGCCACGACCGGGTCCGAAACGGTTTCGATCGCGCATCCCGATGACCGCAACCGGACCGTGCTCGGGTTCAAGCTCGAGGGCGGATCGATTTCAACGTCGGGAACCTCGGAGCATGGCGAGCACATCCTGGATCCGCGTGGCGGAAGGCCGAGCGCGTTCACGGGCAGCGCCACGGCGATCGCCGATACCGGATTCAAGGCGGATTGCCTTTCGACCGCGCTCTTCGTGATGGGCCCCGAGAAGGGCTTGCGCTGGCTCGAGGCGAACGCGAGCCGCGGAGTGCAGGGGATTTATCTGATTTCGTCCGGACGCACCGTGACCGCGCGCGCGAGCTGCGGCCTGAAGGGCAAGCTCAAGGCGGCCCGTCCGGGAGTTTTGATCGAATACGACTGCGGAGCAGTCCAATAGAGGGAGCAGGAATGGAAAGAGGGAGAATTGTTTTAGCGGCAGGAATCGCGCTTTTGAGCGTGGTGGCGGCGCCGGTCGCGCGCGCCGAGCAGAACGTCTCGAACCAGGAGCTCAAGCGCCAGCTTGATATCCTGGCGGGCGAAGTCCAGAAACTCAAAATGGGCGAGGCGGGAGCCAACGTTCGCGCGGACCGCAGCCAGTACGGCTTCGGTCCGGCGGCCTCCAAAGTTTATCGCACCGAGCACGGAGTTTCGCTCGGCGGTTACGGCGAGTTCCTCTACCAGCACTTCGCGGATGACAATCACAACGGCACTCCGTCGGCGGTCAACGATCAGACCACGATGCTCAGAGCGGTTCTCTATACGGGCTACCGGTTCGACGAGTCGTGGCTCCTGAACACCGAGCTTGAGGTGGAAAACGCGACGACCGAGGGCGGAGGTTCCGTCTCGATCGAGTTCGCGTACCTGGATCATCTCATGATTCCCGAATTCAACGCACGGCTCGGTCTCCTGCTGCTGCCGATGGGATTCATCAACGAGCTCCACGAGCCCACGGTTTTCCTGGGAACGCAGCGTCCCGACGTCGAAACCTATCTGATCCCGGCGACCTGGTCGGACAACGGCCTCGGATTCTACGGAGATCTGGGCAAGACGGTCAGCTACAAGCAGTACTTCGTCACCGGCTTGAACGCTTCAAACTTCGACAGCAAAGGCATTCGTAACGGGCGCACCGGCGGATCGCAGAGCAACGCGAGCCACTGGGCTTCGGTCACGCGCCTGGATTATACCGGCACTCCGGGATTCATCGCCGGTATCTCCGCTTACGTCGGCGCTTCGAGCACCGAGGCGGCGGCGAACAAGGGCGGCGGGATGAAAGTCCCGCTCGGAATCTACGACTTCCATATCGACTGGCGCTACCGTGGCGTGCAGCTGCGTTCCGTGGGTGTGATCTCGGCGCTGGGAGACATCGGAGCGCTCGATAATGCCCGCAACTTCACGGGCAATCAGAGCGTGGGCGATCTGCAGCGCGGTGTGTACATCGAAGGCGGTTATGACGTTCTTTCGGGCGGAGCGAGCACGCAGTCGCTCATTCCGTTCGTGCGTTGGGAGTATTACGATACGCAGGCAGGAGTGCCGGCCGGCTTCCAGAGAAATCCGGCGAATCTCGTCCGGCTGCTGACGGCGGGCGTGAATTACAAGCCGATGGATCAGATCGTGCTCAAGGCGGATTACCGGGATTACTTCCTGGGCGACGGGACCGGCGTGAATCAGGCCAGCGTGTCCGCGGGTTATGTGTTCTAGCTTTTTGCGGGCCGCTCTTCCTGGGCTCGCCCTTTTGCTCGCGCCACTGGCTCACGGCAAAGTGTTCGTCACCCTCGACGAGGCGCTCAAGTTCGCCTTTCCGGGCTGTGACACGCATCAGGAGACCCAGTACCTCACTGAAGCGCAGGTCAGGAAGGCCAAGGACCTTTCCCGCGCTGACGTAAGCAGCCCGCTGGTGGTGCGTTACCGGGCCGTCTGCAAGGGCAAGCCCGGAGGTTTCGCGTACACCGACACGCATCGCGTCCGGACGCATCCGGAAACTCTCCTCTTCGTGGTCGATGCCGAAGGTGTGCTAAAGAAGATCGAGATGCTTTCATTCGAGGAACCTCAGGACTACATTCCGAAAGGGCAGTGGTACGACCAGTTCAAGGATCAGCCGCTGACGGACGAGCTCGAGCTCAAGCGCAAGATCCCGCCGGTGACGGGCGCGTCCCTGACGGCGCGCGCGACCACGCAGGCCGCGAGGCGCGTGCTCGCGATCGATAAAGTTCTGCGCGTGGAGGCCAAGTGACGGTCTGGGAGGCGCGGTTCCAGCACATCGTCAACCTCCTCGTGGCGCTCACCGGGATCGGGTACGCCTATTTCAAATACTTCGGTCACGCAGCCGATCCGTTTTCCGCGGTTGGAAGCCCGTTCGTTCCCGCGTTTCGCGACGCCCATGTCCTGGTGGTGCCCGCGCTGCTCTTCGCCTGCGGCCTGATCTGGCGCTCGCACGTGCTCAAGAACCTCAACGCTCCGAAGAAGCCCAAGCGCGCGAGCGGGATCGGCCTGCTCTGCGTGCTCGTCCCGATGGCGGCCACCGGATATCTGATTCAGACCGCGGTGGACGAGACCTGGCGCAAAGCCTTCGTCTGGGTTCATCTCGTGACCAGCGCGGTCTGGGTGTCGAGCTATCTTTCGCACTCGCTGGTGCCGGTGATAAAAGAGAAGGCGATCTCCCGGCGTACCCGGCGCCGGGCAATTTTTGCCGGGATGGCGCTCAGCATTCTTCTACTCGGATGATGTAATTGCCCGATTGGGGTATCCTTAATGTATGTCCAGGGTTCTATCCTTCTGCCTCCTGCTTTTGCTGGGGGCGGAAGCCGCTGCGGCAAAGACAGCTGAATACGTCGTACGGCGTGACGACACGCTGAAGGACATCGCGGTCCGGCTCTACGGCGACGTGGCTGCGTGGCACGAGATCGCCGAGTGGAACCACCTGAAGAATCCCAATCACCTTTTTGTCGGAACCCGTCTCACCCTGAAGAAAGCTCCGACGGTTTCGGAGGAGGAGGGGAACCGCCTGCTGCTCACGCGGTGGCGCGGATATCTGGAGAATCACCAGCCCAAGGTCGACCCGAGCGCGCCGGCGGCGAATCTGGATGCGCGCGCGCCCGCCTCGATCAAGACTCCGCCACCCGCGCCGGCGGAGCCGTCCGAGAAGGTTTATTCCGAGGCGGAAGAAAAGCGGTTTCAGACCGCGCTCAACCAGGCCAAGGTGGAGGCATGGAAAGAGGACCGCAAGGGATACGCCGCGGACTTCCTTCTCTCGGCAGGCCAGGAGCTCTTCGAGAAAAATGATTACGAGCACGCCTTGCCGAAATTTCAGCGGAGCCGGCAGCTCGACCCCGAACCCGTGTCGGTCTGGATTTACGAGATTCGGACACTCAAGGCCCTGAATCGCGAGCCCGAAGCGCGTGCGACCGCGAAGCAGTTCGCGGACCGTCATCCTGCCATGCAAAACCTCCCGCTCATCCGGGGGCTGCTGCGATGAGGTTTCAGCTCACGGCGCTCACGATGCTTTCCCTGCTGCCGCCGCTGCTCCCCGGGATCGCGTTCGCGGCGGAAACGCCGGGGACGGAGCTGCGCCATCTCCAGAAAAAGCGCATCAAGGGTCTCAGATGGCTCAACGACAGCCCGAAAGTCGAGTCGCGCCCCTTCGGCGAGGAGATCAAGTATTTCGCCATCCTCGAGGGGAAGTTCTCCAATCCCACGGCGAACCTCGTGATCAGGAACTGGCCCGTGAGGATGAGCAAGAACGGGGAGTTCCGGGTGGAGCTGCCGCTCACGGCCAAGCTTACCGAGTTTGACGCCCTGTTGATCGAGCAGACCGGGGACCTGACCCGGGAAAAGCTCGCTGTGTTCTTTCCGGGGTGGAGCAAATTCACGGCGCAGAAGGCCACGGAGCCTCCCAAGAGCAACTTTTTTTCGGCGGGTGTGGGCACGTCGTTCATCACGTATCAGGACCAGCGCTCGCCGGACGTTTCGGAAATCGCGCTGACGGGCAAGGTGAGTTACAGTCGGCTTCTCTTCCCTCCGACGATCGACATGGGGCTCAGCTCCTACTTCACGCTCGTGTCGCTGCACAGCTCGACGGGACAGTCTCTCCGCTTCATCGGCGTGAACGGAAGAATGGGTTACGTCGTGCCGCAGGTGAAGGAACCCTGGAGGCTCAGCCTGATGGGAGGGCTGTACTTCACCACCATGGTCGTGCAGCAGACGGGCCTGGGATTCACCAATCTGATCGGGCCGCAGTTTTTCCCGGTGGCTCGGCGCAAGCTGAAGAGCGGAGACAGCGTCGTGGCTTACTTCAAGTTCTCTCCGGTCGCCAACGGCGGGTTCACCATCACCTTTTCCAATCACGAGATCGCCGGCGGCGGCTCCTACGTCCATCCGTTCAAGAACGGAAAGTCCCTCGCGGCCACGCTGGACGTCGCTTCGCTGGACGTGGTCATCGAGGGCGTGGCCATCCACACCCGTTCACTCTCGATCGGAGCGGCCTATGGGTTCTAGGTGGAGCGCGCTCATCCTGTGGGTGCTCGTGGTTTTCGCTTCGACGGAGGCGCTCGCCAAAACCGCGAAGGCGCCCAGGAAGCCCGAGCTGCCGTTCATCGCGACCATCGAGGAGCCGGTGGATCCGGAGCCGAAAGTCTCCGGGCTGAGCTGGGCCACGTTGACGCCCATCGTGCAGATCAGGAAGCTGGACGACGGAAGCACCGGAAACTATGTGACGCTGGAAGGGAAGTTCTCCTACTCGGGCACCACGCTCATCATCGACAGCCGGCCGGTTCCGATTACCTTTACTAACGGCTTTTCGCTCGAGATGAGGCTTTTCGAGCCGCGTACCGCCGTGGATCTCGAGACCATAAATGAGACCGGCGATTCGGAGCACGAGCGAATTTATGTGGTCTTCGAGGGCAAGCGCCAGCTGGACCAGAAGGCGGAGGAGCTGAAGAAAGAGCAGCGCGCCCACATCGTGTGCGGCCTGGCGAATACGGTAATCAGTTATCAGGACACGAGGATCCCGACCGTTTTCGAGGATGCGGTCACCGGAAAGCTCAGCTTCACGAACGTGATCGTTCCGCCGCACATCGACGCCGGAGTGAGCGCCTACTTCACGCTGCTGCCCCTTCATTCCTCGGCCACCCAGACTTTCCGGTTCCTCGGACTCAACGCGCGCGCCGGCTACATCCTCCCCGGAATCGACGAGCCCTGGAGAGTGAGCCTGCTGGGCGGCATCTACTACACGACGATGCTGGTGCCGGAGGAGAACTTCGGATTCACCAGTCTCATCGGCCCGCAGCTTTTTCCGGTCATCCGCCGCAAGTTCAAGAATGGTGAGAGCGCCGTGGGGTACTTCAAGTATTCCCCCCTGGGACCGCATCTGAGCGGTCTGAGCTTTTCCAACCGCGAGATCGCAGCCGGCGGAGCCTACAACTGGCCCATGAACACTTCGTCGTTCTCGCTGACGCTCGACATCGCCGACCTCGCCGTCGTCATCGACGGCGTGAAGATCCGCTCGACCTCCCTCTCGCTGGGCTTCGGCTACGGAATCTGAAAGAGAGCTTCCAGCAGCGGACGCGCGAGCGCGTCCTTGGAATCCGGGCCCAGATGCGCGGCTTCGCGGCCCGGCCTGAGAACCCAGAGCTCGTTGCGAGGAGATTCCGGCCCGAGGCCCGGCCGCACCGGATTGGCGACGAGGGCGTCGACGCCCTTCTTGAGCATCTTGCGATGCGCGCGCTCGAGGACTTCCGGATCGCTCCCGCTTTCGGCGGCGAAGGCGATGATCTTCTGGCCCGGTTTGCGGATCGAGGCCGCGTGCGCGACATAATCGCGCACCTTGCGCATGGGCACGCGCATTTCGTTGAGTGTCTCGAGCGCGTCGCGCTCAATCTTGCGGTCCTGCGGGATGAATTCGAAATCCAGCACCGCGGCCGCGGACATGAAGACGTCAGCTTCGGGCAACAGACGCTCCAGGCCATCCGCGTATTCTTCCGGTCCCGTGTAGCGACTGACGGAAAATTCCTCGTAGTCGCGGGCCATCGTCGCATCGACCGGACCGAGAAGAACCTGGACCTGAGCCCCCATCTCGCGGGCCGCGCGCGCCAGCTCCAGGCCCATCAGCCCGGACGAGCGGTTCTGGACGTAGCGGACCGGATCGATCGCCGTGCGCATGGGGCCGGCGGAGATCAGAAATTTCTTCCCGGCGAGAAGGCGTTCGCGGCTTCCGGCGGCTTTTTCGGCCGCTTCGATGATCGCCGCGAGCTCGGCGACGTGGCCGACGCCGGTTTCGCCGCAGGCGACTTTCCCGTGGATCGGATCGACAAAGATCACCCCGCGCTCGGCGAGCGTGCGGCGGTTTTGCTGGACGGCCGGATGCGCCCACATATCCGGATTCATCGCGGGCGCGACGACGACCGGCGCGCGGGTGGCCAATAGCTGAAGATTGAGGAAGTCGCCGGCGAAGCCGTGAGTGTACCGCGCGAGAAAGTCAGCGGTCGCGCCGTAGATCACGAAGCACTCCGCCCAGCGGGCCGCACTGATATGATCCGTGGACTCGTGGTCCCGGGAGAACACGTTTTCGGAAAGCACCGGGCGGCCGCTGAAGGTCGCAAGCACGCGCGCGCTCACCAGCTCGCGCGCCGCCGCTGTCAGCGCGACTTGCACGACGTGCCCGCGCTTCTGCAGCTCTTTCACGAGATCAGGGCTTCGGTATGCCGCGATGCTTCCTGTTACCCCTACGCAAATTCGCACTGCCTGCCTCCGTCACGGCAGTTCGTAACAGGAGGCGGCAGCCGATATCAAGAGACTTTGCGGCGGGAGATTTCCTCCTCGCGGCGCTTTCTCTCGAGCTCGTTGTCCGGATACGGCATGGCGGAACGCGGCCTCATGGACCCGCCGATAAAGGCGATGACCAATTCCGCGCAAGCAAAGGCGAAAGTCCACCATGTCTGCCAGGCCACGACGCCGGTCGCGAGGGCGATGATCCACAACACGAAGAGCGAAAGCGAGAGCACGAAGGTGCTGCCGCCCCTCATTCCGCGCGTATTGTAGGAAGCGATCCCCCCGGCGATCGAGAACGCGAACAGGCCGGCGATTCCATCCAGCCAGGTTAACCAGGGCGAGCTGACCGGGCTGCTCAGTCCGGCGATCCAAAGAATGATAAGACCGATGCCGACGGCAATAGTTAGACCTCTGACCATATAGGGCCTCCTTCAGTCTTTGCTGAAGAAGTGCAATTCGAAGGCCTACTTCAGGACGTTGAGCTGGCAGGCGAGGGCCGGATGCTTCTTCTGGAGCTGCGCGAGCGGGAAGCCCTTCTCTTCGAGGGCCGTCATGAATGAATCCAGCACGCGGATGGGCGCCTGCGCGACGTGGGAGCTCTCCATCGAATTGAGCGCCCAGTTGTCGAGCTTCTTGAGAGTATTCTCCATCACGGAACCGGCAACCGCCGCAGCCGCCGGCACGGCTCCCACCGCTTGCCCGCCAATACCTTCTCCGTTTATAAGCTCGTGCAGCAAGAGCCCGGTGGCCACCGCTGTGGTGAACAGATATTTGATGCGGACCTGTTCGCTCGCGGTCTTGATGGCAATCATGTTCGCTCCGCGCTCGGTCTCGCTCCACGGAGTGGAATCCGTTTTAAACGCCTGAACGTACGCCGCGCGCAGTACGCGCTGCATGACCAGAAGCGTCTGGTCCATCTTGAGATTGATGAATTGAATGTCCTGGCCCAGGTCGTGGTTCAAAAAATAATCGCTCAGCTCGACGTCAGGCATCTTCAGGCGGACCGCGAGCTTGGTCGAGTAGACGCCGAAGGTCGTCGCTCTTTTCTTGAGCTCCTGCATGAGTTCCGCTCTTTCGTGCGCAAGCGCCTCGTAGCGGTCATAGGCCACTTTGAAAGACGACGCCCATTCCGCGACGGCAGTCTTGGCTTTTTCCTCGCTCAGCTGCGGGATCATGTCGAACATATTGGCGTAATCAATCATCTCGCGATTGAGCTCGATCAGCTCCTCATCGGAGGCGTTGGCTTGCAAACGCTCCCAATAATGGGCCTCGAGCGCGAAGGGGAGGTAAACCGCTTCGTTCTTCGCATAGGCCTTGGCCGCGCCCGGGAGATATTTCAGGATGGAGCGCGCGGCGTAGGAATCCGGAGTGTACCGGCGCTCGATTGCCTTGAGGTTCTTATAAAAGGTGCGGTCGAGATCGACTTTCACCGGAATCAGGTCCTGCGAAATCGTCTGCTCGACGAGCGCGATCTCGCTGCGCAGGTAAAGAAGATGGTCGTACATGTAATCGTAAGTTTCCTGAAGATCCTGCTTGTTCTCCGCGGCGACGTTGAAATCGGCGGTCGAGCGGGCGTCCAAATCTCCCATGATTTTCACAAGGGCTCGGACCTCTTCCGCGGAAACAGGTTTATGCTGGGCCACCTTCTGGTCGATGTCGTTGATTCGCGCCACCATTTCGTCGCGGCGGTTCGCGCGCGCCAGCGACTTGCGGACCGTGGAGAGTTTCCGGTAGAGCGACATCACGTCGGTGTAGAGATCATTTTCAAGCGCTATGTAACCGGACAGCTTCTCGGTGATGTCCTTGAGATCGTTGGTCGCGGTTCGCGCGTACGCGCCGCCTTGGCGGATTCTTTCCAATTCCATCTGCGCGTTTTTCTGGTTCCGGACGGCATCGGCCCCGGCGGCTCTCGCGACGGAGGCGGAGCTTAAAGCGAGGACGGCGGTGAGAATCGAAGGCACGATTGAGAAACGCATTTTGTTCACTCCTGACCCAACGCAGCGGGTCATTTATTAAATGGCGGGTATTGATATCAATGCTGACTAAATTAGTCAATTACTCTTATTTATGTTGAATTATCAACTGTTTGAGCCGGAGTCAGAACCGGGCATCAGTACGGTGTCGGAGTCCGATCCGAAGCAGATTCAGAATCAGATTCCGATCCGTCACCGCTTCCGTACCGATGCCTGGTTCCGATTCCGATCCAATATTTATTTTCAAAACTCGGAGCGGCCAGCTTGTCAGCCCCCGAAATCCTGTTACGCTTTCCGCTTATGAAAAGAACCTACCGCTCCCGTTGCCAGGCAGCTTTAGCAGTTCTAACCTTTTTCATCCTTCCTCTCGCGCACGCCGATGATTTCAACCTGCTGAAGGCCTCCGTGGTCCAGCAGGCGATTCTCAGCCAGCACGCGAACTGGGAAGCCAGGGACAATTGGGTCAGCCAGCTCCCGCAGGAGCAGGTCAAGCGGATGCTCGGTCTGCAGACTCCGCCGGATACGAATGCGGAGTTTGCGATCGCTTTAGCACCGCCCAAGCCCGGGAACCCCGCCGCTCCGGCCACGCTGGACTGGCGTAATAAGGATGGCGTGAACTGGGTGAGCCCGATGCTGAATCAGGGCAACTGCGGCAGCTGCGTCGCTTTCGCAACGGTGGGAACCCTGGAAACCCAGATCAACGTTACGTCCGGAATCCCGGGATTCAACCCGAGCTTCTCCACCCAGGCGCTTTTCGCCTGCGGCGGCGGAGCTTGCGATTTCGGCTGGCAGCCTGAGCTGGCTTCACGGTTCCTGCAGACCACCGGCGTGCCGGACGAAGCCTGCGCTCCTTATACGATGGGCGCGACGGGGGACACGGTCTCCTGCTCGAGCATCTGCTCGGACTCCGCGGCTCGCAGCACGAAGATCGTCAGCTACAGCACGCCCTCCATGGGAGTGAAGGACATCAACGCGGTGAAGGCCGCGCTGGCACACGGACCGCTGCAGACCACCTTGATGGTCTACGCGGACTTCCTGACCTACCACAAAGGCGTCTACAAGCACGTTACGGGCACCCTGCTCGGCGGGCACGCGATCTCGATCGTGGGCTACGACGATACGACCCGCAGCTGGATCATTCGCAACAGCTGGGGCACGGACTGGGGCAACGGCGGTTTCGCCAACATCAGCTATGACGACATCTCGGGCGTGAGCAACGAGACGTGGTCTTACAACGTCGCGTCGCCGAAGGGCTACGTGAGCGTGACCAATCCGCACGGCCGCATGTTCCTGGCCGGAACCGTGGATCTTCAGGCCACGAGCACGTTCGCGCACACGACCAATGTGCAGATGACGATCGAGAACGAGGTTGGCAAACCGATGAAGGTGCTGTCTTGTTCAGAGAGTCCGTGCCAGGTCGCGTTCGATACCAAGGCGTTGCCGGATGGCAAGTACGAGATCTTTGCCGAGTCCGTTTCGGACGCGGGCAGGACGGTTTCCGAGCATGAGCAGTTCTTCGTCATGAACTCGACGCCCACCGTGACCCTGTCCTACACGATGCAGGACGGCGTGGATCTGACCAAGCCGCTCACGGACCGCATCGTCTTCAACCTGACTTCGTCGACGGGGACGGCGGTTCCTTTGAGCGCGATCCGCTTCCACGTCGCGCAGAACGGCCAGGAGGTTTACACCACCCACGCGAATATCGTCCTCAATCAGATGACGATGGGGTGGAGAACCAACACGGTAGCGGACGGCAATTACGATATCTGGTTTACCGGTGAGATTTCCGCCGGGACGAACGTGGCGGCTTTTGACAGTCCGCGCGTTCACGTCACGACCAAGAACGGAAAGCACTAGCCGTTCGGTAGTGCGGTTTACAGTATAAAACAGGGCTTCCGCTCATGGCGGGAGCCCTGTTTCTTTTTGATCAAACCTGGATCAAGCCGATTTCTTCTCGTTCTGCTGCTCGCTGCCCGGGGTTCCGCGGGCTTCGCCGCCCTTGCGGCCGATCTCGGCCATATGCTGGCGATCGCGGCTCACGGCCACGCCGCCCTTACGGCCGATTTCGGCCATATGCTGGCGATTGCGGCTCACGGCCTGGCCACCCTTGCGGGCGACTTCAGAGCGGGTTTTCTCGTCGGCTGACGCAAGGCCTCGTTTACTGTGGCCCGATTCGTTGGTTGCCATAGTGCACCTCATTTCGACAAATGGTTTGTCCATGAGGTGAGCAATGCGTGTACCAGCGTTGGGAAAGCGACGCGGAACCCGGCACGCCGTCCGCTCCGCGACGCTTCTCCAACGCTGAGTCAAAGAGACTTACTGGGAGCCGCTCGGGGAGCCGGCGCTGCCCGTGCCCGTGCCTGAAGTACTGCTGGAGCCGGTGCCTGCGCTGCCGCCCATGGAACCGCTGGAGCCGGATCCCTGCATGCCGGACATGCCGGGGCTGGCCGTCGGAGACGCCGCGGCGCCGGGCTGGCCTGAAATGCCGGTGTTGTCAGTGGTGGAACCGGTAGAAGGATTACCCGCGCTGCCCGGGTTGCCGGGGTTGCTTGGGTTGCTGGGGCTCGTGGCACTCTGGTCACTGCCCGTCTCGCTGGTCCTCTTGTTACCGCCCGCATAGGCGAGGCTCGCCGCAGAGAGCGCGACAATGGCAGCAATGCTCAGGGTTGCCGTTTTCCGTTTCAACATGAAGTGAACTCCTTGTTACTGTGAGTTAGATTAGGTCCGCTGGCGTGACTTCTTGACCCCAAGGGCAGAAGCAAGACCCATTCCTGTTGAATCCCCAACGGAACCCGGTTACATAGGCCTGAGCAGTCCACTTTTTAGCGCAAGGAGCCTCGCTTGAGCACTACAGTCGATTCCGCTTCCACTACTGAGATGAACGTATTCCAACGGCTGAAGCTGCACCCGACCGGATTCTGGTTCGTGTTCTGGGGCGAGCTGGCCGAGCGCGCGTCCTTCTACGGAATGCGCACGATCCTCGCGCTCTATCTGACGACGGTGCTGATGTACCAGAAGTCGGAAGGCGCCGCGATCATGCAGTTCTTCATCGCGGCCTGTTACCTGGCGCCGCTCTTCGGCGGCTGGCTGGCCGACCGTTACCTCGGGCGCTTCAAGACCATCCTTTATTTCTCCGTTCCGTACATCGCCGGACACCTGATCCTCGGCGGGATCCAGAGCCGCCCCGCGATGTTCGTCGCGCTCGCGTTCCTCGCGTTCGGCTCAGGCTCGATCAAGCCCAATACGAGCACGTTGATGGGCGCGATCTACGACGAGCAGAAGCGCAGCTTCCTGCTCACCGAGGCGTTCAGTTATTTCTACGCCGCCGTCAACATCGGCGCGGCGGTTTCGTCGCTCTTTTTGCCGCTGGTCCGCGACAAGTACGGCTATGGCATCGCGCTCGGAATTCCGGCGGCGCTCATGGTGGTCGCCTTCGGATTCTTCGCGGCGGGCAAACGCTTCTATCCCAAGGAAAATGTCCGCGCGCTTCCCAAGAAGACCGTGGCGCAGAAAAAATCCGAATGGGAAACCCTGGCGCGGATCGCCGGAATTTTCGCCCTCATCGCCGTTTTCTGGCTCGTTTACGACCAGTCGGCGTCGACCTGGATTTACTTCGCGAAGGACCATTGCAACCTGGATCTCTGGCCGGGATTCTCGGTCACGCCTGACCAGGTTCAGGGCGTGAACCCGGTATTGATCGTCATGCTGACGCCGGTCTTCAACGCCGTGTGGGAAATGTGGAAGAAGAAGCGGGGCGGCTCCGACGTCCCGGATACCCGCAAGATGCTCATCGGCTTCGTCATCGTGATCGCCTGCATGGCGATGATGGCCTATGCCGGCTTCCAGGCCATGGGCGGCGCGAAGGTCAGCGTGTGGTATCTCGTGATCGCGACCTTCATCATCACGCTCTCCGAGCTGTGCATCAGCGTCGTGGGGCTGGAGTTCGCCTACAAGCAGGCCGCGCCGGGCACCAAGTCCGTCGTGACCGCCGCGTTCCTGTTCACGGTGACCATCGGCGACTTCGCCGGTGGCTTCGTGGACCGCTGGTACGAGACGAGCATGGCCGCGGGACCGTACTTCCTGCTGCAGACGTTCATCATGATCGCGGCCGGATTGCTCTTCATCGGAGTGGCGCGCCGCTTTGAGAAGAAGGAAAAACTCGGCAAGAGGGCAGCCGCGCTGGCGTAGCCGGCCGGGCTAGGTCTTCTCGGCCCGCACGATGATGTACTCGCAGAGTCCTGCCTTGAAGGCCGCGTAGACACCCAGGTCCACGAGGTAGCCGCCGACGACTCCTTTGAGGAGCCCGCGGACTTTCCACATCTTCCGCACGGATTCGAGCCGGCAGTGCTCGAAGTAGTAGCCGGGGATCGTCCATTTCCCCACATTCTCGATCGAGACGTTGCGGAATCCCGCCGCCTCGAGCTTCCGGCGATACGTGCGGTGGTCGTACATATTGGCCTTGGGCACGTTCCATACTCCGCGCGCGAACTCGAGCACGCCTTTTTCGAGACGATTGCTGGCTTTGCGCGTGAGGCTGTAATCCGCGAGCGCCATCACGGAACCTGGCTTCAGAACGCGATACGCTTCGCGGAAGAAATCCTCGCGCGTGTCGAAGTGCTCGGGCGCCTCGATCGAAACCAGATGAGTGAAGCTTTCGTCATCGAAGGGGAGGGCGACGGCAGTGCCGTGGTGGAAGCGCATGCGCTCCGGCGAGAGTCCGTTGCGCGCGGCCCGCTCGCGCGCGATCGCCACGTGCATCCAGGTCACGTCCAGCGCGTCAATCGAGGGAACTCCGAAACGCCGGGCGAAGTAAACGTCCTGCGTTCCCATTCCGCAGCCGACATCCAGGAGCCGGCTCGAGGCGTCGAGCTTGAGGAGCTCGCCCATGTGACGCACCAGATTCTCCGCGGCCTCCTCGTACCTCATCCCGGGACGCGTCCAATAGCCGAAGTTCAGGTACCCGTTGTGATAGTCGTGAAAATTCCGAATGCCGCTGGAATAGAACTTCTGTACTTTCGCTTCGTGTTCGTCTTCCGCCCAGAGCCGTTGTGTCGCGCCGTTCATGGGCAACGGCATAAGCAATTTCGATTCCACCTACGTGAAAAATCGGCGGGCCCGGAGAAATTCCACCGGCTGTGACGTCTTTCCATCGATCGCCAAATCCGCGAGCACCTCGCCGATGACCGAGGCGAACTTGAAGCCGTGCCCAGAAAACCCGGCGGCGTACGTCACGTTGGTCCGCTCGGGGTGACGATCCACGATGAAGTTCTCGTCGGGCGTCACCGTGTACATGCAGACGCTTCCCGCGCTGGGTTTGTGCGCCGCGATCTCCGGGAATACATCTCTCATAAAATGTCCCGTGCCGGCGCGGTCCGCGTCCGAAACCTCGCGATCGAGCGCGTCGGGCCCGCGCGTCTCCTGGCCGCCGGAGTGCTCGGCCACCTTGAGGCCCTGCCCTTCGATCCAAGGGAAGCCGTAAAAATTTCCGTAGGGCATCAGGAAAAGGAAACAGGGCATCCCGCTTCGCGCCGAATATTTCTCTCCGGCCGGATACCAGATCAGGACTTTGCGCAGTACGCGAAGAGGCAGGCGCAGCTCTTCCAAGATGCGCGAGCTCCATGGCCCGGCGCACACGACGAGACGCTCGGCCTGATAGGTGTCGCGATCGGTGATCACCTCGACGGAAGAGCCCGTGGAACTCCAGGACCGTACGGTTTCGCCGGTTCGCAGCTCCGCGCCCAGCGCCGCCGCGGCCTGCGCGTGGCTGAAGACGCTGTTCTCCACTTCGAGATAGCCGGCGCCCGGCTCAAAGAGCGCGGACAAGCCCGCGGGAATGCGAAACATGGGAAAGCGCTCGGCGGCGTCCGCCGCCTTCAGGTTCTGAAGCGGAATCTGGTGCAGGCGCGAGCTTTCAACAATGCCGCGATAGAGTTTGCTGTCCTCGGGCGCCAGATAGAGGAGCCCTGTTTCGTGATAAAGCTGCCGGCCGGTGCGCTCCTCGAGCTCCCGCCAAAGCTCGTAAGAGCGGTTGAGCAGCGGAACGTATTCCGGGCTCTCGAAATAGGCCTTCCGGATGATCCGGGTCTGTCCGTGCGAGCTTCCCATGGAGTGCCCGAGCTGGAACTGCTCGATCCCGGTCACGCGCAGCCCGCGGCGGGCGAGGTGATAACAGGCGGAGCTGCCCATCCCTCCGACACCCAGTACAATGACGTCGCTCTTCTTCATTCGCCCGCGACTCTAGCAAAAAACTTCTTCAGGGCCAAGGCGGCCGGCCGAAACCTTTTCGGATGCCCCGCGTAGAACACTATTAATGAAAACAAAATCCATCTCCGGTTTGTTCGTGATTCTTGCGGCATTGGGTCTGGGAGCCTGTGATTCGTCGGGCGGCGGCGGCACGACCCCTCAGCAGAGCATCTCCCAGGTGCCGGGCGCGCCCCCTTCGGCGCCGGCGCGATCCTGGTCCACCGACGCCCTGGTCTTCGCGGGTTCGGGCGTGTGGGGGACCGAGGTCACCTCGCTCGAGCAGGTCCTGACCAGCAACGGAGCGACTTTCCAGGAGGTGAGCTCGGCGCAGCTCGATGCCATGAGCGTGGATGACATCGCCAAGTTCGGAATTCTGATCTTCCCCGGCGGCTCAGGCGGAACGGAAGCCGGCAGCCTCAGCGCCGACACGCACGCCCGTTTGCGCGAGGCCGTGCAGCAGCGCGGGGTGAGCTACATCGGATTTTGCGCGGGAGCCTTTATCGGCCAGGCACCGGCTCCCGCCGCGGGGCAGGACGTGAGCTATGGGCTCGGCGTCGTGAACGGCCCCGTCCTCGATTATTACTACCTGGAGAACCAGGGCACGGACATCGCGATGACCCTGCTCTCGCTCCCGGATGGCTCGACCAAGGACATTCTCTGGTACGGCGGCCCGGTGACTCCCAACAGCGGCGTGATCGCGAAATATCCCGACGGAAATCCCGCCATCAGCGAGATCTGGTCGGGCAATGGACTCGTGATCCTGAGCGGCGTGCACCCGAGCGCCACGGCGGCCACGGAGGCCTCGCTGGGAGTGACCTCGTCGGACGGCGTGCACCTGGATTTCCTGTGGCAGCTCATCAACGGGGCGCTCCATCAGCAGCCGCTCCCCGCGTTCTGATGCGCGTAGGCTCGATTTCCTGAGGCGGGCGGGCTATCCTGCCAGCGATGGCCGGTGGCTTGCTCGCTTTCATTCTACTGCTCTCCAGTCCTGCTTACGCCACCCTCGGCGGCGTGGAGAGCTCGATCCGCGCCGACCGCGAAGCGCTTCAAGGCCAGCACGAGCGCGTGATCGCGGGCGAGAGCTACAGCATTCACGAGATGACGTTGGGCGGACGCATGGTGAAGGAATTCCTGCGGCCCGACGGCAAGGTGTTCGCGGTTTCCTGGAGCGGAGTTTCGCAGCCCGATCTTTCGGTCCTGCTGGGCTCGTATTATTCCGAATATCAAATCGCCGCCGCCAAACAGAAGGTGCGCCGCAGGGGAAGCCAGATCATCCGCTCCCAGCACGTGACCGTCGAGCGTTCCGGACATATGCGGGACGTGCGCGGAAAGGCCTATCTCCCCGACCTCATGCCGCGCGGAACTTCGCCGAGTGAGCTCCAATGAAAGCGGGAGCCCGCGCCAGGCTCCTGCTCCTCGTCCTGCTTTCAGGCTGCGCTAAAGTTTCCACGACTCCTCCTCCCGAATACGTCATGCCCAATACCTCCAAGCCTTACCTGGAAACGACGGGCGCGAACGTGCTTCCCGTGCACGTGGGCGCGAGCGCGGTTTGCGGCCAGGGCAAATATGTGAACGAGCCGTGCACGACCATCACCGTGTGCGTCCCGGGCACCGGCGACTGTCAGACGGTTTCAGACGTTCTGGTCGACACGGGCAGCGTGGGGTTGCGCCTGTTCTCGTCGGTGGTCACACTCTCGCTGCCACCGGTGCAGGATTCAGGAGGCAAGACCATCGCCGAATGCGCGCAGTTCGGCACCGGCAACGACTGGGGATCCCTGGCCTCCGCCGACGTCGTGCTGGGCGGGGAACCCGCGGTCAAAGTTCCCATTCAGCTGATCGATTCCACCTATGCCACCGTGCCGTCGGAGTGCTCGACGCCGGACACGGATCCGCGACAAGCCGGATTCAACGGAATTCTCGGGGTCGGTCTTTTCGTGGAAGACTGCGGACAGCACTGCGCCAGCGATTCGAGGCTTCATGTTTTTTACTCGTGCGACGGAACGACCTGCAACAGCGCGACCCTGGCGCGCGACCAGCAGCCGCAGAATCCCGTCGCGCATCTGCCTTCGGACAACAACGGCGTGATCGTGGCCATGCCGCAGATCGATACCGGTGGCGCGGCAACCGCGGATGGATTGCTGATCCTGGGAGTCGGAACGAGCTCGAACAACTCTCCTTCCGGAGTCAGCACCTACGCGACCGATCCGAACGGAAATTTCACGACCCAGCTTTCGGGGCAATCTCTCCCCGGGTCATTCATCGATAGCGGGACCAACGGCCTGTACTTTCCCAACGTGCCCGGATTGCCCATGTGCTCTTCGTCGGGTCCAGCTCCCGATTTTTACTGTCCCACGTCCTTTCAGGTCGTCCCCGCGACCCTGAACGCCGCGACCGGGAGCGCGCAGGCTTCGGTCCAGGCCGCGATCGCCAATGCCGAGGCGCTGGTGAACAGCTCCAATCTCGCGTTCGTCGATTTGGGCGCGGCGGCTGGGGGAGGGGGTTTTGCCTGGGGACTGCCGTTCTTCTACGGGAGAGCGGTCGTTGTGGGGATCGAAGGAAAGACCTCTTCACTCGGGACGGGGCCCTATTTAGCGTACTAACATCAGCTTAAATGCCTGAAACAACATTGGGTTATCCTTATTTCTAAATAGTTAACAATATTTAATCTTGTTAATAATATTACGTAATGCGACAATCTTAAGGAACGAAGTATTCCTGAATAGGACTCGGCGCATGAACGTACTCAAACGGGGTTTAAGCGGGACTTTGAATTTCTGGGCTTCGCATCCGAAGGCCCTTTCGGTCTTGATACTCGCGGCGATGGGCGTCGCGGTCGGACTCGGCGGCTACTCGCTGCGCTACCTCAACACCACGTACTCCATGCGTCAGTTCATGCCAAACTCCCATCCTTTGTATGCCTCCGACGACGAGATCCACAAATCCTTCAACCTGGCCGACGAGCAGCCCATCCTGGTGACGCTCCAGCTCGGCGAGGGCCAAACCTGGCTTGAGCCGGAGCGGATGAAGCTCCTGCGCGCGGCGACGGACGTGGTTGGCAAGATGGAAGGGATCAAAGCGGCCACGAGCCTCGCCAACGTGCAGGCCGCGGGAAGTTCCGAGAAGGGCATCTCGATCGGCACGCTCACCGAGCTGATCGCGCCCGAAACCTGGAAGTCGCGCGTGGATCACGATCCCGTGCTAAGCCCGGGCCTGATCTCGCACGACGGGCGCGTCGCCATGATCGTCGGAGAGATCGGCGTCATCTCCACGGAACAGGGAAAGGCGCTCCTCGCACGAATGCGCGATGCGCTCAAGGGAGTCCTGGACGGCAAGGTCCAGGCGCGAGTGGGAGGGGTCACGCCGATCCAGCTCGATATGTCCCAGATTCTCACCCAGGAGCTGCAGCGATTCCTCGTCCTGGCCTTCATCCTTTGCTTCTTCACATTGGTCGCGTATTTCCGCAGCTTTTCGAGCGTGATGATCTGCCTGATTCTCGTGTTGGTCGCGAACGTGGGCGCCCTCGCGTGGATGGCGCTCAGCGGAGTGGCGTTCTCCGTGCTCTCGACTTCGATTCCGGTGCTCGCCAGCATCGCCGCGCTCACGATCGGCACGCATACGCTGCTGAACTTCGGCAACGAGTATCGGGCCGATGCGCGCAAGTCGGCGGGCGGTCCTCCGGTCTTCAAGGTCGGACGCATCGTCCAGACGTATCGTTCGCTTTTCCTTCCGAATATGATGATGGCGTTGACCGCGGCAGTGGGCTTCGCCGCGCTCGCCCACAGCAACGTTCCGCTCATCCGGGAGTACGCCTGGAGCGTGAGCGGCGGAATCATGCTGGCCTGGCTCAACGTCATGATCCTGCTGCTGCCGCTGATGTATTTCTTTCCGGTCCCGGAAGTGCGCAAGTGGACCGCCGCCAAGGCGCGCTGGGCGCTCTGGGTGACCAAGTTCCGCTGGCTGGTCTTCACGGGTATCGGGATTTTCGCCATCCTGCTTGCGGCCAATGGCAACAAGCTCAACTGGTCCGTGCGGCTCTTTGACGATCTGCCGGAAGAACGTTCGCTGCGCGCCAATGCCGAGCTGATCGACGGTTCGCTGGGCGGAATGATCCCGCTCGACGTGATGGTTACCGTCCCCGGAGAGACGGATGCATGGAATGACCCGGGCAGGATCGCCAAGCTCGAGGAGCTTTTGGCGAAGTGGCGGCAGGATCCGAGCGTGGGGAATGTGCTGGGGCTGCCCGACTTCGTGCAGATGGGCCAGAGTCTCACTTCCGCGAAGACACGCCAGGCGATCGCGGAAATCTTCTTCCTTTATTCGATGTCCGAGAACAACCCGCTCGGCCAATTCCTGACCTCCGACGGGCAGAGCACGCGTGTTTCCATCCGCCTGCGCGATGTGCCCGCCGACAAGATGCGCGACCTCGTGCAGCTCGTCCGCAACGACCTGGTCACGGCTTTCCCGGGAATGACGGTCAAAACCGGCGGAATGGCCACGATGGTTCACGTGCTCAACGAGGAGCTCTCCCGGCAGATGATCACGGGACTTTGGGAATCCCTCGGGTTCATTTCGCTTCTCATCATCTACGTTTTCCGGTCGCTGAGCTGGGCACTCATCGGAGCCGTCCCGAATCTTCTGGCGCCGCTCATCCTGCTATCCACGCTTTCAGTCTTCAAGACGCCGATCAAGCCCGGAGTCGCGATCATCTTCTCGATCGCGCTCGGCGTGGCCTACAACAACACGGTCTATCTGATGGTGCGCATGAAGATGCGGGAGCAGAAGAGTCCGCACCGCGGCAGCTTCGCGGTGGATCGCGCATGGTACGAGGAGGGGAATCCATGCTTCTTCTCCACGATCGCATTGCTCGGCGGGTTCGCCATCTTCCTGACCTCGTACTTCGTGCTGAACCGGACGTTCGGGGCCTATATGCTTCTGTCCATCGGCGCGGGACTTCTGGGAGACCTGATTTTCCTGCCCGCGCTCCTCAAGATCCTGCCTTGGAGACTCCTGGCCGGGCGCGCTGCCTTCGGGCCCAAGCCGGAACCTTCGCAGGAGCGCGCCGTGGCACCCATGGCCGTGCGCGAAGAGAAAGTCAGCGCGGTGGCCGCGTGAGCGACTCCCATTGGTATCTCCTGTACGCCATCTGGGCGTTCGCCGTCGGAATGACTGCCGTGGGAACCGTGCTGGCGCTTCGGCATCTCAGCAGGGCCTCGCGTCCGCGGACCAGGCGTAGCACTTCTGACGCCATGGGCGTGACGATCCTGAAGCCGCTGCGCGGCCTCGACGAGGGAATCTCCGAAAACCTCGAGTCCTTCTTCCGGCTCGACTATCCGAAATATGAAATCCTTTTCACCGTCGCCTCGGCCGACGATCCGGTCTGCGAAGTCGTGCGCAAGCACATGATCCGCTATCCTGGCGTCAAGGCTCGCCTGATCCTCGGCGCCGTGGAAGCCGGCCTGAATCCGAAGGTCAACAACCTCATCCGCAGCTACGAGCAGGCTGCATACGACTCGATCGTGATCAGCGACAGCAACTGCCGGGTCACGGGCGATTATCTGGAGAGACTGGTCTCGCACTTCGCCGAGGATGTCGGAATGATGACCTCGATCGTGGCGGGATTCAGCCCGCGCGGCCTCGGAGGACTTCTCGAAGCCACTTTCCTGAACACATTTTTCGCGCGCGCGCTGACGGTTGCCTCGGCGATCGGCCAGCCTTGCGTGATGGGGAAGTCGATGATGTTCCGCCGCTCCGTTCTCGATCAGGTCGGCGGAATCCGCGGACTGGGCGAGTACCTCGCGGAGGATTACCAGGCCGGCGAGAAGATCCGCCAGCTCGGGCTCCGCGTGCTCGTGCTCAGCGAGCCGATTCACCAGTTCATCGGGAATTATTCCTTCGGCGCCTTCTGGTCGCGGCATGTGCGCTGGGGCCGGCTGCGGAAAGTTCAGGCGCCGTTTCTCTTTCTGATGGAGCTCTGGGTCGGATGCCTGGTTTCAGGAGTCCTGGGCGCGCTCGCGTTCTCCCACTTTTACGGCGTTGAGGCGCCGCTTTTTCTCGCGCTGCATCTGGCGTTCTGGGGCACCTGCGATCTTCTGCTCATGAGGAAAATGGGGCAGTCTCTCTCGCTCAAGAGCGCGGGCGCGTGGCTCGTGCGCGAGTGCAGTCACTTTCTGCTCTGGGCCCATATCGCGGCGGGCAACAGCGTCGAATGGCGCGGACAGACAATCACGCTTTGTTACGGCGGGACGATTCGCAGGAAGAATGCCGCGGAGAGTGCTCTTCACCTGGTCGAACCGCTGCCCTCCGTCATCACTCTCGACGGCGTAAGACAGCTCGTCGATGGCCTGCCTCATGACGCGGAAGACGAAGCGGAAGCGACGACATCCGCCGCCTGATGTGGTATCCATGTCCGCATGTTCGCCGTACTCCTTGGCTTCCTGATTCTGACTGACATCTCACGGGCGCAGGAGCCGTGCTTCGACTTTGAGCACCCGATCATCAAGCCACTCCGGCCTCCGATTCCCATGAAAAAGAAAGGCGACGCCCGCGCCAGCGGAAAGCTTCAGGCCGGAGGCGGCTGGGCCGCGGCGCGTGGCAAAGTTCAGCATCCGATCGGGGAGGTGCTCCAGCGGATTCTCGATCCATCCACGATCAAGGACACTAAAAAAGCGCACATCGAGGTCAAGCGCCAGCAGCGCACGGGCTACTATGTGTTTGAAACCTTCTCCATCGACTCCAAGCCCGCGCCCTTTGTGAGCTTGCAGTGGGAAGAGGACTGGGGCTTCGTGATCGCCCAGGGAACTCCCGAGAAGCCCGAGGAGGTGGTGATCTCCTACGAGAAGACCTCCGGTACTGACTACATCCACCATCTTTGCGGTTCGATCGTCCTGCGCGCGCTCGGCGCGTCCGCAACCGATGTTTATTTGTACGAGGAGATCGACGCCACCGGGCGGTCGCCCGAGGATTCGCTCAAGGGCCATCTCGGCACGCTTCGTACGCTCAGGCGGCCCCCTCCGAGGGAATAGAGAGAAGCGGGAACATCACGATGAATTTGGAGCCCTTCCCCGGCTCGCTCTCGACCTCAATCGTTCCATTCTGGGCCTCAATGATCTGCCGCACGATGTACAATCCTAGGCCGAGGCCCTTGATGTTCCTGACTCCGGGCGCGCGGCTGAATCGTTCGAAAAGCCGGGGGCGGTCTTGCGGCGAAATTCCGATTCCTTGATCGTGAACCGTCAGGATCGCCGATCCGGTGGCCGGATCTTTTTTCAGTGAGACATCGATCGGGCGGCCGCGTCCGTATTTGATCGCGTTGGAAACCAGATTCAGAACGACCTGCTCCGTCCGAAGGGGATCCAGGAAACCCACGATCGGCTCCGGCATTTCCCAGTGGAGGGCGCTTCCCGCCTCCGCGGCTTCGGCGCGCGAGCGATCCATTACCTCCGTGACGAGCGCCGAGAGGTCGACGAAGCTCCGCTCCAGCTGAAAGGTTCCGGCGCGGATGCGGGTCAGATCCAGGAGCTGCTCGAGCATCGAGCCGAGCTTACGGGTCTGACGCTCGGAAGCGTCGATCATGCGCCGGACCTTGGGCTCCGCATTGTCCGCGATCCTCTTGAGCAGCCCGAGCTGCAGTGCAAGCGCCGTCAGCGGGGTCTTGAGCTCGTGGGACGCGATCGAGAGGAAATCGTCGCGGATCTGCACCTCCTGGCGCAGCCGCTCCTCGGCGAGTTTGCGCTCGGTGATGTCACTCACCAGGCCCATCGAGCCCACATTTCTCCCGTCGGGATCGTAGAGTGGCGTGGCGCTGATCGACGTCCACACGATGGTCCCGTCCTTCCGGATCATCCGGAGGTCGTACTGCTGGCGCATGCCACCTCGCCGCTTGGTCATGGCGTCGCGGACGATGGAGGCATCTTCCGAAGGCACGAAATCGGCAAGTTTTTTTCCGAGGGCTTCTTCGGACGAGTAACCGATGATCTCCGAAGCCTTGCGATTGAGGAAGGTCGTGCGGGATTCCTCATCCAGGGTCCATACGCCTTCGTTGGCGCCTTCGACGAGTGTGCGGAACCTTCTTTCGCTTTCCTGCAGCTGAAAAATCCTTCCGAGCTGGGTACCCGCTTTCGCGGCAATGTAGAGAACCGAGGAATCAGGTTCGGCCCACTTATCGCTGAAGAACTCGAGGACCGCGAAAACCCGCCGGCCTGAAAGGATCGGAAATGCGAATCCCGACTTGAGGTGGACTTCCTGGGCGACTGCGGATCGAAGAAACAGGGGGTCCGCGGGCAGATCGGTGATCCAGACGGGCCTCCGGGTCTCGAAGACCTTGCCCGGCAGCCCTTCCCCGATCCGAAAGGGCGTTATTTCGCTGGTTCGCTTGAAGGCCTCAAACTTCTGGAGATCTTTCAAGTGCCAGATGTCGGAAGAAACCAGAGTCTCCACGTGATCATGGCTGATTGCGTAGGCGTGGCCGACCGGCCACTCGAGTACGGCGCAGACCGCATCGATCATCCTTTGCAGGATGTCGCGATAGGGCACTTCCGAGCCCGTGTCATCGATGAGTTCGGGGAGCAGGGAGAAGAGATGAAGCTTGGCTTCCATCTCGGCGAACAAGCGAACGGGGACGCCCCTCAGTGGCCGCATCGCCCTCTCAATTAGCAATTTACGTGCGGAGTCAACGCTCAGGGAGCGACGATCTCGAACGGACGCATCATGTCCATGTCCTCGTGCTCGAGGATATGGCAATGGTACACATAGTAGCCCGCATAAGGCGCGAACTTCATGATGATGCGGGTGACGGCGTTACCTGTCGTCCGTACGGTATCCTTCCAGCCCATCTCGTTGGCGTCAGGCGCGACCGCGGGACCCGTGTAATTGATCTGCCCCGTCTTGGCAAAAGCGTCGACATCGAACGGCCGGCGGTCGAGGACCTGGAATTCCACCAGATGAATGTGGAACGGATGAACGTCGGTCGTCGTGTTGACGATCTCCCAGACCTCCGTCGTGCCCAGCACGGGCTTCTCGGTGATCTCTTCCTTCCATCCCATTCCGTTCAGCAGCAGCATCGGCGTGCCGTCGGGCATGTCGACCTGGTTGAGGGTGATCTGCCGCGTGCCATCCGCGCGAGTGGGATCCATGCGGGGGATCGAGCGCAGCTTCATCGGCAGCGAGCTCGTATCCGGTTCGCTCACCGTGGTGCCGACCCGGAACTGCATGAGCTGCGGCATCGGAAGCTGATGGTCGGCCTGGTCCACGTAGTTGTTGTGCAGGATGTACGTCTTGCCCGCGTACTGCGAGAAGTCGATGATGATGTCCGCGCGCTCCGCCGGCGCCAGCGTCAGTTCGGGGGATTTCGGATCGGCGGGGTCGTTGAGGACGACCGTGTTCTCGAGGAAGCCCGAGTCCGTACCGATCTGGTAGAAGGGCGGCGCGGGACTCTGATTTTCCAGATCAACGAGCTGCATCGAGTAGCTCCGGGCGTTCGAGGCATTCACGATGCGGAAGCGGTATTTGCGCGGCTCCACGTTGAGGTAAGGCCAGAGCTTGCCGTTCACCGACATGGCGTTGCCGTAGAATTCGTTCGCGAGCGTCGGCGTGTAGTAAAGCGCCGAGTTTCCGTCGACGCCTTTGGCGGTGATCAGGAGCGGAATCTCGTACTTGCCGGACGGCAGATTCAACCCGCGTTCGAATTCGTCACGAATGATGTACATGCCCGCCAGGCCCGTGGCGACGTTGCGGCCGGTCTCGCCCATCGCGTGATCGTGATACCAGAGCAGCCGGGCGGATTGATCGTTGCCGTACTCCGCGATCTGCTCTTCGCCCGGAACGAGCCACGCGTCGGGCCAGCCGTCGTTGTCGTGAAGTTTGTCGGTCTTGGAGGTTTGCGTGACGAGCGCGCCATGAAGATGCACGACGTTGCGCACGTCAGGCAGGGGCTCTCCGCCGCCGCCCATGTCCATTCCCTTGGGAGCCGCGAGAATGTGAGTGGTGGGAAGCTCGCTCTTCCAGTGAACGCGCACGTGCTGGCCGCGCTCGACCTCGATCGTCGGGCCCGGAGACACTCCGTTGTAGCCCCACTGGACCGTATCGGCGAGATCACGGTGCAGTTTTCCCGTGAACTGTTTCATGGTGATCGTGATGTCTTCGGAGTCTGGTTTGATCACGGGTGGAATCGGAAGCTCGTCCACGAATCGCTGGAAGCCCGCGTTGAACAGCGAAAGCTGCAGGGAGTTGCCGGCATTCGCCCCTTTGAAGTCGTGATCCAGCAACACCAGCAGGGATAGCCCGACCAGAAGCAACGAAACGTGCCGATTTTTCATAAGTCCCCCCAGACTCTCTCGGGGAGGATTTTTAGCATCGAGGGGGTTTAAAGTCTATTCAGGGGCTTACCGATAAGTCTGACATGAGAGCTTTACTGTTGGCCCTGGCGTTTGTTTTAGGCTGCGCGACCTCCGAGAAATATGATGCGAAGGTTCAAACCTGGAAGGGTAAGGACGCGGACACACTCGTGAAAGCCTGGGGCCAGCCCGACGTGATTGAGAAGATGGACAGCGGCAACCGAATGTACGTCTACGCCCGCCTCAAGCACGCGCCTCTGGCGTACGACGCAGCGCAGCGCACTCTTGCCAGCGTGGAAACCTCGCCCTCGCGAAGCCCCGCGAGCCTCTACATCAAATGCTCGACCCTCTTTGAGGTCAATCCGCGCAACACCATCGTCACGGTCATCTTCCGCGGCGACGAGTGCGTTTCCAAGGACTAGCTTCCGAAGTCCGTCGTCCAATACCATCCGTAAGCCGACGAAGCGCTGTAGGCGCGCCCGATTCCGATCACCCGGTAAGCCGAGTTCAGCATATTGGCATTGTGCCCGGGGGAGTTCTTCCACTGGGTGAACGTGTCCTGCCCGGTCGCGTTCCCGGCCGCGATGTTCTCGCCTTCGTAGCTGCTCCCGGCATATCCGAGATCCGTCATCCGCGTGAACGGATCGCGTCCGAGGCTGTCGGTGTGGTCGAAGTAATTCTTCTCGGCCATGTCGTTGCTCATCCAATCGCTCGAGATCGTCAGCGCGTCTGATAGCTGAAGCGGGGCTGCCCCGTTCTGCGCGCGGTAATCGTTGATCAGCGTGAGAAAGGCCTGCTCCTCACTGTCGAGCACGGCTGAGCCGGTGAGAGTGCCCGTTCCCGTGGGCGCGGGGCTCCCGCCCTGTCCGGGGCCGTTGCCGGAGCCCGGCTGCGTGAGTCTCGCCGCGGTTTCGTTGCATCCGCTGAGAAAAATCAGGAAAAGAGGGACCAGTACGCCGAAGCCATCCAACGTTCTCGATTTTTTCATGTGTATAGGAATGTACGTTCGGAGCGCGGAAAAAGTTTCGCGCAAAAATTCTTGCGGCTTCGGATTCCCTAAGTTAACACCGCGGGACTGGGGGAATTATGAATCGCATCTCGTGTAATCGTCACATCCTTGTCATCCTCGTGTTTGGCTTTCTGATGGCGCTGCCCGGAATGGTGCGCGCCGAGACGACGGAAACTTCGACCGCGACTGAGAATGCTCCCGCCAAGAAGGAATCCCCCTACGGCAGCGCCAGCGCGAACGTGAATCTGACCACGGATTATGTTTTTCGCGGACAGACGCAGACTAATCACCTGCCCGCGGTACAGGGGGGGCTCGACTGGACGCACCCCACGGGGTTTTATCTGGGCGCCTGGGGCAGCAACGTGCATTTTCCGGAAGCGCCTCAGCACCTGGAGGTCGATGAGTACGGCGGGTACTCCTACAGCTTCAACGATGACCTGAGCACGAGCCTGGGCATCTATCATTACTCGTATTTCCCGGGCGCCGAGATCAACACGGTCGATTATCCGTTTCAGGTGGCTTACAAGTCCGCCAGGCTGGGCGTGAATTACGCCCCTCACTGGGGCGGATCCCAGAACTCCAACTGCTGGTACGTTTCAGGCGGGTGGGGAACCCAACTCCCGCTCAAGCTGAACTTGGCGCTGGCGGCCGGCTATTCCCTCTTTGGCGCGGACTCGGCCTACGAAGATTACGCGGATTTTCACATCGGACTCTCGCGCGAGCTCATGGGCGTGAAGGTGGATGTGAGCGGGTACTTCGTCAATCACCAGCAGCCCACCGGTACCGGCTACGATGATCCGCGGGCGGTGTTCTCGGCGTCCAAGACGCTCTGATCACTTCTTTTTAAGGAGTTCTTCTTCGCAGGAGAGCTTGATCCGGCGGAGCTTCGCGGCCTCGAATTCCCAGCTGCGCTCGCCGCTCTTGATCACGATCAGGTCCGTGCCGCTTTCATTCTTGCGGTAGCTGGCGTTCACGGCCACGTTCCGCTGCGGCAGCCCTTTTTCGAAGGCTTTGGAAATCGCCGTCACGGTGAAATCGCCGAGAACCGAGTCCAGCTTCCGCGGCCCCAGGCCGGAGTCTTTTGCAACCCGGGCGACGTAATCGACGAGCGAGGGATCCACGGTCACCGCGAGCTTCTTCTTTTTCAGAACGTCCCAGGCGGTTTGCTCGATCGAAATTTGCTCGATGGCCGGGTAGAGTTCATGGGGCACCGGCGCCAGTTCGAAGACGCCTCCCGTGCGCTGGGCACGATCCAGAAGTGCCTTTGAAAAGGCGCCCCGGTCGCCGCCGTTGCCCTTGAGGAAGTCTTCGTCGATCTGCTGCTGAGTCAGGCTGCCCCGGATCCGCGCGATCTCCCTGGCATCGGTGACTCCGTCGTAACGTTCCTCGCCCCACTGTCCCAATACGAAGATCGGGAAGTGCAGGAGACGCACTCGGCTGTCCTTGCCGTTCGGGCGGATCTCGCCGTATTCCAGCGGGACCTTGAGCTTCTCCAGCTCTTCCGACGGGGCGTCTTTGCCTTCGTTGAGCGCGATCAGTCCGTTGGGCGGCCCGTTCTCCTGTCTTTTGATGATGACAGGGATCTCCTCATCGCTGTGGTTGCCCACGGGCGGTCCTTCAAAAAGGGCATTGATGCTGAATCCTTTGGCGCCGCCGATGCTGAAGACGAGATGGCGTCCGTCATGCCCGAACAGGGCCCGGTTGAATGCCTCCACCAGCGTGTCCTTACCGCTGCCACTCGGCCCGCCCAGCAGGAACACGGGAAGTTTGCCGCCCAGACGCGCCCACGCCTGAATCCGGTCCGCGATCTTTTCGATGACGTCATCCTGCCCGACGCAATACTTCTTCACTTCTTCCGCGAGACCGGTGAGCGGCGGCTCTCCGTTGGGGCCTTCGAGCCAGATGGGCGAGAGTCCGGCCCGCTGAATGAAAAACGTCTGCGCGTCTTTCAGATCGATCTCTTGGGGATTGGAGCCCGGGTTGGCCATCTTCCAGGTGAAGAGATCGTTGGTTGCGTCCAGGACGCAGGCGGGCATCGCGAGCGGCGGGTTGTTGAGAAGCTTGCGCTGGTGAATCAGATATTCAATCGCCTCCGGCTGAATCTTGAGACCGTAGAGTCCGGTCCACTCGGATTCGGCTTTCTGGCTCACGATCCGGAACGCCTCTTCCTCGTCGGGCTCCTTCAGGAGGACGGTCTTGTAGCGGCGTTCGATCGCCGGGTCGCCCTTGACCATCTTGCGCTTCTCATCCGGAGTGGTGATCGGCAGGACATGGTAGCCGGCGTCCTTCACGCTCCAGAACGCGTCACTGGGATTGTGGAAGCCGGTGGCGTCGAGCGGTTTTTTGAGCGCTTCTTGAACGAGGGGTTTGAGAATCGCCGCTTCGTCGACCACGAAAATCGTGCGGTGGTGGTTCTCGAGGAACTCCTGTTTGGCGGCCTGGAAAAGCCCCGCCAGGACGCTGCGCATGCGCGCGTCCTCGGAGTTCCAAGGCTGCCCCGGCTTGGAGTTGTCCGCGCTGAGCAGGGCGGAGTCGATCAGCACGATGTGCGTGTTGCCGATGAAGGCGTCTTGCAAGAGTTTGAACGGAGAGCCCTGGCCAGCCTGCTCCGGTTCGAAGCCCAGCGCTTTCTTCAGGGAGTCGGGATAGATCCCCAGAGAGTAAAATGCGGTGAGCTGATCCAGCAGGAAGGTCTTGCCCACGCCGGCGGGACCCAGCACCATCGCGTTGGCGTACTGGGTGCGGGTCAGAGCGCGAAAGATCTCCACGATCGGGGGCACGGACTTTTCCGAAAAATATTTGAGGGCGAACTCGCGTCCGGCCGCCTCCGGATCAGCGGCGCCCGACACCATCTTCTCCAGGCGCTTTTGGAGCGCGAGCGAGAGGTAGAACTGTTCGGGTTCCGTCTGCTTGAGATCGTGCGTGAGGTACTGGAGAAGGAAGTCAGAGGATGAATCGGGAGTCGGGGAGGGATCGGGGTTACGGACCTGCTGATTGCGCCAGCGGTTGGGCGCGGCGAGGGAATCGTCCGGCGAAAACGCGTGACTCAGACAGGCTATCAGCGCGGTCGCGATGATGAGGTTCTTCTGTATTCCCACGGCGCTGTGTAATAATACAGCGCGTCATTTTTTACCAGACTATTATTCTATACTTTCAATGTAATAGTGGCCCCTGAAGCCCTCCCTGGCGGCCTCATTTCAACTCTATGGGACTGGAAGCCGGCCGGACGGGCCTTCCTAGGCCGCGCGACGGACGGAGGAGCTGGCTCTTTCCCTGCCCCGGTAGTCGGTCACCAGCCAGACGCCGAAGACAACGACTCCCGAAACCGTGAAGAACATCGTGGCGTTGGGTGTTTCTCCCGCGAAAAACCCGAGGAACCGGGGCATCGCGATGAGCGACGGGGCCACCACCAGCTCAATCCAACCGTGAATCTGCATTGGAATGATCTTGCGGATGAACCCGTACGGGAAGTCCGTCAGAAGCGTCAGGCTGAGATGGATTCCCGCAAGGGCGTAACACAGCATCGTGACCTGACTGTTCATAAAGCCGAACAACGTCGGAGCGAGGGCAAAAGCCGCCACCACGACGAAGTCCAGATAACCGTGGAGTCTAGGACTTAGGATTTTCATACAATCCCCTTAATGCCGAGAGTTGATGGATTACACTATAATTGTATCATAATGACAGGCGGCCATCGGGCAGAAAGGTCTTTGAATTCAGAGGCTTGGCGATTTATTTTCGCCAGGGATATCGCGGCGTTCTAAAGCCGCGGGATTGATCGGAAGTTCGACGATAAATCGAGCTCCCTTGCCCACGTCGCTCTCCAGCCGGAGGGAGCCATGGTGGCCGTCGACGATGCTTTTCACGATATAAAGACCGAGGCCGAGCCCCCCGATGTTGCGCGAGGAGTTGGCGCGCTCAAATCGATCGAAGATCTTGCTCTGGTGTATTCGCGGAATGCCCGGACCCAGGTCCTGGATGGTCAGGGTCGTCACCTGCAGGGACCGCCGGACCGAGATGGAGATGGGCTTGCCCGGCGCGTATTTGATCGCGTTGGATACTAAGTTCACGACCACTTGTTCGATCCGGGCCGAGTCCCAGTAACCGATCACTTCGCCCTGCATGTCGGTGGTGATCCGGCATCCGGCGGCGGCACTTTCGTCAGCGAACCGCTCGAGCACTTCTTTGACAAGCTCCGAAAGATTGACGGGCTCGAACCTGAACTGAAGCTTTCCCGCCTGAATGCGCGAAACATCCAGAAGGTCGTCGACGAGCGTGGCGAGGCGCTGGACCTGCCGGTCGGATCTGTCCAGGACCTGCGAGAGGCGGTCCAGCGAAGGACTTTCCTTGGTCATCGTTTTCTGGGTGATCTGGAGCTGGAGCTTGAGCGAGGTCATCGGCGTCTTGAGCTCGTGCGAGGCGATCGAAAGAAACTCGTCGCGGGCGCGGATCGCGTCCTGGGCCTGGCGGTTCGCCGCTTCGAGCTCGGCGGTTCGGGCAGCCACTCGGATCTCGAGATCCTCGTTCAATTTTTCCAATTCCACGCGGCGCTTTTCAGCGAGCGCGCCCAGCTCGGCCAGGCTCAGAATCCTGGGCTTGAGCCGGACCAGCCAGAGTGCCGTAATCACCGAAGCCGCGGCCGTGATGACTTTCACGAGCGCCGCCATCCAATATGACGGGGTCCAGAGAGTCCAGACTTCCATGAAGTGGGTGGCCCCGCAGGCGGCAATGAAGACACCGAAAGCCAGGAACACGGCGGAAAACGGAACCTTGATCCGTTTCACCAGGCCATAAAGGCTGAGAGAGATGGAAACATAGGCCAGACCGATCAGCGAATCGGTGATGACCATCGTCCAGACCAGGCTGGGGGTCCAGAGATAGCAATGACCGTGGGGCATGAAGCCGCTGCTGGAGAAGAGTCCGTGAAGGAGGGCAGACATCTCCCCACTATTTGCCAAAAATGTGCGGGGCTTTCAAGTTAGGAATCGACCGGAATTCTCCACTACTCATATTTTCGTTGGATAATGATGCGGAGCGTGATTAAGAGTCGGGCGACCACTTAAGGGAGGAAGATTCCAATGTCCGATCAGCAGAACCCCAATGTCGCCATTCAAGACGCGGACGCCGAACAACTTCGCGCGCTCGGCTACACTTCAAATTTCGAACGCTCCATGAGCTTCTGGGAGAATTTCTCCTTGGGGTTCACCTATCTCTCGCCAGTGGTGGGCGTCTATTCGGTTTTCGCCATGGCCCTCAAGGCCGGCGGACCTCCGATGATCTGGAATTATATTCTCGTCGGCCTCGGACAATTTCTCGTCTGCCTGATCTTCGGCGAAATCGTTTCGCAGTTTCCGATCGCCGGCGGGCTCTATCCCTGGTCGCTGCGCCTGATGGGCCGGCGCTGGGCATGGATGGCGGCCTGGGTTTACGCGTGGGCCTTGTTCACGACCGTCGCGGCCGTGGCCGTCGGCGGCGCGCCGTTCCTGGCGCAGCTCGTGGGCGTCGAGCTCAGCAACTCGGCCTGCATCTGGATCGCCGTCGCGATGATCGCGATCACGACGCTCCTCAATATCAGTGGCACGCGGCTTCTGGCGCGCGTGGCGATGTTCGGCTTCATCTGCGAGCTTCTGGGCGCCATCGTCGTGGGCGGCTATCTGCTCCTGACCTCGCGGCACCAGCCCTTCAGCGTTCTTTTCCAGACTTTTGAATTCGGCAAGGGCGTGAACTATCTGCCCGCGTTCCTGGCTTCGTCCGTGGCGGCCATGTTCTGCTACTACGGCTTTGAAGCCTGCGGCGACGTGGCCGAGGAAACTCCCAACGCCAGCACCGCGATCCCGCGCTCCATGCGCTTGACGATCTACGTGGGCGGCGGAGCGGCGACGCTGGTCTGTCTCGCGCTGCTCCTGGCTCATCCGGACCTCAAGGCCGCGATGGCGGGCACGGATAAGGATCCGGTCGGAACCACGCTTCAGGCCGCGCTCGGCATGACGGGTTTCCGCATGGTGATCGCCGTCGTGATGGTTTCGTTCGTCTCGTGCCTGCTGAGCTTGCAGGCCGCGGCGAGCCGGCTCCTGTTCGCGTTCGCGCGTGACAAGATGATCTTCGCCAATGAGGCGCTCGCGACGCTCTCGCCGCGCACGCGCGTTCCGGTGGTCGCCCTCGTCGTGACCGGCGTGATTCCGGCGCTGATCGCGAGCATCGGGCACTGGATGCAGGACGCGGTGAACACGATCATCAGCTTTGCCGCGATCGGCATCTACATCGCGTTCCAGATGGTGGTCTTCGCCGCCTTCGTCGCGCGCCTGCGTGGCTGGCGCCCGGCGGGACCCTTCAAGCTCCGCGGCTGGGGCTGGCCGGTCAATATCGCCGCGCTGATCTACGGCACGGGCGCGATCATCAACATGATCTGCCCGCGTTCGCCGCAGGATCCCTGGTATTCCAACTACGGCATGATCTTCACCACCGCCGTGGTCGTGGCGTGCGGGCTCCTCTATATGGCGATCGGGAAGCCGCATCTGCAGCGGAAGAACGAGGCCGAAATCGAGGGAATCGCGCTCGAAGGCCTCAAGCGGGGAGACCTGCTCAGCCAAACCCCGTCGACTGAAGTCTCGGGGTAAGTCCTTATTATTATACAAATTAAATATATTAATTCAGGGGTGTCTCTCTATTATTGACTAAATAAGTCCACTATTATAAAACCCGCACCCATGAAGTTGAAGTTCCCTGTCGTTGTCATATTCGGAATCGGGATCGCGGCGATCGCATTCAGCCTGTCAGGCTGCGGAAAGAAGCAGGAAGAGCTTCCGACGGATCCGATCGCGCTCGCGCAAGATGACATGCAGAAGATGGGGTCGATCGACCCGGCAGGTCCGAAGGCGATGGACGAGAGTTCCTCAGGCGCCTTTACGAAGATTTTCGGCGGCACGACGGGCACGGACGTTCTTCATTATATGAATGAGCGCGTTCATTACTTCATCACGAACGACTCTCCGATGGACTTCTATCCGCGCACCTTCACCCATAAGAGTTGGGCGAGCGACAACGTTACCGCCGACAGCGACATCGTGATTGCGGCTTCCAATTTCGGCGGGGAGCTGTGGTTCCAGGGTCTGCTCGACGGCGTCACCTTCCGGTACTCCTACAAGAACGAAAAAGATGTGCCGGTGACTTCGCCGCGGGTCGGGATCATCAGGATGGGCGAAGGCTATCTCAAGAAGATGACCAAGAGTAAGCTCATGCCGAGCGTGTCCCGGCAAGGGATACTCCTCCACGAGGCGCGCCATTCGGATTGCACGGGCGGTCTGAACCAGGACGCTCTCGAAGCCGGGCGCAAGGCGCCTTCGTACAAAAAGTTCATCGACGGTTTCCCGCGCCGCGCCTGTTTACATCTTCATACCCTTTGCCCGAGCGGGCACACCTACGAGAATCTTGCCGCGTGCGACAGCGAGGCGTGGGGCTCCTACGCGGTCGAGGCGATCTACCTCACCGCCATGATCAAGAACATGCCGAGTGACGAAATCGAAACCAACGTGATGAGAATGGACGCGCTCGACCGGTATACCCGCCTTCAGTTCAACGTTCAGGAAATGTTCGACGGCAAGCTGGGCGCGCCCGACATGTCCAGCGTCACGGAAGTGAAGTGATGGCGCGCAAGAACGGGCGCACGCTCGCGATTGCCGGCGTCGTGGCCGCCGTGGCGGTCGCGGGTTTTTGCTACATCGCTTTCGACAATCCGACACAGCTCGCGGATATCGCTCAAGCGCCGGTGACCGCTGCAGCTCCCTCGCAAGCGCAACCCCAGGCCCAGCCCACGACCAGCGCTCCCGTTGTCGAGAGCGACAACCCCAAAGACGCGCCGGTCGAAGCTCCGAAAGCGGAAACGGTTTACAAGGAAGTGGAGAATGATCCGCACGTGACTCCGCCCTCGCTTCTCAACTTCGCGGCCGAGCTGGGCGCCAAGCTCAAGGAAGCGCTTCATGACGAATCCAAGGCAGCTCCGCTTTTCGCGGAGCTCGAGCAGTGCGCGCTCAAGGACGGTAAAGAAGCCAATCCCTCGGCGCAGGCGCTCTGCCTGGATAACGCCAGAAGGCTCGGAACCCAATATCCCAAGTTGTCAGCGAGATTTGAAGAGCTCAAGGAAAAGAGCAATCCGGAGATCGTCCGGATGAGTGAGCTCGTAAAGTAAGCTGGATTGATTTTTGACTCAATGCGTTATATAAGAGTGGTCTGCAAAACGAACCCTGAACCGGAGCTGTTTTTGTGAATTTCAAGAATCTCTGTTTAATTGTTTCGACTCCCTTACTCATTTCATCCGTGGCGCTCGCCGTCCCGCGTGATCCTTGCGCCAGCAGGAACAAGGCGAACCCCAAGTGCCTGCTCCAGATGGTCACGGCGCTCGAAAATCAGGTGAATCAGCTCTCGAGTCAGCTAAGCGGCGTTCAGACCACTCCCGGACCCCAGGGCGTGACCGGAGCGACGGGACCGACCGGGCCCAAGGGCGACAAGGGTGACCAGGGACCTGCGGGCCTTCCGACGCTCACAACCGACAACTTAACGATCAAGGGTAACGGTACGGCCGCGTCGCCGCTTTACGCAGTCGGTCTCGGCCAAAACATCATCACCAACACGACCGAGGTGGCTCCGCCCCCGAACTCCTATATCGGAACGGTCTTTCTCAGCGCCCACAGAATCATCGGCGGAATTCCCTGCGACGGCAGGGAGCTTGATATCGCGACCTATCAGGTGCTGTACATCCTGATCGGTACCTCGTTCGGCGGCGACGGCATCACCAAGTTCAGGGTCCCTGACCTCCGCGCCCAGACGCCCAACGGCATGGTCTATTACATTACTTACCTGGGAATCTTCCCGTAACCGAGGTGATGAACATGAAGAACAAAATGTATCTGCTGGCAGTGGTGCTGGTTGCGATGAGCTCTCAGGCTCGCGCCGAAGGCGAGTTCAAATTGGAATCCAAGGCTGACACCAAGATCACGGGCAAAGCCGAGATCTACAAGTTCCTCAGCAAGAAGGGTCCGATGGATCTTTCGGAGCTCTCCGCGACCTTCAAAGGCAAGAAGTCCGATTGCAACTCAGGCCAGCTCACGCAGCCTGAAGATTCAACTGAATCCGCGCTCGTTCGCAGCGGCTATCACGTTGTCGAGATCAGTAACTTCCGTCTCGGATACGTGCTGATGCATCCGGCGGGCATGGTGAATCTGGCTCCCAGCAAGATGTACGGGCTGAAGTTCGACCTGTCTTACGGCGAAGACGAGAAGTCAGCGCCGATCGCCAAGGTCAGCAAGTTCTGCAAAGCGGACTGAGCTAGGGTAAGCCAGGCTTAGCCTGGCTTATTTCTTCTTAGGGGCTTCGCCGGACTCGTCCGCGCCCTTTTTACCGTGCGCGTAGGGACATTCCTCGTCCCCGTCCTTGCCCATCATTCCGTGTTCATGGCCGCAGCACCCTTCGTGCTCGCAGCAGCCCTTGCCCTCATGATGGCAGCCCGAGTGCATCGCGCAGCCACCGTGATGCCGCGAGTACCACCGCGGCAGGCAGAACACGAAGGAGATGGCGGCGATCAGCAGCAGCGCCTGCGTATACTTCCCGGATTTGAGCTTGGTCATCGGGACGATGACCAGGTTCCACGTCTTCCAGAGCAGCGCTGAGGCGATGAGCCACCAGCAGACGGCAATCAAAATCGCAGTCACCCAGCAATGTGAACCGTAAGCGCATGTGTGTGTCATGAGTAAATTCTACATGAGAAATTCTACTGCGCTAGTAGAGTAATGGCGGGGCGCGCGGGCGCCAACGCGTTGACACGCGGGGAGCCATGGGCGGGCATTTGCATAGTCAGGAGGCATGCGCGAAATCATCGGCGGCATCCTGATGCTGGCGATCTGTATGGGCGCATCGCCCGGCGAGGCCCGCGGCGATGAAGTCTCAACCACCGTGCCCACGCACATGGCGCATGTCCTCGGAGGCCATAACTACCTTCCCAGCTTGTACATTCCGGCTCCGTTCGTGGACACGGAAACCAACTTCCTCATGGCGGCCGGCTTCGGAACCTATCCGAGCGGCGTCACCTTGCCGGGAAATGTGGGACAGAACCTCAAGCTGGTCGCCTTCGAGCCCCTTTTGAACGTTCAATATGCAGTGGTTCCGTGGCTGGCCCTCAACCTGGGCTTCAGCGCGAACGTGGTGTCGGGCCTGAACAGCGCCTCGATGCTGATCTACGGCGCATCGGTGGCCAAGCAGTTCGCGGCAGGACTGGTAGGGAAGATTTTTGAGACTCCGAAGATGATTCTATCGCTCGGACTGCAGGCCCAGTTTCCCAGCTACATGGCGGTGACGCCACTGGAGAATCTCTCGGGACTCAATCGCAGCGTGGGCGGGGCCGTTCCGGACTTCGTGACGACCAATGTGACCTCGGTATGGCGGCCCACGCTCCGGTACGCTTACACCTTCGATCCGACCTTCGGCTTGATGGCGGAGATCGGCGCGCGCGTTCTCGCCGGCGACCTGAGCCAGACGGGGCAGAGTACTGCCACGGTGAATACCGGCTTGAGCGGCAGCGCCGATCTCAATCCGAAACTCGGCGTTCCGCTCGGGTTCACCGCGAACTATTTTCGCAAGCAGATCATCGAGAGCAACGATACGAACGCCAACTTCTTCAGCTTCGGCTTGTACGAAACGCGGTGGACGCAGGCGAGCTTCGGAGTGGAGATCGGCTTCGGCGACGTCGTCGGGCAGAGCAGTACGCTGGCCTCGCTCACGGCTCGCATCTATTACTGACGAACCAGCAAACTAGCCGACCGTATATCCACGGCCCGTCAGGCAGGCGGACTGGGCTTTGTTGAAGTTGGCCATCAGCTGCTGATTCTGAGCCTGGGCCTGCTGCTGTTGCTGCTGAGCCTGCTGCTCCTCCTTGCGGCGTTTGTGAGCGCCACCCATTGCTCCGACACCGGCGCCCACGGCCGCGCCTTTTCCCGCATTGCCAGCGATCGCTCCGCCCACCGCTCCAGCCGCCGCGCCTTTGGCCGCGCCACGACCGGCTCCGGTGCTGGGCTGCTGCGGTTGCTGCGTTTGACCGCTCTGTGCGGCCGCCTGCGGATCATATCCCGTCTGGCCCTTCGCCCAGTTGTAGCACTCGTACTTGTCCTGGCTCATCTTTTCGGCGGACTGGCCCTTGGCGGGATAGACCGACAGGTCGGCAAAGCTCGACTGCCCGAGCATCAGCGCGAGCCCGCTCGCCGCCGCCCACCTCATTCCTTTTTTGGTCATATGCATACTCCCCTGAGGGGAGTGCGTGCATACGTCGTTCCGCGTTAAGGCAGCTTCAAGAACATCTCGCGCGCCACGCGAGCGTCCGCCACATCGAGAACGAAGCGCACCGCCCGGGGCGATCCACGTCCCGTCGCCAGGTCGTAGCCTGGAGTCGTCGAATATCCCGGCACCGCCACCGGCGGGACGACCGTGGGCCCCTTGGCCGCGAGCAGCGTCGCGCTGAAGTACAGGCCGTTGTTGTCGATCATGACCTGCTTTTGCGTCCCGAGCGCCTGCGCGACGATGTCGTTGAAGTCGCCGCGGCTCAGCGAGTACAGGATCGGATTCAGATAGCCGATCCCGACGGTACGTCCCAGAGTCTCGCTCGCGCGCTGGCCGGCGAGAGCGATGAGCCCGGCCATCTCAGGCGAAGCGCAGCTCGTGCCGCCGACGTTCTGCCACTCGGGCTTGGTGATGCCCTGGCTCGCCGAGGTGTAGCTCTGATAAGTCTCGACGCCGCCGTTGATCGCGGCGTTGAGCGACACGTCCGGCACCGTGCGATGGCCCTGAGCGATCTGCTGGATCTCTTCACCCAGTCCCAGCTGATAATCAGGCTGATCAAAGATCGCGCTCACGCCACCGCCGCCCGCGGCGACCGCCCAGTCTTCTTTCCACACGGTTTCCAAAACCGAAGTCGTCGGAATCGAGTTGAAGAAGTTCGTGGGGCACTTGTCGTTGTGCGCGAGCTGGCAGGCCCAGTAATCATCCGCCGTGCCTTCGGGCGTCCATACCCAGCCGGCCTGGACCGAAGTTCCACCCACCGAGGTGACGAGCGGATCCGAAGCGGGATAGCTCGCGTTGGGCGTGCTGATGAGCGCATCCATTTTCGCGTTGAGATCCGTCGAGCCGGAGTCGCCGGAAGAGGCGAGCAACGTCATGTCGGCGTTGACGGCATCCTGAAAGATCTGGTGGAACGAACCCTGAAGAAAATTCTTCACGTCATCCGGCGTGAAAGTCGGCTCGCCCGTTCCGTAGCTCATCGAAAGGATCGCGCCCGGATACTGCTCGACCGCCGTTTTGATTCCCGCAAAAAGATCCGGGAAGCCGGTGAGACCCACCGTCTCGGCGTTATTGGTCACGATGTTGACGAGCGTCGCATCGGGCGCGATCGCATGCGCCCACTCGAGGTCGAGCGTCGTCTCCCCGGCCCAGCCGACCTGGTCGTCGGTCTCCATCGGATTCACATAGGGGCCGTTGGGATAGATGAATTGAATCGTGGTGTGCGGCAGCCCGAAGGTGTCGCTGAAGTGATCGAGGTCCGCCTGCATCGTCGGGCTTCCAAAGGATTCCGCGAGAATGATCGTCTGGCCCTTTCCGGTCAGCCCCATCTTATGAAGCTTGTCGATTCCGTAAGCCTGAAGGAAATGCGTGGGATCGTAGCAGTGAACGCCCGGATGTCTGCTCGGGCTCGTGCCGTCGGGAAAAGTACACGCCGCGGCCACGGGGCTGACCTTCGGGCGCATATTGCGATGATAAGGCCGCGCGAAGGCCTGAGCGCTCATGAGAAGCGTGGTTAGGAGTGCCGTGTATCCCAGAAACTTTGATTGATTCACTTGTGAATCCCCCTCAGCCGGTGCGGCTGTGCAATCAATGGACCATGGGAAAGCAGGGCCGGGAAGGGGATTTGATTGAATTTTTAGGGATCAGATTGGCTCCGCCCGAATGCCCCAGACAGAGTGACACTGGTGCGATTTCAAGAATTTACTTTGAATTAGACGCAATGCGTTATACAGACCCAGCCAAAGAAAGAGGGCCTGATCATGTCGAATTTTTCCCGTATCGCCGCGCTTACCTGCGCGCTGCTCGTTGTCGCTTCCAACGCTTTTGCCAAGGCGGATCCTTGCAGGAACCCCGCGAATCCCAAGTGCCTGGCCGGCAAGATCACATTGATGGAAGCCGCGGTCCAGGCTCTGCAGCAGAGCCTCAGCAACATTCAGCTGACCCCGGGCCCGAAGGGCGACAAGGGCGATCAGGGCATTCAAGGCATCCAAGGCATCAAGGGCGACACCGGCGCTTCAGGCGATGTGACGGAGTGTCCAAGCGGGATGACGCTGGTACCGAGGACGGCGACCGCAAGATCGTTCTGCGTGGATAATGCTCCCGGCTTTACTGACGTTCACGGCAGCAACCAATATCAGTGTGAGTTCGCCGGAAAGGCCATGTGCCGGGGTGGCGATATCACCCGCATCTGCGGCGCGATTTCTTATTCCGGATACGTCTGGACGCAGGAGCTGGTGGTATACGGGACAACGACCTACGCGTACCAGATGAGCTGTAGCGGAGGGAAGTTTCCCGTCATCATCAACGGCAGCACGCCGCCGTCGGCACCCACTCTCTGCTGCCTGTACTAATCGTGAATCTCGCCCGTCAACGGGTTGAGAAGCTCTTTGGAATTGTTCCGCGGTGAGTTCACCGCCGTGCTGACCTCGTAGGCTTCGAGCCATTCGGGGGGGCACGGCTTGAGCAGGCTCTCGAGCTTCGGGACGTCCTGAAGCTCGGGATCGAGCCACGTCTCCTCGTCCTCGCGCGCCAGAATGACCGGCATGCGGTCGTGAATCTTTTCCATGAGCGCGTTCGCCGACGTCGTGACGATCGAGAACGAGTACTTTTCCTGGCCCTGCTGCCGCCAGACATCCCACACGCCCGCGATACTCATGACCGGCTCGTTCTTCATCCGGATACAGAACGGCCGCTTGTGGTCGCCGACGCGCTTCCATTCGAAGAATCCGCTCAGCGGAACGATGCAGCGCTGCTTGAGCGCGGGGCCTTTGTAGAGATTGCTCTTAAAGAGCGTCTCGGCCCGCGCGTTGATCGTCGAGAGCTTCGTCTTGAATTCCTTTTCCCAGGGCGGCACCAGCCCCCAACGCATCATGCTGAAATGCCTCTCGCCATTGAGCAGGCGTAGGATCAGTGACTCCTGAGTGGGCGCAAAATTGAAGGTGGGTTGAATGGGCGGGAGCTCCGCGCGGCGGTTGCTCAGATAACGCAGGTGGAGCTCTTCGTCAGTGTAAGTGGAATAGGCGCGCCCGCACATCGTGGGGTGAGATTAGCAGGGAAGGGGTGGCGGTATCAAGGTTGATTGACAAGGCGTGGCGGCGTTACTCTCCGGAGAGGGATGAATATGCAAGACAACAAACGCACCGCCGTAGATTTTCTCCACCTCGTCACCAAAGGCCGCATCGAAGAAGCCTACGAACGCTTCGTCGACATGAGCGGAAAGCATCACAACGTTTACTTCGCCGCTGGTTTCGCGGCGCTCAAGGCGGCGATGCAGGAAAACGACCGGCTGATGCCCAACAAGAAATTCACGGTCAAGAACGTGGTGGGTGAGGCCGATCTCGTGACAGTGCATTCGCATCTCTTGATGGAGCCTGGCAAGGAGCTCGTGGTCTTCCATATGATGCGCTTCAAAAACGGGAAAATCGTGGAATTTTGGGATTGCGGACAAATGATCCCACCCGAGAACCCGAACCGCGACGGTGCCTTCTAAGACGAAGCGCCGCTGGCGCACGTTCATCGAAAAATACGCCTCGAGCAGATGGTTCACCGCGATCGTGGCGTTCCTCGCCGCCGCTGACGCGTTCGTGGTCTTCGTGCCCACGGACATTCTGCTGATCGCCGCAGTCCTGGCGCGCCGCAAGCGATGGCTGGCGATCGCCCTCTGGGTCATCGTGGGCTCCGCGATTGGCGCCGGAGTTTTCGGATTTCTTGCCTCCAAGTATGGTCCCGCGTTTGTGAACTATATCTTTCCGTCGCTCCAAGACACCCAAGCGTGGACGGACTCCGCTGGCATCATGCGCAAGTACGGCTTCTGGGGACTTGCAGTCATTTCCCTCGGGCCCCTGCCGCAGCATGCTGCCGTCGCGTTCGCCGGGGTGGTTCATCTGTCGGTGGTGGAGATCTTCTTTGCGGTTCTCTTGGGTCGGTCCATCAAGTATATTTTGATCGCATGGTGCTGCGTGCACGCACCGAATGTTTTGAGGAAGCTCGGCATCTTAAAGCGGAGGTCACCATGATCCAGGTCAGAAAATCAGAAGATCGCGGCCATGCGAATCACGGCTGGCTCGACACCTATCACACGTTCTCATTCGCGAACTATTACGATCCGAACTTCAGCGGCTTTCGGGATCTGCTGGTCATCAACGAGGACCGCGTGGAAGCCGGCGAAGGGTTCGGCAAGCATCCTCACAAGGACATGGAAATCATCACCTACATCCTCGAGGGCGAGCTGGCGCACAAGGACAGCATGGGCACGGGCTCGGTCATCCGGGTCGGAGATGTCCAGCGCATGAGCGCGGGAACGGGAGTGTTCCACAGCGAGTTCAACAACTCCAAGGAGAAGGGCGTCCACCTCCTGCAGATCTGGATCACTCCTGAAAAAAAAGGGATCGAGCCGAGCTATGAGGAGAAAAAGTTCACGGACGAGGAGAAGCGCAATCGCTTCCGGCTGCTCGTTTCTCCGAAAGGCGAGGACGGCTCGCTCCATATCCATCAGGACGCAAAACTTTTCGGGACGACTCTGGATGCAGGCAAGGAAGTCAGCTATGAGCTGCGCTCGGGCCGGGCCGCTTGGGTTCAGGTGACGCGCGGATCGGTGGACCTCAACGGAACGACACTCCAGGAAGGCGATGGCGCCGCTATAGAGGATGAGCGCCTGCTGAAGTTGACCGCGAAAAAGCCGGCGGAAGTTCTGCTTTTTGATCTCCCGTAGCTTTTAGCTCTCAGTGGCAAATCGCTGCGCGAGTCTGCCGAGCGCCAAGGCTCAGGCCTGCTCGTCCGGCTCTGGGCGGGCGCTGGCCCAAGGTCTGCACCGATTCTGATAATGGAAGCCAGAAAAATCTCGCTCGCAAAACCCGCTCCCCTGGAAGATGAAACCGGGATTGAAAATCGGGAGTGGATCGAATCGCTCGAAGCCGTCATCCAAGCGGAAGGTCCCGAGCGGGCCCGCGAGCTGATCGAGTTGATCGAGACTCACGCAGCAGAGAAAGGAATCCCTCTTCCGCCGCACGTGAACACACCGTACGTCAATACGATACCCAGGGATCGGCAGGGTCCATATCCCGGGGATCTCGCGATCGAGAAGCGGATCGAGGCCCTGGTGCGCTGGAATGCGATGGCGATGGTCGTCCGCGCCAATCGCGAAGAGAGCGGAATCGGGGGTCACATTTCCACCTTCGCGTCGTGCGCGACTCTTTACGAGGTCGGATACAACCACTTCTTCCATGGGCACGATGCACCTGAGGGCGGCGACCTCGTCTATTTCATCGGACATGCCTCTCCCGGAAACTATGCGCGCGCCTACCTGGAGGGCAGGCTAGATGAAGACCAGCTCCTGAATTTCAGGCGCGAAGTTCGGTCCCCGCGCGGCCTCTCCTCGTACCCTCATCCGCGGCTCATGCCGCAGTTCTGGGAATTCCCCACGGTCTCAATGGGCCTCGGCCCGATCCAGGCAATCTATCGCGCGCGGTTCATGAAATACCTCGAAAACCGAGGCTTGAAGGCCGCGTCCTCCTCCAAGGTGTGGTGCTTCGCAGGTGACGGAGAGTGTGACGAGCCCGAGACTCTCGGGTCTCTCACGCTTCCCGTCCGAGAAAAGCTCGACAACCTGGTCCTGGTCGTGAACTGCAATCTTCAGCGCCTGGACGGACCGGTGCGCGGCAACGGAAAGATTATTCAGGAGCTCGAAGCGGTGTTTCGTGGAATCGGTTGGAATGTGATCAAGGTGGTCTGGAGCAGTCGCTGGGACCCGCTTTTTGAGCGTGACCAAAGTGGCGTCTTGCAGGAGCGCCTGACGAATCTGGTGGATGGTGAATTCCTGAAGCTCTATTCGGAAACCGGGGCACAGGTGAGAGAGCATCTTTTTGGAAAGGACCCGAAGCTCGCGACCCTGGTGTCAGGCCTTTCAGACGAGGAGCTTGATCTCAAGAGGCTCAGCGTGGGAGGTCACGATCCGGCCAAGATCTATCCTGCATTTGAAGCCGCCGTGAATCACCGGGGCGCTCCGACCGTCATCCTCGCCCATACAATCAAGGGATACGGGCTGGGCGAGGCCGGCGAAGGCCGCAACATCACCCATCAGCAGAAAAAGCTCGAGGATAAGGAGCTCCGATATTTTCGAGATCGCCTGGAGCTCGACATTCCGGACGAGGATCTCAACCGGGTCCCGTTTCGTCGCTTTAGTGACGACTCAGCTGAGTATCGCTATCTTCAGGAAAGGCGTCGGATCCTGGGTGGAGGAGTGCCGAAGCGCGTGACGCCCCCGCTGGAGCTGAAAGCGCCAGCTCCCGAGACCTTCGAGGAGTTCTTCAAAGGCAGTCGCCGCCCGATCGCGACGACCATGGCGCTGGTTCGTCAAGTCTCGCTCCTGCTGCGGGATCCTTCCGTCGGCAAGCACATCGTCCCGATCGTTCCCGATGAGGCACGCACCTTCGGGATGGAGTCGCTGTTCAGCCAGGTTGGCATCTACTCATCGGTCGGGCAGCTCTACGAGCCGGTGGATCGCGCCAATATCCTGTACTACCGCGAGGAGAAGTCGGGCCAGCTCTTGGAAGAGGGGATCACCGAAGCCGGAAGCGTGTCGTCCTTCATCGCCGCAGGGACGGCTCATGCCGAACATGGAATTCCGATGCTGCCGTTTTTCTTCTTCTACTCGATGTTCGGATTCCAACGCATCGGCGATCTGATCTGGGCAGCCGATGATGCGCGAGCCCGCGGCTTCCTCGTGGGGGGTACCGCAGGCCGCACCACTCTGGCGGGCGAAGGCTTGCAGCACCAGGACGGTCACAGCCATCTTCTCGCGCAGCCGTTTCCGCACATCGAGGCGTACGACCCGGCGTTCGCGTATGAGATCGCCGTGATCGTCCGCGATGGCATCCGCAGGATCCTGCAAGAACATGAGGATGTGATCTTTTACCTCACCGCGGGCAATGAGCCCTATTCGCAACCTGAAATGCCTCCAGGCTGCGAGGAGGGGATCCTAAAGGGAATTTATCGACTTCCACGGGCGGGAGATCGCAAGGATCAGGCGGATGTGGATCTCTTCGGGAGCGGATCACTTTTGAACGAATGCCTCAAAGCGCGGAAGTTGCTTAAAGAGGAGTTTGATGTCGAGGCAGATGTTTGGTCAGTGACGAGTTACAAGCAGTTGCGCATGGATGCATTGGAGGTGGAGCGATGGAATCTTCTGCATCCCGATCAGCAGACCCGCGTTCCCTTCGTTACCTCCGCTCTTAAAGAGGCATCCGGGTCGTTCGTGGCAGTTTCCGATTACGTGAAACTCGTGCCCGATTCTATTTCCAAATGGGTGCCGGGGCGCCTGGCTACGCTGGGAACCGATGGCTTCGGCCGCAGCGATAGCCGGTCGGACTTGCGCGACCTCTTCGAGGTTGACGCACGCTATGTGACATTAGCCGCGCTCCGGCTCTTGGCCGAGCGAGGACGGATCGATCCTTCAGAGTTGATTCGCGCCGCTGACACTCTCAAGATTCACGCTGAAAAGGCGGACCCGATGGCTGCATGAATAGAGGAAACCGCGATGCCTACGGCTGAAATCGCGAATGACTGAAGCGGCACTCACAAGCGTGTGAGGCCCGATCGAAGACGACTGAGTTAGATGATTGACCCTCGATTTGTCCCGTGTTCTCCTCTTCGAATCAGGGGACAAAATCATGGGCGATATACTCGGAGTGCTTTTCATCGGGAGCATTTTACTTTGTGGCTCGGCGTTCGCTGAGACGGTACCCGACGATTGTTTTGACGTTTCGGCGGGGAAAATTGCAGATTATCGTGAATATCGGTCAGACTGTCCAAAAGCCGTCATTATTCCAAGAAATATCGCCGGCGTTTTGATTACTGGAATTAATTTCGGGGCCTTCTACCACAAGCAGCTCACCAGCGTAGTGATTCCAAATTCTGTAACAACGATTAGTCCGCGGGCTTTTTCCGAAAATCAACTCACTAGCGTAGTGATTCCAAATTCTGTAACAACGATTGGTTGGGGAGCTTTCGACGGGAATCAGCTCACCAGCGTGGAAATTCCAAGTTCCGTAACAACGATTGAATTGGATGCCTTCAATCATAATCAGCTAGCCAGTGTGGTGATACCGAGTTCCGTCACGGTGATTGGTCAGTCAGCTTTCTCCTATAATCAGCTCAACAGCGTCATGATTCCGGACTCTGTAAAAACAATTGATGATCGGGCTTTCCATTACAATAAGCTCACCGGCGTGGAGATTCCAAATTCTGTCACATGGATTGGTGAATCGGCTTTCTCCGGTAATCAGCTCACCAGCGTTGTGATTCCAAATTCCGTCACAAAAATTGGTAGCTGGGCTTTCTATGATAATCAGCTCGCAAGCGTTGTGATTCCAGATTCTATTACATTCATTGGTGAGCAGGTTTTCTCCGATAATCGGCTCACAAGCGTCGTGATTCCAATCTCTGTCAGATGGATTGATTATATGGCTTTCGCCGATAATCGGCTCACCCTAGTGCGGATACCCAACCCATCTGCCTGGATTGATTCGAGGGCTTTCGATCGTAATGTCAGGGTCATTAGATAGAACTTCCTGGAAAGCAAAAATGCCGCTGGATCTCTCCAGCGGCATTTAAAAATGGGGTGACCAACGGGGATCGAACCCGCGACACCCGGAATCACAATCCGGTGCTCTACCAGCTGAGCTATGGCCACCACGTACGAACTGACTAAGCGCCTTTATTTACGCGGTCTTACCCCACAAGTCAACCGCTTCCGCGCGCAGGTTTCACCTTGTCGGAACCCCATCCCCGTTGTATCTAAAAACAATGAACAAAAGGACGTTTGCTATTGGTTTCGCCGCCCTGGCGCTCGTGTCTAACGCTGCCGAGGCGGGGGTTTTCAACATTTATCACTTCGTCAAGCCGGGGAGTTCGGCGGCGGGCGTTGAGCCTGAGGTGAACTTCAGCAACGGCGCGGGCGTGGGGTTCAATCTCAAGTACACGTACGGGCTCAATGAGTTGAGCAACGTGCAGGCGATCATCGGATCGGGAACGGGGCCGCGCCGGTTCCGCATCGGCGGCAATATGACGTTCGATTTTTTTCCGGACGTTCCGGGGCAGCCCGGGATCGGCCTTGCGACTCAGCTGATATACTACCGCCTGCCGGACAACGGCGTGCTGGAGATCACGGGCATTCCTTACATTCACAAAGCTTACAAGGCCGACGATCATAACATCGAGCCGTTCGCCGCGGTTCCGCTTGGCGTCGGGTTCTCGGACGGCAATTATTTCGTGCTCGCGCAGTTCGTGATCGGGACGATGTACCATGCGACCGAAAATTTGAGCTATGTCGCTGAGCTCGGAGTGAATATAAACCACCTTGAGAGTTACGTCTCAGGAGGAGCCGTCTATTACTTCTAAGATCCGCAGCCGGGCGGCGACGTTGGCCTTGGGGGCCACGGTCGGGCTGACTGCGTTCAAGTTCGGAGTGGGCCTCGTGTCGGGGTCGGTGGGAGTGCTTTCTGAAGCAATCCATTCGTTCCTCGACCTGATTTCCGCTTCGGTTTCCTATTTCACGATTCGCGCATCGGGCAAGCCGGCGGACGAGGATCATCCTTACGGTCACGGCAAGATCGAGACGCTTTCGAGCCTTTTTGAATCGCTGCTGCTCGTGGCGGCGGCGGTCTGGATGGTGATCGAGGGCATTGAGCACATCCACAATCCGCATCCGATTGAATATCAGTGGCTCGCGATCACGGTGATCGCGGTGTCGCTCGTGGTGAGCTACATCGTGTATCGCCACAACAGCAATGCGGCGGAGGTGACCGAAAGCAGCGCGATTCAGGTCAATGCGCTGCATTTCTTTGCCGATGTGATTGCGAGCGCGGCGGTGCTGGCCGGGCTGGTGCTGCTCAAATTCACGGGCTGGCTGATTCTGGATGCGTTGCTCGCATTCGTGGTGGCGGGCTACGTGCTGCTGCTCGCGTTCCAGCAGGTGCGCAAGGCGACGCGCGAGCTGACGGACGTGCAGCTGCCGGATTCGGAAATTCATGCGATTCAGAAAATTTTAGGTAAGTTCAAAGGCAAGATCCTCGAGGCCCACGACCTGCGCACGCGGCGGAGCGGGGCCACTCGGCACATCGACTTCCACATGGTGGTCTGCGGCGAAATGACCGTCAACGAGTCGCACGCGGTCTGCGATGAGATCGAGGAGAAGATCAGCGCGGAATTTCCGACGGCCTCGGTGAACATCCACGTCGAGCCGTGCCGCTATCACAAGAATCATTGTCACGTCGCATGTGAGTCGCGCGATTACTGGCGCAAGCGGCAGAGCGCGCCCGAGATCGAGAAAGACACGAAATGAACCCGGGAGATCATCCTCATCCGTGGTCCGGCGTTCCTCAGGCGGACCTCAAGCACATCAAAGGCGTGTGTCTCGACATCGATGAGACGCTGTCGACGCGCGGGAAACTCACGCCCGAGGCGTATTCGGCGCTTTGGAGGCTCAAGCAGGCCGGGTTCGCGGTGATTCCGATCACGGGAAGGCCGGCGGGATGGTGCGATCTGATTGCGCGCTTCTGGCCGGTGGACGCGGTGGTGGGGGAGAATGGCGCGTTTGTGTTTTACATGGCCGAGAAAGCGCGCAGGCGCTCGGATACGCCGGGTGGCGTGCCCAACAAGTCGGAACAGATGGAGCGGCTGATCGCCAAGATTCATTCGCGCTTTCCTTCCGTAAAGTGGGCTTCGGATCAGGCGTACCGCGAGTTTGATCTCGCGATCGACGTTTGCGAGGACGTGCCGGCGTGGCCGCGCGCGGATGTCGAGGCGCTGCTGGCTCTTTGTCACGCCGAGGGCGCGCATGCCAAGCTCTCGAGCGTGCATGTCAACGCGTGGTTCGGCGATTACGACAAGTGCCGGGGGCTGAAGCACTGGCTGGAATCGCCTCATCACGGGATCAAGCTCCCGAAGTGGGAGGAGTTGCTGTTCATCGGCGACTCTCCGAATGACGAACCGATGTTCGCGAGCTTCAAGTATTCGGTCGGGGTCGCGAATCTGAGCGCCTACCTGGACCGCCTGAAGCACCCGCCCCGGTGGATCACGACCGCAGAGAGCGGCGCCGGGTTTGTCGAACTTGCTGTAAAGTTAGCGAAGTCGAAGACTCACTAAAGACCGTGCGCACGCCGGGAGATCGCCCGGTATCCTTTTTCACAGGGGTTGCCGGAATACTGGAGCTCGAGGGCATGCGCTTTCGCGCGCTCTTCGATCTTGGCGAGGTCGCTCCCATAACGGCGGACGTCACGATAAGCCCGGAGTTTCTCTATAGCCCTTTCCGGAAGTGCGGGACCGTGGCTAGACCAGTGGAACAAAAAATGGTTGGATGACATGCGAAGCTCGTAAAGGGTCTGCTTCTCCCCGTCATAAGCGTGACCGCGGCCCAGGTTTTCGATAATGGCAACGTACGCATCCTCGGAGAGGGTGGGCGGAAATCGGGTGTCCTTAGTTAAACGTTCCAGTGTTTCCTGGGCCAACAAGCGAGTCTCGCTTTCAGGGGCACGGAGCAGCGGTTCGATCTCCTTGATGGCGGCAGGAGGAATGCGGACCTGATTACTGCCCAAGTTGGAGAATACTTTCAGGGCCATGGTTCGGATCCCGGGATCGGTGCTGCCAAGTCTCTTGGCAATCTGGACCAGAATCGAGTCTGGAATCGAATAGCGCGCCATTGCCGCATCCCTAACTTCCATCTCCGCCTTGAGAACGTCTTGCGGCGCCGCGCTTACGTTTGCCAGTGTCTCCGATATCCACGGAAGCTTGGCCATATATTCCGGAGGCTGCGTCGCCGCGAGCACTCCGTCAAGGTACTCCGTCCTAACAATGCTCGTTGCTTTGAAGTGTTGAAGGATCTCTGGGCTCAAGTAAACCCGTTGTTTGGCTATCTCGGCAAGTGTCTTTCCTCCCATATTGAGCGCCCGAGTTTCTTTGGCCTCCGTAGCCGTACGCACTGCCGCTTCCACCACAGGAGATGGGTCCGCGATCTTGTTCAGCTGCTTGCGCACGAAGTCATGCGAGTTGAGGCGGAGATCATCGGAGCCAAAGTTCATGGTGGAGATTTTCGATTGGAGGACGGCTTCGGGTAGATCGTTTTCGCCATGGAGCTCGACCATGAAAGTCTGGGCCGCGGATCTGGTGTCCGGGTGATCATCCTTCAGATACTCAAAGATGAGCTCATAGACCGGCTTTGGAATGTCTTGGTTGCCCTTGACTGCATAGATTGCCACATTGCGGTTCCAGCGATTGGTTTCCTTCAGCCGGTCGAGCACCTGAGGGAGGGCGTTGGAAAGGTACGGCGGAACGGCGTTACCGTTGGAGACCAAGGCAGCAAGGAGACGTAATCCTTTTTCGTCACGAAGCGCCTTGAGTGCAATATTCTCAGGAATTGCAACATTACTCCGGGCCAGGTCGGCAAGACAGTGATAGGCATCTCCGACAATGGATTCATCGGAGTTCGTAAGCGCCTTTCTGAGTGTATCTAAAGTGCCTGGCGGCGCCAGATGGGTTTTTGTCGCGTAGGTTCTAATCGCATTTTGTGCTGCGTCTCGCACGTAGTGGCCGGTATTAGTGAGACTGGAGTTGAATTCCCTGACAACCGTCTCGGAGAGATTTGCCTCACTCTTGGAAAGGTCGGTGATCAACAGGTTGAATGAAGAGTTATGAAAGTCGGCTCCGGCGCTTGCGGCTGAGGGATTTAAGGGATCGAATCCTCTGACCAGCTTGATGAGTGTCGGTTCCGGTATCTGATATTGCTCCGTCAGAAGTTTCCTGAAGAGGTCAATGGCGGCATGTTTATCGGCAGCTTTGACAGGCTCCACGATTTTCTCAGCCATCACGTCCAGCAGCTCGTTGAGCCACGGCGAAACCGCCTTGCTCCGGTAAGTTATCAGGGATTTGAGACGGTACGCCGCGGAAGCCATGTCCACCAGGTTCCCGGTCTTTTTTGCCTCTTCGACCATCGTTTCTAAGGCATTTTTGAATCCCGCGTTTTTGAAAAGTTGGTCCATGTGGTCCTGAATGAAATCCGAGCCCTCCGGCGAAATTGCTTTGCCGTCGAGTTCCGCTTTGAATTCTTCCAGAACCAACTTCGAAGTAGTTTTGAAGTTTTCCGCCGAGAGAGCATCGGGAGCCCGCAGTCTCCCGACGTAGCTCAGGTAACCTTTTTTGTTCAGGAGCGATGGGTCCATTTTGTGCGCGGTCAACCAGTCCGCCAATGACTTTTCGAACTTCTCGACGTTCATACCCTTCTCGTTCTGCATCAAATTCGTGAAGGACTTGAGATCCTCGGGCGTGTGACTCCCGATAGCGAGCACCCGGCTCATCTGAATGGATCTCTCGGAATGTTGGAGGTCGAGAGCGAACTCGAATATTTCCTGGTCCGTGGGCTTTTGGTAAACGAATGGATCAAAAAGAACCTTGCTTTCGACTTGAACCTCGAGAGCCTCCGAGATCTCGGGACGGGCTTTCATGACAATCGCCGTTTGATTATTCTCCATATGATCGTAATGTCCGGAATTATACGGCGACGCGAACTCTTCTATCGTCTTTCGGATTTCCGAATCCTGATAGCTGATCTTGACCTCCCGCCCACCCTGAGACATCAGCTCGAAGGCTTTTCGGATGGAAGGGCTATTGATGAGCGAATGGAGGTTGGACGCATTGGGGAGCACGATCTGCTCCACCCCGAGCTCCTTCATGCGCTTGGAAAGGCCGTTCAGGATGCTGATCGTTTCGTTCCCTGAGATGCTGTTCCCGCTGATCGTGTTGACGTACAAGCTCAGCTTGCCTTCCTCGTCGAGGACGGCGGTGGTCGATACGTAGCCCACTAGTTTTCCATCCGCGTTGTTGACGAAAAAAACCGGTTCGTGCGGATCGTTGGGGTAGGGGAACGAGTACTGACTCGAGCAATCTCCGCCCGTGCAGCCTCTGAAATCAGCGATGGGGGCGGGGACCTGGACCAGCTTTGCCGACTGGAGAGCGGATTCCTTCTGAACGGCTTGATTGGAATAGTAAGCAAAACGGCGGTAGGCGCGATCGACAATTTCCTCGAGCTGTTTGGGCGGCGCGCTTTCGTGAAATTTCTTCAAGAGCGGGGTGAGGGTGTCCTTCTTATCCATCATGAAATTCAGGTCTGCCTCGGTCAGATGGTGGAGCATGTACTCCTGGAAAGCCCCTTGACGTTGGACGACGGCGGCAAAGGCAAGAGCGCGGTCGTAAGCCGCTATGGTTTCCTCGTAGGCAGGCTGGTTCCGGATTCCTTCCTCCAGGAGGTTGAATGCGTCACCGACGGTCGCATCCTTGCCAAGTCCGAATGCTTCGCCCCGGAACGAGTTGGAGAGGATCTCGTCGGGGTTCACGTGTTCCCTGAGGTACTGGAGCTTGTCTTCGATTCCCTTGATCGCTTTAATCTCTTGCCGTTGTTCCGGCTTAAGTTGCGCGCTTTGAAGACCCGCGAGGAGTGCCGAAGGATTCTTCCAATTCTGGATACGGGATCTCAGTCCTTGCAGATACACGTCGACGTCCTCGAGCGTGGCTGTGCTTGAGGTCTGGGTCCCAGGTTTTTTATTGGCGATGACGACTTTATAAGTCTCCTTCAGCTCGTTCCGCCATTCCTGGAGGATGGTTTCCGGGAGCGGCTCTCGCACCTTGACTCGCGCCGCGGGGTCGGTCACCTGAATGGAAATCGTCTTGAGAGGGCCGCCATTCTTGATCAGCTCCTGGTAGCGTTCGATTTTGTAGAGAGCGTTCTGCAGTTTTTCCTGGGAACTGATCAGCTCCATGAGATCGATGTCGTAGTTTGCCGCATCCTCGAAGAGCGCGGGAACCTGACTGCGGATGTAGAGCAGGTAACTGAGGCGTTCAGCGTCTGTTTTGAGGGGCGGAATGCGGAAGATGGATGATGCATCCGAGGGGAGTGCGGGTTGCGGTGGCGCCGCTGCGAATGCCAGGCTCGGGCTCACGAGCAGCGCTAGAGTGAGCGCTATCGTATAACGCAGAGCGGCAAATGATGGCCAAAATCGTAGGCAGACCATTGTTATAGTATCGGAATTCCCACGGGATTTTCTTAGAGGCGGGACGCGATGCGTTGAGTGTTGCGGGGTTTTTAGGGCTCTGCTAACCCTTTATGGCCTGTTTGGGCCAAGGGGGGATCGCTTCGTGGGGAAATTCAACTTCAGCTTAGTCGTATTGGTATCACTTGCCGTGACTGCGTGTGCGCACGCGGCTCCGAGACAGCCGGGTTCGCTCGCGGATCCGGTGGGGGGCGAATCGAGTAACGCGCTCGAGCTCACCATTCTCGCCACTAACGACATTCACGGCGGCGTCGAACCCACCCTTTCCCTGAACGGCACCGCTGCCGGCGGAATGGCCTTCTGGGCCGGCGCGGTCTCCGCGATTCGCCAGGGCATCGCGAGCAAGTACGGCGCGAATGGCGGCGTGTTGCTTGTCGACGCCGGCGATCAATTCCAAGGCACGCTGATCAGCAACTATAATGAAGGCATGCTCGTGTTCAATTCGATGGCGATCGCTGGCTACGACGCGGCCATCCCGGGCAACCACGATTACGACTTCGGTCCGATCGGATGGAAAGACGACACGGTTTCTTCCAATACCTCCGACCGGAATCCGCGCGGCGCGCTGCTCAGAGCGATGAACTCGGTGCAGTTCCCGCTGCTCTCGGCAAATACTTACTTTAAATTGTCGCTCGTGGATCCCAAGGGCGAGGCAGTCAAGGTCGACAACAACGGCTGCAAGCCGCTGGTGCCGGGCACGGCGATCAACTGGAACAAGGCCGCGCGGCCGCCGTTCCTCAAGCCTTATCTCATCAAGAACGTGGGCAAGCTTCGCGTGGCGCTGATCGGGATCGATAACCCGACGACGCCGGCGCAGACGACGTTCGCCAACGTGAACGATCTTTGCTTCCGCGACGAGGCCGAGACTTACCAGGAGATTCGCGCGCAGCTCGAGGGGAAGGCGGACATCTACGTCATTCTCCTTCATAACGGCAACGCGGGGCCGGCCCAGCAGGGCGCGACCAATATGGTGGCCAAGCTCTCGCCGGCGCCGGACGCGGTGATCGCGGGCCACACGCATTGGATTCAGAACGACAAGGTGGGCAACACGCCGGTGATTCAGTCGGGCTCGGGCGGCGATATGTTCGGGCGCATCGATCTTTTCGTGGACGCCAAGACTCACAAGATCATTCCGGCTCAGACCAAATCCTACGGCGGAATCAGCCTGAAGCTCGCTTCGTGCGACGCCAAGGCGTCGTTCTGCTCGGCGTCCTTCGGCCCGGATGGCACCACGCCGGTGATCTCGTATGAAGGCGTGCAGGTCGTTCCGAACGCGCAGATTCAGCAGCTGGTCGCGCAGTCGCGCGCGGACATCCTCGCGAACGCGGATGCGGGCCGCAAGATCGGCACGATCGCCGTTCCGGTGATCAAGCGCGACCGGACGTTCGAGAGTCCGGTGGCGGACATCATGACGGACGCGTTCCGGCGCTCGGCGCAGGCGGAGATCGCGATCATCAATACGGGCGGAATCCGCGATGACCTGCATCGTACGGATTTCACGACGGGTGATGTGACGTACGAAGATCTGTTCCGCATCTTTCCGTTCAACAATCACGGGTACCTCGTGGGGCCGATGACCTCCGATAAGCTTCTCGCGCTTTTGTTGCGTGCGGCGCAGGGCTGTGGTGCCTACGGTTCTTTGATGCAGAGTGGGCTCAAGGTCCAGTACCAGGCCAACTGCAAGACCGCGCAGAATGGCGTGGATCAGAACGCCAAGCTCCTGCACATCGAGACGGTGGGCGGCGAGGTCGTGCTGGATACGGCCACGGGCGTGACGCCCAAGCCGTCGCGCACGTTCCAGGTGGCGACGCTCGACTTCCTCTATTACGGGGGCTCGGGATTTGATTTCAGCGGGACGCCGCTGAAGCAGGACATGGGGAATATGCGCGATTCGCTCGCGCAGGCCTTCTTCGCGGAGCCGGTGCAGTTCACGCCGGCGACGGATGGGCGCTGGACGCTCGTGGCGCCGGCCGGTGAGCCGAGTGCTGACGATTCAGGAAATCCCTGAGGTCCGCGGGCAGCTCGCAGCTAAATTTCATCTGTTTGCCCGTCACCGGGTGCTCGAACTCGATTCCGGCCGCGTGAAGCGCGTGGCGCGGGAGAAGGATCTTGGCCTGCGCCTCCGCGCTCAGGTTCTGACGCTCGAAAAATCTGAGCGCCTCTGACTCCGGAATCCCGTAAAGCTTGTCGCCCACGATCGGGTGCCCGCAGTGCTCCAGGTGAATGCGGATCTGGTGCTGGCGTCCCGTCTTGGGAAAGCATTCCACCAGCGAGTACTCGCCGTGCACTTCCAGGCGCTTGAAGCGCGTGAACGCGCTCTGGCCGCCCTCGCTCTCGGGCGCGAGCATCATCTTGAGCTCGATCTTGGAACCCGTGGAGCGCTTGATCGCCTGATCGCACTCGAACTCCTCGGGCGGGACGCCTTTGACGATCGCAAGATAGCGTTTGGCCGTCGTGCGCTCGGCGAACTGCCGGGTGAGGTGAGTGGCGACGTCCTTGTCTTTAGTCAGGACAAGGATGCCACTGGTCTCTTTGTCGATGCGATGGACGAGGAAGTACTCGCGCTCCGCCTTGAGCGGGTTGCGCAGGCCTTCAGTTCTGAGGTGAACGAGAAGCGTGTGGAAAAAGTAGATGCCCGCGGGATGCACCGGCAGGTTCGAGGGCTTGTCGATCACGAAGAGCGTCTCGTCTTCGAAGATGATCTTGTAATCGAAATTGACCGGCGGTTCCGGTTTTTTGTCGCTGACCACCAGGACCTCGTCGCCGGGAACGAGCGTGTAGCTCGGCTTGAGGCGACCCGCCATGAGATGTGTGCCGTGGTTTCTTTGAAGATGAACGTGGCCGTTTTCGATGGCCTTCTGGATCTGGGCGCGCGAGCGGCGGTGGTAGCGCTCTTTCAGAAATGCGTCCAGGCGGATCCCGTGCTGGTTGGGACCCACGCTGTGGGTGACCAGGTACTGGTCTTCTTTCAGGGTGTGCGTGACGTTCAAGCGGTCTCCAGTGGGGGACTCTTATCATAACTCAGTTGAATATTGGAGAAGGCGGCGAGCGGGCTCAGGGAGCTGCCTGAGGCCCGGGCGACCTGGCAAGGGGGAATGCCACATAGCAGGTGCCAGGGGCGAGAAGTCACATTGCAGGCGCCCTGGACAAAAATGTCACATTTGCACAGGCCGGGTACGTGACTTCCTTTGAGCTTGGGACGAATTGTGTGATTTTGTGACATCGGGGGTCGGAACGATTTTCCCTTTGTGGGCGTGGACTTCTGGCTCGTAGAAAGAGGAGCCGGCCCATTTTCAGTCGCTAAAACGAGGCATTTGCGAGGGGTTACCTCAGGCGTCACAAAATCGCACATTTCGACCCAGATAGAAAAAATAGCACCTACCCCGCCTGTGCGAATGTGACATTTTTTGAGCCCTGGGAGAGGCCTGCGGCTTTAGGGCAGGAGGAGTCTCAACTCTCTCCAAGAGCTTGCCGGATTTCAGCTCCCGATCAGTAGCGCTGGCGGAGCAGGAAGGTAATCACTTCCCGAGCGCAGTAATCGCAATAGCCCAACTTGGACTTCATGTTTTCGACGGTCTTGCGCGCCAGGCGCCCGCCCTCTTGCTCGGATTCCCCGCCGGCGGAATGCTCGTCCTTGCCGTACACGAGCAACACATCGTGCATCTTCGTCAGGATCGACTTCTGCGATTCGTAATAATGCTTTTCCATCTTGCGCCAGAATTCCGGAAACACGGAAGCGTAAGCGATGGTTTCGCCCTTATGGTCGAGCGTCCAGGCGCCGACCTGGGACAAAATGTTCTGGCGGAAGCCGTTCAGCTCCTCGCTCTCCTTGGCCGTGTCGCGGTTCGCGTGGCCGGGAGCCTCGACGATCTTCTCGAACTCCGAGATCAGGGCGAAATCGGGGTCCTCGAGCTTGCCGGTGATCGCGTTCTTGATCTTCTCCTTCTTGAGCAGCACCGAGATGTGCTGAACGTACTTCTTCAGGAAGTCCTCCCACTGCGAGGAATCGTACAGTCCGATCGAGTCGCGCACCTCGCGGTCGATCTTGTTCAGATACTCGTTCCGCACGACATTGATGAATTCCGCCGAGTCGTGGAAGCCGTCCTTGATGTCCTGCTTCAAGAACTCGTACTCGGTCACGCGCTTGACGAACTCCTCCATCTCGCGAAGCACCGAAAGCGGCGAGAGGCAGGTGAACTCGTGGTTCTGGGCGGCGTCATACAAAATCGACTTGATCTCGCGCGCGGAGGCGCCCATCCGGCCCTCGTAGTAGGGAACGTTGAGGTATTCCTCGCGCAGCCGGCGCAGGTTCGCGCGCAGGAGTTTGCGCTCCTCGGGCGAGAGAGCGGCGGGCATGTCGCCGCGGTCGTAGAGCTTGGCCTTCTCCAGCGGCGTGAGGTTCGAGACCAGCGTGCTCACGTTGGGAGGGAAGTTGATGCTGTTGGGCTTCTTCAGGCGCGTGAGCACCGCCCACATCGCGGCCGTCCAGGCCACATGCGGGGCGGCGTGCTTTTCGGCGGAGAACTGGCTGAGCTGCAGATTGTAGATCTCCTGCTCCTGCGAGACCGAGAGCAAATACGGCACGCGGATCAGCTCGATGCGCGCCTTGAAGCTGGTGAAGTCCGGAAATTCCTTGAACGCGTCGAGCTGCAGCTCGTTGGTCGAGCCCAGCATCACGACGTCCATGTAAGCGATCGCCGAGCCGATATTCACCGAGCCCGTTTCGCAGGCGCCCAGGAGGTATTTGAAAGAATCCACCGGCCGTTTCAAAAGATCACTGTACTCGATGATGCCGCGGTTGCCGTCGATCAGGTCGCCCGTCAAGGCGAAGAGATTCAGCCCTTGAAGGGTCGCCGGCAGCGAGGCCATGCTCTTGTTGTAGGTGAGCTGGTGGTACTGCGCGTCCACGTGCATCTGTGGCTCGATCGTGACCAGACCCCTGCGGTAGCGCTGGGCGTAGTAAAAGCGCTCGATCTGCATGTGCATCGCGATCTTGCGGAAATCGCCCTTGTTGGCGACGAAGAGCGCGTCGTAGATCTGCTTGCAGCGGTGGCAGAGGTCGCCTTTGCTGAGATAGTTGGAGAGATTCTCCCAGATTTCAGCGGCCTGTTTTTTCCCGAGCATCTTCTCGAGGAATCCCAGGCGCTGGTCTTCCGGAATCAGCAGCAGCGGATGATCCTTGAGATCGCACTGAATGCGCACGGCGATCTCCTCGTCGGGGAGCTTGGCGTAGCTCGTGAGCGGTTCCTTCTGCGCGGTGTAGGTGTTGATGCCGATTCCGCCCTTGGTGTAGCGCTCGATCGGAAAAACCCAGTTGAAGGTGTAAGTCACGCCTTCGGGCTCGTGGGAATATCTCTCGATCCCGCCCATCATCGCGTGGACGAGCGAGGTCTTGGCGCTGCCGTTGGGGCCGTGGAGCAGCACGAGCTTGTTGTTGCCGCGCTGGCGGCTGAAGGTCTTGAGCGCGCGGTAGATCTGCGTCTGGACATATTCCTGTCCGACGACTTTGGGCGAGAGCCCTTCCACCGGAAGGTCAAAGATGTGGAAGCGGTAAGTGGCGGTGGGCTGGTTCGCGGCGGCCGTCGTCGTCGTCGAGGTCGAACCCAGCGGCTGCACCGGCTCCTTGCCGAAGTGGTCCATCATGTCGACCAGGTACTGCGCCGATCCGCGCAGGTGCTTTTTGGGGTTTTCCTTGAGGACCGCGAGATATTCCTCGAAGGTCAGAATGCGTTTATTGGAATCAAATTCCCGTTTGGCTTCCTGATCGATGAAATCGAGGGCGTCGTGGCTCGTCATGCCCTCATTGTATCATCGATGACGACGCTTTCGAGGTCTTTCCACAGGCCTTTCCTGCTTGATCCGGGGTTGACTCGGATCGACCAGAGGATGTTGGTCGGAATTAACAGGGCTCACCTGAGCCAGATATTCCAGCACGGCGTCCCGCATCAGTCCGTAGCTGCTTGCCTTGACCGCCTTGTGGTGGAGGCGGGTCATCACCGATTCCATATCGTCGCCGCCCATCAGCAGGAAGCTCGGCATCGCCAGGGTGTAATTCTTCTGCTCCCGAATGGTGCTTCCGTCGGCAAGCTTCGCGTCAATGAAGCGCTTGTCCGTGCCGTAATCGAGACCGACCACCCGCAGGCGGACGCCGGAAACAGGGAATAAACCGCGCATCCCGTTCTCGGCTGCCGCGAGAATGGATTTGAGCTCCTTGCCGGTTACCGTCATTACGCGGATGGTATCTTCGTACGGCAGCGTCCGAAACAGAGCTTCATAAGTGATCGGGCCTTCCTCGATCGCCGCGCGGATCTGACCCGCGTTCACGAGCGCGACATCCGCCTTGGATTTGGCCCGAATCGCGTCGGTCACGAGATTGCCGAGCTCGGATTCCTTGCGAGCGGAGTGCTCGAGCGGTTTGGCGGCCTTGCCGACGATGCGCTTTTTGGCCTGCTCGGATTTTTCCAGCGAAGGTTCCAGAAGCTGGGCCACGGCCGAATCCGGGTAAATCCGGGCGCCGTGGAAAACCGGAGTGGAGAGCGAGCCGCGCCCTTTGGTCGGCGCCGGGCGATTGCCGTCGCAGTCTCCCTGATTCTCGAAAACTTTCGGGCACACCGGAACCGGACCCTCGATGCGCGTGCGATCCGTGACGATCTTTCCCTGATTCCAGTCATAGGTGAGGTAGATCAGGTTGTAATTCAATCCCGAGGCGCCGCCTTCGATCACCGGCACGTCGTGCACCCACTGATGAACGATCTGGTGCGTGTGTCCGGCCACGACCGCGTCGAGCGTGCCCGGCGGAAGCGCCTTGAGCAGGCGGACGATCTCGTCATTGGGGCCGCATTCGCCGGCTTCGGTGATCGGCGTGGTCATGTAAGGTCCGCCCGGAAGCGCATGGCCCATGTCACAGTGGAGGCCCGCGTGCGCGACGAGGATCACGATGTTCGCGCCTTCCTTGCGAAGCTCGCGCGACTCGCGCAGCGCGGTTTCCTTGAGATCCTGGATCGCGAGGTTAGTGACGAACTCAGGACGCGTGCGGTTGAGCGCTTCGGCGGTAGTGAGGCCGATCACGCCGACTTTCAGATTGCCCGAGGTGAGCATCACGTGCGGAAGCGCGCCGGGAAGCCGGTGGCCCGTCGCTTTCTCGACGACGTTGGCCGATAGGTAAGGGTAGTGGGCTTCTGAGATTCGCTGCTTGAGCGTGCCCTGAAGATCCTTGGGGTCGCCGCCTTCGGCCGGACCGAAGTCAAACTCGTGATTTCCGATCGCCGCCGCGTTCAACCCGATCGCGTTGTAGAACTGCACGACCGGCGCCCCGCGCTGCAGATTGCTCTCGATCGTACCCTGGAACTCGTCGCCCGCGTCGAAGACAAAAAGGTTGGATTTGAAAACCGAGCGCAGCAGCTGAACGTGCGCGGCCAGCACCGGCGCGCCGCCCGCCCGGTAGGTCACCGGGTCCACGCCCTGCGCCTCGCGCGTGCGCAGCGTGCGTTCCACCAGCGCGCCGTGCAGGTCGTTGATCCCCAGGATCGCGATCGTCTGCGTGGAGCCCTGGGTTTCCCCCAAAGTCTTGGCGTCCGGAAATTTCGGAGTGGTCGTACAGGACGAGAGAAGGGCCGCCGCCAGCAAGACGAACAGTTTTTTCATATGAGGGTTTATTCTTGCCCTGAGGCGTACGCCGATGTCAAATTTAAGAGAATGAAAAGCGTGATCACTTCAGTCTGGGTGGGAGTCCTCACGCTTGGCATTGAGATCCTGGCCGGCCGGCTGCTCGCGCCGTTCTTCGGCTCATCATTACATCAGTGGGCGGCGTTGATCGGAGTGGCGTTGTTGGCCTACGTCGTGGGCTATGCCGCCTACGCGCGCCTGACCCGGTGGGGGCCTTCCATTCCGCTGGCGGCGGGCGGTTTTTACCTTCTTTCCTTTCCGTTGTGGCTCTACCCGGGTGTTGACGCGCTGCTCGGTCTCCCTTTTGCGCTGGCCACCGTGATCGGAGCCATCTTCGTGGTCGGCGTTCCCTCGGTCCTTTGGGCTTCGATTTTGCCGTACCTGCAGCACCACTCGGAGCCGGGTCGCGGAGCGCGAATCCTGTCCTGGTCCGCGGCCGGAAACCTGATCGGAGTCTGGGGCGTCGCCTTCGTGGGCGTGCCGGTCATTGGAACTCGCATGACCTTGGGCCTGCTGGGTGTGTTGGCTCTGGTCCTGGCGCTGATCTGGATCAAGGAATCCATGGCGCTCGGCCGCGTGGTCATCGGTTTGTTCTTCGTGGGCGGAGCGCTGCTGTTTTCCCTGGGCCCGTCGAGCGCGAGGCGCAACAACACGCCGTGGGAATTTACGAATGACTCCTCGCCGACCTCCGTGAAGAAGCTGTTAGTCAGCCGAGATTCCGCCTACCAGCACATCGCCGTGTGGGACGAGACCGAAGGCGGCGATACGAGGCGCGTTTTGGCGCTGAACAACAACGTGCAGTTTTTGTGGAATGAGCGCGAGAAGCTCACCGCGGGAATTCGCTACGAGTATTATAACTTCACGACCGCCGCCGCTTTATGGAGCTCCCCGGCGCGGGCGAAGAACGTTTTGATCTTGGGATTGGGGGGCGGCCTGATCCCGTGGCAGCTCCGCGGATTTTTCCCCGACATCGATATCACCACTTTTGAATTGGATCCGGGCGTGGCCCGCGCGGCCGCGGAGGTTCTGCCCTTTGCGAAGTCCGGCAAATCGGAAGTGCGCCTGGGCGACGGCCGCATTCTGATGAAGAATGACACGAAGAAATACGATTACGTCCTGCTCGATACGTTCCTGAACAGCTACGTGCCCTTTCATCTCACCACTCGCGAGTTCTTCGATCTCGTGCGGCTGCGCCTGAACCCGGGGGGGATTCTCGTGGCGAATTTTCACACCGTGTTCGCGAGCTCCGGGCTGCTGCCCAAGCTCGAGGCGACCATCCGCTCCGTCTTCCCGTCGGTGGCCGTCGTGTCCTTGCCGGCCGGGACGACTTTGATTATGGCCGCCCCGGACATGATTCCCTGGTCCGAGCGCCTGCAGCCACGCGAGGGCCAGCCCCGCGAGCTCGTTGAGTTGAGTCAGCGCGCCTTGGACACCATGCGCCCCGCTACGGCCCCCGACCAGGTGGACGGGGATCTCCTGACCGACGACCACAACGACACGGAGCAGCGGCTGTACGAAACGCGCAAGCTCGTCGTGGTCTCCCGCACCCTTTAGCGGCGGGGTAGGGGGGCTCAACCCACTCGCTCCCAAATAAAACTCTCTCACCTCACACCTATTTGCCTTCTTTTCGAAATTTTCACTTTGTCCCCTCAGAACGTCCGAACCCAAAAACGAAAGTGAAAAAATCGAAAAGAAGGCAAATGAGCGTGTGGCCCTCACACATATTTTGCGCACGGCCGAATTGAGGAATTTGAAACTAGGCAAATGAGCATGAAACTCACTCACAATTAGCGGCCTCGGACCTGTTTGAAGTTTACACACGTGGCGCCACCCCAGCACCTCCCATAACCAACCACCACCCACTCGTGCACCAGCACCCAGCAGCGTTTTCACCACCCACCCTGCACCTCCAAGAGACCCACCCCTAGCCAGCCTGCCCCCTTCCCCTGTCAAATTATTGCCGCCGCCCCAGCACCCAAGCAGCGCGCACGCGCAATTTTTGACTTTTCTACACAACCTCAATAAAATTTATGAAACAGGAGACTCCCCTATGCGCTGGATGCGCGAACTTAGTTGGCGTCAGTGGTTGTTGATTCTTCCCGCCGTGGCCGTTCTTCTCTTCGGAGTTCGTTACACCGCCCGAAATTGGCACTCAGCTCCGGCCGCGAAAGACGAGAAGCTCGCGAAAGGCAAGGGCGCGAAGCGCGACGTGGCCTCCGCCAAGAAGAAGGAAGGCGGAGCGGAGACTTACTCGGCCGACGACGCGGAACTTCACGAGCAGCTCCAGAACGCGATCGAGCACATCGGTGACAAGGGCGCGAAAGTCGAAAAGGACATGGAGTCCGCCGAAATGGAGAAGGTGGCGACAGCTCCCGCCCCCGAAGGCAACGTATCGCGCTCTCCCGGCTCCTGCGGCGGCGACGAGATTCGCGGCGACGGCCCGGCCCTGACGAAGGTGACGCCCGAGGAATGGGCGATCGTCATGGAGGAATTCCACGGCGTAAAAAAGAATCTGCTCAGCTGGCTCGAGCGGAACAAAGCCAAGTTCAGCCCCAAGACCTACGCGCTGATGGAAAAACAGCTTCAGGACGTGAAGCTGCAGCGCCCGCCGGCTCCGGATGAGCCGGACCTCGCGTACCGCGGAGTCGCGGTGCTCGGCAAAGACCTCGAAGGCGCGCCGATGATTCGCATGGGGAACGGATTCCTCAAGCTTCTGGTGAGAGAGCCAGCGCGCGGCAAGTTCGAGCTCGCGCGTCTCGCGGCTCAAACCTGGGCGCCTTGCGACGTGCAAAAGGCCGATGGCGGTCAGCCCTGGGCTCCGCTGCTCAAGTGCCTGGGCGTGGACGAGGCCAATGCCTGCGCCGCCGGAAGCTATTCCGAAGCCGGCTGGGCGGTCTCAACCGTGCTGGCATATAAGGTAGCCAACCCGGGCTGCGCGATTCCGGCGCTCACGGAAGCCAACGCGGCCGCATGCGTGAAGGAAATTCCCTTCAACACCTCGACCCGCGCTCCCGCGCACCACGACTGGACGGAGGCACGGCGATGAAAAAACATCTACTGTTGGCAAGCGCGGTCATCCTGAGCTTCGGGGGCTGCGTGAACATTCAGAATCATCCCGCGGTGGAGGCCCTCCAGGGCGCGTTGGGACAGCTGTATGTCGAAACCTATATCCAGTACGCGGGGCCACAGGAAAAGTGGTCCGGTCCGGGCCAGCTGATCGTGCACGTGAACGCGCGTGAGGCCGGCAATGCTCAGATTTCGGTGACGCCGCCTTCTTTCCAGGCGCCCGCGGAGCCGGATAAGCCCGCCGAGCCGGGCACCACGGTTCAGCAGCGCACTCTGGCTTCGGCCAAGGCGTTGACCAGCGAACAGGCGCGTGACCAGCTCGCGCATCTCGCGACGGAGATGCAGGGCGCGGACACGCCTTTCTACGGATGTCTCTATCCCGTGCGCGTGCGCCTGGTGCGCGCCGATGGCGCTCTTCTCGAGAAGCAGGGCTGTCGTGGTCAGGGAGGCTGGACGAAAGCGGCGAGCGATACGACGGCGTTTTTTCTATCTCACTGAGGTAGAAAAAAACCCGTCCATGGGTTCCCGACGTTCCTATCCTTGGATAATTTAAATTGTAGCTGGGTTCTGCGCGCTGTCACGCCGCAACGCATTAGTTCCGCTGAATTAATTCCACTGAACCGGAACCTGCGAGATGTTCTCTTCAGACCGCTGAATCTTCACGAACCCGTTCTGGCGTCCGAACTGGAAGATGTCGCGGGTCACTTTCACGTCCTGCAAGCAATAGTCGATGATCTTCTGGATCTGGCCGGTCTTCCACCATTCCACCGCCTGGAGGCCGTCCGCCGATTTACCGGCGCCCAGGGTTCCGCGCGCCACCGCCTCGAGCTTGAGAAAGCGCTGCCTTGTAAGCGTTTCGAGGTCGTACATGATGTCGAACGCGTCCACGCGCTTGATATTGAGGCCGTAGGGCACCATGACCGGCAAGTCGAAGCCGCGGATGTTATAGCCGACCACCAGGCGCTCTTCGCACAGGTCGACCAGCTTCTTGAGCTCGCTTTCCTGGAACGAGAGGAACTCGTCCGTCTTGCTGTCGTAGGCGCACGCCACTGAGATGCCGAGCTTATCGACATGATCCCAGCCGCCCACCTCCTGCACCAGGCGCTGGGTTTCGATGTCCAGGACCAGGAAATGCCGGTGTTTGAGGAACAGGCTGGAGGGCACGACATCCTCGGAAATCGGCACGCAGCTGCCGTGCCGCCAGTAGGACGGGTTGAGTTTGATGCGTGTTGTCGCGGCCTTGGCCATGCTCAACACAATGCTCAGGACGGCAGTTGTTGTCAACATCGAGATATGCGATGAATCGGCCATGGAAAAAATCGAAAAAGTCGCCAGCCACTTGAACGAAAATTTCGACAAGTATGTCGAGGACCTCAAGACCATGGTCCGGGTCCCCAGCGTGAGCTTCCCTGACTTCGATCCCGCCGAGGTTCGCCGGAGCGCCGACGTCGTCGCCAAGCTCCTGAAGGAGCGCGGCCTGGAGAACGTCCAGATCCTCGAGCTTCCTGGCGCGCATCCTTACGTTTACGGCGAGCGCCTCCGCGCCCCCGGCAAGCCCACCGTTCTGCTGTACGCCCATCACGACGTGCAGCCTCCCGGCCGCGAAGAGCTTTGGAAGACGCCTCCTTTCGAACCGACTTTGAAGGAAGGCCCGGGCGGAATGCGCATGTACGCGCGCGGCTCGGCTGACGACAAGGCCGGAATCTTCGTGCACACGGCGACCATCGCGTCGTTTCTGGCTTCGGGCGAGGAACTTCCGGTCAACGTGAAGGTCGTCATTGAAGGCGAGGAAGAGTGCGGAAGCTCGCACCTGGAAGAGTTCCTCAAGACCTATCGCAAGAAACTCGACGCCGACATCATGATTCTCACCGACTCCGGCAACTTCGACTGCGGCGTTCCCGCGCTGACCGTCGCGCTGCGCGGAATGATCGGAGTGCAGGTGGAAGTGCGCGCCCTGAACAAGACCGTTCACTCGGGAATGTGGGGCGGCCCCGTTCCGGATTGCGCGATGGCGCTCACCAAGATGATGGCGCGGCTCGTGGATGACCAGGGCAAGATCGCGATCCCCGGCGTGCGCGAGCAGATGACGCCGCTGACGAAGGCCGAAGAAGAAAGCCTGCGCAAGATTCCGTTCAACGAGAAGGAATTCCGCGAGCAGAGCGGAATGCTTCCGGGCACGCAGTTCTTGAAGGAAGGCCCGAATCCGATGGGGCAGGTGTGGCGCTATCCGAGCCTGACGCTGAACGCGTTCCAGGCCTCGTCACGCAAACAGGCGGGCAACGTCCTCAACGACACCGCCTGGGCGCGTTTCACCATCCGTCTCGTCGCGGGAATGGATCCGGCCAAGGTTCAGAAGCAGGTCGAGAAATTCCTGAAGGAGCTCACGCCCTGGGGCCTCGAGCTGCATCTCACGTTCGAGGAAGGCGCGCCCGCGTGGGCCGTCGATCCGGACGCCAAACACAAGAAGACCTTCGATGCGGCCCGCCGCTCGATGTTCAAGGGCTACGGCAAAGAGGCCGTGATGATGGGCTGTGGCGGCAGCATTCCGTTCGTCGGTCCGTTCGCGGAAGCGCTCGGCGGAGCGCCGGCGTTGCTCATCGGCGTGGAAGATCCGTACACCAACGCGCATGGTGAGAACGAAAGCGTGCTCTTGAGTGATTTGCGCAAGGCGGCTCTGAGCCAGATTTATCTCTTCGGCGAGCTCGCCGGGATGGCGCGCTGAGGCCGGAGAGTCATTTCCCATTCTTGCCGTGGTTCTGGCGTTTGCGCTTTGCGCCTTCGCTGTCGGCGCTGGAACCAGACTTCGTTCCCGGGGCCGCTTTTTTGGGTGTTATGCAACGTTTAAGGGTTGGGTCGTAGATCTGGCCCGCCCCATAACAGTGCGCCTTCTTCGTGTGTGCGAAGGCGAGCGTGGGCAGACCCAAGCACACGATTATTCCGGCGATCACTTTTCTGTTCTTCATTTCAGCCTCCGTTTACTTGCAACTCGGGATCGAAGGTGAGTGCATGCACTGGTTGAGGTACCGCTGCTGCGCCGCCCGTTTCTGCGGAGCCTTGCATTGCCGGCTCGCGAACTTCACGAAGTAGCGCCCGTTGGTGACGCGATCGCCTGAGAAGCAGGGGATTGCGTGCGCGCAGGCCTGAAGCGCGCTGTTGCGCGGGCTGCAGTCCTTCTTTTTCGGCGGGAGCCTTTTCGGGGCTGCGAGCGCGGCCTGCGAGAGCGCCGCTGCCATTAGGGTTACCAGCAACCATCTTGTACACTTAGCGAGTCTCATATGCGCTCCTTCTGTCTTCATTCTTTAAATTCCACCTGAAGGCCCGGTCACTCCGGCGTCGCCGCCATCATCACCGATCTCTTCGGGTCCGCCGGCGGCGGTGTTCGCGTTGCCACTCCCGTCATCCCCGGAAGGCCCGCTTACCCCAGTGCTGCCGCCAGTCCCATCGCCAGCGCCAGCGCCACCGCCGCCGTCATCTCCCATTTCTTCGTCACCGCCACCACTGTTAGTACCGCTACTCCCGTCAGTTCCGGAAGGCCCGGAAGGTCCGCTCACCCCGGTGTCCGTTCCGTCGTCACCACCGGTGCCGCCACCGTCGTCAGTCATCTCTTCGTCACCGCCACTCCCGTCATCCCCGGAAGGCCCGTTCACCCCGTCCGTCCCATCGCCGCCGTCATCACCACCGCCGTCGTCGGTCATCTCTTCGTCACCGCCATTTTCGGGCACGTCCCTCGCGTCCACGGCCTGCTGCCGTTCATCGGCTCTTTGATCGCCCAGTCCCGGCGAGAGCTTGTTCAAACGATTGTCGAGCCGCGTGTTGACGTTATCGATTCGTTTCTGGATTTTGTCCTGCCGTTTTTGTTGCTGGGTTTGGATGTTCTGTAAAAGCTTTTGCCCGGACGCGGTGTTTGCGCGTTTTCCCAAAAGCTTGGTCTCGTTCTCAAGATGCTTCTGCTGTTGCGCGGTGACCGTTTCCTGTCTTTTCTGCAATCGTGCGTTGGCGTTGTCCTGGCGGGTTTCGACCCGCTGGATCGTGGCCGCTGTCGCGGCTGCCTTTTTCGTGGCGGTTGCCGCCGCCCTTTCTTCCTTCTTGGTTGCGGCCGTCGCGGCTCTCGTGGCCGCTGCCGCGGATCGCGCAGCAGCCGCCGCGTCCGCTGCTGCCTTCCTGGCCGCAGCCGCCGCCGCTGCAGCAGCGGCTTCTTGCGCCCTCTTCGCGGCAGCTGCCGCCGCCGCTTCCTGCCTCTTCCGCTCCGCTTCCTGTTTTTTCTGTTCCTGCTCCTGCCTCTTTTGTTCCTGCTCCGCCGCGATCTCCGCTTTGGTCTTCTTGGCGTACAGGGGAGCCGAGCAAACCAGGGCAAGCACGACCGTGGCCACGATCCCGCGTCGGAATAGACTCCAGTGGAATTGGAAACCAGACCCCATTCTTCCCCCAACGTGCCGCAAAAAACGAAGTATTACCTGACATTATATGTCTATTAATGATGGGCGGCAAGGGTGGGTTTACGGTATAAGTATCTGAAATTAATGGCGTTTTGAGACAGAGTCCATCATCTGGTTGAATTCATCCGCCACGTCCCGGAAGTCATCCTTGGGCCGCAGGTGCACGCGCGCCTGGATATTGCCCTCGCGGATGGACTGGAAAACCTTTCTGAAATGATAGAGCGGCCCCGCGGTGCGGTGCGAGAAGATCAGCCCGAAAATGCTGACCACGCCGAGGAACGCGATCGAGATCAGCGAGAGTTTCATGATGATTTCGCGCAGCTCGCGATAGAGCTGAAGTTTCGCGTCGTCGGTCATCGGGCTCAGGTCGACGAGGATCGCGTAATTTTCGCTCACGTAATGGTAGACGAGCAAGGCGTTCATCGCGACCAGCGTCAGGCCGGTGAGCGTGATCCAGAAGATGTACTTGATCTGGTACCGCGGGTTGATCAGGATGTTTTTCAGTTTCCTTTGGTGGGCGCCGGACATGTGGCACATCCTCTCTTATCGAAATCCTGTTGAAGGAAGACGAGATTGTTTTCGATCGTCTCGAGCTGAATCTGCGCCTGCACGATGTTGGATTGCACCTTGATCCGGGCGCTCAGCTCGGCGTCCGGATGTTTTTCAATATAAGTATTGTTTAATGCGACGTACTGCGCGCGCGACTGCTTCAATTCCTGCTGGTGCGAGCGCTGCTCGGCAATTTTTGCGCAGCCCGGGCAGTCGGCGGCGAGGCAGAGTTTGCCGAGTGCGAAAAAAACAGCCGAAATGAAGAGAAAATGGGCGCGTTTCATTGGGTGTTCCCGGTATTTCACTCTATAATTTAGATATTAGCATGCGGGAAATAATCCGGCGCAAGTTAATTCCGCTCGGCTTTCTGCTGATGCTTTTCTGCGGCATCGGTCACGGCGCAGTCGCGCCTCCGATGGCCGTGCAGGAACTCACGCTCGACATCGCGATAAAAAAAGGAAATACGAGCAACCGCCAGCTGCAGGCGCGCCGGCTCTCGTTCGAAACCTCCAAGCTGAACTACTACGACGCCTGGGACCAGATGTTCATGCCGCAAATCACCCTGGGGGTCACGACCAATTCCAGCTACACGATGGGCCGGGTCCCGTTCGGCACCACGGCCGCGTCCCAGGCGGGGGACACGAGCCGCGCCCACGGGTTTCCGGCGTCGACGCTTTCGCTGAATCTCGGCCAGTACACGCTCTTCAACTTCTGGCGCGACCAGATCGTCTTCGAGGAGGCCAAGCTCAACTTCGATCGCGAAAAAGAGCGCCTCATCGAAACCGAGCGCAACGTGCGTGTCCAGATCATCACCCAGTACTTCCGGCTCAAGACCGAGCAGGACAAGCTCGACGCCGCGCGCCGCTCCGTCAGCATCTCCGAGGCGATCGTCAATCTCGTCAAATCCCGCATCCGCATCGGCCGGGCCAGCGACACCGATCTCTCGTCGTCCAACGTCGACCTGCTCAACGCGCGCAACCAGTTCAACAACCAGGAACGCAGCGTCACCACGGAGCAGCGCAACCTGAACATTCTGCTGGGCGATCCCATCGACTCGGTCTACAACCTGCGTTCGGAGCTGCAGTACGTGCACCTGAGCATCGGATACGACGACGCGCTCAAGATCTACTTCGATAATTCCCCGACCATGAAGGACCAGAGACTCACGCTCAAGACCGGCGACATGAACCTGGAGCTCGCCGAAAAGCGCCGCCTCCCGCTCCCGACGGTCACGATCAGCGGCATCACGATGAGCTACAACAGCGGCTACTACGGCGAGACCAATGGCCCGAGCACGACCGCACCGACGTCGGGGAACATCGATATCGGCGTCAGCGTCGGACTCACGCTGCCGCTCTACGGTCCCAACGGCTTCCTCAACGGGCGCGACGTCGCCCGCGCGCGGATTCAGCGCGACCAGAACGAGCTCAACTACCAGCTCGTGGCGGCCACGGATCAGGCCAACATCACGTCCGATATCGTCCAGATCCGGCAGGACGAGGAGAACATCAAGAACCAGATCGAGGCCTTCAAGCAAACCGCCCAGGTCCTGAACAACCTTTTCGCGCAGATGGGGCAGAAGGAAGTGAACCGCCTCGAGCTTCGCGATGCCATCACGAACGCGCGCAGCTCCGAGCTCGACCTCAAGGACGCGATTCTGAGCCACCTTTCGTCCAAGCTGCAGCTCATGCAGCTCATCGGCTTGGACCATCTTCCGGGGGATCCGTACTGATGAAAAAACTCGCGGAATTTCTCGTCATCGTCGCGGCGTTCACGGGGTGCCTGGCTCTTGCCGGCGCGGGCGCGAGCGCCCAGCCGCCGGTCAAGGACATCGGAGCGCCGCTCAACACTTTTGAGCGTCCCGAGACCAAGGAGCCGCCGCCGATCAAGGCGTTCCCGCTTCCTCGCAGCATGTTTTCGTCCGAGGTGCAGGACGGATACAGGTTTTGGGTGAAGCTCGGCACGATGCTCGGCGGATACGGGCTGGCGGGCGGAACGGTTGCCGCCGGATACCAGCACGAGGTCTTCGGCGTCGACCTGAGGATGCTGTACGCGAGCTGCACCTACGGCTCGATCTCGACGGCGCCCAACGAGTCGGACGTCTCCAGCTACCCGGACGGCAATCCCGACGGGCCCGACGCCGAGCAGAACCGTTTCCGCGACCCTTCGGACAAATGGTCCATGTTCCTTGTGGAGCCCGGAATTTCGGCGACAGCGAGGCTCTTTCCGAACTTGCTGCCGCTGATGAGCGAGAAGTCCCGCATCGGGGTGGGATTCGGCCACTTCACCGACCAGACCAACAGCCTCGGATTCTCGCCGCTGATTTTCTCAATCGGAGGTTCGCTGCAGTATCAGCTGGGTTACCGCAGTCCCTGGGGAGTGGAATTCGGGGCGCAGTGGAATTTCGGGCGCGTCGTCTCTTCGGTGTCGACTACCGACCAGCAGGGCAGGCTGCCCCTCTCATACGTCACGTATCTCTTGAACCTGGTCTACTGGTATTAACGGCTGCTGTCCCGCCGCCTCCGCGGCTTCGCCCATCAAGCGGAACACGCTGCTCTCGTAATGCCCCAGATGGGTGTTGGCCGTCTCGAAAGCCTCCTGCGCCTTGCGCAGCCCCTTGCCGATATCCTCGAACTTGCGCTCGAAGTGCTCGAAGTGCCGTCGCGCCTTCTTGATGTCCTCGATCGTCCGCTCCACGCCGCGGGCCATCTCGTAATATTCCTGCGCCATCGCGACGGACTTGAGCCCGATCGCGAGCGTATTCGGCGAAACCGGATAAACCTTGAGCTTGGTGATGTCGTCGAAGAGCTTCCCGTTGCGCACGATTTCGAAATAAACGGTCTCGCTCGGCAGGAAGATCAGCGCCATCTCGGTCGTGCCGTGATCGGGGCGGATGTACTTGTCAGCGATCGACTTGGCCTGCGTGCGGATGTAATCGCCGAGCGCCTTGCGCGCGGCCTCGAGCTTCTGGGGATCGTCCGTCTCAAAGAGCGGCAGGATCTGTTCGCGCGGAAATTTGCTGTCGATCGGAAGAACCTGGTGCGCGAGCTTGACGACCGCGTCCACGCGTTCGGTGGAATTCGGGTCCACGCGGTACTGCATCTCGAAAGCGGTGATGGGAAGGAAATCCGCGAGCAGTCGCTCGAGGGTTGCTTCGCCGAATCCTCCGCGCAGGTGCGGGAGCTTGAGCAGGTTGTTGAGATCGGAGATGGACTGGCCCACGGTGTTGAGTGACGCGAGCTTGAGCTCGGCCGCCTGCAGATGCTGCTGCACCTTCTCGAAGTGCTTGAACCCTTCTTTCAAATTTTCATTCAGTTTCGTTTCGACGCTCTTGCCAATATTCTCGAGCCGGGTGTTGACCTGCTGCTCAAGCGACTGAAATTTTGATTCGAGCGCCAGCGTCGTCTTGAAAAGACCGTCCTGAAGCTCCTGCCGGTTCGTGCCCAGGGTGCGATCCAGCCGTTCCTGGGTCTCCAGGAAATGCCGCCCCAGGCGCTCCGTCAGGTCCAGGGTTTGGCGCGTAGCGAGGCTCCGGACCAGCCAAAGGACGGCCAAGGCGCCAAAACCTAGCGTAACTATTGCAATAAGTGGAGTATTCATCTTTGACAGGAGTAGCATGACGACCGTTGCCTGGCAACTTTAGTCGTTGTAAGGTGGAAAGCTATATGAACAAGGGTGGGAGCATTAGGCTGTTCAAAAGCGATCTGATGGAGAAGATGACGCACGTTCATCCCATCACGCCTTTGGTCATGTGGGTTCCCGTCATCGGCTGGTTGCTCTGGAGATCCATTTATATTCACGAAATGGGTTGGGCCACCGTTCTCGGCCTGGGACTGAGCGGCTTCTTCGTCTGGACGCTCTCCGAATATTTGCTGCATCGTTTCGTTTTCCATTTCAAGGCGCAGAATGCCGTGTCGCAGCGGATCGTCTATCTCTTCCACGGAATTCATCACGAGTCCCCTGAAGACGCCACCCGCCTGGTCATGCCGCCGATTGCCGGCGTGATCCTGGCGAGCATTCTGTATTCGATCTTCCGCGTGTTTCTCGGGCCGATCTGGGTGCAGCCGTTTTTCGCGGTCTTCCTCGTGGGCTATCTCTGCTACGACTACATTCACTTTTACGTTCACCACTTTCAGCCGCGCACTCGTTTCGGCAAGGCGCTCAAGCACAGCCACATGATGCATCACTTCGTGACCCAGGAAGCGCGCTGGGGAGTGAGCTCGCCCATGTGGGACTACGTTTTCGGCACGGTCACCGAGTCCGAACGCTACAAGAACGCAAAAGCGGAGCATGGGTCGTAGACTCTTCACCCTCTTCATCTTCGGACTCTTTGCGTACGTCGCATGGCCGCTCGTCGTGCCGGTGGCGATGGGCGGTGTGCTCGCGGTGCTGTTTTTCCCCGCGCTCGACCTCTCCGAACGCCGTTGGAAAGTCCCCACGCGCCTGAGCGCGGCGATTCTCACTCTCTTGATCACGTTCATAGTCCTGCTTCCGACCGTGTTTTTGATTTTCTTCGTCGCGAAGAACGGGCTCGTCGAGGTTCGCAACATCCAGCTCTTCAGCGCCAATCCCCAAGGCGGAGGCTTCTGGGAGAATCTGGTGAATCTCCCGGGCGTGCGCAGCTTGATCGAGAGGATCACGCACTGGTTCCCGGTCAGCGTGGACGAGCTCGCGGCGGCCACCCAGGATTTTGCCAAGGGGACCGCGATCAGGATCGCGGACTTCCTGGGCCAGCTCGTGACCCGGCTTCCCGGAATGTTCATGGCGCTGACCATCGTCGTGATCAGCATTTATTTTTTCCTCGCCGACGGGCGGCGTTTGATCCACTACCTGCGGCGCAACTCATTCTACAATCCGCAGCAGACCGATCGCCTGCTCGAGGCGCTGGGCGGGATGTGCCGCTCCGTGATTCTGGCGAGCGTGATTTCAGGCGTCGTGCAGGCCATCCTCGAGATGCTCGCGTGCCTGGCGGTCAGCGTGCCCAATGTGGCGCTCGTGGGCTTCCTGGTATTTTTGGCATCGTTCGTTCCGCTCGTGGGTTCCGCGCCGGTCACGCTCGCGGTGGCGCTCCAGCAGCTGTTCTCCGGACATACCCATGCAGGAGTGTTCCTGCTCGTGATGGTTGCGGTGGTGGCGGTGGTGGACAACGCGATCCGGCCGGTGGTTTTGCGCGGGCACGGGAATCTGCATCCGTTGCTTGGCTTCGTCGCCGCGTTCGGTGGATTGCAGACCATCGGATTTCTCGGCGTGTTTCTCGGGCCGATTCTAGCGGGCCTGTTCGTGGTCGTGGTTCAGATCGTCCTGCAGGGCGATGTCAAAGCGCCTTCGACGACTTAGTACGGTACCGAACCACGCGGTGCGCTACCGGCGTTTCAATGCCTTGGGAATAATCCGCTCCTCGATTTCCTGGTCCACGATCTCAATGAAAGCCGGTCTCAGTTGATTCCGGAGGAACTGGATATCCCAAACTTACTCTTCTTCTTTGCCATGGTATTCCTCCCACTTCTCCAGGAGCTCGGCGCGGTGTGTGAATTCAGGACTTGCGGGCGGATTTCAGACCGGAGCTGAATTTTGAGAATTCTCAGCAGAGAGGGGGATCGAATTAGTTTTTCCTCGCTGGCGAGGCCGTGGAATGCGCGGAAAAGCTCGTGAATGTGCCCGCGGTTTGAGCTTCAGACTAGAGAATTAAAGCCAGCGTGACTGACAAAAATATGACTCCTGAAGGTGGGGGCACGGTCTTCCGATAAGTGAAGGTGCACTTCTTACCCAAGCACTTCTTTTGGCTGATGCCTCTCTTTATGGTCTTGTGTCCGCTTTTGTCGGGCGCATCTGTTGGTGACCCCAAAAAAACCCCTAAGCCTTCCGCGAACTGCGAAATCCCTTTAGGCGGCGGAAGCGCTGAGACCTGTAGCGAAAATAAAACCAAGGACAAGGTCTTCAGAGATATCGCTCACAAGTACGGAAATCCGCCAGCCGTCCACTCAATGTGGACCTATGGTGCCGTCCCAGAAGATATCCCCCTATTTCGGGGCGTAACGGGCCCCGACCACGATTTGGAATCCGTTCTTAGATTCATCGGTGGCGATCGCAGATACGATTTGATGAGCCCCACATTCAGACGGACTCTCGAGTCTGCCCTTAAAACCGAGGTGTCCTTTGAGACGGCTTACGAGATGGCCCGGACGGAAGTGGCGTCTGAAATTCGCAAGAGAATTGAATCGGGTGGACTCGACAAATTCGCTTTCGCTGCGCTCGCTGAAACCTCCACCGGCCGGGCGCCGGAGGAGAAAATGGGACCCATTATAAAATTTACGAATGAGCTTAATGGCGCCCTTAACTACGCAGGCGCCAATTTTGAAAAAAATCTGGCGGAGGGTCGGCCGCTAAATCCTGTGGTCTTTGATGCGAGTGGAAATGGGGGGCTAGTTCTCGGGGAAACCCGGGCGCCAAAGCCTGGCGTGGGATGGGAATACGACTTTCTTTCGAACGTTTCAATTCGACACATTAAAGCGATCTATGTCGGTCTGATTAAACCGGATTCAACCAGTATATGGGGCATGCCCTGGATAAAAATCACTCCGCTGGCGCGGGGTGAGGACGGAGCCTTTCGGACTTTTTCCGTTGAACTTGTAAATATAGAAAGAAAGATTCCAATGGAGATCTTCCAAGAAACGAAGGTATGGCCAACTGGCGAACTCACCAATCTGACGCCGCGCAAACGGGTTGGACTCTTCAACCTAAGTGGCCCGATTCAACTATCGCCGGATCTGAGCAAGGCCGAACTCGAGGACCTCAAGCCGCTTTTTAAAATGCTCAATGGAAACTCGAAGCACTAGGTGTGATGCTCAGTGCGGGCGATAAGGTAATCCTTTTTGATCTACCTGCGTCCACGAACCATGGCGGATGTTTGTCGCCTCTACATCATTAGAAAACCTAATACGTCCGGATTGCCCCTAATAATTCGATCTTAAGAGCCGCTCAGGCTAGATACGCCTCAGTTCGATTAACCGCCCTCGCAGAGGGCAAACTGAAGGGGTTTTTATGAAGAAGTTAATGACGATTATGATGGCTCTGATGGCTTTCGCGGCTAACGGTTTCGCGGCGTCTCCGGACGGCGAGATCGCGCGTCTCACCATTTCGGGCGGGTTCATGGCTCCGGGCGCTTTCAATACCACGAGCTATGGCATCGACTCCAACGGCACGGTCATCAAGACCACTTACCGCCAGGGCGACTTTGGTCCTGCCACGACCATTAAGGAAGTGATTGGCCACCTGAACAATGCTCAGCTCCGCACGCTTGAAAAGGCGATCGCGAAGATCGAGCCGGGTGTCCTGGTCGATCAGAATCCGGAAGGCCCGAACGCCGCTGACATGCCGGACTACTCGTATCAGGTCATCAAGGGTGACGAAGTGATCGCGGTCGCCGCTCGCGAAGGAAACGGACATTTGTTGCTCCTTCAGAACGTGGCTGCTCCTACCGTTAAGCGGATTCTGGATAACGCATCGTCCCGTAACTGAGATCGAAGATTCGATTCAATTAAAAAAGCCCCGGGGAAACCCTCGGGGCTTTTTCGTTTGCCACTGCCAGGTGTCATGCTAGCTTTCGCGCTTCGAGGAGAAATGTATGAAATCAGTCTACCTGTTGGTGGTTCTATCTTTGTGCGCTCTGAGTTCCATTGCATCTGCGGAAAACGTTCATCAGAAGTCGACGGCCCAGGCCAAAGACAACTGGAGCACGCGCAAATGGGTTCTTACTCCGAGCATTGGCCGCAGTTCGTTCGGGGAGTCAGGTGACATCAGGACCAATCGGAATTTCGCGGATCGAATCGGCACGACGCTTGAGCTTTCGGCGAGCACACCGGTCGCTGACCGCCTTTGGGCCTCCATCGGCATCGATTTCCTGCCCACGGGCGCTGACACGACGTCGAAGACTTCCGGGGACCGGACTTCGATCGAGCGCGATTATGTCGGCTTTCCCATCGTCGCGAAGTTTGACGTCCTGCCGTTTCAGGAGGCGCGCTCCGCGTTTTACCTGAAGGCGGGTTTGACGCCGGCCTTCGTGGTCTCGGCCACCACGGTCTATAGCGATGGGCGTAACGAAAGCCTGGGGGATAGCTCCAACGTCGTCGTGCTGGGAAATCTCGGGTTCGGTACCCGCCTGGCGCTCAACAACAAGACGTCACTGGATGCCAGCCTGACTTACATGCACAGTCTGACGAACCCGGTCCAGTCGACGACTGAATCGTTTTCGCTGGACGGCATCCTGCTGACCGCCGGCGTTGGTTTCGGAATTTAATTTCGGAAATTAATTCAGATAAAAAAAGCCCCGGGGAGAATCTCCTCGGGGCTTTTTTCGTTGGGGGCCCTTTTGGGGCCTGCTATGCGACTGACTTCAGCTTCGCTTCCATGAGCTGGATGAGATCCTCCAGCTGTTCGATACTCATGAGCCGCGTTTCGCCCACGTTGTAGCGTTCCTGGAGCAAGTCCGCGAACTGCGTCTGCGGGAAGCGCGTCAGGTAAGGACGATAGAGGTTCATGAGAACTCGATTGAGCTCCTCGCGCCGGCGAGGGGAGGGCTTGTTCGCCGCGGGCGCTTCGAGCACGCTCTCGGCCGTGGGACCGACCGGGGCCTTGCCGCCGCTCCGGCCCTGCGACTGCTTGAGCGCCTTCTCGTAATCATCGACGCTCCACTGGCGATAGCGGTCGCGCGACTCATTGTACTCGGTCCACACGGTGACCGAGTCGTAGAGATAACGTCCGATGCCGAAGAGCATCGCGCATCTCTTGAGCGCGTCCGAATACGCCGCCTTGGGATCGTGGCCTTCGCCGACGTTCTCGCGCGCGACGCCTTTGACCGTCATGCGGAGGCGGACGTAAACGGAATCGCCGAGGCGTTCTTCGCCGATGACTTCCGAGATCCAACCCGCGTCGACCGTTTCGAGGCGATCCATCACGTCGGTGTGCTGCAGATAAAGAACGAGCATCGCGCGGTTGCGATCCTTGCTGATGCTTTGCACTTTGACGCCGAGGCGGTCCTTCGGGAACGCTTCGCGCAGCGTCTTGAGATCATCCTGCGTGAGCGTGGCTTGGGGGCGCGCCGCGGTTTCCTGCTGGGGAGCGACGCTGAGATTCTTCGTGGGTTTCATTTGGGGTACTTCCTTTCAGTATTACGCCAGCGGTCCAATGTGATTTCACGCTGACGCTCATCGTTTTTTTACAACTGCAGCAGGTGATGCCACCCGGAGACGGGAGTGCGGGGGGGGACTACACTCACCGTCTTCGGGCGCATTCCCTACTACAAACTTAGGGGTAACAAAGCCGCGCCGCCTATATCAAGTAAAATAGTTTAGTCGCTCGCTGGGGCTGACAGCCTATCCAATCTTGTGCAACACGCCGCGTCTGACCTGCTTCAGAAGCGAACACATTTCTTCAGCGTGCTCTTCCTCTTTAGCCAGGATTTGCTCCATGAGCCTCCGCGTCGTGGGATCGCTGCTCCCAACGTAACGCACGATTTCCGAATACGACTCAATCGCGATGCGCTCGGCGTACAGATCCTCCTCGATCAGCAACGTCAGCGAGTCGCCTTCCTGGTACTCGGAGTGGCTCCGCGTCAGCATCCCCTCGGGCGAGAAATCCGGATCGCCACCGAGCTGGTGAATCCGGCGCGCGATTCGCTCCGCGTGCTCCTCTTCCTCGCGCGCGTGCTCGGCGAACTCGTCGGCGACGGCCTTGGATTCGAGACCCTGCGCGGTGAGATAATGATTTTTATAACGAAGCGTGCAGACGAGCTCGGTAGCGAGCGCTTCATTCAGCACCTTGATCACCGTCTCGCGATCGGCTTGATAGCTCGGCGTGACGGCTCCTTGTTCCATATGCTCCCTGGCTCGCTGCCGGAGCGTTTGCACATCAGTGAGAAACGGACGTTTGGCTTCTTTTACGTTACGCATGACCGAAGTCGATGCAAGAGGCGGGACACTGCGGGGTTGACACCGGCAGCGGATGAATGGTTCAATTCGCCCATGGCGAAAAAAGCGGGCGGCGGCCCGAAAGCATCCTCGAAAACACCAAAGGCAACGGCACCGAAACCTTCCAAGGAAGAAAAGGAAGAAGGAAGTAAAGCCAAGGAAATCGCGCGCTCGAGCCGGGCGGGCAAGGGCATCACGACCAGCAGCACGGCTGAATACTTCTCCAAAAATCTCCAGCAGGTCGGTTTCTCGTCCCAAACCAAAGCGGCGTTGACCACCCTGAAGGAAGCCGTCGACAACGCGCTCGACGCCTGCGAAGAGGCGGGAATCCTGCCGGAAGTTTCCGTTTTTATCGAAAAAGTCGGTCCGGGATCCTTGAAGAACGCCGATCAGATCCGCATCCGCGTCGAGGACAACGGGCCCGGGATCGAGCAGGACGACGTTCCGAAAGTCTTCGGTGAATATCTGGCTTCCTCCAAGTTCGGCCGCGGGCGCTGCTCGCGCGGACAGCAGGGCATCGGCATCTCGGCGGCGACGACCTGGGCTCAGCTCACGTCGGCCACCGGCGCGCGCGTCGTGACCAAGACCAAGAATATGCGCAAAGCGGTTTCGTGCATCGTCGAAGTCGACATCAAGCACAACCGCGGCTCGATGAAGAACCGCGAGACGATCGACTGGGATCGCCCGCACGGGACGTCGGTGGAATTTCTGATCGACGGCAGGATCCAGCTCAACGGCGAGGCCGGCCTTCTGAATTATCTGAGCGGCACGACGCTCGTGAACCCGCACCTGACGCTGAACTACAAGCTTCCCGACCTCGAGCCGCAGACGATCGAGCGCGTGACCAAGGACATTCCTGAAATTCCGGAGGCCACGGAGCCGCATCCCCACACGATGAAGCTCGGTGAGTTCATCGCGCACTCGCATCTTTTCGGGCGCGTGAAGACCGCGGCGTGGCTCAAGAAGGGTTTTTCGCGCGTGACCGACAACACCATCACCGAGCTCGTCAAGGCGAGCGGGGTGAAGAAGGCCCTGCTGGAAAAATCCGTCGATGGCCTGACTGAAGCGGACTTCAAGGATATCTTCGCGGGCATTCAGAATCTCCAGCTCATGGCGCCGTCGACCAAGTCGGTTCTGTCGATCGGCGAGGAATCGCTCGCCAAGAGCATTCGGCGCCTGGGCTCGATCGACTTTTTCTCGGTCGTCACCCGCCGGCCCACGATTTGTGATTTCAAGCCGGTGGAAGTCGAAGTCGCCGTGGCGCGGCTCGAAGAACGCGCGATGGAGCCGGACGGGCAGGTGCAGGTTCTGCGCTTCGCCAACCGCGTGCCGCTGCAGTTCGACAAGTCCGCGTGCGCGATCGTGGCCGCGATCGAGTCAGTCAACTGGCGCGCGTACGGGTTGGCTCAGCCCAAGGACACGATTCCGCTCGGGCCGTACATCGTGGCGGTCAGCGTGGTTTCGCCTTTCATTAAATTCAAAAACGCCTCCAAGGAAACGATTGACGCCTCCGATGAGCTCGTCGAGGAGATCCGCCGCGCGCTGATCCAGGCGGGGCAGCGCTTGTCCAAGCACATCCGTCGCGAGACCAAGGCCAACGAGCTCGAGGAGAAGATCCGCCACATCGAGCAGTTCTGCCCGATTCTCGTCGAGGGGCTGTGCCGGATCACCAAGGCGTCGGATGCGCGCAAAGCCAAGGCCGAAGCGGGGCTCACCAAGCTCCTGGGCCGCGACGCGAAGGAAACCAAGCAGGAGCTCGATGAAGCTCACACCGCGCTTCAGGCGCAGAAGGAACGCGGGCTTCCGTCCCCTGAGGAAGCGGACGCGACAGAGGAGGCGACACCCTAATGGCCGCAGCCGCCGATCAGGTCATTCCGAAACTCAGCAAAGAGCTCTGCAACCGGTTGCTCACGGATCTGGAGCGCGCCAAGCGCCCCGTGATCTACGCGACCAAGTGCGCGCTCGATAACGCGCATTACAACCACAAGGTGGGCTACCTTACTCCGGGCAACAAGAAGGTCGCCACCGAGCTCAACGTGAGCTCGGTCAAGAAGATGTCGCGCGCGATCTTCATCCTGGAGATCCTGCTTCGCAATATCGACTCCGGAATGGTCAACACGAAGCGCGAAATTTATTACCTCGCCAAAGGTGAGATCAAGCACAACGCGGGATTGAAGCCGCTGGACTTCGGGGATCAGGACGAGAGTGACTCGACGATCGACTTCATCTGCGAGATGCTCGAGTGCTATCGCGAAGAGGTGAACTGTTACGCCAACGACCGCGGCGGCCAGACGTATTCGCAGCACCTGATCGTGACCGAGACCCTTCCGGACGGCAGCAAGGCCGTCGTCGACCTGTCCAAGCTCGGAACCTCGCCGTTCCAGCCCAAGAACCGGCCGCAGAATTTGAAGCTTTCGACCCGGAAGAAGATCGACTTCGGCCTGATCGTCGAATCGGAAGGCACGGCCAACACGCTGGTCGCCAACGGAATGACCAAGCGCCACAACTGCATCCTCATGGGCGCGCAAGGCGTGCCGTCGAACGCCGTGCGCGGGTGGTGCAAGTTGATTCAGGACCAGTTGAAGGTCCCGCTCTACTTCTTCGGAGATCTCGACGCGTACACGATGCAGAACATCTTTCGTACGCTCAAAGCCGGCTCCGCCGCTTCGTTGATTCGTAACTCCGATTTCTCCGCGCCTGACGTGAAGTTCCTGGGCGTGCTGCCCGAGGACATCAAGAAGTACGACCTGAACGATTACGCCGTGAAGGAGAACGACGCGCAGGAAGTCCGGGCTTTGAAGAAAGCGTCGGACGCCATGAAGAACGACCCGTTCTTCCAGGACAAGCGCAACAAAGGCGTGACGCAAATTCTGAAGTGGCTGTTAGAGCACAAGCGCCGCTGCGAACAGCAGGCGTATTTCTCGGTCGACCCGCGCGATCCCACGATGACCGAAAAGATCATCGTCGAGAAGATCAAACGCGGAAATTACGTGTAATGTCTTCCGTTTTCATGCCTGATGTAAACCCAGAAGTGGTGCGCGCGATCGCCGCCGTGTCGGCGGTCGCGAACGTGGCAGGTGTATATGCGCTCGGGACGCTTCTGCTCACGCGGCGGATGGCGGCGTTGACCGCGCTGGCCGTGCTTTGCGCCCCGGTTCCCCACCCGGGAGAGGGCGGGTTGCACCTGGAGTTCTGGGTGACGGATTACCGCTGGGCGCTCACGGCGGGCGTGCTTGGCGCGCTCATTTCGCGCAGGCGCAGGCTCTCGGACGTGCCTTCGCTGATCTTCGTGATACTCGGGGCGGTGGTGTTCCTGTCGGTCATTCAGCACTATCTGCTCTTCGCGGTGGACGGGCTCTATCTCGCCGGCGCGTGGGGCTTCAGCGTCCTGACCGCGGCCGCGATGGAGAAGGGGAGCCGCAAGCCGCTCAAACCCGGCCTGCTGAGTCCGCTCGCGCTGGGGCTCATCGCCCTGGGCGGCGCCGTTATTTCTTTCCGATAATCGCGTCGCGGAAGGCGCGCTCGAAGGCGATCCAGATTCGGATATCCTCCTCGGCGAGCCCATGATCCTTTAAGGTTTCGCGCAACAGGTGGATGCGCCGGTCAAAATGGCCGGCCAGGATGGGGGGCATCTTCGCGTGAGCGCGCGCGGGGGTCTTTCCCGTATAGGTCTTGCTCACGCCCATCGCCTTGAGCAGGAACTTCTGCTGCCGGGCCGCGATCCGATCCGTGTCCTTTCCGTCGAAGAAGAAGCCGATGAGGATGTCGCCGGACATTCTGCGGTAAAAATCGCGCAGGATCTCCAGAAGCTTCTTACGGCTTCCGACGTGTTCATAAAGTTTTTTGAGCCGGGCCCGGCTCGCGAGCGTTAACGTCAAAGCGCCACAGCCCGTGCCTGGACGAAGGAGGAGAACACGACCGAGTTGGGATCCTTGTTGAGCTTCTTCATCTCGCGCTTCATCTCCTCGATGAGTTCGGGAGTGACGCGCTTTTCGGCCAGGAGCGCGGGCGCGCCGCTCAGGAGCACGCCGGTCCAGTCCTCGATCCACCCGCTGCGCTTCTTGGGCGTGCGATTGTCGTAATGGTCGACCATCACTTCGGTCGTGATGTTCTGGTAGCCTGCCGCGAGCAGGTAATTGGCTAATTTCCCGCCGACGAACGGGTCGCCCTTGAGCGACCAGAGATGATCGTTGTACTCGAACCAGTATTTGAGCGTCGCCGGGCTGTACGGATGCACGTGGAAGGTCGCATTCATGACCTCGGAGCAGTAGATCACGCCGCCGGGTTTCAAAACGCGGTGAACTTCGCGGAGGATCTCGACCGGGAGCTGGACGTGTTCGAGGAACCAGCACAGAAAAGCGCCGTCAAACGAGTTGTCCGCAAACGGGAGCTCAAGAGCATCGGCCTCCACGAGCTTGACCCTGCCGGCCTTGGCTTGACGGGAAAGATGCTTGCGCGCGCGCTCCAGCTGCTTCTCGGAGCGATCGACACTCGTGATTTTGGCCTTGGGAAAGCGCTCCAGCAGAATCTCGGTCTGGGCGCCGACGCCGCAGCCCACTTCGATGATGTGGGACTGCTTCGATAAATCCACGTGCTTGTAAACGGAGTCCTCCAGAAAACGCGCCTGTCGATAAAGACGATCCTGCTCTCCGCGGGAATATCCGTGAAGGTATTCCAGGGAGCTGGACTCGCGGCGTTTTCCGGAGGACTTCTTAGCCACTCAAAACGATCAGCGGATCAGCCGCCGACGCCGAAATCGCGATCCATGACGGTCTTGCGGCCTTCGGTCTTGGCGTTCTCGATGGCCTGGTCGCAGAGCGAGCGCAGCTTGTTCGAGAGAGCTTCGAGCACCGACGCCGAAGTGTTCATGCCGGATTTCTTGCGGATATAGTCCTTGAGCTTGGAAGCGACGACGAGGACTTCTGCCTTGGTTTCTTCACCTTCTGTCATTGTAGTAGTCTCCATATTCGAGTTTGCGGCTCAGCCCGTCTTAAGCAGCTGTACCTTGAAAATCAGAGTGGCGTTGGGGGGAATGACTCCGCCAGCTCCGCGTTCACCGTATCCCATCTTCGCGGGAATGATCAGCCAGCGGGTTCCGCCTTCTTTCATTCCTTTCACGCCTTCGTCCCAGCCCTGAATGACCATGCCGCGGCCTAACGTGAAGTTAAACGGCTGACCCCGGTCGAGGGAGGAATCGAATTTCTGTCCAAGCTTGTCGCCATTCTTCAGCCAGCCCGTGTAGTGAACGGAAACGTTCTTGGTGGGCGCGGCTTCAGCACCGGATCCGACGACCTTGTCGATCTGGATCAGGGCCGTGGGCTCGTCCTTGGGAATCTGGATCTCTTCCGCGGGGGCCGCGGAGGTCGTGGTGGTAGCGTTGGTCACGGTGTTGGCTCCATTGTTGTTTTGCGCAGCTTCCTTCTTCGTGCACGCCGCGAACGCGCCGCACACTGAGAAAGCCGCCAGTAACGCGAGTAATCTCATTAGGGTCTCCTCTTTACGTAAATACTGCTGATTCGGACACCATTGCATAGCTTTTCCGGCTAGTCCACAGAAGCATGCAGCGGGGTGAGAGTTAGGCCGATTCCTTCGGCGGTGCGGCGTATAATCTGCGCGACCTCCACCGGGTCGTCCGTTACGTGGATGAAATTCAGATCTTCAGCCGAAACAGTGCCGCTCGCGACCAGCGTATCGCGCATGAAGGTGAGGAATCCCTTCCAATAGTCGCTGCCCACCAGAATCACCGGAAAGTCGTAAAGCTTGCCGGTCTGAATCAGCGTGAGCGCCTCGGTCATCTCATCCATCGTCCCAAGCCCGCCCGGCAGGATGACGTACGCGTACGAATATTTGATGAGCATCACCTTGCGGACGAAGAAGTAATAAAAGGTGACGACCTTATCGAGATAGGCGTTCGCGCCCTGCTCGTGCGGCAGGATGATGTTGCAGCCGACGGAGTAGCCCCCGGCTTCCTTCGCCCCCTTGTTAGCCGCTTCCATCAAGCCTGGACCGCCGCCCGTGATCACCGTGTAACCTTCGCGCGCGATCGTCGCGCCGATCTGCTCGGCGAGTTTGTAGAATCTGTGATCGCTCTTGAAACGGGCGCTGCCGAAGATCGTGATGGCCGGTCCGATGAAGTGCAGGGTGCGGAAGCCGCGGATAAATTCGAGCGCGATGCGGACGACCCGGAAGAACTCCTGGATCCGGGAGTGGCGGCCGGAGAGGAAGATGGATTCCCCCTGGATTTCGGCCAGGCGCTTTACTTTGACTTCAGGGCTGAGAATCTTGGTCCAGGGGGGCGCCATTGCGCTGTTATACGCGCGAGTTTGAGGGGGCCGCAAGGGAAGAGGCTGGCTGGGGGTGAGGGCGCGGTGCGGTTGGTACGGTACCGTACGTCACGGTGCGGCGAAAATGCGTCTTAAATAAGGGTGCGTCTCGTGGGTCCCTTTGCCTATTTTTCGAATTTTTCACTTTCTGATTGCAGCCAGAGCCTTCACAGGGAAGGGCTTTCGAGGCAAAAAAAGGGTGTCGACTACGGGGGTATTAGCCTATTTTCAATTTCTTCAATCTCTGGTGGTCGAAAGTAAAAAATTCGAAAAGTAGGCAAAGGTGCCGAGAACCCAGGACTTTTTGTAGGGCTCAGCTAACCATACGCTAGCCGGCCTACCGATTACCCCATAACCGCCTGATAATAGACAAAAATGTTCAACTATGCTATCGAATGGGGGCGATGCGTGTACTCCTTATAACTCCACCGATGACCCAGCTGAATACGCCTTACCCGGCGACGGCGTATCTGACCGGCTTTCTGCGGTCTCGCGGGGTTGATGCCGTTCAGGCGGATCCGGCGCTGGAATTGGTATTAAGGCTCTTTTCGCGCGCGGGACTCACGCGTATTTGGGAGGAGCTCAAGCCTAGGAAGGCTCAGGCGGATTCAGTCGCGCACTTTTTGAGTCATTATAATGAGTACGTCGCTACGGTCGATAGCGTGATCCGCTTCCTGCAGGGCAGGGACCCGAGCCTCGCGCTGAGGATCGTGGGGCGCGAGTTTCTTCCGGAAGGACCCGCGTTCGAAGCCTTGGAACAGATGGGTGACGTGGAATGGGCTTTCGGCGCGCTTGGAATCCAGGATCGCGCGAAGTATCTCGCTTCATTGTATGTCGACGATCTGGCCGCGCTGGTGCGCGACGGAATTGATTCGCGCTTCGGGCTCTCGCGCTATGCGGAGAAGCTCGCGGCGAGCACGCCGACGTTTGAGCCACTCCGCAGGGCGCTCAATTCAGCGAGGCCAACGCTCGTGGATCGGATTTTGGAAGAAATTACCGCGGAGCTTGTGGCGCATTATCGTCCGGCGGTGGTTTGCATGACCGCGCCGTTTCCGGGAAATGTCTACGGGGCGTTCCGTATGGCCAAGACCATCAAGTCGCTGGCGCCAGCCACGCGACTCATTTTGGGCGGCGGCTACGTGAACACGGAACTGCGCGAGCTCTCAGAGCCGCAAGTTTTTGATTTTTTCGATTTCATCACCCTCGACGACGGCGAGAAGCCGCTCCAGTGCATCCTGGAGCATCTGCGCGGAGCGCGGCCGATAGACAAGTTGTTGAGGACCTATGTGCGCGAGGACGGTCGAGTCCATTACAAGACATGCAATTCAGAACACGACATTCCCCATCGCGATATCGGCACGCCGACCTACGACGGGCTACCGCTGGATCGCTATCTCTCCATTTTTGAAATGCTCAATCCGATGCATCGGATCTGGTCCGACGGGCGCTGGAACAAGCTCACGCTTGCGCACGGCTGCTATTGGAAGAAATGCAACTTCTGCGACGTGACCCTCGATTACATCGGACGCTACGATGCCGCGTCGGCCGATCTGCTGGTGGATCGTATCGAAGCGATCGTTCGCGAGACCGGACAGACGGGGTTTCACTTTGTGGACGAAGCGGCTCCGCCCGCGGTTTTACGCGCGCTTGCGGAGCGGCTCCTGGAGCGAAAAGTCACGATCACCTGGTGGGGCAATATTCGTTTTGAGAAGACGTTCACGCCGGAGCTCTGCGCGCTTCTGGCTCGCTCGGGCTGCGTCGCCGTGAGCGGTGGCCTCGAGGTCGCGTCCGATCGTTTGCTGAAGCTCATGCAGAAGGGCGTGACCGTCGAGCAGGTGGCGCGGGTCACGAAGGCGTTCAGCGACGCGGGAGTCATGGTGCACGCGTATCTCATGTACGGGTTCCCCACGCAGACGGAGCAGGAGACTGTGGATGCGCTCGAGCGTGTGCGGCAGCTCTTTGAGGCCGGTTGTATTCAGTCGGCGTACTGGCATCGGTTTTCGGCGACGATCCATAGTCCGATTGGCCGTGAGCCGGCAAAATTCGGCATTAAGTTGCTGTCAGCGCCCGAAGTCTCGTTTGCGCGCAACGATCTTTCGTTTGAAGACCCGACGGGCTGCGATCACGACAGACTAGGTGAGGGGCTGCGCAAGGCGCTCTATAATTTTATGCACGGCGTGGGCTTCGATGCGGACGTGCGCACGTGGTTTTCGGGCAAGAAGGTTCCGATGGCGCAGGTTCCGCGTGATCTGATCGCGCGTGCGATCGCCGGGACCAAGCTCAGAGCTGTCCCAGATCTGAGAGCCGATTCGCCTTCGTGACGATCTTGTAGCGGCGAGTGACCCGGGCAAAAAGGGAATATTTCGGGTTATTCTTCGGGTCGATCTTCGCATCGGCCTGACTTCCATCATCCTCAGGAACGAGTCCTGTCAGGAGCGTTTCGCTCCCCACCTGTTGAGTGGCGGACGCAACTTGCGTCGCGCTCGCGCCCGGGGTGGGAGCTCCTCCGCCTGAAGCAGGGGTGGCGGCGTTGGCAACGCGCCCGCCTGCGATTCCACCGTCCGAAGGAAGGTTGGGCTCCGGCATGAAGCCGCGGATCTGTCCGGGAACAAATGCCTTCACGAAGTAGTTCTTGTCGTCATTGGACGCAAGCCCGTTGTAGACGAGCTTGCCGATGGTGGCGCCGGCATTGAAGAGCTGAATCATCGACATCTTGTCCTTGACGATATCGTACGCCCGCTTCAATACGGTGGGTGCCGCCTTGGCGTAGATCTCGCGCGTGGATTGATTGATCGCCGAATCAAGCGGTACGCCGGTCGCATCCTGAAATTCCTTCACGAATCGTGGATCCTTGATGTAGCGGGGCATTTTCGGATCGGTGGCAAGAGCGCAGTCAAAGCGATCCTGTGTCGCCATGGTCTTGCGCGCGCGCTGGCAGGCTTCGGGCATATCGCCACCGGCGCCCGAGTATTTGCCGCCCGAATCGGCGTTGGCGACGCCCGCGGATCCGTTCTTGAGAAACTCCGCGAGCGCATCGAGATCCTCGTAATAGGCCTTGTCCTCCCCGCGATAGGCTTTGTGCGAGTCGAGCGCGCGAAAGCCGGAGTTGACCGCGGAAGCGCAGGGATTCGAGCTCCCGAAAGACCGTCCACCCATGGAATTCCGCAGCTGGCCCTCGAGGTTCTGATAGTTCGGATTGCTCTGAGCGCTTCCCGCCACCGGAGCGCTCAGGCACGTCGTGCCGCTGGGCTTGCCCCTCATTGCGGCAAGGCAGGTCATTCCACAGTTGACCATGACCGGCGTCCAAACACGCGTATTGTTGTCATCGATGAACGCGGCGGCATCGGTCTGTCTCGCGGCATTGCAGAGGAGGGCGAGCTGCTGGTCGGTTCCAGCCTGGGCCGAGGCGCAGAGCTGCGCGATGGAGGCAAAACGGCTCGGATCCGCCGTGCCGGCGTGGGCTGAGGCGGAGAAGGCGAGCGCGATGAGGAGAGCCGGGATCATTTTCACTATTTTATCCTTACCAGTCAAAAATCACGAATTTCTGTTTTACCGGATCCCAGATGACATTCCGCCCGTGGTTGTAGTCGAGTCCTACGAGCAGCTGGTCCGACGGCAGCCCTTTCAGACGGGGGCCGGAATACCCCTCGGAGTAGTTTGTAGGCGGAGGGAGGTGGTTGACGTCATAGAATTTCAGCAGGGCGAAGTGCGTGTCCTGGTAAAACTGCTGAAGCGCGCCGATTCGGGACTGCATTTTCATGATATTGGGCAAATCGGATTCGCTGATCGCGCCGTTCTTGAGAATCCCGGCATCAGTGAGCATGTTCAGCGAATTTCTGTATTGCACGAGCTCCTTCGGGTCCTTCGGGTTCACGGGTTCGGGCCGGATTTTATGCGTTACCGGATCCACGAGCGTGTCGATCGATAGCTGAAGGTCCTGCACCTGATGCCCGTGAGCCGCCTTTTGAATGACGAGTCCCTGGGCATGTTCGGCCGCCGTACTGACTATGGGCGCTACCTCGATGAAGTTCTCACCATCCAAAGTGGCCTTCCCTGCGAGCTCTGTGACGACCGGATAAACCGCGAGATCGCGACCGAGAGATTCCGCCGCGACGTGTGCTGCTGTCCAGTGGATCATTGCATCCTTACCCTGGACGACGACGTCTCTGGGAATCTGCACCGCGTATTTCTCGTTGAGGTAGGTCCAGACTACCGCATCGGCTTGACCGTCTATCTCTTCGGGAAGGGAGACCTCGCTTCGTCGAGCCTTGATGGCGTAGCGTGCCTCGCTTCTCATCTGCCTTTCCGGGAGCCCTTTTCTCGGGTCATAGAGAAAGACGTCCGAGAACCCGCCCGGTTCCATTTCGACGAAATCCCCTGGGAGCTGCCCTGCGGGGAGATCGGCGCCCAAGGGTTTGGAGAGCTTCGCCTCCTTCATGCGCCGCAGGGGTTCCGAGTTGGGCGTGGAAACGGATTCCGGGAGGAGCCTGGGTTCCCCACTGATCTTGGAGAAGATGCGCTGGAAAATGCCGAGTCCGATCGCACTTGGCAGTTCGAACTTATAGCCTGGAGGTGTGGGCGTCGTCTGAGTAACGTTGCGTTCTCCGGCGACATAGGGCTCTACCTTGGGCATGAGGCGGCCGTGATTGCTTTCCATGCCCTTGGCCTGCCAGTCACCAATGGCCTTGCAACACTCCCGGACTGGCGCGGAGTAGACTACGGGCGGCCCCCTCGCGGGCGCACTGAGCTGGTCCCAGGTCTTGAAGAACTCGTCGCGGTTCAGGAACTCGGAAGGAGCGCCCTCGGTCGCCGGAAGGGAGACCACTTTGAAATTAAATTCGCTGGTGGAGCCTTCCGGCGCGCGTTCCACATAAAGTTTAAACGGTCGTCCCGTGCTGAGGGCGGGAACGTCATTCACGCCCTCAGCGAAGGTCCGCGGATAGCGCAGGAGCTCCACGGACCTGAGCATGCGCTGCTCGTTGGTGCCGCCCAGATCACTGATGATGGGAGTGTTCGGATAGGCTTTCTCCAGCTCACGCAGGAGGAATCCGCCCGCGCCGGGCTGGTCTTTTATCCCGCGGATGCTCTGAACATGCACCCCCTCGTCGGAGACCGAGAATTTCACCTGGCCCTGCACGTTCGGGCTGCCTTCGATTTTCCAATAGCCGTCGGTTTTTTTGACTGAGTACTTCGGGTTGTCATTGAGGCAACAGGCTTCCGGCCGCGATCTGATGTCCTCGAGGATAATGTCCCTGCGGAGCTTGAGCGCCTCGATCCGGGCGGGAGCCAGAAGCGTGCTGTAGTTCTTGTCGATCACCTCATCAGTCAGGGCTTCGACGCCCGCCTTGAAGTGCTCCGTGTAAAAATCCGGAAGATTGCCGCCGATGTAAGTATTCGTTTTCGGATGGCTGGAATCCGTCGCAACATAGGTTGCGAACGCTCCGTTATGGTCGAAGACCTGTGCTCCGTCTTGCGTGACCTTCACATTACCCATATGGCCGTCGGTTTGGCCGAAGAGGAATTCGCCCGCCTCAAGGTCTGCCCGAGCAGCGGTCCCCACTGCGGGGAGTACTCCGGTCTTGATCTCCGGGAAGGGTTTCCCTTCAGCCGCCGCATTCCTCTTCATCAGCTCGAACATGGCCTTGGCACCCTCGGTGCGAGGGATGGGGTCAGCCGGATCCAATCCGGGCGCCTCTTTGCTGAGAACTCCCCACACGGAACCGCCATCAGGTTTCGTGACCCGGACGAGCTCTGCTTTTGGGACGGTTTTGATTCCCAGCCTCCGGGCCAGATCGGATGCAGCTAACTCAAAACTAGCTGAATGAGCATCGGAAGGCGCAAAGGATCTGAAGTAGTGAGTGCCGTCGGGAAGGTCAATCGTGTATACGTTTCCATGACCTTCAACTGGCTTGAGCGCTCCCTGAATCTTCCGGGCTTGAGGGGTTGAGCTGATCAGGTCATCGGGAAATCCCCGGCCTACGTAATCAATTGAGGCCGGCGGGAGCGTCAACCCCTTGCTCTCGCGATCGGCAAGCACTTTGGAAGCAACGTCACGGAGTCTTGCGTACTTCGGCTCACCGCCGATATTCTTAATGAGGACTTCGCGGTAGGCGGCGTAGGTTCGCCCATTGGCGGCTGGCGCGCTTTCACCTGGCTTGGCCGATAGCGGAATCGGGTTTTGATCACGGACACTCTGCTTGTCCGATGCCGGCAGTCTGGAGTTATCGGCCGCATTCAGTTTGGCGAGCTCCACCTCGACTCTTTTCAGGTCCGTCAGAAACAACCGGAGCCTGCTTTCGGCGAAATCACGAGTACCCCGGGAGGTCGACGAGTTCGGATCGCTCTGGTAGGCCTCCATCCTTTCCTGGGCCCAACTCAAGGAAGATGATTCGTGGTCCAAATCCAGAAAGAGCTGGATCCAGAGCTCGCGTTGCTTGCCATTCCTGCTGAATTCGTCGCCGTATTGCCTTTCGGCATCCTCCATCAGCGCCGTGGCGTGCGCGACCGACTTCTGGCTGTCGACGACTTCGAACTGCAGCCATTTGTTCATGTCGAGCTCGTACTCGCCGGAGGCATTTTTGCTTGCCATCTCTTCGACCCTGGCTCGCAGGGCGTCCGCCTGAGTGGCTTTTTCTTTCAGCGGGTCCTGGATGTTGAGAGAAATGGCCTCCTCAACCTCTTTTCCGCCAGCGCCGTGCTGGATGTCGAGGATTGGCTGGCTCAGGTCTCGCATGATGGAGCCGATCTGCTTGCGCATCTTTGCGTTGAATTCGGGGTCAAGGAGTGTGCGCGCGGCGATGGACTCGACCACGGGGTGAAGCTTGTCTTGCAAGGACTCCGTGATGGCTTTGGTCTGATTCGCCCGCTCCGTCAGCGCATCGGCAAGAGTTCTGACGCGGGCATCCTTGAGTCTAATAATACCAAGGTCGTAACGCAGCTCCGTGCCAGCGCCGAGCGAATCCAGGTTGAGGACTCGGGCCTCTGCCTTACCGTCCGACCTTACTTCGAATACGACGGTCGTGGTGATGGAGCTATTAGGAGTACGGAACGCGGTCGTGAAAGGACGGTCCGGTACAAGACCGATATCAAGAAAGGCGGAGTTCAGTTTGGATACCGAGTCAAGTGTATGGTTCGCGTTCTCCAGTGAGCGCCTGGTGATGTCCGAAAGAATCTGTCCTTTTGCCGAGGCGGTCAGATGGCTGTATGGCGTATTTTGAGAGAGCGCCGCTTGAAGGTCGCGAAGGTTCGTCAGGATCTCGTCATTTCGAAATGACTGATAAGGTTTTTCCGTCAGGCCGGTCTTTGCCCAGCGGAACGGCTTGGTGAAGAGGTCAAACACCGACTTGCGAGGCTTTTCCTGGATCGGCTTGTATTCTATTTCCCAGTCGTTGAAGAGCGTAGCCTTGCCCTCTCTACCGAGGCGGTCGAGGAATTTATGGAGCTCTTCGTGCTTTTCAGTGGTCCAGCCGCGCTCCTGGAGGCCGAACTCGCTGAGAACGATGGCGCCCTTCTTCGTTCCATCCGGGGCCACGGATGTACTTTCAGCGAGTCCGAGGGCCACGTGCTCCCGGGCGTAACTCGGACTGATGACGAGCTCGGTCCCGTCTTTGGCGAGGTGGAAGGCGAGCTTATTGAGATAGTGCAGATCCGGGTGGGTCGCCGGATCCAAGGGCGGTATCAGCAGAATTTTGCGCGGCTTGCCGTCCGAGAAGGATCGCTCTTCCTCATTGAGGAGGGGAGCACGTCCCTGCGAGTCCGGCTTGCGCAGCTGCTCGGCGACTTTTGAGAGTTCACCGTCAGACGCAGCTTCTCTTTTATTGACGCCGTCGGCCTGCCGGCGAGGTGGCTCTGGCTTGCCTTTGATCACAAGCGTTCGGACGTCAGCGGGATTTTGTGGGGCCGCAGGAGCCTTGCCCGTAAGACGACGTTCGATTTCTTGCAGCAGCAGGGCGCGGTTGGAGGGCTCAAGCCGGTCTTTTCCGTAACTCGGGTTATCGGTCCGAAGCTTCTCAGCGAGGTTATTCAGAATTCTCTTCGCATCCCCAGTTCTCCCCTGACTCTTCGCGCGGTCCGCCTGGTCAAGAGCAACCTGAGCCTCGTATCTGATGCGTGCGCTGAGGTCCTGCTTCAGTCCGAGGATCTGCTGGTCGAGGTACTTGACGGATGCAGCGACAAGTCCTACCTGAGGCATGGCGGCTTCCCTGGCGCGCTCTTGCTCCTTGTCTCGAATCTTGGTTGCAAGCTCTTCCACGACGTCTCTCAGGACGAAGTAATTGCCGAGCTCGTTCGGTTGAAGCCGTTTGATCATCGGTTCGCCGTTCGGCCCGACCTTGGTCAGATACCTGGCTTCGTAGAGTCCCTTTAACTTCCCCTCAGTGTACTGCGTGAGCTCGACGACATGAACTTCCCCATGGCTCACAGTCCTGGCGAAACGGGAGGGAGCTTCCTGGAGAGTTTTGGGAGTGAGAGGCTTGAGGTCAGTCTGTGTAGCGGTGAGCAGCGCCTCTGCGCTGTCGGCGTTCCGACGTTGTTCGGGGTTGAGTAGCCCCTTCATGACGTCGAGTTTCTTGGCCAGGACGGGGTCGGTAGGGGTATCTGTGATGGACAGAGCGCCGTCCTTCTTCGGCGGAGTGATCCTTTCGAGCTCATCAAGCGATGTGACCAGTTTGGACAGCTCGCGTTGGGCAACTTCCCGAGTCTTTTGCGTTAGGGAAGACGGATCGGTCAGGAACTTCTCGTAGCGGCGCTCTTTGGATTGTTGCGTGTCGAGAGCATCCTGAAGTGCCTCGTGCAAGGAGTTGTACAGGATCTTGCGCGCGCCGGTCGGGCTGAAATCCTTGCCGTGCTGGCTTTCCAGCACAGTGGGATCCGAAGCTTGGAATTCACGTGACTTGAAGTCGCGGC
>JADMIO010904319.1_pt1 | contig 101778 bp, 85 predicted proteins | sample 8958161 | NCBI WGS metagenome assembly JADMIO01 (sample SAMN16585339, study PRJNA669376) | soil metagenome | isolation source: Crop rotation soil | place: USA: Cullars Rotation, Alabama | collected 2011 | reverse complement strand
CGGGATTGGGATTTGGGGTTGGAGACGGGATTGGGATTTGGGGTTGGAGCCATTGGCGGCGATCGCCGAGTCGGCGGGACGGACGGAGGCCAGGCGCGTGCCAGCTCGCAGACTCGCTGGCACTGCGCCTGCAAGGCAGTGACGGGGTGAGTGGACGGGGCGCGGAGTGGGGCGAGTCCTCCTTCCTGGGTGAAGGAGGACTCGCCGCTATGAATCATCATCATCTTCCGATTCCCTCTCTGCTTCCTCATCATCGACTGCGGATCTACGGGACGGCGCTGGAGCTGCTGCGCGAAGTGCGCGGCGCGCGTGTGCGGGACCGCGTGCTGCGGGATCAGGCGCTGCGCGCGGCTAAGAGCGTCTGCCTCAACATCGCGGAGGGCGCGGGGCGCGTCACGCGCGCGGACAAGGCGCGCTCGTACACCGTCGCGCGGGGCGAGCTCGTCGAGCTGATCGCGGCCATCGAGATCGCGCACGAAACCAGCGACGCCCGCGCCGAATCGGTGCCGCGCGTGCTCGCGCTGGGCTGCGAGCTCTACGCGAAGCTGTCGAAGCTCGTCGCCTGAACCGCCGGGCTCACCGCATCGGCCACGCGAGATTCACGAGCGTGCCGATGACGTGATCGAACAGGCGGGCGAGCGCTTCAGGCTTCAGCACCTCTCCCTCTCCCCCTAGCTCTCCCTCTCCCCCTCCGCGCTTCGCCGAGCACGGCGAATACCGCCGAGGAAAAGCCCTAGACGAGCCTCGCGAGTGGCCCCGTGGCGTAAGCGGGGTTTCCGAAGGTGCTCGTCTGCACGCCCATGGCGTTGCAGATGGACACGAGCAGGTTGTTGTGCGGGTCCTTGTCGTACTGGAGGAAGCGGTTCGTCTGGAAGTAGCCGTTCGCGCTCCCTGCCATGACGATGGGGATCTTCTCCCGGCTGTGGGAGTTGCCGCGGCCGAGCTCGTTCACCCACACCACCAGGGAGTGGTCCAGCATGGTGCCGCTGCCCTCCGGTACCGCCTTCAGCTCGTCCAGGAGCGCGGCGAACTGCTCCGCGTACCAAACGTTGATCTGCGTGAGCGCCTCGATGGTGTCCGTCACGGAGTCGCCGTCGTGCGAGTAGTCGTGGTGGCCGCGGTCCAGGCCGAGCCAGGTCATGCGCGTGCCGCCCACGGAGCGCGACCACTGCAGCGTCGCCACGCGCGTCTGGTCGCACGCCATCGCCCGCACCAGGAGCTTCGTCTGCAGGTCGACCACGGCGGGGAAGCTGTCGTTCGAGCGCGCGTTCAGCGCCGGGTCCGGATCCGGCGGCTTGCTGCACCCGGCGAGCGAGCCGCTGGTGAGCCGGCGCTCGATGTCCTGGATGGCCTCCAGGTGCGCCCCCAGCTTGTCGCGGTCCTCTCCGCCGAGCTTGCCCTGCAGCCGCGAGAGGTTCGCGCCCACGTAGTCCAGCACGCTCTTCCGCTGCGCGCGCAGGCGCTCCAGGGCCGCCGTGTCGATCGTGAGGTCCCCGAAGATGCGCTCGAAAGCCTGCGCCGGGTCGTCCATGGGCGCGATGGGGGAGTCCGCGCCCGAGTAGACCATGCGGCTCCAGATGTCCGCGCCGCCGGACTGCACGGAGAACTCGAGCGACCGGAACTTCGTGTCGCCGCCGATCTGGTTCGCGATGTGCTGGTCCACGGAGATACCGCCGCCCCAGCCGGAGCACGGGTCCGTGCCGCCACAGCTGAACTGCGTGCCCTCGAGGAGCTCCGTGCCGGTGAGCAGGCAGCCCATGCCGGTCATGTGACCGTCGCCCGGGCCGTTGTACGCGGCCTCGTTCTTCACGCCGTCGAGGACGATGAGGGAGCTCTTGTGCCGCTCGAGCGGGGTCAGGATGCGGGACAGCGTCCAGTCCGTCTCCGTGCCGGTCGGCACCCAGTTCTCGTGGATCGTACCGTTCGGACTGAAGACGACGATGAGGCGGGTCGGGAACGTGTTCGACTGAGCCCCGGCGCTCGTGATGTTCATGATCGGCAGCGCCGCGGCCGCGGCGCCGAGACCCCTGAGGAGGTCGCGCCGGCCGAGCTTGATGGGGTGCATCACCATTCTCCTTGTCACGGCGTGGGAAGCCGGCGGTACCGGAAGGCGTCCGTGGTCACGAGCGCCACCAGCAGCTCCCGGATGTTGAAGCCGGACTTCTCGAAGGACTCGTAGAGCTTCGCGCGGGAGCACACGTCCAGGCTGTTCGTGATGGAGCGGCCGAAGGCGTACGTGAACCAGTTCCCGGCGACGCAGTCGCGCACCTGCTGGCTGCCCGCGAGGCGCTCGGCGAGCTCGATGGCGCCGTCGAACGGCCCGTCGGCGTCCCGCGTCGAGAGGACCTCCCCGGTGGCGTCCACCGTGAACGTCCCGTCCTTGTCCCGCCAGCGGCCGACGGCGTCGTAGTGCTCGAAGCCGAAGCCGATCGGATCGGTCAGGTCGTGGCACTGGGCGCAGTCCGGGTTCGTGTGCTGGGAGAAGCGCTCGCGCGTCGGGAGGCTCGGGTCCACCTCCGGCGGCACGATGATGAGGCCCTTGGGCGGCGGCCGCAGCTGGTGGCAGAGGAGCCGCTCGCGCACGAACTTCCCGCGGTGGACGGGCGAGCTCTGGTTCGCCTTCGAGTAGATGCTGAGGATGGAGGGCTGCGTGAGCAGGCCGGAGCGCTGGTTCGGATCCAGGTCCACCTTCGCGAAGCCCTGCGAGGGCGCGGAGACGCCGTAGATGTCCGCCAGGCGCGCGTCCACGAACGAGAACGCGCCGCGGAGCAGCGTGTTCACGGTGCCGTCGCCCTCGAAGACGACGTGCTCGGCGAAGCGCAGCGTCTCCTCCTCCATGGAGGCGCGCATCGCGTCGTCGAAGTTCGGATACATCGTCTCGTCCTTGCCGACGGTCTCCAGCTTGTCGAGCTCCAGCCACTGCGCGTGGAAGCTCTTCACCGTGTCGTGGGCCCGCTCGTCGGCGATCATGCGGCGCGCCTGCGCCTCCAGCTGCTCCGGGGTCCGGAGCTCGTCCTGGTCCGCCGCCGCCATCAGCTCCTCGTCGGGCGTGGTCTGCCAGATCAGGTAACTCAGGCGACTGGCGAGGTCGTAGGACGACAGCTCGACGAGGTCCGCCGTGCTCGCCGGGGTGCCGATCTCGATGCGGTAGATGAACTGCGGCGACTGCAGGACGGCTTCCAGCACCAGCCGCACGCCCGTCTCGTAGCCCCACTGGCCGCGCGCGGATTCGTAGAGCGACGTCAACCCGGACCGTTCCTCGTCCGCGAGCGGCCGCCGGTACGCGCGCTTACCGAACCGGTCGATGAACTCGTTCACGCACGGGTCCGTGCCGGCCGTCTCCGGCTGGCAGCCGAGGAGACCCGGGATGTCGGCGATCGCCTTCGCCGCGAGGGCCTCCGCCGCGGTCTGGTATTGCTCCGCCAGCAGCGCCGACACGTTCAGGCCCGCGGCGAAGCCGAGCAGCTTCTCGTCCGGCGCAAACGCGTCCGCCGGGTGCGTGGTATCCCCCAGGAGGTCGCGGACGCTGTTGTTGTACTCCGTGCGCGACAGCCGCCGCAGCGGCGTGATGCCGACGTCCACCGACTTGCAAGCGTCCGCGACGGTGGGATGCGCCCCGGGGCCGGGGCCGCCGCCGCCGGAACCGTCGCCGGCAGCGCCGCCCGCGGAGGAGCCCGAGCTGCCCGCGCCCACGGCGGAGTTGCCGGAAGGTCCGCCGCCCGTGGGATCTATCGCGCCCGTGCAGGCGCCCACGAGGAGGGCACAGGCGATCGCAACGCGCCGCATCGTCGCTTCGCAGGTCATCCGGCATCGGTCGACTGCACCGTCCGTGCCGGCCGGATACGGCTGAAAAACAGCGGCGCCGCGCGCTGCGCGCGAGGCGACCTGCAAGAAATTGCCGGCAAGCGCGGCTTCGCCCCGGGCGGAAGGCGGCGGCGCGATGGTATATGGGTGAGTGGTGCGATCGACGGCGCGACGCTCATGGCTGGCGGCGCTCGCCCTGCTCGCGGCGAGCACCGCCGGCGCGGCTCCCGGCGGAGACCGCCGGAACGCGGACGTCGCCGCGGCGCGGCAGAGCATCGAGCGCGCGGAGTTCGAGAAAGCGCTCGGCGCGCTGGACCGCGCGGAGGCGGCCGGCGGCCTCGCCCGGACCGACGTGGTGCAGGTCCTCGAGCTGCGCGCGCTGGTGGACCTGGCGCTCGGACGCCGCAAGGACGCGGACGACGTGCTCACGACGCTCGCGACCGTGGACCCGAACCACCGCTTCGCGCCGGAGACGTCGCCGGACCTGGTGACGGCGTTCGAGTCCGCCCGGCGCCGTGCGCCGGTGCCGCTGGAGATCGCCGTGACGCACGAGGCGCGCGCGAGCACGCTCTCGCTCCGGGCGCGCGCCACCCGGGACGCGCTGCACCTCGTGAAGGAGCTGCAGCTCGGCTACCGGCGAAACGACCAGCCGTGGCGGTGGGTCGCCGGCGGCGCGCTGGACGTCTCCCTGCGTCCCTCGGATCGCATCGAGTACGCCGCGCGCGCCGAGGGAGCGGCCGGCGTGCTCTCGGAGACGCCGGTGCAGCGCTTCATGGCGCCGGCGGAGCCCGCCGAGCGGAGCCGGCCCTTCCCGTGGCTGTACGTCGGTGTGGGTGCAGCCGCGGTGGCGGGCATCGTGGCCGGAGTGCTGCTCCTCGGGAGCGGATCCCAGCGCACGCAGCCCACCGCGCCCACGCTGGAGGCCCGGTAAGCTACTCGAGGAAACTGCCTCATGGACAGATGGGTCGAGTTTTCCAGGTGCCGTCTTCCGGGCAGGGACCCGCAAGACGACGAGAAAAACCTCTCTTCTCCCGCGTGCCGGCCTCTCATCCGATCGAAGGACGCAGTGGCATCCGATTTCGCAGAGAATCTCCTCTCGTGGTCTTCCGGGGCCCCAACCCCGGAAGACGGCAACCTGACACGTCTCGCTGGTCTGAAGCGAAGGGCCCGCTGAATGGCGGACGCCGAAGTCTCCACCGTCGTGCACCGAGCCGCCGTCGGACCGCGGCGCATCGGACGGTACGATATCTGCTTCGAGCTCGCGTCGGGCGGCATGGCCACCGTGTACCTGGCGCGCCTGGACGGCATGGGCGGGTTCAGCAAGCTGGTGGCGCTGAAGTGCATCCATCCGCATCTGGTGCGACAGGAAGGCTTCGTGGAGATGTTCATGGACGAGGCGCGCCTCGCCTCGCGCATCGACCACCCCGGCGTCTGCGCCGTGTTCGACTTCGGCTTCGGCGACGGCACCTACTACATGGCCATGGAATGCCTGGTGGGGGAGACGCTGGCGCGCGTTCACCGCCTGACGTCGCAGCGGCCCCACCTGTCGCCGCTTCCGGACCACGCCTTCTACATGGCGCGCATCGTCACCGGCGTCGCGGACGCGCTGCACGCCGCGCACGAGCTCCGGAGCAACGACGGCCAGTTCCTGAACCTGGTGCACCGCGACGTGTCGCCGCAGAACCTGATGGTGACGTACGACGGCGCCGTGAAGATCATGGACTTCGGCATCGCGAGCGCCGTGGACCAGCTGCACCTGACGAAGACCGGCACGGTGCGCGGCAAGTTCGCGTACATGTCGCCCGAGCAGCTGGACGGCAAGGAGCTCGATCGCCGCTCCGACATCTGGTCCCTGGGAGTCGTCTTCTGGGAGCTCCTCACCGGGCGGCAGCTCTTCGGCGGTCCGAGCGAGGCCACCGCCATGCGCGCCGTGCTGGAGGCTCCCATCGTGCCGCCGTCGGTGGCGCGGCCCGGCGTTCCCAAGGAGCTCGACGACGTGGTGCTGCGCTGCCTCGCCCGCTCCCCGGCGGAGCGCTTCCCGACCGCGGCCGCGCTGTCGGAGGCGCTCTCCGCGCTGAAGCCGAAGCGCGGGCCCCCGGTGACCGCGGCGGTGCTCGCGGAGTGGCTGCGCGCCCTCTTCCCGGATCTCTACGCGCGCCGCCTGGAGCTGGTGGAGCAGGCCCGACAGATGACGGCCGACGGCGTGCTGCGCGTCTCCCGCATGCTGTCGCAGCCGGACATCGAGACGCACCGCATGTCCGAGCTGACGCCGGCGCCGAAGAAGACGCGGCGCCTTCTCTGGCCGGGCGCGGCGGCGCTGGCTCTCGTCGCGCTCGGCGCGTTCGCCGTCGTGCGCTCCCGCTCCACGCCGCGGAATGCGCAGCCGTCGTCGTCCGCGGCAGCCGCGCCGGCGGCCACGGCGCGCGCGCTCGCCGCGCCAAAGGCGGAGCCAGCGAAGAACGACGCCCCGCTGTCGCCCGCCGAAACCGACGCACCTTCCGCGCCGCCGTCGTCGTCCGCGGCGCCGGACCTCGCGCCCGCCGACCGCGCTCCCGCACCGGCGCCGCGCGTGCGCGCAGCGGCGCCGGCGTCGACGTCGTCACCCGCGAGCGAGCCCGGTTCGGTGGACGTGGCGACGCCGGGGGGCTGGGCCGACGTGTCCATCGGCGCGCACCGGTACGGACGCACGCCGCTGCGCCTGACGCTGCCCGCCGGACGCCGCACCGTCACGCTCAGGCCGTTCGGGCAGGGAGCTCCACGGTCACGCGTCGTCGTCGTGCAGCCGGGTAAGCTGAGCCGTCTCGTCGTTTCGGTGGAGCCGCCGAAGCCGGAGTCGAGCCAGACGCGATAATTCCGGGCAAATCGTCGGTGGAGGCGCGGGGAAATGCCGCCCCGCGGCGCGTCTACCGCCGCTCTGTGGCAAACTGTTCTGGTCCGGCGCGTGACAGAAAACACTGCCCACACCAAGCAGACGAGTCGCGGCGACCGTGCTCCCGAAGAGCCACGGCTGTCGCTGGTGGTCTATCACGCGACCGGCCCCATGGTCGTTCCGCTGGTCCGTGATCTGGCCGTGGTCGTCGGCCGGACGGCTCAGGCCGACATCCTCGTGGACGAGGCCAGCCTGTCTCGCCGGCACGCGCGCTTCACGTGGCGGAGCGACGGCGTGTGGGTGGAGGACCTGAAATCGACGAACGGCGTGTTCGTCGGCGAGCAGAAGGTGGAGAGCGCCCTGCTCGCCGCCGGCGACGAGGTGCGGCTGGGCGAGGTGGTGGTGTCGCTCCACGCGATCGATCCGCGCGGCTCGTCGCAGCCGGTCATCGGCGAGGAGGCCTTCGAGGATTGGCTCACGGGCGCGCTCGCGGCGGCACGGCGGGAGACGCAGCCCCTCGCGCTGCTCCTCGTGCGCGAGGCCGGCCACCGGCAGGGACAGCTCGGCGCCTGGCTGCCCCGCGTGCGGGAGATGCTCCGCGGCTTCGAGCGCCTCGGCTTCTATGGACCGGGCTGGCTCACCATCGGCATGGAGAACACGGACCGGGCGGCGGCCCTCCGCCTGGCCGAGGCGATCGTCGCCACCGAGGGGCCGCTGCCGCCGCTGGCCTGTGCCGTCGCGGTCGCGCCGGAGGACGCCGCGTCGGTCGGGGACCTGGTGGGGATGGCGCGCGCGCTCAGCCAGAAGGCGACGGCGGAGCACCGCGTTCAGGCCGCGCCCGGCCCCGCGCCGAGCGCGCCGCCGCTCGAAGGGCTGGTCGTCGGGAGCGACAACATGCGCGCGCTCTACGCGCTGGTGGAGCGCGTGGCGCAGTCCCGGGTCCCGGTGCTCATCTGCGGTGAGACGGGCGTCGGCAAGGAGTTCGTGGCGCGCGCGCTGCACTCGCGCGGGCCGCGCGCCGCGGGCCCTCTGGTCGCCGTCAACTGCGGCTCGATCACGGAGTCCCTCGCGGAGAGCCTGCTCTTCGGCCACGAGCGCGGCGCCTTCACCGGCGCGGAGCGACGGCGCGTCGGCCTGTTCGAGCAAGCGAGCGGCGGCACCCTGTTCCTGGACGAGGTGGGTGAGCTGCCCCAGTCCGCGCAGGCGGCGCTGCTCCGCGCGATCGAGCAGCAACGCATCCTGCGGGTGGGCGGCGCCGGCGAAGTGCCGGTCGACGTGCGCGTCGTCGCGGCGACGAACCGGGACCTCCGGCGCCTGTCGGAGCAGGGCCAGTTCCGGTCGGACCTGCTGTTCCGGCTGAACGCCGTCACCCTGGACGTGCCGCCGCTCAGGGAACGCACGGACGAGATACCGCTCCTCGCCGAGCAGTTCCTGAAGCTCGCCAGCCTGACGGAAGGCGGCCGCGTCATGACGTTCAGCGGCGCGGCCATGGAGAAGCTCCGCGCGCACCACTGGCCGGGCAACGTGCGCGAGCTCCGCAACGTCGTCGAGCGCGCCTTCGTGCTCGCGGCCGAGGCGCGGATCGAGCCGCGCGATCTGCCGCTCGAGCCGCCGCTGCCGTCGAGCGGCAAGATGACCCTGCGCCCGCGCACCGCCGACGGCACGACGAACCTGAAGGAGCAGGTGCGCGCCTTCGAGGCCGACGTCATCCTGGAGGCGCTCACGCGCCATCAGTTCAACCAGACGGAGGCGGCCCGCGCGCTCTCCATGCCGGTGCGCACCCTGGCGCACAAGATCCAGCTCTACGGGCTCCGCTCCCGGTTCCCCACTTGACCTGGTTCCGCTCGGCAGCCACGGCATTGCTTCCCGCCGCCGCGTGCGGGCTCGTCGCGTGCACCCCGGATCCGGTCGCGCTGAGGTGGTCGCTCGTCTTCGACGACCCGTCGTTGAAGCTCCGGGTGACGGCGCTGGAAGCGCAGATCCGCAGCGGCGGCTGCGCGTCGAGCGACGTGGTGTACCGGGAGCGCTTCGCGCCGGAGGACACGCCGCCGGCTCCGTCCGCGCTGCGCGAGGGCCGCTACGGCTTCTTCGCGCGCGCGCTGGATGGCGAGTGCTGGTGGTACGCGAGCGGCTGCCGGACGGTGACGCTCCCGGGAGAAGACGGGGCCCGGCTCACCGTGCACCTCGCCGCGGCGGCCGCGCCGGAGCGGTTGCTGGGCTGCGACGGCGCCCTGGACGGGGGCGAGGACGCCGCCCCGGACGCCGCGAGCGACGGCGCCATCCTGCAGATCGACACGGTGAGCCTCGAGGCCGAGGACGCGAATCCGCTGCTCCCGCCGTTCCAGGTGCTCACGGACGACACCGCATCCGGGGGGAAGTACATCGTGAACCCGTACGACTCCGCGACCGGCAAGCCCATCACGGACTTCAAGCGCAACGACGCGCCCGCGCTGGATGCGGACGGGCTGGCCACCTACGACTTCGACGTGCGGGTGACAGGCCGGTACCGGCTCTGGGCGCGCGCCGTGACGCCCACGCTCGACGAGGACTCGTTCTGGTTCAAGCTGGACGACCGTCCGTGGATCCTGTGGAACGACATCGCGCACACGGACACGTGGCAGTGGTTCGACGTCCGTGACTTCGCCAGCCGCTTCCAGACGCTGGTGCTCGACCTCGACGCGGGGCCGCATCGCCTGGTCGTCTCGTACCGGGAGCTGAACGCCAAGCTCGACCGCCTGCTCTTCACCACGGACCTCCTGGCAACGCCGACGGACTGAGCCGGCAACTTCTTGCCGGCAGCCGCTTGCCCGACGCGAGGCGTTGCCAGCCGCGCCAGCGAGATTGCGGAGCTGCTGGAAGACCACCTCCGTGGCACGGGAGCTGCAGCCCTGGCCGGCGCGTCGAGCCGTCATGGTTCGACCCGCACCCGCCATGGCCAGCATCTCGCCCGCCCGCCTGCTCGGGCTTGGACTCACGCTCGGGTCGGGGTCGCTCGTCGCGACGAGCTGCCTGTCGCCGGGTTCCCTCGACGACGAGTCCGCGTTCCGGGTGAGCAAGGCGAGCCTGGAAGCGGGCACGCCGGGCTGCGGCGAGGCCTGCGCGATCATCCAGGCGAAGTGCACCGAGTGCCACAACGTGGAGGATCCGGCGGCCGGGCTGGATCTGGAGTCCGGGGATCTGGTGGCGCGCCTCTCCGCGGGCGCCGCCGTGATGCCCGCCTGCGCGGACCAGCGGTTCCTCGTGCCCGGCGATCCGGGGCAGAGCATCATCTACACGAAGCTCCTGCCGAAGCCGGGCTGCGGGCTGCGCATGCCCCAGCGCGGCAGCCTGACCACGGACGAGATCGACTGCATCCGTCGCTGGACGCTGGCACCGAGCTGCGGCGAGGACGCCGGCGGCTCCGCCGACGCCGCGCCGGCTCTCGACGGGACGGCTCCTCCCCCGGCCGATGCCGCGCCGGCGCCGGAGGCCGCGACGGGCGTGGAGAGCGGCCCCCCCGTCGCCTCCACGTTCTACCGCGAAGCGGAGACGGCGAGCGTGCTGACGGATCCGATGGCCGTCGTCGACGACGACTCGGCGTCGGGCGCGAAGTACGTCTCGGTCGCGAGCGGCACGCTGAACTCCGCGCCCGCTGCGACGACCGACGGCGCGGCGAGCTTCCTCTTCGACGTGGGCCGCGACGGGACGTACACCGTGTTCGGGCGGGTCCGGGCTTCCCTGGACTCCGGTGATTCGTTCTGGGTGCGGGTGGACGCGGGCAACTGGGTGAAGTGGAACAACCTGGACAAGAGCGGCGCGTGGGTGTGGGACGACGTGCACGACAGCGACCAGCTGGATGCGACCGTCCACTACGACCTCTCCGCGGGCCAGCACACGGTGACGTTCATGTACCGCGAGGCGGGCGCGCAGCTCGACAAGATCGCCGTCAGCGACGACCCGACGTTCACCCCGACGGACGGTGCCCCGTGACGTCGCCGGCCCACCGTGGAATGCCGTACCTGGCGGTCCTCGTCGTCGCCGCGGCGCTGGCGCTGCCGGCCGTGGCGCGGGCGGACGGCGCCGTCGTCGTGCGCGAGTTCACCGGCGCGAAGAAGAAGGCGGTGCGGGACCGGGTCCTCCGCGTGCTGCGCGACGCGGGCCGGCAGGTCGTCGACGGCCGGCCCGGCGCGCGCCCTCCGAAGTCGGCGACGGTGATCGACGGCAACGTCGTCATGAAGAAGTCGGGCTGGGCGCTCGAGCTCAAGGTGCGGCACGGCACGGACGACAAGGATCCGAAGAAGGTGACGTTCCGCGCGCCGTGGTTCCCGACGCTGCTGAAGAAGCTGGACGAGAACGCGGCGGACGACCTGGCGCCGGCGCTGGACGAGGCCGCGCCCACCGCGGAAGTGAACGCCGCGAAGGGGGCGGAGCCGGCGGCCGAACCGGCAAAGGAGGAACCAGCGGCGGAACCGGCGAAGGAGGAACCGGCGGACGAGGACGAGCCGCGCACGTCGTCGAAGGACGAGCCCTCCGCGCCGGCGAAAGGACGCCGGAAGCGGCCCGTCCCGCTCGAGATCCAGGCCGGCGCGGGCGTGTTCTCCCGCGCGCTCGAGTACCACCAGGACGTGAACCGGAATCTGCATCCGTATCACCTGGACCTCGGCCCCACGCTGTTCGTGCGCGGCGGCTGGTACCCCGGGGCGCACTTCACCCACCGCCTGGCGGCGGACTTCGGCGTCATCGGCGACTACGAGCGCAGCGTGGGCGTCAGCTCGGCGCCGGAGGCCGGACGGAGCTTCGGTACCGGCATGCAGCAGTACTCCGTGGGGGCGCGGTTCCGCCTGCACCTCGGCAAGCACGAGCTCGGCTTCTCGGGGAGCTACGGCCGCCACTCCTTCGAGGTGCAGGGCGACCGCGACCCGAACGCGGTGGCCGCGAACGGCGCCGCCGTCCAGCGCGACTTCGTGCCCGACGTGTCCTACGAGTTCGTGCGGCCGGCGCTCGACGCGCGCATCGCGATCGGCATCGTGCACGTCTTCGCCGGCGTGGGCTACCGCTTCGTGGCGTCCACCGGGGACGTGGGGAACGATCCCTGGTTCCCGCGCGCCCGGGTCGGCGCCGCGGACGGCGTCGTCGGCGTCGGCGTGGAGGTGTTCCGGGACGTCTTCGTCACCGCCGGGTTCGACGCGCGTTACTACGCGCTCGACATGCGCGCCCGTGTCTCGGACCTCAGCAACAACCGGGACATCGCCGGCGGCGCCGTGGATCGCTACCTCGCGGGGCGGCTCTCCCTCCAGTGGCGGCTGCCCGGCCAGGGCAGCGACCCGCCTCCGCTGAACGTCGCGAAAGCCCCGGCTCGCGCCGGACACGAGTAACGCAGATTCGCGTCTCGTCACTCGCTCCGGCTGCAGCCTGTAGTCCGAAGCCTGTAGCCTGTGATCACCGGCAGCGCTTCGGTTCTTGCTGCGGATTCACCGGGTCGTCCTGCTCCGTGCAGACCAGCGTGCCCAGCAGGACCTTCGTGCAGGCGCCGGTGCGGCGGCTTCCGCAATACGAGTTGATCCCGGCTCCCGCGCGGTCCGTGCGCCTGAGGAAGCCGTGAGCGTTGCAGTTGCTGAGTCCCAGTCCGGAGCAATCGGTGAGATCCGGCTGCGTCGGATCCTCGGCCTCCGTCCCGCTGCAGTCGTAGTCGAAGGAGTCCGCGTCGGCGGCGTTCCGATACGGCACGCCCTGGTACGCCGTCTGCCCGGGGTTGACGTTCTCGTCGTCGTCCTTGCAGTCGCCCTTCGCCCGCACCCAGGTGCCGGAGCTCGGCGGCGAGCACGCGGTTACCTCGCCGGCGGTGACGCCGTAGCCGTCGCGGTCGCCGTCCGGGTACCACTTCGTCGGATTCGTGCAGGTGCCGCCGGTCGCCGGGGTTCCACCGGCGCCGCCGGCGCCCCCGGCCGCACCGCCGGTACCACTGCCGCCGCTGCTCGTGCCACCGCTGTTCGTCCCGCCGGCGCTCGTGCCGCCGGAGCCCGGCTCGCCGCCGCTCCCCGGCTCGCCGCCGTTCCCCGGCTCGCCGCCGTTCCCCGGCTCGCCGCCGTTCCCCGGCTCGCCACCGCTGCCGACGGCGCCGCCGTTCGCGGGCTCGCCGCCGCTTCCGGGCTCGCCGCCGTCGCTTCCACCCGAGGCGCCCCCGGCTGCCGTGGCGCCGCCCGCGCCGCCAACGTGCGTGCCGCCGCTCGCGCTCCCGTCCATGACCATGGACGCACCGCCCGCGGAGGCATCCGGGAGCGCACCGCCGGTGGCGCCCGCGGAGTCCGGCGCGCCGCCGTCGGGCGGGTACGGTCCCAGATCGTCGAAGTCGAGCAGCGCGCTGCAGCCGGCGACCAGGAACGCCGCCAGAGGCGCGACACGGAGGGGGCGCATCAGAACGTCCCCCGCACGTCCAGACGAGCGCCGCCCGGCAACGGCGTCGCGCTCGCCGCGGGAGCGTCTTGCGGCTGCTCCGCGTGGAAGAAGATCCACCACACTCCGAAGCCGACACCGACGAGCCCGAGGCCCAGCGTCACGTCGCTCACCGTGGCGAGGGTGCGCCCGGAGTCGGCGGCCGCGAGGCCCTCCTCAGTGCAGTACCGCCCGCCCCCGCCGGGCCGCGTCCGGCAGGCGTCGTTCACCGTGCTCTCCTTCGACGAGGCCAGGATCCCGGTGACCAGGCTCGTGCCGAGCGCGGCCACGCCGATGCCGCCAACGACGTAGCCCACGAGCGGCGTGGGCGCGGGCGACGCGGTGTCCACCGCGGCCGACCCCGGCGCGGATGCGGGCGCGGCTGGCGGCGCGCCGGCAACGCCGGGCGTCAGAGCGCCGGGCTCGAGCACGACCTCCGCCCGCTGCGCCTCCGCCAGCACGACGCGGTACGCCCCGTCGGCGCGCCCGGCGGCCCGCACGAGGATCCGGTGCTCACCCATCTCCACGGGGACGGCCACTCCGAAGGACTGCGGTGGGTGGTCCTTCCCGTCCAGCAGCACGGCGGTGCCGGCGGGCGCCGTGTGCGCGAGCTTCAGCGTGAGGTAGGGGACCCGCTGTTCCAGCGCATGCACGCGCTCCACGGCGACCGGACCGCGCGGGTCGCCCTCCGGCAGCCGCTCCGCGACCTCGCGATACTGCGACAGCGCCGCCGCCAGCCGTCCGCGCTGCTCGTTGCAGTTCGCCAGGTTGAAGATGGTGCCGACGGCGGCGTCGAGCTGGTTGCTCGCCTCGAAGCGGGAGCACGCTTCGTCCAGGCGGCCCTCCTTCAGCGCGTCACGGCCCGCATCGAAGAGCGCTTCGGCGGCGTTCCGCGTCTCCTCGTCGCCGAGCGCGGAGGCGGCGCCCAACAGCGCCGCTCCCGCCCATGACCAAGCAAGCACGAGGCGAGGAGCCACGCGGTTCGGATCCTATCAGGCGCGGACCGCCGCACCAGCTCCACGCGAGCCCTCCGGAGTGTTGCCTTTTGCAACATCCGGCGCTCCTCCGGGCAGGAACGTCGCGTGGGTGACGACATGCTAGGTTCCGGGTTGTCGCGCCCATGGAAGTCTCGGATCCGGTCGTGGCGCGGGCAGAACACCGCGTCGGCACCCTCCTGGCCGGCAAGTGGATGCTGGACGAGCTCCTCGGGGTGGGAGGGATGGCGGCGGTGTATGCAGCCACGCACCGGAACTCGAAGCGCGTCGCCATCAAGCTGCTGCACCCGGAGCTGTCGTCGCACCCGGGCGTGCGCGAGCGATTCCTGCGGGAGGGCTACGCCGCGAACAACGTCCGACACCCCGGCGTCGCCACGGTCCACGACGACGTCGTGGCGGAGGACGGCTCGGCCTTCCTGGTGATGGACCTGGTGGAGGGCGAGGCTCTCAGCGCACGCTGCGAGCGCAAGGGCGGCACCCTCGTCCCGGCCGAGGTGCTGGCCATCATGGATCAGGTCCTGGACGTGCTCGCCGCCGCGCACGACAACGGCGTCGTCCACCGCGATCTGAAACCGGAAAACGTCTTCATCACGCGCGAGGGCGGCGTGAAGGTGCTGGACTTCGGCATCGCGCGCGTGCACGAGCCCACCGGCGCGACCCCCACGACGCAGTCCGGCACGCTCCTCGGCACGCCCGCCTTCATGGCGCCGGAGCAGGCGCGGGGCACGCAGGAGGACGTGGACGGCCGCACGGACATCTGGGCCGCCGGCGCGACCATGTTCACGCTGATGACGGGCTCGTTCGTCCACATGGGCCGCACGCCGAACGAGATCGTGGCCCTGGCGATCACGCGGCGCGCGCGCTCCATCGCGACGGTGCTCCCCATGCTCCACCCCGCCGTCGTCTCCCTGGTGGACCGGGCCCTCGCGTACGAGAAGTCCGCGCGCTGGTCCACGCCGCGGGAGATGCAGGAGGAGCTCCGCCGCATCTACGACGAGCTCGCGACGAACGAGGAGACGCGGAAGGAGCTCTTCTCGCTGCCGGCCATCCCCGATTCGGATCCGATCATCGAACCGTACCCGTCGACGCCGGCTCCCACGCTGATGAGCGCCGGCGACCCCTCCGCGGATCCCGACGGGCAGGCCGCTGCCGGCCCCGTGCCCACGCGCACGGACACCGTGCACCTGCTCCGCCGGCACGCCGAATCGCGGACGCGCTGGCACCCGGCGATCGTCGTCGGTGTTCCGGCGGCGCTGCTGGTGATTGCCGTCGCGGCTTCGCGGCGGCAACCGCCGACGGACGCGGCGGCGGGCGGAACGACGCCCGGCGCCGTGGAAGGGCGGCGTGTTCCCGGGCCGAGCGTTCACGGGTCGCGCGTTCCCGCACCCGCGGAGGCGCTGCCCGAGCAGCCCGCCGAGCCGCAGGCGGCGAAGAGCGCGCGGCGCGTGGTGAGCCTCACGGACCTGCCGTCGGATCCGGAGAACGCCGCGTCGGGCAGGAAGCCGCGCACCGACGGCAGGCCGGCGGACGTGAAGGGGCCGGAAGCGTCCACGTCGCCGCCTCCGGCCGAACCGCCGGGGACCGCCATGCCGAGCGCGGCCGCCGCGCCGCCGCGCGAGTCACCGCCGGCCGCTCCCTCGGCGAAGCCGGCGCCGCCCGCGGCCCCGAGCGGCGGGTGGGATCCGTTCGCGAAGCGGCTGTGACCGGAACGCCGGGCGGCTTCACTCGCCGTCGTCGGCGGACACGCGCTCCATGCGGCCGTCCGCGTGCCGCGCGAAACGCCCTTCTTCGCGCGGATGCACCGGGTCGTCCGTCGGCCACGGCCAGCCGCCGAACCCGGTGCGCTGGTAGTCGGCGATCGCCTGCTGGATGCCGGCGCGATCGTTCATGACGAAGGGCCCGTGCTGCGCGACGGGCTCACCGATGGGACGCCCCTGGAGGAGCAAGAGCTCCGATTCGCCGTCGCCGCTCTCCAGCCGAACAGGCTCGTCGCTGCGCACCACCGCGGCGGCGTGCGACGTGAAGGCGCGGTCTCCGATGCGCAGCGACGGCCCGGCGAAGAAGTAGAGCGTGCGCACGGTGCGGGGCCCGGACGCGGGCGGCAGGGTCCACACCGCACCCGGCGCGAGGCGCAGGCACCAGATCGCGACGTCCGAGTCCGGCCTGGACGCCCACGACCGGGGCGGGGGCGGCGGCGCGCGCCGGCCCTCGAGCTGCCCGGCCACGATCGTGACCTCCGTGACTCGGCCCGCCTCGTCGGTGAACCTGCACCGCGGGATGTCCCGATTCCACAGCATCGCGAAGTGCGGCTCCACCAGCTTGTCGGAGCTCGGCAGGTTGAGCCAGATCTGGAAGAGCTCCACCGGGTTCGGCTCCGCGCGACTGAGGAGGGGGAACATCTCCGAGTGGACGATACCGCCTCCGGCGGTGAGCCACTGCACGTCCCCGCGCCCGAACCGCGCCGCCGCGCCCAGGGAATCCGAGTGATCGATGTAGCCGCGCCGGGCGATGGTCACCGTCTCGAACCCGCGGTGGGGGTGCTGCGGGAACCCCGGGACCACCGCGCCGTGATACATGCGCCAGCCGTCCTTGCCCTCGAAGTCCTGGCCCAGCCGGCGTCCGGCCAGGGACGCCGCCGGGCCCATGCGCTCGTTCCCCGCCGGATAGGCGTCGTCGTGGTGAACGCAGAACAGGAACGGATCCACCGTTTCCCAGGGAAAGCCGAGCGGGCGCGTGTCGAGGACGGCGCTGGTCATTTCCGGAGTGTAGTACCGCGTCAAGGCCCCCAGGCGGATCCACAGCAAGGCGGGAAGATGGGAAGGGGTCTGGGATCACGAACCTTCCCACCTTCCCGCCTTCCTGTTCAATCCCTCAGAAGCCGCGGAAGACGGCGAACTCCTCGACCGGCGCGCGCTCGGATCGAAGGCGGTTCACGGGCTGCGACGGGTCCGCGTGGCCGAGCGACATGCCGCAGTACACCACCTCCTCCGGCCCGAGCCCGAAGTGGTGGGCCAGGGAAACGCGCAGGGCGGACCACGCCTCCTGCATGCAGGTGGAGAGGCCGCGCTCCAGCGCCGCGAGCGCGATGGACTGCATGAACATGCCGAGGTGCGCCCACTGGCCGTGACCCATGCGCCGGTCGATGACGAAGAAGAGCCCTACGGGGGCCCCGAAGAACTCGTAGTTCCGCGCGAACCGGGCGAGGCGGCCCAGCTTGTCGTCGCGCGAGATGTCGAGCAGCGCATACATCGCTTCCCCGAGGTCGTAGCGACGGGAGCGATACGGCTCCCAGAGGGCGGGTGGGTAGACGGGGTACTCGGTGGCCTCGCCGCGCGGGTTCTCCGAAAGGACGCGCCGGGCGAGCTCCGTCACGGCCTCTCGCTCGGCGCCGGCGACCACGACGACCTTCCACGGCTGCAGGTTGCCGCCCGAGGGCGACCAGCGCGCCACGTCGAGGATCTCCCGGACCATCGGCTCCGGCACCGGGGTCTCCAGGAACTCGCGGATGGATGTGCGGGCCTTCAGCGCCTCGGTCACCGTCATGCGGTGCATGAAAGGGGCGCCGCACCGCGGGCGTCAATGGGCCCGGCGGAGGCGCGCGCTCCGCCCGTCAGTGGCGCGGCCGCCGGCTGCGCCGCGACAGGTAGCGCACGACGTGGATCTTCTTTCCTACCGGCTCCGGCTCCACGCGGAACGAGTGGCTGAGGCGCAGCACCGCCCCCAGGCCCCCGCCGATCCCCTTGCGCTTCAACATGTCGAGCGGGTCGATGGGCCCCCGGTCGTCCCAGCCGTCCTGCACCGCCGCGGTCAAGTCGTGGAATGGCGGGCCGCAGTCCCAGGCGATGAGCATCAGTCCCGTCCCGTTCGCATCGGTGATCGCGGCGATCTCCAGGCCGCCCCGGACGCCGTACTTGATGATGTTCGAGGCAAGCTCGGAGGCGACGATCGCGAGCTCACTGCACTCGCGTGACGAGAACCCTACCTGCTGAGCGGCGTCGCGAACGCACCGCTGCACGTAAAAGACGTCGATCCATTCGCGAACGTCGCATCTCTGCATGCTCGCTCGTCAGGCAACGCTTCTCTCCACGTACTGCTGCAGCGCCTCGTGGAGCGTGCGATGAGTGACGACGTTCGTCAGGTCTATGCCCATCTGGACCACCGTCTGCGCGATGTGGGGGTTGATGCCGGTGAGCACGCACTCCGCGCCCAGCAGGCGGACGGCCCTGGCCATGCGCATGAAGTGGTCCACGGTCCGGGTATCCATCACGTCGATGCCGGTGATGTCGATGATGGTACACCGGGTCTTCTTCTCGACCACCGCCTGCAGCAGCGCCGTCGTCATCTCCGAGCTTCGCGCGGTATCCATCACACCCACCACCGGCAGGCACAGGACCCCGTCCCACACTTCCATGATCGGCGTGGAGAGCTCCCGGATGGCGGCGCGCTGCTTCTCGATGGTCGCGAGCTTCTCTTCCAGGTCCGCCTGGTAGGCGCGGCTCTTCTCCTGCTCCGCGCTGAGCGACGCGATCATCTCGTTGATGCCGGCGTACAGGTTGGAGAGCGGACTCGTGTCGGACGGGTCCACCTTCAAGCGCGTCGTGTAATCGCCGTATCCCACGTTGGCCAGCGTCAAGAGGGCGTCGGACACGGTCTCGAGGATTTCTTCGTCAGTCATGCTGGTTACCGAGCTCACGGATGGGGTTCACCTTTCGGGTCTCATTGGACCCGCGTTCGTCGTATGCGCACGTTCACCTCGTGCACGCAGTGCTTCAGCGCCTCGCGCATCGTGCGATAGCTGCGCAGGCCGTGCAGATCCACGCCCATGTGCACGATCGTACGTGCCACGTTCGGGTGCATCCCGGACAGCACGCACTGCGCGCCCAGCAGGGTGACGGCCCGCGCGATGCGCAGGAAGTGATCCGCCGAATGCGTGTCCATCACCTCCACGCCCGTCACGTCCACGATCACGTGGCGCGACTTCTTTTCGACCACCGCCGTGAGGAGGGTGGTGGTGACCTCCGCGGCGCGGGCGGTGTCCAGGACGCCCACGACCGGAGCGCACAGGACTCCGTTCCACACCTCGATGATGGGCACCGAGAGGTTCCGGATGGCCTCCCGCTGCTTCTCGATGAGCATGATCCGCTCGCTCAGCTCGTTCGAGTACGCGGCCGACTTCTCCCGTGCCTCCGAGAGCGCCAACACCATGTAGTTGATGCTCGAGATCAGCGCGCCCACCGGGTGCGACTCCGGATAGCTCGACTCCAGCTGCTGAGACAGGTCGCCGTCGGCCACGGCGCGGAGCGCCCCCAGGATGGTCCCGATGGACGTCAGAAGCTCCGATTGCATCCCGCCGGTGGCGATCGGATCCGCGACGGCTTCCGTCATCGGGGCTCCTCGGCCACACGCAGCCGCGGCGCGCCGTTCGAACCGTTCGCGCGGGCGTCCGGCGCGGCGTCCGGCCCGGGCTCCTCGGCCACCAGCTCGGGACGGCCCACGCCCAGGTTCTCGAGCGCCGTCTCCAGGTCCAGCGTGGTCGTCACGTTCTCCAGCCGGATGCCCATGGTCTCGAGCGCCATGGCGATCTCCGGTTTCATGCCGGAGATGATCGTCTTCGCGCCCATCAACGACGCCGCCGCGGCCAGCTGGGACAGCACGGCACAGAGGTGGCTGTCGACGATCCAGAGGCCCGTGATGTCGATCATCAAACCGGACGCGCCGCTCCTGTGAATCCGCTCCAGGACCTCGGACACCAGGCGAGCCGCCATGTCGTCCGTCATGTCGCCCTGAAGGGGGACCAGCAAGAGGTCCCAGAAGCCGATGATGGGAATCCTGTGATAGTCGCCTTCCATAACGCTCACTTCGCGTCGGCCACGAGTACCGTCGCGTCGTCCTCCTTGCGTCTGTACTTCTTCACGATGGCGTCGCACGCCTCGCGGGGGCCCAGGTTCCGCACGTCCTCGATGGGTGTGCGGGAAGAGATGCCGTCCGAGAAGAGCACGAGCCGGTTGCCCTGCGAGAGCGGGGCCTTGCACACGTGGAACTTCTGCACGCGGGTCCCGAGGATGCCGGCGGAGAACACCAGCGGAATGCGGACGTCCGTGCTCCGGAGCTCCACGTTGCCCACCGCGCAGGCCTCCAAGCCGCCGTCCTTCACGAGGCAGACCGTCGCCGCCGCTCCGCGCGAGCCCGCGAGCTTCTCGTGCAGGTGCTCCATGATGCGAAGCAGCGGGTCCTCCAGGGGGACGGAGCGCAGGTACTCCGCGGCCACCTCGGCCACGGCGGCCGCCCCGGGGCCGTGCCCCAGGCCGTCCACCACCGCGATGAGCGCGCGCTCCTTCGCGTCCATTCGCGAGATGGCCCGGTCGCCGTTCGCGATCTCGCCCACCATGGGCAGGGAAATGAAGGCCACGTCCATGCCTATACCCAGACCATCGCGATGACCCGGGTTCCCTCCGTGCTCGACGAGATATCGAAGTCGTCCGCCAGCTGCTTCGTGCCGAGCAGGCCCCGTCCGAGCCCCGTCCGGCTCTTGTAACGACCGGACATGACCTCCTGGAGCCGCGCCTCGGGGATGCCGGGCCCGGCGTCGCTGGCTTCCACCACGACGCGCTTCCGGCCCGAGTTGGACGGGGAAATCTCCACGCGTCCGCCGCCGGCGTAGAGCACCATGTTCCTCGCCAGCTCGCTGACGATGGTCGCGACCTTCTGCATGGCGAACGCGCTGGCGCCCAGGGAGTCGCAGATGCGACGTGCCTCGGCCCGAGCCCTGCCGATGTCGGCCTCCACGGTGATGTCCAGCACGCACGGCTGCATGTCGGCGGCGCCGTTTCCACAGACCTGGCTGATCTCCTGGAGAGCGGCCTGGCGGCGCCCCGCATCGACGAACAGCTCCACGCCGCGCCGGAGGCTCGTGCTGCAGCGCTTCAGGTCCTCCCTCGTCAGATTCGACCGGGGCAAACCCTCCTGCTGGAGCGTGCTCAGGAGCAAGGACCTGGCATTCACGGGCGAGATGTAACGCTGCAGAACCGCCAGGACTTTGTCGAACTCAGCCTCCATCGTCTTCTTGCTCACCGCCGAACGCAGCCCCGCGTCGACGCGCGCGCCTCAGCTCCGGGGAGCACGGATGCTAGCGGATCGCATCAGGCGGGTACAGCGCCCCGCCGGCGCGTCACGCGGTCGCCGACCGACCTACATCGCGAACGTGCTCGTTCGTGACGGGAGCGTGTCCCGGATTGCGACACGCAAACGGTACGCGTGCGCCCTCTCTCGAGATTTCACGAGACGTGCGCGTCACCGCTCACGGCGCCGGTTTGAAAACCGTGCGCTCGTAACCCGGAAAAGTACCTCGGAGGCCACTCCCGAGTGCAGTTTGCGGAACCGAACCACCCGCGCGTCGTCTCCGGATTTCGTACGGTCTCGAGCGCCGCAGACTTCGTGCCACTCCCGACGCGTGTCATGCAGGTAGTACATGTGCAGAACCGAACCCTGCGTCCCCACGGCTGACGACCCCGCGAAGGTTCAGAAGCCGACGGCGCAGCCGTCCGCCCGCCAGTCGCTCGCAGCCACGTAAACGCCGTTGTCGAGCCGGCGGATGAGCTGCGCTTTGCCGAAGTCGCCGCTCGAGAGCAACCCGCCCGCCCCGAGCGCGCCTGCGATGCGCGGAGGCATCGCAGCGAACTCCACGCACGGGCTGACGTCGTGACCCCGCGCGACGAGCCCCTGCATCACCTCCGGAGGCACACCGAGCTCCACCTCGATGCGGTTCTCGCTGACCCACTGGAACCGGGGTGCGTCCAGCGCGGTCTGCGGGTTCATGCCCCAGTCGATCTGGTTGGCGATGAACTGCACGTGCGCCTGCGGCTGCATGGGCCCGCCCATGATCCCGAAGGGCCCGATGGCGCGCCCTCCCTGCGTCAGGAAGGCGGGCGCCAGCGTGTGGAAGGGCCGCTTGCCGGGGCACACCACGTTCGGGTGTCCCTCCTCCAGGTTGAAGCCGCACGCTCGACTGTGGAGCGCGATGCCCGTGTCCGGGACGACGACGCCCGAGCCGAACCCCCACAGCCACCCGGAGTAGTTGGACTGCAGGAACGAGACCATCATGCCGTCCGCGTCGGCGGTGCAGAGGTACACGGTGCCGCCGTCCGGCGGATCGAAGGGCGGCGAAGGCAGGGCACTGTCGGTGATCCGGCGCCGCTGCTTTTCAGCCCAGTCCTTTCCGAGACGCGCCCGCCACGGCACGTCCGTGAACTCGGCGTCCGCGACGTAACGGAAGGCGTCCCCGAGCGCGATCTTGATGGCCTCGATTTGCAGGTGGTAGCTCTCCACGCACTCGCGACCCAGTCGTTCCAGCTCGAAGCCCTCGAGGATGTTCAGCGCGGTGAGCGCGGCTATGCCCTGCGTGCTCGGCGGCAGCTCCCACACGTCGTAGCCGCGGTAGTCGACGCCGATGGGGTCGACCCACGAGCTCTCGTGGCAGGACAGGTCCTTCCGCGTGACGTACCCGCCCGTCGCCGCGGCGAAGTCCGCGATGCGCTCGGCGATGCGGCCCCGGTAGAACGAATCGCACTGGCTGGAAGCGAGCTCCCGCAGCGTCCGCGCCAGGTCCGGGAGCGCCCAGGTCTCCCCGGCGCGCGGCGCCCGTCCGTCCCGGGTGAAGGTGTCCCGCCATGGACGCAGCGCCGGATCGTCCACTTGCGCGGATGCGTACCGCGCCGCGGCGCCGCCCCAGCGGAGCGCCGTGACCGGCGCGACCGGAAAGCCCTCCGACGCGTACTCCAGCGCGGGCTCGAACAGGGCCTCGAAGGGCAGCTTTCCGAAGCGCCGGTGCAGGTCACGCCACGCCGCCGGCGCGCCCGGGACGGTCACCGGGAGCCACCCGCGGGACGGGATCTGCCGGTGCCCCAGGCCCACGAAGAGCTCCCGCGTCTGCGCGGCGAGCGCGCGCCCGGTGCCGTTCAGGCCGTGCAGCGCCGCCCCATCCCACACCAGCGCGACGGCGTCGCCGCCCACGCCGTTGCACGTCGGCTCCACCACCGTCAGGGCGACGGCCGTCGCGATGGCGGCGTCCACGGCGTTCCCGCCGTTCTGCAGCATCCTCAGGCCGGCTTGCGCCGCCAGCGGCTCCGCCGTCGCGACCGCGCCCCGCGCGGCGAGCACCGGCATGCGCCGCGATCGATACGGATAGTGCGGAAGCTCCAGGTTGTCGGATCTCAGTGCCATCGCCGTCTCCCTCGCGACAATCACCGGTTGCCCGGTGACCAGGCGCGCCGACGGAAGGTGGCTCGCAGTCCCGCCGCCGCGCTCAGCTCTTCCAGGTCAGTTCGATGTACCCTTCCTTCGGGCTGGGCGTCTGCATCGACCATCCGGTGATCGTCGTCTTGTCGATCGACTTGCCCATGGTCTGCAGTGTGAAGGTGATGAACCCGGCAATCGTACACACGGCATGAATGAACCCCTCGGTCTCCAGCACTCGACACGTGAATCGCTGTTCGTTCACGTCCACGATCAGGGTCCCGTGAGTGCAATCGCGCCGCCAGAGGTCCGGCAGCTTCTTTGCGAACATGGTGGGAGTGAGCATGCGCATGAGCAGCCGGAGGAAGGTGTTCGTCGCTTCCCGCGCCATGAAAGAGCCGCAGTTGACGAGGATGGTCCGCGTGCGGTCCTCGTCGCCCTTCCCCTGCGCGGCGATCGTGGTCAGCACCTCGGAGAGCACTCCGGCGGGGCCCCAGGCGGCCGGAGCCGCGCTCGCCGCCGCGATTCCGGAGCGCGCCTGCGGCGACAGGCCCTCCAGCAAGCGCTTGCTCTCCTGTTCCCCCGTAATCTCCGTCAGATAAGCGGCGCACGCCGATACGGTATAGCCGCGTACCTGGAAATCCGTCGTTGTGCTCATGTTGTCTCTCGCCCTCTCGACGAAATGAGTCCTCGACGATGCCATGGGCGCGGGAACGGAAACAACCGTTTTCTCAGGAGGTTCGAGAGTCGGGATGTAAACCAATGTATTCCGGCACACGGCTCGTGCGTGATCGCCGCGGCTCGATCGATCGCGCGCGAGCTCTTTCCGCATGACGGAGTTCACCGAACGGATGTCATGCAATGAGTACACGTCGCGCGCGATACTCGCCTCATTCCGATGTTCGCGCGAGCTGGACGATCCGGTCGGCCGCCGCGTCGACCATGTCCCAGCTCTCGCGTACGAGCCGGCGCAGACGCGCGTACGTCTGCGCGGTTTCGTTTCGCAAGAGCTCCACGCCCACGGACGCCGGCCCCAGACCGGACACCTCGCTCGGCCTGCCGCCGGCGTGGCCGCCGAGCGCGTGCCAGCGGTAGGTGGCGTCCACGTTCCTGAGGACGAGGAACGCCATCGCCAGCTTCTCCGCGTCGTCGAGCACGCACATCTGGTACGCGAACCAGTCCGTGGTCGCTTCCAGGATCGGATCCCAGAACCGCTCGCCCCGTCGCGACGCGTCCACGTCGTAGAGGCTCGAGGCGAACAGGTGACGCAGGCAGCCGGTGAAGGCCGACTCGTACGTCGTCTCGCCGCTCGTCGCGGTGGCGGACGAGAGGAGCTTCCTGCCGCCGAGGACGATGCCCCGCAGCACCCGGCCGAGGAAGGCCTGCCTGGCCGGGTCCTCCAGGGTGCCGTCGTGAAAGAGGTCGAAGACGCGGTGCTTTCCGAACAGCGCCGTACGGCCCTCGTTGTACTCGAGGAGCGCGCTCAGCGAGTTCTTGTGGTCTACGAAGATGACGCGGGGATCCTCCGGCTTCGTGTACAGGCCCTCGCCGAACTGGATGGAGAGCGCGTACATGCCGCCCTTGCCGCCGACGAAGCCGTGCCGGCGGCCCGGCGGGACCACGATGGTGTCCCCCTCCTTCACCACGCGGCACAGGTCACCCATCAGGTCGCCCTGGCCGGCGTACACGATCATCATCGACTGGGTCGGATGCGTGTGCACCTGGAGCATCTCCCCCTCCGCCAGGCCCACCCAGCTGACGGAGAAGACCGACTCCGACGGCATGAACCGACGGAGAGCGTCGCTCCAGCGGAAGTCCCGGAGCTCACCCACCTGGTGGACGTGCCCATCCTGCTCCACGGACACGATCCGGGGGATGTCAGCCCGCTTCACGATGCGCACCTCGCCGCCGGGCGCCGGCGCCTGCCCTCCAGAAGCGGGAAGGTGCCGCGGCGGCGTGTTCTTGCCTGATACGGGCGCACGGAGTTCTGTGGTCATGAGCTGAGCCTTTCGAGCTCGACGAGATGCACCATGCGTTCGGTCATCGCGTCGAACATGTCCCATCCCTCGTCGACGATGCGGCGAAGCCTGCGGTACGTCTCGGGGTGCTGGTTCTCCAGGAAGCGATAGACGAGATCCTTGTGCTCGTCGTCCGCCTCCGCATGAATGTGGAAGTACTCGGCCGAGACGTCGCCGCCGAGCACCGGGGCAGCCAGTGTGTGAAAGTGGTACCCGGCAGTTTCCAGGACCAGGTGGATCAGAGCCGCCTTGCCCAGGTTGTCCAGCGTCAGCATCTGATGGCAGAACCACGTAGACGTCGATCGCAGGATCGGGTCCGAGGGGGCGCGCCGGTTCTCGGGCACGGTGAGCAGCTCGTTGTGTCCGAGCTCCTCGACGAGGTGCTGACGGAAGGTGCCGAAGTAGTCCTCGTCGCGGCAGGTGGCCTGTCGCGTGAAGAGGACTATCTGAAATGCGTCGGAGAACACGCGGATGCCGTCCCGCAAGCGACCGCGGTTCTCCGGAGACGCCAGCGCGTCGCCGCGGAGCAGCTTGAAGTACCGGCTCTCGAGCGCCATTTTCGCGCGCACCTCGTTGTGCGCCAGCAGGCCTTCCAGGGTCACCGTTTCCCGCTCTTCCGCCGCGTCCTCGTCGTCTTCATTGAAGACGACGTGCAGCGCTCGTAGCCCGCTCGGCCCCACTTCGGTGAAGCCGTACTCCGCGCCTGGCGGCAAGGTGACGACGTCCCCTTCCTCCACGGCTCCGTCGACCTGCCCGGTGAGGCGAGCCCGGCCATGCAGCACGACGAGCAAGCTGGGCCTGGCGTGCGAGCGGAGGCCGCTGGACTGGCCGGCGTGCGCGCACGTCCAGGACATGCTCACTGAACCGGGGACGAGCGAGCGCAGCCACTCGTGACCGCCGAACGACCGGACCTCCACCGCCCCGTCGCTCGACGCGCGGGACACGGGGATCCCGCTTCGCGGAATCACCACGGGGTTGTCCAGACCGATTCTTTCTTCCTGCATGACGTACCTTCCTGCTTTCGACGTGACCGAGCGCGCTTCACCAGCTCCAGGACCGGACCTGCCGGACCCCACCATGTGCCCGCTGCCGGACCTCCTGCGCCGCGGCAGGCGCTTCCTCCGCGGCCGGCACACGCACGGCGGGGCGGACGCCGGACGGCCGCACCGGGATCGCCGGCGCGCCCTTCCCCGTCGTGCCCACGTTGGCGGCGGCCGCCGCGCGGTCCGCCACGGCGTCCGACAGGATGGCCCAGTACGCTCCGCGCGCGCCCGCTCCGATCGCCTCCACCAGGAGATCGTTCGCGTTGTAGTTGAAGCCGTCGGTGTTCACTCCGAAGAAGCGCGCATCGCCGCGTGTCAGGGAATCGATGTACTCGAGCGGCTTGTCCGCGATGCTGGTCGGCAGATAGAAGAGCGGACGGATCAGATCGTCGTTGTCCTCTATGGCGCCGTAGAGGTTCGGGTTGTCGCGCGTCATGCCCTCCGCGCGCACCATGCGCTCGAGCTCCGTGCCGGGGAATATCCGTAGTCCGGCGGTGATCGAGACGCGCTCCGCGTCGATCTCCTTCATGTAATCGATCGTCTCCTTGACGGTCTCCGCGGTCTCGCCCGGCGCTCCGAAGAGGATCTCGATGATGTACCTGAGCCCGTGCCGCCGGCTCGTTTCCACGGCGCGCCCGATGTCCGCCTTGGTGAAGGTGCGGCGGAGGATGCGGAGCATCTTCTCGCTCGCGCTGTCGGTGCCGAAGTTCATTCCACGGCAGCCGGCCTCCCGCATCCGCCGGGCCAGCTCGTCCGGGAACGGCGCCGGCATCCCGTACGCATACCACTCCACCTTCTGGTGCAGCCCCCGCCGGATGAGCTCGTCACACACCTCCATGGGGTGCTTGATGCTCAGATTGAACTCGGAGTCGTTTACGTGGAATACGTACACACCGCGCTCGACCAGACTCTCGATCTGATCCGCGACTTGCTTCGGTGTGTGGAAACGCAGCTTGCCGCCCTTCGTCAACGGCTCCACGCAGTAGATGCAACGGCGATTGCATCCGCGCTTCGTCTCGATCGCGGCCTGGCCGCCGTGCAGGAAGTACTTCTCGTTGTTGACGAGCGTGCGGCGGTGCGACGACAGGCTGCCGAGGTCCGCATAGCGGACCGGGTTCCGCTTCAGGCCCTGCGGCGTGCGGTAGATGAGGTTCGGCACGTCCTCCAGGGTGCGGCCCGCGGCCAGCCGGGAGAGCAGCGCGGGCAGCGCCACCTCCCCCTCGCACACGATGCCGTAGTCGGCCCCGCACGCGACGAGGATCCGCTCCGGCATCACGGAGAAGCCCACTCCGCCCAGCACCACCGGGACGGGGCATCGCCGCTTCAGCGCGGAGACGACCCTGCCCGCGTGCGGGACGAAGGACTCGCGGCTGGAGAAGTAGACGTCGTCGGTGTTCCTGAGCGTCACCCCCCAGAAATCGACGCGATTCGACGCCACGTACGCGGCGATGGTGGCCTCGTAGTCCTCGGAGAAGCACAGGTCCAGGAGGTCGACCTCGAACCCGGCCTCCACCAGCGGCTCGTGCAGGTAGTCGAACGCGATGGGCGCGACGGCCGGCTTCACCTGGTTCGTATTGACCAGGACTATCCGGAGCCGGTCGGTCCGCCCCGTTCGAACGCACGAGAGCGCCATCACGAGCCTCCGAGGTGCACTGACGGCAGTTCCGTCGCGTTCTGTAGCTCACGCACGTCCGTGCGCGGCCGCGCCACACCCTGCACGTAGTCCGCCAGGTACGAAAACACGTCCGTGACGAGGTCGCACGTCCGCGCGGCGGTCTCCTCGGCCCTCAGGCGATCCGCCTCGCTCAGCACCCATCGATCCAGGTCCGGGCCGGTCGCCTCCGTGACGTGGTCGTAAGCGTCGTCCACGGCCGAGCGGGCGAAGTAGCGGAGCCGGAGCTCCGGACACAGCCGCTCCACCGCCGCGGACATCTCCTCGAAGAACACCCGTGCGCTGGTGTCGAGAGCGAGGAGCAGGGCCAGGTGCTCGGCTCCGGACTTGCACCGGTGCGTCTCGACCAGGAGCGCGTAGCAGGCGTCGCGCAACGGTTGAAATTCCGCGCCGAAGAGCTCGCCGAGGTCCGGCACCTCTTCCCCCAGCGCGTGCAGATCGTGCAAGAACCACCGGTCGTGGCCGGAGCCTTCCTCGCGATGAAACGCGACGAAGCCTTCGTAGTCCGAGCCCCGCGCCTTCTCCACGTTCAGCCGGAGCACGTCCTGGACCATCATGGGCCACCACACGAATGCCCTGGCCATCCGCGGCAGGAACGCCGCGGAGCGGGTGGATCCCACGAGAGAGAACAACCGGTGCCCCCTCAGGCGCCCTTGATGAGAAACGATGAACTTCTTGAGCACTCGCATGCGCTACACCGCTTCGTACCGAGACGTGTGGACACACGACCGTGCACCAGGCACGGCGCGCACCCGCAGAAACCGTGTCATGCACGACCGCCCATGCGAGCTGACAGCAGAGCTCACAGGGGTGCTCGCACACTGCGAATCGACTAACTCCCCAACCTGAGTGTGCGTTCAAACGCGGTGGAGAGCGCCTACCGTCGTGTTCTGAACTCGTATAGAAGCATCCGCGACGGTGGGGTGTTTTGCAACAAGAAACGCGCTTACGTGATCGTGTGTAAATAGAACTTCGTGCAGAATGTGTGGAGGCCGCGCGTCACCGGCGCCACACGCTAGTACGCACGAGACCCGAAATTCGTTTCATGGAATGCGCATGAGTGCGTCGAAATTTCATCGTACTGTGCGGCACTCGGACGTTTACGTGTGTGCGGTGTAAATGTGAAATACATGTGACCGGTGCAACGGCGCCGTCACGTCTGGTCGGGACTTTTCTTCGTACGTGCGTACGCGGACAGGAGCTCCTCTCGCGACTTCGCGCCCAGCTTCGCCGCGGCGCGGAAGAGGAGCACGCCCACGGTGGAGGGAGCGAGCCCGAGCTCGTAGGCGATGATCTTGTTGCTCTCACCGCCGAACAAACGCGCGAGCACTTCTTCCTCCCGCTTCGTCAGGTGCACGGTGGCCGGCGCCTTGTCGCTCGGCCTGCGGCGGAGCTGATACGCGAACCCGTCGTGAACGAAGTGCTCGAGGACCGTCCACTTCGCGCGAGCACCAGCCGCGCGCGCGGCTTCCTCCTGTCGCGCGCGCAGCAGCTCCCGGACGTCGGTCTGCGTCGGTGCCGCGGCATCTCGCTCGGAAGTCTCGGGCTCGGATGTCTCGGGCTCGGGGGCCGCCTGATCGGAGGAGCCGCGCGCCGTCGTCATTTCGCTCCCTCTAGACAAAGATTTTGCCGATGAATGCACCGCAGTCACTCACCCCCCGGGGTGAATCCCGATGACCACACTCCAGAATCGCTACTGAACAGGGAGGCGCGACAAACACAAGCGCGCGGCTGTTCACTTTGTTGGACACCCTGCGAGATCCGCGTGAGGCATCGCGTCGCAGCGACGGCCGGAGTCGATCCAACAACCCGTGTTACATCAGGAGTTACCTGACCCAGCCGTACGGCCGGGCCCTCCCACGGAGCGCCGCGCCATGACTGCGATCGCGCCGATCCACGCGATGCGTCGTCACCTGCCCCCCGGCCGAGGCGGCTCCGTCCGGGCGCCCTCGGCGGGCTGCGGCGAACCCGTGGCCGATGCCGCGATGCATCCCGTCCACGCGACGGTATCCCCCGGTGCGCGCGCGCACGCGGCCTCGCTGTAGAACCAGCGGCCCTTGTCCGAAAGGATCGAATCTTCGTCCGTCCCGATCAGGCGGAAGGTTTCCTCGCAGGGCCAGTCGCGAGCGTCCGTGGGCCGGCTGGGCGCGGACGCATCGACGGGGCCGAAGACGCGGATCTCCTCGGCCGCCTGCCAGTAATGGAACGCGAGCGGCTGGCGCGACGAGGCAGGCGCTCGGCGCCACGTGCCCATGGGAGCGCCGGGCGCCAGAGGCTCGAACGTCCACGGGTCGCAGCCCTGAGAGCCCTGCCGCAGGTACAGCGTGGCGCGTGCGCGCTGCATCGCTGCGAGCGTCTCACCGGGAAGCGCGTCGCAGAAGTACACGCGCAGGCGGTCGTTCACCAGCACGTCGTCGAAGGTGAGCGTGTCACTCCGCCAGGCAGCGGAGAACTCCGCGTCGAACTGGTCAATCTGGTGGACCAGCTTCTGCACCGAGCGGAGCGGCATGGTGGCGTCGCACCGTTCGTCACGAAGGAACGACAGCGGCACCCAGCCGAGGGACGCCGCACCGGCTCGTTGCTCCGCGCCGATCAGCAGCTCTAGACTGGCGGTGTCCAGATCCCCACACCGGCAGCCCGGGAGGGAAGCGAGCAGCGCGGAGCGGAGGGCGGGCCAGCGCTGGCGGGCATCCACGACGTTCACGGACGCGACGGCGGACGTGAGCTCCGCGCAACGACTGAACGCCGCGTACGCATCCGCCGCGATCCGGCGCCGCCGATCGGCGTCGGGCTCGGTCCGCACGCGCGCGGCGATCCGCCGCGCGGCGTCGGAGCCCTTACCCGCCGACACGGAGTCGATGGGAGACGCGGTGCGCACCAGGAGGCGGAGCTCCACGGAGCCCGGCACGTCCGAGAGGAACGCGCGCAGCGTCCGGACGTCCAGATCCGGTGATGCGGCCACGTACAGCGCGCGGCGCGCTGCGGCGGGCGCGCCGGGGCCGGACGGCTCCGCGGGCGGGCCAGGTTTCGGCGGTTCCGCCGGAGCCGCAGCGCTCCAGCCCGTGACCCACTCGCGGAACCGGCGGAGCCGCTCCTCGAGCGCCGCTGCCTGCACGACGTCGCCGTCGATGACGAGCTCGGTGGGCGACAGCTCGACGACGGGACCGCTCCCCGGCGCGGCGCCCAGGGTGGATTCCGGCAGCTTCACCCGCGTGGTGGACGCCACGGCGCGCTCGGGGAGCGCCGCGACGAACTCGCGGAACCCGCGGGCCCGCGCCGCGCACGCCTCGGGGGTCTCCTCGGCAGGGGCGGTGGACGTCTGGCGCGACCCGCACGCGACGCACGCCGCGCACGCCATACACAGAAGTGGAGCAAGGAAACGCTGCCCCGCGCTCTGTCGCCGAAGGGCGCTCACGCCTGCAGGCTACTCCGGCGCGCCGAACGACGGAAAGGGCCTCGGCTTGCGAGCGCCGTCCGCTGGCTCTAGTCATCGTGTGGACGTCCGGGGCTCGGCCCCGCGGACGCCGGAAGGACCTACGTGGAGCATCTGCTCGCCGCGCGCATCCAGATGGCGGTGTCCCTGGGCTTCCACATCGTCTTTGCCGCCGTGGGCATGGCCATGCCGCTCTTCATGGTGACGGCGGAGTGGCGCTTCGCTCGGACCGGAGAAGCCGTGTACCTGGACCTCGCGCGTCGGTGGGCGCGAGGTACCGCCATCCTCTTCGCCGTGGGCGCGGTGTCCGGCACCGTGCTGAGCTTCGAGCTGGGCCTCCTGTGGCCGGCGTTCATGGAGCACGCGGGGCCGGTCATCGGCATGCCGTTCAGCCTGGAGGGGTTCGCGTTCTTCCTGGAGGCGATCTTCCTGGGCGTCTACCTGTACGGCTGGGAACGGGTGTCGCGGCGAGCCCACCTGTTCGCGGGCTGTGCGGTCGCGGCGTCCGGGCTGATGAGCGGCGTCTTCGTGGTGTCCGTGAACGCGTGGATGAACACACCCGCGGGGTTCACGCTGAAGGACGGCGCCATCCGCGACATCGATCTGTGGCGCGCGTTCTTCAATCCGGCGTTCCCGTCGCAGGCGCTCCACATGGCCCTCGCCGCGTACTCGAGCGTGGCGTTCGCGGTGCTCGCGATCCACGCCGCGCGCCTGCTGAAGGCGCCGCGGAGCACGTTCCATCGCCGCGCGGCCGGCATCGCGCTGGCGTTCGCGGCGGTGGCCACTCCGTTGCAGATCGGCAGCGGGGACCTGGCCGCGAAGCAGGTCGCCAGGTACCAGCCGGAGAAGCTGGCCGCCGCCGAAGGGCTCTTCCGGACGGAACACGGCGCGCCGCTGTCCATCGGAGGGATCCCGGACGTGGACGCCGGCCGCCTCCGCGGCGCACTGCACGTGCCGAAGGCGCTCAGCTTCCTCGCCACCGGAAGCACGAATGGGCTGGTGCGCGGCCTGGACGACTTTCCGCGCGCGGCCTGGCCCCCGCTCACGGTCGTCCACCTGTCGTTCCAGCTCATGGTCGGCTGTGGCCTGGGCATGCTGGCGCTCGTGGCGTGGGCGGCCGTCGCCCGCCTGCGGAAGCGAAGCCCGCTCGACGATCGCCGCTTCTTGCTGGCGGCGGTGCTCTCCGGCCCTCTCGGGATCCTCGCCATCGAGGCGGGCTGGGCGGTGACGGAGGTGGGGCGCCAGCCGTGGATCATCGTCGGCGTGATGAAGACTGCGGACGCGGTCACTCCCGTGCCGGCGCTCGCGGTCTCTCTCGTCTCGGTCGTCCTCGTGTACTGCTTGCTGGGCGTGGTCGTCGTACGGCTCCTCGCCGCCCACGTGCTGCGCGCTCCCGAAGGGGGCGGCGCGCCGTCCGACGCAGCGGAGTCCACGCCGTGACGGGCGAGCTCGGCACCTGGCTAGTGATGGGCGCGGGTGTCGTCGCGTACGCCCTGACGGGCGGCGCGGACTTCGGGGGCGGCATCTGGCACCTCTTCTCGCGCGGGCCTTCGGCCGAACGACAACGCCGCGCGATCGAGCACGCCATCGCCCCCATCTGGGAGGCGAACCACGTGTGGCTCATCTTCGTGATCGTGCTGCTGTTCACCGCCTTCCCCCGGGCGTTCGCGGTGATCTCGGTCTCGCTGCACGTCCCGATCGGCCTCTCGCTGCTGGGCATCGTGATGCGCGGCGCGGCGTTCGTGTTCCACGCCTACGACCTGCGCGACCGCGACGAGCGGGGTCCCTGGGCCGCGGCCTTCGGCGTCTCCAGCCTGCTCACGCCGGTGGCGCTCGGCGACGTGCTGGGGGCCCTCTCCACGGGCGCCATCCGGTGGGACGGCAGCCGGGTGACGAGCGGCTTCGCCGCCGGATGGCCGACGCCGTTCGCGCTGCTCACCGGCCTCTTCGCGGCGGCGCTGTTCGCGCTCCTCGCCGCCGTGTACCTCGCTGCGGAAGTCGAGGACGGTCTGAAGGAGGCGTTCCGGCGCCGCGCCCTCGCCATGGAGGTGGCGTGCGGCTTGCTGGCGCTCACCGTGTTCCTGGTGTCGGAGCAGGGCGCGCCCTCTCTGCACGACGGCCTCGCGCGCTCGGCCTGGACCATTCCCATCCAGGCCGGCACCGCCGCCGCCGCGGTCCTCACCCTGGCGCTGCTCCACGGAAGGAAGTACCGCGCCGCGCGGTTCACCGCGCCGCTGCAGGTGGGCCTGGTGGTGGTCGGCTGGGGCCTGGCCATGTCCGGCAAGATCGTCGTGCCCGACGTGGGCCTTCACGACGCCGGCACGCAGGCCGCGGTGGTGGACGCGCTGCTCGTCGCGCTGGCGGCGGGCGCCGCCGTGCTCGCGCCGTCCCTCTGGTACCTGTTCCGCGTCTTCAAGTCGAAGCCGGAGTGACGCCTCAGGGCGGCGCGCACGTGTTGCACCCGGCCGCGGACGACGTGCACCCGTCCGCCGTGCGGCACGCGGCGGAGGGACACCGCGTGGCGCTGACGCACCCCCCGCCCGTGGTGACGCAGCTCGAGTCGCAGGCGCACGACGCGCCGCACTCCACTCCGCCGTTGCAGGCGCCGGACGCGCACGACACGTCGCACGCGCCCGGACCGCAGTCCACGCCGGTGCCGCACGCGTTCCGGTCGCAGATCACCCCGCAGGCTCCGGCGCGCGTGCAGTCCACGCCGCTGGAACAGGCGTTGTCCATGCAATGGACGGCGCAGGCGCCCGCCCCACACACGACGCGTGTGGAGCAGGCATTGACGCCACACTCCACGTTGCAGCTGGACGCCGTCTGGCAATAGACGCCGCCCGTACATGCAGAGTCGCCACAGTGTACGGTGCAGGGGCCGTTGCCGCAGGTGACCGCGCTGGCACACGAGGTCGCGGTGCAGTCGACGTCGCAGCGGGTGGCGCCGGTGCAGTCGACGCCGGATCGACAGCCGCCGGCCCCGCAGGTGATGTGACACGGCATCCCCGGGGCACACGACACCGCGACGCGGCAGGCGTTGACTCCGCTGCAATCGACGACGCACGTGCCCGCGGCGCATCCGCCGGTGCACTGCGAAGGGCAGGCGGCGTCGAGCGCGGCGTCCGCGGCGCCGCCGTCCGGCGGCGCGCTCGCGTCGGCTCCGGTGTCCGGCGAAGAAGGCCCGTCCGTGCCGGCGTCGTGAGAGCCGGCAACGCCGCCGGTAGACGCGCCGCCGGTAGACGCGCCGCCGGTAGACGCGCCGCCGGTAGACGCGCCGCCCGTGCCGGCACTGCCACCCGTCGCGCCGGCGCCGGCTTCGCGCCCCGCAACGCCTCCGCTACCCGCCGCGCCTCCGTCGTTGGAACCGCCCGGACCGACCGACGTCAGGTCGTATCCGAGACGCCCGCATGCCACGGCGCCGACGAGGAGACCGACGGCGAGCGGGCCGCGCGAGGCGAGAGACACGGAACTCTACTCTGCAGCGGTCTCGCCGCTGCTGCACGCCGAACTTGCTCGACGGGCCGGTAAACCCGCCGGGGCGGGTGCCGATTCGCGCACATGCGTGCTATCGTTCGCGGAGGTTTCAGATGGCGCCGTCGCTCCCGGACGGCGTTCGCCCGCTGCGGCGGGTCGAATACGACAGGCTGGTGGACCTGGGCATGTTCGAGGACGAGCGCATCGAGCTCCTGGACGGGGTGCTGGTACCGATGAGCCCCATCGGTCCGCCCCACGCCTCCGCGGTCCAGAAGCTCGACGAGCTCCTGATCCTCGCCCTGCACGGCCGGGCCGCGGTGCGGCCGCAGAACCCGTTCGCGGCCGGGGACCTGTCGGAGCCGGAGCCGGACCTGGTCGTCGCGCCGTCATCCGACTACGACACCGCCCACCCGGACGAAGCGCACCTGGTCATCGAGGTGTCGGAGTCGTCCCTGGCGAAGGACCGCGGCATCAAGCGCAGGATCTACGCGGACCGCGGCGTGCCGGAGTACTGGATCGTGAACCTCGTGAACCGCCGCATCGAGGTGTACACGGAGCCTGCGCCGGGCGCGTATGGGCGCGTGGCCCACTTCGAGCGCGGGGACGTCATCCGCCTGCTCCGCTTCCCGGACGTCGAGGTGCGCGTCTCGGACGTGTTCAACTAGGCGCCGCGGCGGCACCGGCGCTCACCGCCGCCAGCACGGCGGCGTAGCCGGGCGCGGGAGGTACGGCGCCGCGCTCGCGCAGCAGGCGGTGGAGCTTCGGCAGCTGGAAGTACGGCACTGCCACCAGGAGGTGGTGCTCCAGGTGATAGTTCACGCGGACGGGCGCCACCGTCAGGCGCGCGAACCAGCCGGCCCGCGCGGTGCGCGTGTTCCGGAACGGATCCGCGGTGCGCTCGGTACAGGCGTGCTCTGCCAGGGAGCGGATGCGGATGAACAGGCTGAACGTGGTGAAGTACGCCACCATCCAGGCCGAGTAGACCCACCCACAGCCGAACGCCCACAGCACGGCGACGAGGGCCAGGTTCGTCATCAGGAAGCCGGAGCCGTTCCGGAGCAGCGCTCGGGCGCGGTCCCACGGAGTGCGTCGCCCCGGACGCCGCTTCACGTCCGGCGTCACCGTGTACTCGAGGACCTCCATGTCCATCAGGACCTGCCCCACGACGCGCTTCAAACCCGTGAGCCCGAGGAGGTCGCGCGCGAACTTCCGCGTGAGCGAGCCGCGCGTCATGGGCCCCGGCAAGGCCAGGCTCAGGTCCGGATCCCGCTCCGTCCCGGTGTACGTGTGGTGACGCAGGTGGTGGCGCTTGTACCGCGCGACGTCGTTGCCGACGGGCCGCGCGCAGAGCCAGTCCGTGAGCACGTCGTTCAGCACGTTCCGCGCGAACAGCGTGCGGTGCGCGCCCTCGTGCATGAGGATGGCGAGCGCGAGCTGCCGCCCCCCGAGGACGACCACGGCGGCGACGAACGTGACGGGGTGAGGCCACGCCGCGAGCGCGGCGAACGTGCCGAAGACGATGGCCCAGGTGGACCCGATCGCCCAGAAACCGGCGAGGTCGGAGCGCCGAGTCAGCGCCCGGATTTCTTCGCGCGTGAGGATGCTCCGGACGTCGCTCGCCGGGGTGGTGTCGCCGGTCAGGTCCATGCGGGGCTCCGTGCGGGCGCCCGGCCGTTCGTGCGGGGAGCGCGGTTCGGATCGGTGAAGTCGAAGAAGCGCTGCCAGATCCTGCGGCCCTCCCGATCCATCTCCTTCGTGGCTTCCACGAACGCCCGGCGCTCGTCCACGTCCACGAACGGCGGCGGCAGCAACGGATCGTAGACGATCCGCCGGATGGCCCGGCTTCCGAGGAGGAACGACTCCCGAGCGGCGACGTCCGGCTCCAGTTCGCCGGCGCGCTTCATCCAGCGCTCGAGCTCCGCGCGCGTCTTCTTGTAAGAGGCGGTGAGGCCCTTGCCGTCCCACAGCCGCTGAGCGCGCGCGTCGAAGTCCGCGGCCACCGCGCTGATCGCGAACACGCTGGCCTCCTTCGGCAGTCCGAGCGTGTGGAGGCGGCTCCGCACTCCTTCCACGCCGCCGTGCAGGTTGTCCGGGCGCACGAAGAGCCCTCGCTCCAGCTCCGCGAAACCGAGCAGCGACAGCGCGCGCGTCCGCTTCCGGAGCGCCGAGCGATCCGTCCGTCCGAGCGCGCCGCAGTGCGCGGCGATGTACGCACCGTGCCACGCGCGGACGCGCTCCTCCGCGGACCGCCAGCTCGCGACCTCCCGCGCCAGATCCTCGGCGCGCTCCGCGAGCCGGTACTCGCCCCGGCCCGCCCCCTCCACCAGGCCCGCGGACGTGAGGCGAACGAGCGCGACGCGGACGTTGTTCTCGCTGACGTCGAAGAGCGCGCAGGCGTCCACGGCGAGGCGGGCCGGAAGCGGGCCGCCCGCGGCCAGCAGGAGCTCGAGGAGGATGCTCTTCGCCGTCGGGGTCAACGGGGTTATTACACCCCGAGAACGTAGATGCGTCAAGGAGTAATATTTCTTGTCAGAGAATAATATGTCAGATTCAGTAATGAACGACCTGTCCGCACCGGCAGGCGAAAGGAGAGCTCCAGTGGAGGCTATGAAGACCCTCACGTACGAGCGCACCGAACGGATCGCGCGCATCACCCTGAACCGGCCGAACCGGGGCAACGGGATCACTCTCGACATGCCGGCCGAGCTCGCCGCCTGCGTGGAGCAGGCGAACCTGGATCCGAAGGTTCACGTCATCGCGCTCGCCGGCAACGGCAGCGGCTTCTGCGGCGGCTACGACCTGGTGGAGAGCGCGGAGGCGCTCTTCGACGACGCGCGGCCGCCGGCCGAGCCGGCTGGCTCGCCGCTGGACCGGCGCGTCCAGATGCAGAACCACATGCCCGGCGAGACCTGGGACCCGACCATCGACTACGCGATGATGAGCCGCAACGTGAAGGGATTCATGAGTCTCTTCCACAGCGAGAAGCCGGTCGTGTGCAAGGTGCACGGCTTCTGCGTCGCAGGCGGCACGGACATGGCGCTCTGCTCGGACCTCCTGGTCGTCGCGGACGATGCGAAGATCGGGTATCCGCCGGCGAGGGTGTGGGGCGTGCCCACCACGGGCCTGTGGGTTCACCGCGTCGGCCTGGAGAAGGCGAAGCGCCTCCTCTTCACCGGCGACTGTCTCTCCGGGAAGGAAGCCGTCGCCTGGGGCCTCGCCATCGAGTCCGCGCCGGCGGAGCGCCTCGACGAACGCTTCGAGGCGCTGCTCGGACGCATCGCGCGCGTGCCCGTGAACCAGCTCGTGCTGACGAAGCTGATGCTCAACCAGACGGTGCTCGCGCAGGGTCTGGCCGGAACGCAGACGCTTTCCACCGTGTTCGACGGCATCGCGCGCCACACCAGGGAGGGACACGCTTTCCAGCGGCGCGCCATGGAGGTGGGGTTCAAGGAGGCCGTGAGGGAGCGGGACGAGCCGTTCGGCGACTTCGGCCTGTCCACGTTCAAGCGGGTGTAAGGCCCGGCGCGGGCGCTCGTTGTCCCGGAAACGACGGAGACCGCCCATGAACCGAGCCGCCCCACCGATCCTGATTTCCGCGTTGCTGTCCGCGCTCCTGCCGTGCACCGCCCGCGCGGAGTACGCGCGGCCGCCGGACGAGCCTTACTCCCGGCCCTATCCGGGCGAGCGGTATGCACCGCCGCCGGACGAGGACGCCGGGCACGAGCCCCGCTCGGTGGTGCGGTTGTTCACCGGTCCCGTGCTGCGGTTCGCCGATCAGAGCGCGCGCGGAGGGCTGATGTTCGCGCTGGACGCCGGGTCCCGCGCGGCGGGCGCCCGCCTGAGCGGGGCGTGGGTCCGCGCCGGCAGCGACGGCGGCCTGTCGCAGTACACGGCCGAGATCTGGATCGACTTCGCCGCGAGCGAGCCGCTCCACCCCGTCCTGGCCGCGGGTGCCGCGGCGGCCCGGCTGGATCGCGAGACCGGCGGCCGCCTGCAGAGCGACGTGCTGGGCGTCGGGTTGCTACGCGGCGCGTTGCAGTACCGGCTTCCGGTGAACGGCGTCGACGCACGCGCGTCGCTCGACGTCACCGGCAGCGTTCCAGCCGTGGGCGCTCGCGCGGCGGACGTGGCGCCATGGATCACGGCCGCCGTCACGGTCGGAGTCGGTTTCTGATTTCAGGCTACACGCTTCAGGCTTCAGCTGTCGCAGCAAGGGCAACGACGGAACCCGAGTCTGAAACGGCTGCAAACGGCCGTTCGCGAGTGGGAGTTTGCACGGCGCCGGGAGTTGGCGGAAAATCCCGGTGCACGCATGACGGAACATAGCTTGAAGTCCGCATTTTCGCCGCGCATCACCGCGGGCACCGCCGCTCTCTTCCTTCTCGCCTGCGGCGGCACGGTCACCAGAGGGTCGGGGCTCGACGGAGACGGCGGAGGAGGATCGGGCGCAGGGGGCTTCGAGCGGGACGGCGGGCTGCCGGGAGACGGCGGACGGAGCCCCGGCACCGGCGGGCGGAACCCCGGCACCGGCGGGCGGAACCCCGGCACCGGCGGGCGGAACCCCGGCACCGGCGGGCGAAGCCCCGGCACCGGCGGATTGCCGAGCACGGGCGGGCGTTCCGGCTCGGGCGGCGAACCCGGGAAGTGCCGCGGGAACCTGGTCTCCTGCAACGGGCAGTGCGTGGATACACAGTCCGATCCGGAGAACTGCGGCTCGTGCTTCAACTCCTGCGCGTTCAACCCGGGCTACCGGTGCCTGAACGGCAACTGCGAACCACCCGGCATCAACCCCGGCCCGTGCAAGCGGAACGAAACGGACTGCCACATCTGGGGGTGCGTCGACCTGCAGACGAACCCGTTCGCGTGCGGCTCCTGCACCTCTTCCTGCACACAGGGAGAAGCCTGCATCGGCGGCCGGTGCGCGCCGGGCACCTGCGCGAACCAGGGAACGCGCTGCAACCTGGCGAACGGCGGCTGGGCCTGCGTGCAAGACTTCCAGACGGACCACGAGAACTGCGGCGGCTGCGACGCGCCGTGCGGTCCGTACGAGACGTGCCAGGGCGGCACGTGCATACAGCCCTCCTGCGCGCCGAACGAGGCCTACTGCCGCGACTGGGGCTGCGTGGACCTGTCCAGCAACTACAGCACGTGCGGCGACTGCAACACTTCCTGCACCGGGACCACGGAGTGCCGGAACGGCCGGTGCGTGTGCCCGCAGGGCACCACCTCTTGCGGCGGCGACTGCGTGGACACCAGCTGGGACCTGGCGAACTGCGGCGGCTGCGGGCGGCCCTGCGGGCCGCGATCCATGTTCGACTTCTCCGCGTACGTCTGCAACGCGAGCACGTGCGGCTGCAGCAGCACCGCGCGCACGTGCAACGGCGCGTGCACGGAGGAGTTCTGGCACTGCGTGCCTCCCGGCTACACGGGCTCCTCGCTGAACCTCTGCCGGGCGCTGGCCAGGACCGCGGCGGAGGCCTGCGCGTGCGATAGCTGTCTCCCTTTCGTGGAGGCCTGCGCGAACAACGCGGCCTGCATGAACGCGATGGACTGCTCGCTCCTGAACTCGTGCTCCTCGTGCTCGCCGCGGTTCAGCACCTGCACGGATCAGACCGGCAACACGAACCCGGCGGCGGGGCGCCTCATCGACTGCATGAACGCCAACTGCGGGGCGTTCTGACGAGGGCCGTACCGCCCGCTCAGGCGGCGCCGTGCAGGCGGCGCACGTCCGAAGCCGCGGCGACGAAGTCCGTCCGCAGCGCGGCCGCGTACGCGGTGAGCGCCGCGAACAGGCGCGCGGCGTCCGAGGGCGCACCCAGGATGGCCGCCGAGCGCTGGGCCAGGTCCCGGAGCGGCGCCGAGCTCCCCGCGTAGCGCTCGATCTCCGCCGCGGGGAGCGAGTCCGGAGAGAGCGCTTCCGCGCACGCTGACCGCGTCACCTCCACCGCCGTCTCGCGGCTCATGGAGACGCCGACCAGGGCGCGCAGGAACGCGGCGGCCAGGCAGCCGCACGTTTCACGCCGGAGCTGCTGCACGAGCGACGTGCCTCCGCGGCCCTCGAGCAGCTCCAGCCGATCCAGCGCGGCGGGGTCGATGGCCGACAGCATGGCGAGCATGGCGACGGCGGTGCTGTCGCGGAGCGCCGGGGCGAGGAGATGCCCGATGCGCGCCGTGGGCGCCTGCGGCGCCGCCGCGGAGAGAGCGCGCGGCCACAGCGTCCGGATGCTCCCCGGCGGCTCCGAGCCCGACGCAGGACGGCCGGTGGGCTGGGCGACGGCGGGCATGACGCCGGAGGTGCCGGTACGCGCCGCGGGGCGGTCGCTGCGCGCCGCCGGCGCGGGCGCGGACGCGCGCGCGGGCTCGGAACGGCCGGAAGCAGTGCCGCCCACGATGTCCAGACCGTCCACGTGGAACTCCGACACCCGGCTGCTCACCGCGCCGGTGCTCGACCGCACGCGGGCGACCAGCTCGCTCGCGCCGAACGGGATGCGTCCCTGGCAGATCTGCTCGCCGATGATCGAAGCGATCTCCCGCGCGATGTCCGCGCCGATCTGCTCCGCCGCTTCCTGCGCGATGGGACGATGGAAGCGGACGACCAGCCTCCCGCGTATCCGATGACCGTCGAGCGACTCCGCCGACACCAGCCGGGTCAGAGACTCGACGCTGGCGCCCCTCCGTTGAAACGACCACGCAGCCACCCCCACCGACTAAGTCATCGCAGGCCGCGAGGGAATGGGTACTTTCTCTATCGCTCGGCCCTCCGGCCAGGGCAGCACGCGGGTCCTGCCGGGCCCAATCGGAGCCTGGTAACCACCCGTCGGATCTCGGTGCGCGGTCTTCCCCACGGGACGAGAACGCGGAAATTTCGCAGGCAGGGCGGCCGGAGTGGCCACCCGGCATGTCGCATGCAGCCCGTCTCGCCTCAGCCCTGGGCCGCTTCCGCGCGGCGCCTTCGGCGGAGCGCCCAGCCCTGGATGCCGTCGCGGGTGAGCAGCACCGGCACCAGCAGCGCGTACGGCAGGATCAGGAGCCACCCCTTGGTGCTCACCGGCAGGACCAGCTGCCGGATGGTCCGCTCGTTCACGCGGCTCCCCGTCCAGAGCAGGTACGCGACGACGCAGACGACCGGAACGGCGAGCTCCGCCAGGCGGCGCTGCCAGGGGGCGGCCCTGACGCGGGCATAGTTCGCCCGGACCTGCTCCGTGCTCCCCTCGGCCGCCCGCTCGTCCAGCAGGCGGCGGACGGACGGCGCGTTCGTGAGGTACCCGAGCACGTACCGGCGCGTGAGCCAGTAGCCGGCGAAGCCGATGAGTGGAGGTCCGGAGATGTAGAGCACCTGCTCCGCGAGCGGGCGGTGCCCCGTCTGCGACAGGATGGTGATCGCCGTGAGGCATCCAATCATGGCGCCGCCGTACAGCCAGCTCTCTCGCGCGATCCGGAAGAACGCGATGGAACGGAGGAAGTACTGCTGGCGGCTGGAGACGGAGGCCTCGTCCGTGGCCTGGTACGGCAGGCGGAGCGAAGCCAGCACCTCCGCGAACGGGAAGGAGACGAGCAGGGTGCCGCCCACCAGGCCGAGCAGGAACGTGCCCTGGAACACCAGCGTCTTCACCATCTCGAAGCCGTTCAGCCGTTCGTCGAGGACGCGCTCCCAGAGGAAGCCGAGCGGATTGAACGTCTGCCGCGCCAGCATCCAGTCGATCAGGCCGGTGGCGGTGATGCTGAGCAGCAGGATGAAGATGAGGAAGACGGGCCACGTGGACTCCCACGCGGGTCGCTTCACGAAGGACGTGTAGCGATCTATCCGCCGGGCGAAGCGCACCTCCGCAGCCAGGAGCAAGAGGTACGCGAAGAGGAAGACGAAGATGCTGATCAGCGCGTTCGCCCAGCCGGCGCGCAGGCGCCCCACGATCTCCTCCACGAGCTCCTCGGAGCCCACACGGCGGGCCTGCGCCACCGCGATGCTCACGAGCTCCACCACGAAGGTGAGCTGGAAGACGGGCGCCAGCGCGGCCGCGAAGGTGCGGTGGGCGGCGTAGCCGGAGACGAAGACTTCCTCCGTCGTGGGCTCGCGGAACCGGTCGTGCTCGCTCCTTCCCTGGGAGAACGCGACGTACGCGGCCCAGAGCGGATAGCGGAACGCGAGCACCAGCAGGAACCACCCGAGCGCGTTGAACACCGACGGCGGCGCCAGCGCGAGCACCGCGGCGATGGACTGTCCAGTCAGGTACCAGACGAGGAACGCGAAGACGCCGATCGCGCCGCCGAACCAGAGCAGGTTCGTCCACAGGGACTCCCGGCGGTAGTCCCGCCCGAACCCCTCGATGTAGTCCTGCACGTGCACGCGGATCTGGCGGATGGTGAGCGTGCGCTGCTCCGGCTCCTTCTCCAGCAGTCGGAGGGCGAGGCTCTCGAGCGCCAGGGGCGCCGCCGGGTTCACCTCGGAGGGCGGCCTGGGGCGCTCGCGGACGTGCTTCGTCAGGATGATCCGCGGGTCCTCGTGGTCGAAGGGGACCTGGCCGCACAGGATCTCGTACAGGATGACGCCGAGGGCGTACACGTCCGCCCGCTCGTCGATGGCACCGCCGGTGGCCTGCTCCGGAGACATGTACGCCGGCGTCCCGATCACGGTGCCGAGCTGAGTGGCGAGGCCTTCCTTCCCCGCGCGGATGGAGGTGACGCCGGACAGCGGCGGGACGCTGGGCGTCTTCGCGGGCGGAGCGTCCCCCTCCTCCGCGGTGTTCTCCACCAGCGTGGCGTCCACCTCCGGCAGCTCGCCGTGGCCCAGGAGCTTCGCGACGCCCCAGTCCATGACGAGCACCTCACCGAAGTCTCCCACCATGATGTTGGCCGGCTTCAGATCGCGGTGAACGACGCCCCGCGCGTGCGCGTAGTCGACGGCCTGGCACGCATCCAGGAACACGTCGAGGAGGCGCCTGAGGCCGAACTCCGCCAGCGTTTCCGGGTCCCCGGCCTTGCGCTTGTCGAAGATCGCCTCGAGCGACTGGCCCCGGATGAGCTTCATGGTGAAGTACACCCGCCCCTCGGGGTCCACGCCGATGTCGTGGATGGGCACCACGTTGGGGTGCTCCAGCTGAGCCGTGATCTGCGCCTCTTCCACGAACCGGGCCAGCTGCTCGCGCGACAGCTTGTCGCGCGGCGCCGGCGTCACCTTCAGCGCGAGCTCGCGCCGGAGCTTCGTGTCGGTCGCGCGCAGCACCTGGCCCATCGCGCCGCGCCCCACCTCTTCGCCCGGACGGAGCCGGCCGCTCCACAGCTGCTCCGGATCCGCCTGGGCCGGCGCCGGCGTGGAGGCGTCCGTCGTGACGGGCCGCGCGATGGCCCTGGGCCTGGGCTCCGGAGGCGCCGCCCCCTGCGGTTCGGACGCCGAGCGCGGCGCGCGCACCATGATCGCCCGGAAGCCGGAGAGCGACGCCTTCTTGGGCGCCGGCGCCGGCGCCGGCGCGACGGGCCGCGGCGGGGCGTCCACGCCGCTCTCCTCGGCTTCCTGCTTCGGCGGACGATCCGTTTGCCGGCCTTCGGTCATGGGCGCCGGGGCCGGAGCTTAGCGCGGAGCGGGTGGACGTCCGCGTGAAGAAGCGGTCCCATCAAGGAAGCGGGCCGCCGCAAGGGTCCGGAACCACGGCAGCATGGCGCGGGGTGGGCAGCCCGACGGAGGGACTACCGCTCCGACTTCCCGGTGAGCCCCATCTTCGCCTGGTACACCATCTTCCCGAGCTTCGGATCCGTGAGGACGATCTCCGACTCGCTCGGCACTTCCACGACCACCTTGGCCGGAACTTGCATCGGCTTCGTGCCGGTGTCCCTGCCCTGCGGCTTCAGCGTGACGCTCTTGTCGGTCTCGTCGACGAACTCGACCTGGATCTTGTGGACGGTCACGAGCGTGTTGCCCTTGCGATGCGTCGTGAGCCACCACCACTTGCCGTCCGCGTCCTTCTTGAAGCTGATGTCGTCCGCGCTGATCTGGTCGCTCGCCTTGCGCATGCAGTCGGCCTTCTTCTTCGGGTCGTCCTTGGCCTTCTCGCCGCACTTCTTCTCGGCGCTCTGGTACGCCTCCGAGGCGTTGAAGGCGAACGCGAACATCACGTCGTCGCCCTTCAGGACGTCCGCCGGCGACTTTCCCGCCTTCTTCGGCTCCTCCGCCGGGGCGGGCTCGGCCGCGTCCGTCTTCTTCGGTTCGTCGGCGGGCGGGGTGTCCGCCGTGTCGCTCTCGTCCTTCGACGAGCTCTCCTTCGCGGGCGCGGGCTCGGCCGCAGCCGACTCCGGCTCCTTGGGTTCCGACTGCGCGCCGCCGCAGGCCGCGACGGCGAACGCCATGGACAGACCGAGGATGTTCCGTGAGCAACGCATGGTCTTCGTCGATTACCACGGTGCGCCCCGAGCCCGCGAGGCGGCCGGCCGCGTTTCGGCGTGCCTGTCGGATTGCACCCGGAACGCCGCGCCCGGCTTTCTTGGCCCGTCCACGCAGGGGTGCCTAGGTTCGTGCCTCGTGGCGACCCTCGAACGCACGCGATCACCGGAAGGCGACGAGGCCTGGGAAGCGACCCTGCAGCGCATCTACTGGGTCCAGGCGGATCTCGCCGAGCTCCTCCCGGACCGGTCAGACGGCCTGGTCCCGAACCCGCCGGCCACGGCGGACGCGCTGGAGCGCGCGGAGCGCCGGCTCGGCCGCGCGCTGCCGCCCAGCTACCGCGCCTTCCTCTCGCGCTTCGACGGCTGGCCGCAGTTCTTCGACGGCGCCACGCTGCTCGGAGCGAAGGACCTGGGGAAGAGCAGCTACGCGGACCTGGCTCAGGCCGCATTCGAGGCCGCCGAGACGCCGGTACCGAGCGGCGGACCGCCGTCGGCGCGCGTGCGCGGCTACCCCGGCGACATGATCCCGTTCGGCATCGACCCGACCGGCACCACGCTGTTCGCCTTCGACCCTTCCACCGCGGACGAGCGCGGGGAGATGGGCGTCGTGGCCTGGATCAACGAGATCGGCATCCGCCGCGAGTCGTTCCACGACTTCCTCCAGGGCATCCTGGAGCTGTGCGAGGCGGACCGTGACAACGCGCTGTCCAGCACGCCGGCGCCGGCCCGTCAGTTGTTGCAGGCCGTGGACATCAGGCCGCCGGTCACCAGCGCGTGCGCCGGATAGGCGATCGTGAAGTCGTAACACATCTCGTTTCCGGTGCTCTCGCCGAAGGTGACGAAGCCGCCGGTGTCGTTGTCGAAGAAGCAGGTCGTCTGGATCCAGTCGCCCTGGTTCAAGATCGTCGGCGTGTCGTAGCCCCACTGGTAATTGAAGTCGAAGTTCACGTCGACGAGCGGCTCCACCTCGCCGTTCGCGCGGTGGATGAGCGTCGTCATGTGCCGGCCGAGCTTGTGCATGTGCGGCCACGACTTCAGGATGTGGATGGGCGTGGTCACCGAGGGCCGGCAGTTGCTGGGCACCTGGAAGGCCTTCGCGGCCGGCGGAATGATGATCGCTTCGGTTCCCAGCCACGACACGCTGGCGGTGTTCGGCCGGTGCTCCTTCGCCTTGCAGACACGGACGCCGCTCGCGTCCTCCGTCGCGGCGCCGGTGTTGTTGTAGTGGACCTCCAGGATGAAGTCCCCGCCGCCGAGCTCCAGGCCCACGTGCTCCGGCAGGAACATGGGCCCGGCGCCCGGCGCCCAGCCGGCGAGCAGCTCGCCGTCGGGGTGGAAGCCCAGACACACGTTGATCGCGCCGTCGATCTGCGGCGTCTTCGCCTTGTAGAGCAGCCAGTGGTGGATGACCTGGGTGTTGTCGATCTCCGGATAGAAGGCGAGGCCCTGAGCGCCCTGCTCCAGCGGAACGTGGAAGCCGAAGCAGTAGTACTGCTCGCCCGCCGGGACGCCGTATTTCGCGCCGCCCGGGTCCCGGCGTGCGTGGAACGTCATGTAGTCGCACTCGTCGGGCGTCGCCTCCCGGGGCACGTCTTCCTGCGACCACTGCGGACAGCCCGCGTCGGGGAGAGGCGGAGGACCGGTGAACGGACTGCCGCCGCTCCCGTCGCCGCCGTAGGACGGCATGCCGCCGTTTCCGTAGTACGCGCCGCCGGCTCCTGACGTCGGCGGCGCGCCGCCGTTCGCCGCCGGGGCGCCGCCCGCGCCGGGCTGTGGAGGCGGCGGCATGCACCCGTTCCCCGGCGGCGCGCCCGCGTCGATCCAGGTGTCGAGCACGGCCGTCTCCGCGGGCGTGAGGCGCGGGAACGGCATGGGCGGCATCGGCGCGGATGCGCTGTGGATGCGCTCCTTCATGCGCTGGTAGAGCGCCTCCGATCCGTCGCGCGTGGCCTCGTGCACGGCCTCGGTGGACGTGAGGGACATGGGCGCGCCGTAGTTCGTGGGGATGCCGTGACAGCCCCAGCACTTCGACTGGAGCGCGCGGCCCACGTCACAGGGGAACGGTGTGTTGCCGACCACCGAGCCCGGCGACTCCGACGGCAGGTCCGCCTGACCGGGATTGCACGCCAACAGGACGAACACGAGCCCGTACGAACTCTCGCGCAATGACATGTTGCTCCGCTCCGTGTGTGAGCACACGGTCGTGTGCTCGCGTTCCGCTGGCCGCGTTCACACCAAAGTACGCGCACACGTACCCTGGTCAAGAGATCCGCAACCGTCGGTCGCGATTTCGTCTCACGAAGCAGCGCGAGTCACAGCGCCCGCGAAGTATTGCGGACGCGCTGAAAGGAGCGGCGCGGAATCCAGCACTGCTCCGGACATGTTGGCCGCTTCGGTCCGGGCGAACGACGACGAGTCCTGCACGCGTGCGCGAAACTCCGTGGGCGTCAAACCGCTCCATCGCTTGAAGGCGCGGCCGAACGTCACCACTCCGGAGAACCCGACGCGGAATGCGACCTCCGAGACGGTCAGATGCGGCTCGCGCAGGTGCTCGTACGCGCGCTGCCGCCGCAGCTCGTCGACGAGATCCGCGAACGTGGTGCCCTCGTCTCCCAGGCGGCGCCGCAGCGTGGCGACGCTCATGGCGAGGCGGCGCGCGGTATCGTGCATGCTGACCGAGCCGGCCTCGAACTGGCCGGAAACGGCCTGCCGCACGAGGCCGGCGGCGCCGTACTGCTGACCCAGCTCGGTCAGCGCGCGGCGCGCCTGGTGCTCGAACACCGCGAGCAGCTCGGCGTTCGCGCACGGCATGCGGCGCTCGAGCCACTCCTTCGGGAACACGACGGCGTTCTCCGCGGCGTCGAACGTCACCGGCGTCCCGAGCACGCGCTGATACTCCGCCGCGTACGACGGTCGCGCGTGCGCCACCCGGACCTCCAGCGGCGGCCGGTAGTCGGGCACGTTGCGACGCAGGAACGCTACACAGGCCGCGACGACGAAATCGTCGGCGGCGTCCAGACCGGTAGCGTCCTCCGCCGTGCGCAGCGTGAGCACGGCGGTGTCTCCGTGGATGGTCACCGCCGCGCGCGCCGCTTCGACGAAGAGACTCAGGTGCCGGATCGTGAGCTCCAGGCAGTCGCCCACCGTGGGCGCATGACGCGCCGCGCGCTCCACCGCCCCCAGGTCCGCGCCGTCCAGCTCGTAGCCGGCGCGCAGCCCGAGCGCGGGGTCGGGCAGGGTCTCTATCGCGCGGCGCAGCAGGTCGAGCGACGCCTGGTGCAGGAGGCGCGCCTCGGCATCGCCGAGCGTGCGCGGGCCGAGCTCCGCGCCGTTCAGGACGTCGCGGGCGCGCGGGTCGCCGCCGGCGATACGAAGAAAGGGCCAGAGCAGGCGGACGGAGACCTTCACCATGGCTTCCTCCAGGTGCAGTCGGAAAAGTGCGCCTGAGGAAGCTATAGAGGACGCCTACACGAGCCGTCGATTCATCACATCGCGCACGGACGTCTCCATCTCGCTCACGGCGAGCGCGGCGGCGTCAGCGGGCGCTGCGCGCGCGGCGGAACTCCGCCGGGGTGCACCCGAACCACCGGTGGAACGCGCGATAAAACGCGGTCCGCTGCGAGAAGCCCGCCCGGACGCTGATCTCCTCGATGGGCAGCACGCACTCGGACAGGTGGCGGCTCGCCACGTCCTTGCGCAGCTCCTCCAGGAGCTCGCTGTAGCGCGCGCCGCACTCCTCCAGCCGGCGCCGCAGGGTGGCGGCGCTCACGCCCAGGCGGCGCGCCACGGATCCCTGGTCCGCCGTATTCCTGCCGAGCTCCTCCTCCGCGACGGCGCGCACCTGGTCCACGAACGACACGCGCTTCCGCGCGGTGCGCAGCAGGCTGATCGCCTGCCGGCGGAGGAGCTCGTGCAGCACGGGATCCGCGGTCGCGAGCGGCGTTTCCAGCACGCGCGACGGGAACACCAGGGCGTCCTGCCCCTGGCCGAAGTGCACCGGACAGCCGAGCACGTCCCGGTACGCGCGCTCGTAGCCCGGCGCGTGGTGTGCGAAATGCGCCGCGCTGGGGCCGGCGGTGGCGCCCGGACCGAGCGCGCGCCGGAGCTCGGCCACGATCTTGCCGAGCACGCCCTCCGAGAACCACGGGTGGACGGTGACGTCCTCGTCGTACTCGAAGACGAGCACCGTATCCTCGCCGTCCGCGCGCAGGGACAGCCGCTGACCGTCGTGGAGGAGCCCGATGAACTGCGTCGTCGTCGCGAGCAGGTCTCCCACCGTGGCGGCGGTGGCGTTCAGGTAGTCGCCGAGGCCGTGGTCGCCCATCTGCCACGCCTGCAGCGCGTGCAGGACCACGGCGTCCGTGCCGAGCGTCGACGCGGACCGCGACAGCAGGTCGAGCGTCATGTCGTGGGGCATTCGCGCCCCGTCCACTGCCAGCGCCTCGGCGCTCAGCCCGTAGCGCGGCAGGAGCGTCAGCAGCGTCTGCTGTCGTTGCTCCAGCGCCTGGGGACCGGCCATGTCCAGGACACGCACGAACGGCTTCGAAACCAGGAGCGAAACCGTCGGACCCGGACGCGCGATCGTCTGGCTCACGGCCATTTGAAACAGTGTACGCGCGCGATCAGGTGGCGGAAAGGGCCAGCCGGATGGCCGGCGGGTCCCCCTTACACCTCCGTTTTAGCAACCGTACTGTGAAAGTTCGGTGTGCCTCGAAGAAGTCGCGTGCCTCAGCCGGCGTCGCCCGCGCCCGCGTCGCCCGTGCGGACGGAGAACGTCCCCGCGCAGGCGCTCGGAACGCAGATCTTCCGCCCCTGGGAGCCGCTGCAGGACGCGTCCGCGCCGCACTCCGAATCCACCTGACAGGGCAGCGTGCAGAAGTTCGCGGGCGGCCCCTGCACGACGTCCGCCAGACAGAGGTTCGCGGACGCGTTGCCCGCGCACTGCCCGCCGCGTTGCGTGCACTCCTCGCCGACGCCTTTCTCGTTGCCCGGAGCGCCGGCGGCCGCGCAGGGCGGCCCGTCCAGCACGATATTGGTGCGCGCTCCCCCGGTACAGAAGCCCACGCCTTGCGCGGGGTACCGGAAGAGCACGCTGAAGCACATCTCCGTGTCGGAGCTCTCCCCGAAGGTGAGCGTCTTCTCGGTCGCGTTCTGGTACGTGCACTCGGTGGTGACGGTATCGCCCGCATGGAGCTCCATCACCGGATCGAGCGGGATCTGGTACTGCTCCTCGAACTGGTAGTTTCCGTCGTGGATCACCTTCGGGACGCCGTTCATGGTGAACGTGGTCTTGAAGTGCGTGCCGTGCTGGTGCATGTGCGGGAAGAGCACGTACACGCTCTGATCCGTGGTGACCCTGCAGTCGTCCTTGATGGTGGTCTGACCCGGCGGAATGTTGATGTCGAAGGGGCCGGACAGCACCGCCTCGGACTCGTACTGCACGTCCTCCGCCTTCATCGTCTGGATCTCGATCGCGGAGGTGCCCGTCAGGTCCGTGTCGCTGGTGTTGTAGATGTGGAGTCCCAGGTTCAAGAACTTCCCCTTGGGGAGCTTGATGGCCACGCCCGGCGGCAGGTGGAACCCGTCCGAGCCCACGCCGGCGGCGTACAGGAGGCCGTTCACGACCGCCGTCGTGCAGTCCGACGACGCGTCGCCCAGCGTCACCAGCGTGTGGTGCGTCCCGAGCGGGTGCACGGGACGGATGGCCGACACGTACGTGTCCTCGGTGATCTCCTTCTTCACGCAGAGGCGGGGGTTCTCCTCGCCGGGTCCGAGCGTCAGGTTCCCTCGACGGCGCGGGTCCACTGCTGCTCCGTCTGCTGCACCTCGGGCTGCGTCTTCTTGTCGCCGCTGCTGGAGCAGGCGAGCAGCAGGAGGGGGGCAACCGAAAACAGGGGACGGAAGGGTCGCATCATGTTGCTCTCATTGTTCCCGCGGCGACCGGAATCCTTCAGCGGATGCGCGGCGCGCCGCGCGACAGCATAGCGGCGCCTTCCGGCGTCGCCTTGGCTTCACACGCCAACGTTCAGTCGCCGGTGGTCAGAGCGGTGCTGAAATCCGTCGGAGCGCCCTTCCGCCAGCCAAAATTTCGTCTTTACCGGAACAGACTTGTGGACCAGTGGCGGATTCGGTCAACTCGGGCGCGATGACGACGCGGGAGGTCGCGGACCTGGCTCGCCTGCCGGTGATCCAGGGAGCATTGCTCGGCATTCGTGAGGACGGCATCGCCGGGTGGGCGTGGAACCCTGCGGCTCCTCACGAGACGCTGGAGGTGGAGGTGCTCGCGAACGGAGAGCTCGCGGGCGTGGCCCGCGCCGAGCTCTTCGAGCCGTCGCTCGCCGAGCAGGGCGTGGGCAACGGTTCGCACGCCTTCCGGTTCCTCCTCGGCCAGGTGCCGGACCTGCCGTGCCGCATCGAGGCGCGGATCCCGGGTACGCGCGCGCCGCTCCCCGGCGGCCTCGTGCTCGACGGTCTCTCCCAGCTCGCCACGGCGCTCCGGCCCGAGGTGCGCTTCGAAGGCCAGGTGGACGAGTATCGCCTGGGCCGCATCCACGGCTGGGTGGTGGACCGGTGCCGGCCCGGCGCGCGGGTGCGCGTGGCGCTCCGGGACTGGAAGGAGATCCTCCACTACGTCGTCGCGGACATCCACCGGCCCGGGCTGGAGCAATCCGGCAAGGGCGATGGACGCTGCGCCTTCGCGCTGCGCATCCCGGTGACGCTCCTGGATGGAGGCGAGCACACGCTGCGCATCACCGTCGAGGACCTGGACTGGGAGCTCCCGAACGGCCGCATCGTCTTCGACCCCGCGACCGCGCGGAACCTGGTGGAGGTGGTGGTCCCCTGGCGCTCCGACGTCGCCCGCATCGACACCGCGCTGTCACGCCTCGACGAGCTGATATCCCGCGTGGAACAGCGCGAGACGGGCCCGCTGCTGGCGCGCCTGCGACGATTTCTCAGGGGGTCACAGGGCTAGGGCGTCGTCAAATTACGTCGACGTCTGGGCTGCATCGCTAGGTGGGCTGGGGGAATCGGGGGATGGCCCCAGCCCCCGGGCGGGGCGCTCCGAACCATCCCAACTGGTTCCGCTCCGAACCGCTACCCCATCACGAAAAATCCCACGACGCTCACGTCCGTAGGCGACACCGAAACACCGCCGTCCGCGCGGGGATGGCAGCGGCCCCGAAGTCGCCGAGCAGCTCGACCGCGAACCCCGCGCGCTCGAGCTCCGCGCGGAGCTCTTCCGGGTGGAAGTAGTGGATGCGGCTCTCCGTCGTGAAATGTTCGAGCTCCCGTCCCCCGGCGTCCACGACGCGGTACGTGCGCCGGACGACGTTCACGCCCGGCTCCACGTCCTTCGCGACGGTCTTGCTGCGCTCGAGGACGGTGCCGTCCGCGCGCACCCGTCGGTAGTCGAGCATCACGTGGTCGTCCGGCAATCGCGCCACGGCCGCGTCCGGCACGAAGACGTCGAGCAGGAACACCCCGCCGGTCCCGAGGTGGCGCCGCACGACGGCGAGCGCCGCGTCTCGATCCGCCGAGGTGACCAGGTACGTGAACGCGGAGTACGGGCACGAGACGGCCGCGAACCGAGCGCCCAGCGACAGGTCGCGCATGTCGCCGTGCACGATGCGCAGGCGGTCGCACTCCGCGGGCGGGAGCGCCTTCCGCTTCGCTTCCAGCACCTCCAGCATGGGAGCGGACCGGTCCACCGCGGTGACCTCGAGCCCCGCCGACACGAGCGGCAGCGTGATCCGGCCCGTGCCGCACGCGAGCTCCAGCACCGGGCCGCCGGCTCCGCGGCACTCGCGCACGTAGAAGTCCACGTCCCCCGAGGGCGCGTTCGGCGCCATGTCGTCGTCGTACACGCCCGCGATGGCATCGTAGGCCCACGGCGCGCCGTCAGGATGCACGGCGTTCCCCGAGGCAGCTCCGGTACACGCCCGCCAGCTCGGCGGCCGCGGCGGACCACTCGTGCCGTCCGACGATCTCCGGATCCGGACGCTCCAGCGCGAGGCGAGCGGCCTCGTCCGAGAGCAGCCAGGTGAGCGGCGAGAGGAAGTCCTCGACGCGCGCGACCTGGATCAGGTTCGGGAACCCCGCGTGCCGGAAGCCGCGCGCGCCGTCCACGGTGGAGACGCACACGCGCCCGGCGGCGAGCGACTCGATGAGCTTGATGCTCGATCCGCGGATCTCGTACTGCGGGTTGATGGTGACGGCCGCGGCGTCCAGGAGGGGCCGCGGGTCCTCCACCGGCTCCAGGAACCGCACGCCGGGCTGGGCGAACTCGTCGTATTTCTTCGCGGCGGAGGCCGCGCCGGCTCCACACGCCAGCCACAGCTCCACTCCGGGGACGTTCCTCCGGAGCTCCGGGTACACGCGCGACAGCACGAGCCGGATGCCCTCCAGGTTCGGCGAGTAGCGGAAGGGGCCCATGAACAGGACCGCGCGCCTCCCGGCGGAGCTGACGTACGGGTGCGTCGATCGGACCACGCCGTTCGGCACCACGTGCACCGGGCGCGCCCCGAGGAGCGCCGCGTCCTCCGCCGAACAGGTGATGACCGCGTCGTGAGCGTCGATGAGCGACAGCTCCACCGCGTCTTCCGGCGAGCGCTCGCGCTCCGACAGCGTCACGTCGTGGAGCGCGAGCACCCAGGGAACCGCGCGCTGCTTGTCCCGTACCAGCGCGCCGAGCTCCATGTACTCCACCTGCACCAGGCTCGGGCCGTACACTTCCACGAGGCGGGCCAGCTCCCGGGAGAGCACGCCGTGGGAATGAGTCCGGATGCGCGCGCCGCGCCGGCCGACCTCGTGCGGCAGCTCCAGGCGCCCGCCCACCAGGTGCACGGACTCCAGGCCATCGAAGAACCGCTCGCTCGACCGCGAGTACGCGCCCTGCTCGTCGCTCAGCAGGATGACCCGGTGCGTGCGCGACAGCTCCTTCAGGAGATGCGCGATGCGCACCGCCCCCCCGTGCGCCGGCGGGTACACGACGTACGGCGACACGACGAGGACGCGTGGGCCCCGCGCCGCGGGAGCGGCCGCGTGGAACTTCCGCCGGACCCACTCGAGCGGCGCGTCCGCGCAGGGCAGGAAGGCGCGCCGCGCGCGCGCCCGCGCGAGGTCCAGCAACGCGAGCGGCGCGGTGAGCTCGCGCCGCGTCCGCGCGTCCGCCGCCGCCACGCGCGCGACGAGCTCCGCGCTCGGCGCCGTCTCCGGGAAATTCCGCAGCTGGAACGACAGCCGGTTCCGCTCCACGACGCGGTCTATCTCTTCCGCCGAGTAGTAGCGGGAGACGGTGCCGCGATGGCGGTGCCAGGCGATGGACCGGGGGCAGAACAACGCCTCGTACCCGGCGCGCCAGGCGCGGACCCCCCACTCGGCGTCCTCGAAGTAGAACGGGTGGTACGCGTCGCGTGCCTCGGTGAAGCGCCGCAGCAGCCCGGCGTGGAACAGCGTCGCGCCGCCTCCGCCGTAGAGGTGCCCGCGCGCGTGCTCGCTCTCCTGCCAGCCCGGCTCGGGCTCCGCGTGGAACATCTCGAGGTGACCGTTCCGCACGCGCATGTCGGCCCAGCCGGTCTCCTCGCGCCGGCGGTTCGGATCCGCGAAGAAGATCTGCGACGATACGGAGAACACGTGAGGCCGGCGCCATCCGAGCACGTGGCGCAGCGCTTCCGCGTCCAGCTTCATGTCGCTGTTCAGGAGGTAGACGGCCCCGTACCTGGCGGCCCGGACACCCCGCCGGATCGCGGAGGCGAAACCCAGGGGGGACGGATGATGAAGCCATCGCACGCCCATCGAGTCCCGCGCCAGGTCCCGATAGTCGTCGCGCGGTACGCCGTTCACGACGACCAGCGTCTCCACGCGCTCGCCGACGCGCGCGGCCGCCTCGCGGACGGAGCCCAGGGCCTCCGCCAGCAGATCCGGGCTGCCGCGTTCCGGGACGATCACGCTGACGCCCGTCCCCCAGTCGAGGGGCGCGGGCGGCGGAAGCCGGCGCGCCGCGACGCTCCGGAGCCTGGGAACCAGCCAGTCCGCGGCCGTCACGACGCCGCGAAGGGCGGCCAGCCGGAGTTCGTCGAGCGCGCCCTCGAGGGCCCTGGGGATCACTTGACCTCGTACCATCACCCGGATGCGACACCGGTATGTTAGTGGGAATCGGCGGCCAGCCCCAGCCATGCCGAGTCCGAAACCGCGACCCGATCGAGACCGGATGCTGGCGTGGCTCCGGCGCGCCCCCGTCCTGGACGACGGCGGCGTGCTGTCCTGGGTGAACGCCGCGCATCCGGGCTACCCGTACCCCGAGGCCGCGGGCCTCTTGCTCCAGCGCCTGTGCCGCGAGGCTTCCCCGGCGGACCGCGAGCACCGCATCGCGGAGCGGCTCTCGGGCGACGTGTCTCCACGGGGCGGGCTCGGCCGGGGCGGCTTCGAATACCCCTTCGACACGGCCGTGGCGCTGCGCGGTCTCCTCGCGTTCGAGCGCGCCGGCGGCTCCCCGGATCCGGCGGTGCTCGAGCGCCTGTTCGGCTTCGTCGCCGCGTGCATCGAAGAGCGCCGCGCCGTCGTCCCGGGCGCGCCGGAACCCCGCTGGAGCACGACGTGGAGCCCGCACCTGCTGAAGCTCGTCATCGTCGTGACGGAATGGAAACGACGCACGGACGACCCGCGCTGCGAAGCCCTCGCCGCGCGGCTCTTCGACGACCTCGCGCCCGCCGCGCTGGAGTGGCTCGGCGATCCGGCGGGCGGCCCGCCGCGCTACGTGCACGCCGTCTGCTACGCGGCGGAGGCGCTCGTGCACGAGTCGGCGCGCGGCATCACGGGCGCGCAGGAGGGGGCCGCGCGAGCCGCCGCGTGGCTCGCCGCGCTGCAGGGCGAGCGCGGCGCCCTGCCCGCCTGGAGCCACCCCGGCGTGGAGCCGCGGCTCGCGACGGACGCCACCGCACAGGCGATCGGCATCTGGCGCGCGGTGGACGCGGCGCGCTACGCCGGCAACGTCGAACGCGCCTGGGAGCACCTTGCGGCCGTGCAGAATGACGCGGGGGGCCTCGCGTACGCGGAGGGGAGCGGGGACGTGAATACCTGGTGCACGGTGTTCGCGCTGGATGCGATGGAGTGACGGGATGCTATCCTCCTAGGATGCCCCAGGCTCGGTCGCCTTCTTCGGACACTGCCGGTGGGGGGGCGCCGCGGTTCGGGCTCAAGTTCCGCGATCACGTCATTCCGCTGCGCGGAGAGCCGCTCGTCATCGGACGGAGCCCGGGTTGCGACATCGTGCTCGACAACGCGCTCGTCTCGCGACGGCACGCGCGCATCGTCCCGACGGACTCCGGGTTCGCGCTGGAGGACCTCGGGAGCGTCAACGGCGTCCTCGTCAATGGGAAGCGCCTCCGGGCGCCGCAGACGCTCGGCCCGGGGGACCGCATCGACGTCGGCGGCTTCGAGCTGGAGGTGGTGGACCGTGGCGACGCCGGCGAACGGACGCGCGACGTGGACACGCTGAACGACGGGAAGGCCGCCCGCGCCGCCAGCCACGCGCCGGAGGAACCCGAAGAACGGCCGGACGAGCTCACCCAGCGCGGCGATACGCTCGCGCTGCTGGCCCCCGTCGTGGAAAAGATGGTCGCGTCCGGTCACACCGCGGAAGCGGAGCACCTGTTGATGTCGCATTTCGACCGCGTGCTGGAGGCGGCGAGGGAATCGCCGCGCTCGGACGAGAACGGCGTCGAACAGGCCGCGCGGCTTTCGCTGAGGCTCGGACGCGCGACGCGGGAGGCGCGGTTCGTGGAGTACGTCTTCGAGCTGTACTCGGCGGCGAGCCGGCCCTTGCCGCTCGATGTGGTGGACGAGCTCTACAGCCTGGTCCGCCAGGTCCCGCGGCTCCGCCTTCAGCTGTTGCGCGACTACCTGGCGAAGCTCCAGGCCATGACGCAGCGGCTCGGGCCGGCGGAGCGCTTCGTCTTGCAGCGCCTCGAAGGCCTGGAGAAGGTCGCTTCGTCGCGCTGACGGTCGAAACGTCGAACACGTTCGATCTCGTCGACTTGCGGAGTCCGACCCGTTGACCGGGTTGTTCTGGCGCGCACTCCGGTCTAAGGGTCCTCTCATGTCGTCTCGCGAACGCATGCGATCCTTGTCGGACGTGCCGCTGCCGCCGATCCCCAGGGCCGACACCACGCCGCCTCCCGGTCGATCGGACGTCGCGCCGCGGCCGTCGCAGGCGACGCAATCGCCGCCGGACAAGACGCCCCCTCCGGAAGCGGACGCGGACATGCAGTTTCCGCCCGGCGCGTTCTCTCCTGACGACGCGATCGACGACCAGATCGCGGATCTGGAGCGCTGGGCCGAGGCCAACGAGCGCCGGGAGAGCGCCGAGAGCCGGCGCTTCTGGATCCTGCGCGGCGCGGCGTTCGTCGCGGCCGTGCTCGCCGCCATCGGCGCGTCGCTGACGTACGGGCGCGCGGCGAGCATCTTCGCCGGCGTGGCCGCGCTCTTCATCGCCATCGACGCGGCATGGCCGGGGGCGTCCCTCCGGAACCCGCACCGCCGCGCCGTCTACGACCTCCGTTCGCTGCAGAACACCGTGAAGCTGAAGTGGGACAAGGTCCGGCTGGCTTACCCGAACCCGACGGGCGCGCGCCGCATCGCGAACGCGCTCGCGCTGCTCGACGCCATCCAGACGAAGCGCGAGGACATCGGCCGATACCTCGGCAGCGCCGAGCCCAGCCGCGGCGTCAAGCGGCCGTAGCCGTCCGGGGCGGGTCCGTCGCCGGAGCCGGCAGGCGCCCGAGCGCCGGCTCCGCGGCGGCGAACCGGTAATCCGCGACGGTCACGGAGCGCGTGAGCATCCGGAACGTGAAGGTGAACGTCGGCCAGAGCGTGGTGTTCTTGCCGGTGCGCGTCCGGTACCAGCTCGTGCAGCCCGACGACCATACGGCGCCGTCGAGCCGCGCGTGCAGGCGCCGGTTGTAGTCCGTCTGTACGTCCTCGCGCACGTCCATGGAGCGCGCGCCGTTCCGGCGGAGCGCGCGGAGCGCGCTCATGACGTAGGCCACCTGCGACTCGATCATGAACACCATGGAGCTGTGACCGAGCCCCGTGTTCGGACCCACGATGAGGAACAGGTTCGGGAAGCCGGCGACGGTCGTGCCCAGGTACGCTTCCGCGCCGTCCTTCCAGTGCTCGTTCAGGTCCAGCCCGCCGCGGCCGCGGACCTCGAACGGCGCCACGGACTCCGACGCCTGGAACCCGGTGCCCAGGATGATGGCGTCGAGCTCGTGAAGGCGGCCGTCCAGGGTGAGCACTCCGTCGGGCGTGATCTCGCGGATGCCCGCGTCCACCACATCCACGTTGGGCCGCTGCACGGCCTCGAAGTAGTCGTTCGAGATGAGCACGCGCTTGCAACCGATGGTGTAGTTCGGCGTGAGCTTCTTGCGGAGCGCCGGGTCCGCGACGCTCTTCTCGAGGTAACGCAGCGCCGCGCTCTGCGGGAGAGCCATGAGCTTCGGGTTCACCGCGAACCCGAGCACCCGGAGCTCCAGGAACCAGTAGAGGAGCAGGCGATGGATCCACTGCAGGAACGGGACGATCGCGTAGAGCGCCTGCTCCAGCCGGCCGATGACGCGATCCGGCTTCGGCAGGATCCACGGCGGAGTGCGCTGGAAGACGCGCAGCGCCTGCACGCGGGGCGCGATCTGCGGGACGAACTGGATGGCGCTGGCTCCGGTGCCGATGACGCCCACTTTCTTCCCGGCGAGCGGGTACTCGTGGTCCCAGCGCGCGGAGTGGAACAGCTTGCCCCGGAACGTGGATAGGCCCGGGATGTCCGGGTACGACGGACGGCTGAGCCCGCCGGTGGCGGTGACGACGACGTCGGCTTCCATCTGCTCGCCGCTGGCCAGCGTGACCGTCCAGACTCCCCTGCCCTCGTCGAAGACGGACGACGTGACCTCCGCCTCGAAGCGCAGATGCGGCCGGAGCGCGTACTTGTCCGCGCAGTGCTCCAGGTAGCTCCGGATCTCCGCCTGGCGCGCGAACATGCGCGACCAGCGCGGGTTCTTCTCGAAGGAGAACGAATAGAGGTGCGACTGCACGTCGCAGGCCGCGCCGGGGTAGTCGTTGTCGCGCCAGGTGCCGCCCAGGCTCTTCGCCTTCTCGAGGACGGTGAAGGTGTGGATGCCCGCCTGCTTCAGGCGGATGGCCATGCAGAGGCCCGCGAACCCGGTTCCGATGATGACGACGCGCGTGGAAGGACTCATGAAGGATAGGTCTCCGTGTCGGGCAGCCTATTAACAGATTGTTAGCAGCTTGCTAAACGGCTGTCAATAGGCTACTGACCAACGAGCCGAACCTCGTCGGCAGCCTTTTTCAGCCCGCCGAGCACACGCCTGTGCCGCAAGCCGCCCTCACTCGCGAGACCTGGAAACGCCTGTCACCGGACGAGCGACGGGCGCAGCTCATCGCCGTGGCGGAGGAGCTGTTCCAGAGCCGTCCCTACGAGGACATCAGCATCGTGGACGTGGCCAGAGCAGCCGGCATCACCCACGGGCTCATCTATCACTACTTCCCGAGCAAGGAGGCGCTGTTCACCGCGTCGTTCGAGGCGCGCGCCAAGGAGCTCCTGGAACGGTGCTCGGCGGACCTGAGCTTGCCGCTGCCGGAGCAGGCGGAGCGCGGAGTCCGCGGATACCTGGATTACGTGGAGGCGCACCGCGTCTCCTACATCAACCTGTTCCGCGGCGTGCTCGTGAGCCACCGCGAGTTCGTCCGCATCTGCGAGGACACGCGCCGCGCGATCGTGGAGCGGTTCATCACGGCCCTCGGTCTACAGCACCTGTCCTTGCGGGCGACGCGGCTGTCCCTGCGCGGGTACCTGGGCTACGTGGAGGCGGCCGTCCTGGAGTGGCTGGAGCGCCGTACGGTACCGCGTGAGTCACTCGAGCGGATGATCTTCGCCGTCATCGGCGCGGCGCTCCGCGCGGGCCTGGACGAGGACGCGAAAGAGCTCGGTGAGTTCCCCATCGACCGGATCTTCGAAGCCTACGACCGGCACTTCCACGCGTCCGCGTAGAACCAAGTGAATTTGCTTGCCGGTTTCCGGGGGGACCCGGTATACGGACTTTCTCCATGTCGGAGCAGATCTTCCTGCGTCGGCGCTCTTCGGAACGCGCGTCAGTGGAAGGTCCGGACCGTCGCTTTTCCCACTCCGCATGAACTCGCCTGCCGTTTCCTCGGCCGGGCCGTCGCCCGTCCATTCCATCCCGAGCAGCCCGGCGTCCTGGCCCTTCGTGCCACGGGTCCGCATCTTCACGGAACGAATGACCGTGGACCGCGGCGACCTCCTGCACACGCGGCTGGAGGACGCGGTCGTATCGGTCGTCTCCCTCGTGTTCGACTACGGCTCCGCCGGTTCCTTCCGGGCGACGGAGACGGGCCACCCCGCGGACCCGGACGACGTCCTCGACTTCGACGACGACTCGGACCGACCGTGGACCGAGCTTCCGGGCAACCCGGAGCGGGACCTCCGCGCGGAGGCGCGCGCCCAGTGCCTCCTGGAGAGCTTCGGCGCGGTGGAGCTGTCGCGGATGGACGACTACCTCACGGCGCCGGATTCACGCGCCGACTACCTCGTGCACGTGGACGAGAACGTGCACGCGCTGTGCTCGTTCACGGCGCACGCCGTGCCGCGGCTGCGCGAGCTGGGGTTCGTCGTGGAGGTGGACGAGAAGTACCCGTACCAGGTCGTCTCGCCCAGCACCGCGTGGTACGCCCGCGTGGACGAGGAGAAGGACGGCGGCTGGTTCAGCCTGGAGCTCGGGGTCGAGGTGGACGGCCAGCGGGTGGACCTCCTGGCGGCGCTGGTGGACCTCATCGAAGCCGCTCCGGACGACTCCAGCCTGAGGGCGCTGAAGAGGCTGCCGGCGCGGTTCCGCGTCGTCCGCATCGGTGAGAACCGGTACCTGCCGCTACCGCCGGAACGGCTGCTCGCGCTGCTGCAGGTGGTCATCGATCTCTACGACGGCTGCCCGTCCCTGGAGGCGGAGCGGACCTTCCGCGCCGAGCGCGCGCTGTGCCTGGCGCAGCTGCCGGACGCGGTTGGCGGCGAGAAGGCGATGCGCTTCCAGGGCGACCGGCGGCTCGTGGACCGCGCGCGGGCGCTCGCCGATCGGAGCGCGGACGAAACGGTGGAGGTGGGGCCCGGGGTCAACGCCACGCTGCGGCCGTACCAGCTGGACGGCCTCCGGTGGCTCCAGCACCTCCGCCGCAACGACGTGGGCGGTGTGCTGGCCGACGACATGGGCCTCGGCAAGACGCTGCAGACGATCGCGCACCTGGCGCTGGAGAAGCACTCCGGGCGGCTCGATCGGCCGTGTCTCATCATCATGCCGAAGAGCCTGGTGGGCAACTGGGACCGGGAGATCCGGAAGTTCGCGCCGCAGCTCCGGACCCTCGTCCTGCAGGGAAAGAGCCGTCACTGGCAGAAGCAGTTCCTGCACAACTACGACGTCGTGTTGACCACGTACCCGGTGCTGGTGCGCGACGCGGAGGAGCTCGCGAACACGCCGTATCACCTCCTGGTGCTGGACGAGGCGCAGGCCATCAAGAACCCGCGCAGCCGCGCGAACCGCGCAGCGGCCGAGCTCGAGGCGCGCCACCGCCTGTGCCTGACCGGTACGCCGGTGGAGAACAACCTCGACGAGCTGTGGGCGCTGTTCGACTTCCTCTCGCCGGGCCTCCTGGGCACCGGGGACGAGTTCCGCATGCGGTTCCGCCACCCGATCGAGCGTGACGGCAACGAGCAGCAGCTCGCCTTGCTGCGGCAGCGCGTGGCGCCGTTCGTCCTCAGGCGTACGAAGGACCAGGTCGCGAAGGAGCTGCCTCCGAAGACGGAGCTGGTGCGCCCGGTGGAGATCCACGGCGCGGAGCGCGAGCTGTACGAGAGCATCCGCGTGGCGGCTCACGCGGAGGTGCGGGGCCTCATCCGGAAGAAGGGCCTGGTGGCCTCCACCGTGGCCATCCTGGACGCCCTCATGAAGCTGCGGCAGGTGTGCTGCCACCCGGCCCTGGTGAGCGTGCAGCGCGCGAAGACCGTCACGGAGTCGGCGAAGTTCGACGTCCTGTTCGAGACGCTGACGCAGCACCTGGGCCAGGGCCGGCGCATCCTGATCTTCTCCCAGTTCGCGCGCATGCTCGCGCTGATCTCGGAGGAGCTCCTGCGCCGGGGAATCCGGCACACGGTGCTGACGGGCGCCACGCGGGACCGCCAGAGCGTCATCGACACCTTCCAGAACGGCAAGGTGGACCTGTTCCTGATCAGCCTGAAGGCGGGCGGCACGGGGCTCAACCTGACGCGGGCGGACACGGTCATCCACTACGAGCCGTGGTGGAACCCCGCGGCGCAGTCGCAAGCCACGGACCGCGCGTACCGCATCGGGCAGAAGAACCCCGTGTTCGTGCACAACCTCATCGTCGCGGGCAGCGTGGAGGAGCGCATGTTGCGGCTGCAGGAGAGGAAGCGGCACCTGGCAGACACCATCCTGGGCGGCGCCCGCGCCGAGTTCCGGTTCTCCGAGGAAGAGGTGGACGATCTGTTCGCGCCGCTGCCGGAGGACTGAGGGGCGTTAGAGCTAGAGGGAGAGGGAGAGGGAGAGCTAGAGCTAGAGCTAGAGGGAGAGGGAGAGCTGGAGGGAGAGGGAGAGCTGGAGGGAGAGGGAGAGGGAGAGGGAGAGGGAGAGCTGGAGGGCCTACTGCGCGATCAATGCGACGGTTGATTCGCTTGCGCCGCGCGGGGGCGGGCCGGACGGTCCTTTGGTGATCCAGGAGGCGGGACGGAGGCCGTCGTCCATCGCGGCGAGGTCCACGCTGGGATCGATGAGGAGCGCGGGAGGGCGGCCGTTCAGCGACGCGAGGGCCTGCACACGGACCTCGATGGGATCCCCGGTGCGCACGCGGAAGTCGTCGCGAACGTGGTGGGCGAGCTGCAGGATGAGATCGGGTTGACCGGACATCTCCTGCTCCTGGAGCCGTGTCAGATACCGGCGCGGTGAGACCAGCCAGCCTTCGCCGCTCGCCGCGTCGCGAACGACGAACGTGACCCTCCCGCGTTTTTCACGGACCGTGCCTTGCCACGACCACCGCGTGCCCTGCTCGTGCCAGAGGACGTTGCCGCCGTAAGCCAGGTGCCGGAGCGGCAGCGCCACCTGCACGACGCAGTAGGCCCCTCCGAGCAGCACGCCAGCCCGCGCCACGAGCGGCGACGAGCGGCCGGTGGACGGCGCGACCGGCGGCGCGGACGCCCGGGGGACCGGGGAGCGGCGCCCGGAGGAGAGACGCCGTGCGATGAGCCGGGCGAGCGCCGTCCAGCGGCACGGCCACGCCGACGGAAAGAACACGAGCGCTCCCAGGATCATGAGGACGGGGAACACGCCGATCGGGAACAGCACCCCGGTGAGGACGTGAAACACGACGAGGAGCCCGTACGTGAACGGCCGGAACCGGGACACGAGCAGGAACCAGGTGACGCAGATGTCGAACAGGAACCCCGCCCAGCAGATGAAGGGCGCGGACCATCCCGCGGAGAAGATGGGGCCGAGCCAGCCCATGCTCGCGCGGGAGCCCAGCCAGCTGCGCAAAGGCTCACCATGGACGAGCCAGTCGGACTGAGCCTTCGCCAGGCCGGCGAACGTGTATGCGACGCCCATCTGGAAACGGAAGAGCCAGAGCCAGCCGCGCGAGACCGCGCGGGCGCTCCGCCCCGTGAGCCAGGCGTCCACCGACCAGACCCGATGCGCGGGCGAAACGGCCAGGAGCACCGCCAGCAGGTTCGCCAGGTAGTAGTGGTGGAGGGACGTGGTGACGTCCAGGAGCTGCACGTACGCGAAGCCGGCGGCGAACAGGGCCGCGGAGACCCGGAACATCGCGCCGAGGGCGATGCACAGGGCGAGCGCGACCAGGGACCACACGAGCGCATGCAGGAGCGGCGACGGAAGCGGCGTGACCCACGCGAACCCCCAGTATTTGAAGTGGAACGACGGCCCGAGGAAGAGCGCGTCCACCCGGCCGAGCGCGAGGAACCGGAGCAGCCCGACGCACATGGCCAGGCCGAAGAGGATGCGGAACGCGCCCAGCCAGGCGATGTCCTCGGGTTCTAAGAGCTTCGCGCAAACGGGACCATGAACGCGGGACGGCGCCGGCGGTGCGCCCACGGCATCTACTCTCCGAGACATCTGTCACTCCGCGGAGACACCCGGATTCCAGGATCCGACTGTTTCGGTGATGAAGGCTCCACTGTAGGTACGTTGCTCGAGCGCATTCCCGGAAGGCTGCGAGCACCGATGAAAGTGTCTACGAGCGGCTTCCCTTCGAAAAACGACCGGATCCGGCAGGCACGGGCGCGCCGATGCTAGGCTTGGGGCCGGCCGCAACAACCACGCAGGTGAGACGATGCGACAGACGATGACGTATGCCGGCGCACTACTTTTTTCTGCCGGCCTTCTCGTCGGGTGCTCCGATACGGACCACCCGACCCACTTGGACCCGTCGACCGACGCCGGCACCGGGGCAACGGGCACCGGCGGAGCCAGCGCCGGCGGAGCGAACACCGGCGGCGTACCGTCGAACACCGGCGGATCGACCAGCGGGACGGGAGGGACGACCGGCTCGAGCGGGAGCGAGGTGTCGTTCGACGGCACTCACATCCGCGCGAGCATCATCGCGCGCCAGGTGACACCCGGCGACGAGCAGCACGTGTGCGTGGTCGTGCACCTTCCGAACACGGACGCGGTGTGGATCGACCAGGTACACGCCACGCTCACCGGCGGCAGCCATCACCTCATCGTGGACCGGCAATCGGTGGGGACGCCGGAGCAGCGGACGCCCGCGCCGTGCGCGCCCACGATGGCCAGCGACACCACGCGACTGATCATCGCGCAGCAGGCGGAGACGACGCTGTCGCTGCCCGCCGGCACGGCCTTCTCCATGGAACCGCACCAGCCGCTGTTCCTGCAGCTCCACTACTTCAACGCGGGCGACGAGGTGCGCGACATCGACGGCACCGTGGAGCTCACGCTGGCCACGACGGGCGGCGCGCCGCCGGTGGAGGCGAAGTCCCTGTTCACCGGCAGCTTCGCCATCAGTCTCCAGCCGCAGTCACCGGGCCAGTCGGAGGCGTTCTTCGTGCCGATGCCGGAGAGCGCCGGGACTCGACACGTCTTCGCGCTCACGTCGCACACCCACAGCCTGGGCGTCCGCGCGACCATCGAGCGCGTGGGCAGCGAGACCGCGCCGCCCAGCACCCCCATCCACACCTCGACGAACTGGGACGAGCCGCCCCTCACGACGTTCACTCCGCCCCTGGACTTCCAGGGCACGGACGGGCTGCGTCTCATCTGCGACTACCAGAACGACACGAACCGCACCGTCCACTTCGGCACCGCGTTCGAGGACGAGATGTGCTTCATGTGGGTCTACTATTACGACCAGTGAGCCGCGCGCGGCGCGGACTCGATTTCCTCTCACGAGGCCCCCGCCGGGACCCTCGCGCGCGCGCAGCCCGGAGGGCGAGCACGCGCAAGAGGGCCCCGGGCCGCGCGGAGCCGGAGGCGAGCACGGCCCGGCCGTCCCGCTTCCGCTCCGCGCGGGGAGCAGCCCCGCTACCACCAGGCCTTCTGCGTCTCCATGAACGTGGCGAGCGCGTCGTACTTCGGCGCCTGCGCGCGCGGCTGCTCCAGGAACTCCAGCGACCCCCAGCGGCCCCATTGCGAGGGTCCGCTGCAGTTCTGGTAGTGCACCATGAGGTTGCCGCCGTTCGCCTTCCAGCCCTGCAGGTACTTCGTGTACTCGGCCTTCATGCGCGGGTCGCGGTTCGCCGCGTCGAAGAGCGCGTTCACCTGCGCGTCGTCCTGCACGCCGCTGACGCCCACCAGGTGCTGGCCGCCCTCGTAGGCGATGAGCTCCACGCCGTGCTGCTTCGCGACGGCGGCGGAGTCCGCGACCCACTGTAGCGCCTGAGGCAGCGCCACCGAGTCGATCTCGTCCATGAGCGCGCCCACGTTCATGGAACGGACGTGTGCCTGCTGCCCGGGCTCGCCCAGGTAGCCGCCGAAGTACGGCGCGATGGCCAGGGCGTCCGTCTTCGCGTCGGCGCCGTCGTGGGAGAGCAACGTGTCGGACACCCAGGAGTTCGCCGCCTGCGACGCCATGACGCGCACGATGCGCGAGGTGCCGCCGAAGACCCGCTCCCAGATCTCGAACATCTCCTTCGAACGCCGCGAGTGGTACCGCATCTGCGCCTCGAAGTCGTTCGTGGAGAGGCCCAGGGCCAGGCCGCGCTCCCGCGCGTAGTCCGACTGCGCGAACCCACCGTTCCAGAGCTCGTTCGAGTGCTCCACGTAGGCGTGCAGCGTCGGGTCCAGGTGGTCGCGGACGTAGGTGGCGAACTGGGACACGTAGTCGTCGTTCACGAGGTGCGGGATGGCGAACCAAGGGTCGGCGTGCAGCCGGTTCGCGAGCGCCACCATCACCTCCACCGGCACGCCCGACACGCTGTAGCGCGCGTCGGTCGCCTTCGGGCGGTTCGCCCAGTCCACCTGGGTGGAACCGTTCGTGTCCATCCAGTCCATGAACCGGATCAGGCGATAGCTCTGTAGCCGGCTCAGGAACGAGGGGTGGAAGATCTGCGTCGCGTACGTGGACGTGAACGGCTGGCAGGTGCCGGACCCGCACGCGGCGGCGCCGCCCGGATCGCAGTACCGCGCGGAGTCGTTGGAGCACGCGCCGCCCGGCATGATGACGCGGATGTTCCGGATCGGGTCCGAGGCGTCCACCGCGGTGACGTCCAGCTCGATGCCGCCCGCCTGCGGGTTCACGTCGAGGACCTCGTGTCCGGGTGTCGACGCCGCGTCGTCGCGGCGCGCGCCGCCCTGGTACTCGAGCCGGCCCTTGCCGTCGTAGAGCACCACGTAGCGCCCGCCCGGATAGCTCGAGACGGACGTGAAGAGGAGCGTCCGCGCGATCTGTCCGGAGGCGAGCGATCGGACCCAGCCGTTCGCGTCCACGTCCACCGCGCGGCCGTCGTCCCACGTGCCGTCCGAGCGCCCGGAGATCCAGATCCGCGACGCCTTGAAGGCGTCCACGAACGCCCACTCCTCGGTGTAGTCGCGCAGCTGCGTCAGGTTCGATCCCAGCGACGCGCCGTCGTTGGCGGGCGTGGCGGGCGGGTTTCCCGGACGACTCGACCGGCCTCCGCTGCCCGTTGCCGGAGCGCCGCCGGTGGCCGGAGCGCCGCCCGCGGCCGGAGCGCCGCCGGTGGCCGGAGCGCCGCCGGTGGCCGGAGCGCCGCCCGCGGCCGAAGCGCCGCCCGCGGCAGGGGCACCCGCCTCGGTGCCGGGCGCGGGCAGCGGAGCACCGCCGTCCACGCCGGGGACGTCAGCGGGCGAGCCGCCGGCAGACGGAGGCGCCGCCGCATCGGAGGCGACGAAGGATGCGCCGCCGGTGCCGGTGGGAGCGCCGCCTTCGGTGGTCGATCGCGTTCCCACTCCTTCGAAGGAGCCGGGGTCCTGAGCGCCGAGCGTCGGCAACGCCGCGTTCGTCAGCTCGTCCGGCACCGAGCTTCCACCGGCGCAGCCCGCCACGAACAACACGCATCCACAGGTGACAACTGAAGTGGTCCGAAGCTTCATCAGGGTGGGTTCCTTCCCGGTTCGGTGTTGAAACCCGCCGCCATGAGCACGTGACGTGCCTGAACACGCCGCGGACGGAGCGTCACGGCCCGTCGCCCGGCCGCCTTGCATGGACGCGTGCGCGCCTCATTGCAGGATCGAGACGCGTCCGGCGTAGCTAGCCGCAACTACACGTCGCGTCGCCGCGATTGCACGGGGCGCCGCGCCGGGAGGCGACCGCCGCGGCGCGGGCGCCCGTCCCGCGGTGCGGACGCGCGCGCCACGGCGGGCACGGCGTGCTGGCACGCGAAGCGCCAACTTGCCCGCGCGTTGCGCCAGCCTGGGCGCACGGGCCGCGGGCGGCTCTCGAGCTCTCAGTCTCTCAGTGCGGCGGCTCGACGATGGCGCAGAAGTGGCGGATGCAGCTCGCGGTCTTGTCGCAGCAGTCCGCGACGGTGCCGCACTGTTCGTCCAGCTTGCGGCACGCGGGAGGCGGCGGGGGCTCGCCGGGATCCGGGGGCGGCGGAGGCGGCGGCTCTCCGCAGTGCCCTTCCCAGCACCGGCCCTCGCAGCAGTCCACGCCGGTCTCGCAGGTGTCGCCGTGCGCGTGGCAGGGCTCCAGCGCCGCGAACGCGCGGATGTTGCCGGCCGCGTCCTCCTGCCCGGGCAGGTAGAAGGGCGGGTTGCTCGGATCGGTGATCGCCGCGCCGTTCGCGATGTTGATCGCGCTCACCCAGATCTTCTTGGTGATGGCGTCGTCCCCGATCTGCTTGATGGTGTTGCCGTACGTGCGCCGGCTGGTGAAGAAGGCCCAGAAGTACCCGCCCGAGGCGATGGGGCTCATCGTGGGGAAGAAGTTCAGGTGCTCGTCCCGGCCCGGCTGAGGCAGGTACGTGGGCGCGCCGTCCTGCATGTAGCCGTTCGCGCGGGCGAGCGGGCGGGCGTTGTTCGTCGCCAGGTCCACGACCATGAGGTCGCTCGCGGCGAGCGGCACCCGGCCGGGGTACGAGCTGACGAAGTCCGGCGCGTTGCCGAGCACGAAGATGACCGACTGGTTGTCCGGGGTGACCCACGGCCAGCCCGGGAACAGCGTCTGGTGCTCGAAGATGACGCGGATGTTCGAGACCGTGTTCGACGCGGCGTCGAAATTCGCGATGGCGAGGGTGTGCCCGTTCGACTTCTCGTGCCAGTTGAAGACGATGAGCGACCCGTCCGGCGAGAACGACGGCATCTGCGCGTACTGCACCGTCCACCCCGTCATCGGGATCTCCGCGCCGGTGGACGTGTTGAGGAGCTTCGAGGGGCGGGTGCCGAGCATGCCCGGCACGTTGCCCGGAGCGTCCGGGAAGAGCAGGAGCGGGTTGGTCGTGCTGTCCCCCGGGCTGCCCATGGTGAGCACACGCGAGCCGTCCGGATAGACGGCGCCGAGGCCCATCTCCGCCTGAGTCTTGCCGTCCAGCGTCACCGTGGCCGGCGGACGCAGACCCGGGTTCTGCGCCAGGTCGAACGATGCGCTCTGGTAGAGCACGTTCGGATAGGCGTGGTGCTGCGCCACGAGCAGGTTGCCGTTCGCGGCGAGCGAGTGACACGACCAGCAGGGGCCCACCGGGCTGAAGCCGCTATCCGTGAGGAACACCTCCGGCGCGGTGGCGCCGAGCTGGAGCCGCATCACGGCGCCGTTGTTGCCGGCCTGCGGCGACGTGTACGTGTTGTAGAAGAGCACGCCCTTCAGGTTGCCGCGCGCGAAGTAGAGCGTCTGATGGAAGCCGAAGACGTTGCCGCCGCTCTTCACGGCGAGCTCCACGCTGAGCGGGTCCTGCGAGCCCTCGCTCTTCTGTCCGGCGATCGTCCAGGCGTTGCCGGGCACCGGCATCCGCATCTGCCCGTTCGGACCGAAGCAGCCCTTGTACTCGAACTGCTTGCTCTTCATGTGCAGGTACACCGCATCCGCGGTGCCCTGCTGCTCCCACTGCATGACCGGCGGCAGGAGCCCGTTCGGGAACACCGTGCCGTCGTACGGATAGAGGAGGCGGCCGCCCAATGGACCGCCGCCCTGCAGCGCCGCCGCCGTCGCCGCGTCGAGCGGTCCGGGGCATTCGTCGATCTGGACGGGCCCTGGCGGCGGGGGTGGTGGAGGCGGCGGTGGCACCGTGGAGCCGCCGCCGGAACCGGTGGTGCCGCCCGACGGGTAGTACCCGGAGTCGATGCTGAGCCCGGAGTCGCCGAACGGGTTCCCGGGCGGCTGTGCGCCGAACCCGCCGTAGCCGCCCGCCGGAAAGGCGCCGGTGCCGCCGTACGGCTGCCCGCCGAACCCGCCGGAGCCCGAGCCCTTGCCGGGCGCCGGAGAGCAGGCGGCGACCACGAGCACCAGAAGATACGGTTGAGCGCCGCGGCTGAAGCCCTCGGCCCACTGCGCATACACACTCAGGCTTCGCGACACGCGATGTCCCTTTCGTCCGCCGGCCACTCGGAAGTAGGACATCGAACCCGGCCACTGTCAAACACTCGCGTACCACTTCTTCGTTCTTCCGTTCTCTCTCTTCCCGTAGCGGCGACGTGCGCGACGATCCGGACGATCCGGTTCGGCGCATCGAAATCGGCTGCTGCCGTATCTGGATGTTGTCACGGTAGCTTCGCGTCCGACCGGTCCAGCGCACAGGACCTCCTCGGCCACCGTGGCTCTTCGCGAGCACCCCACTGCGCAAGGAACGAACACCAGCGAGGCTGGCGCCCCGCTCAGCGTGGAAGCGCGCGCCAGGCGTACTCGACGCGGCGGGCCTTCGTGTCCACCTCGCGGACGACCACCGTGCCCTTCAGCCGGGTCAAGTCCAGGAGCGCGCAGAGCGAGCTCGCGACCGACTGGATCCACAGGTCGTCCGAGACGCACTCCACGGGAAGGTCGCGCACCTCGGTGACGGCGAATCCCTCGCCGCGGTCTCCCACCGTCCAGCGCCCGGCGTCCCGGAACATGAGCTCGAAGCCCTTCGAGATCCACGGCAGGTAGAGTCCGGGGTCGCGGACGGCGACGCGCAGCACGCCCTGCACGAGCCCGCGGAGGAGGGGTGTCTCCGCCGTCCCGAGGAGCAGCGTGCGAAAGAACTCGTGCGTGCGCTGCGGCCCGAGACGCTTCGACACGGCGCGCGTGCACGCGAGGTTCACGGAGATGGGCAGCCATCCGAGGAGCCCCGCGGCGTCTATGGCCGCCCACGTGTCTTCCGGAATGACCGCGCGGATCGCCGACCGATCCTCCGCCGGCAGCCGATCCACGTGCGTCGCGAACGTCTGCATGTACCGAGCGCGCACGGAGGGCTCTCGCGTCGCACGCCGCGCGCGGGTGAAGGCCGCGGACATTCTCATGCAGGCTAACGGAAGCGCCGAGCGACGTATACGTGCTCCGCGCGGCGGCGCTGCCGGACGCCCGGCCGGCGCGCGGAACCCATGACGGTTCGCGCGGGTACGCGCGGCGTCACGCGCGCGCCCGCCGGGAGAGCATCGGCGCGAGAAATTTCCCGGTGACGCTCTTGCGGTTCTTCACCACCGCCTCCGGCGAACCGTGCGCCACCACGTGGCCACCCGCGTCGCCGCCGCCGGGCCCCAGATCGATGACGTGATCCGCGCACTTCACCACGTCCAGGTTGTGCTCGATGACCAGCACCGTGTTGCCGGCGTCGACGAGCCGCGACAGCACGTGGAGCAGCCGGCGAACGTCCTCGAAGTGCAACCCGGTGGTGGGCTCGTCCAGGACGTACAGCGTGCGACCCGTCTGCGTGCGCGCCAGCTCGCGCGACAGCTTGATGCGCTGCGCTTCGCCGCCGCTGAGCGTGGGCGCGGGCTGCCCGATCTTCAGGTAGCCGAGGCCCACGTCCGAGAGCGTGCGCAGGATGCGCGCCAGCGTGGGGTGCGCCGAGAAGAGCTCCACGCAGGCGTCCACGTCCGTGTCGAGCACGTCCGCGATGCTCTTGCCCTTGTACTTCACCGACAGCGTCTCGGCGTCGTAGCGCCGGCCCTGGCACACCTCGCAGGTCACGAACACGTCGCTGAGGAAGTGCATCTCCACGCGCACCACGCCGTCGCCCTCGCACGCCTCGCAGCGACCGCCCTTCAGGTTGAAGCTGAACCGCGCCGCGTCCCAGCCCCGCACCCGCGCGTCGGGCAGCTCGGCGAACAGGGCGCGGATCTCGTCGAATGCCTTGGTGTACGTGCCGGGGTTCGAGCGCGGCGTGCGCCCGATGGGCCGCTGGTCGATGGCGATCACCTTGTCGACGCCGTCCATGCCTTCCACCGCGCGGTGCGCGCCCACGCGCTCGGTGGACTCGTGCAGGTGCCGCGCGAGCGCGGGCAAGAGCACGCCGTTCACCAGCGAGCTCTTTCCGGCGCCGCTCGGCCCCGTCACCACCACGAAGCACCCGAGCGGGATGCTCACGTCCACGTCCTTCAGGTTGTGCTCGCGGGCGCCGCGCACCCGGAGCTCGCCGCCGTGCGCTCGCCGCTGCCGCGGCACGTCGATGCGCCGCCGCCCCGCGAGGTACTCGCCGGTGAGGCTGCCCTTCGCCTTCGTCAGCGCGGACGGCGCGCCGGTGAACGTCACCTTGCCGCCCAGGTGCCCGGCGCCCGGACCGAAGTCCACCACGTGGTCCGCGGCGCGGATGGTCTCCTCGTCGTGCTCCACCACCAGGACGGAGTTCCCCAGGTCCCGCAGATGCCGGAGCGTCGCGATGAGCCGCTGGTTGTCCCGCGGGTGCAGGCCGATGCTGGGCTCGTCCAGGACGTACAGCACGCCGGCCAGCTCGCTCCCGAGCTGGCTCGCGAGGCGGATGCGCTGCGCCTCGCCGCCGGAGAGCGTGGGCCCCGCGCGGTCCAGCGTGAGGTACTCGAGCCCCACGTTCAGGAGGAACGTGAGCCTGCTCCGGATCTCCCGCAGCGCACCGGCCGCGATGGTCCGCTCGCTCGCCGTGAGCTCCACGCCGCGGAACCAGGCGTCCGCGTCGCGCACCGACAGCGCGAGCGCGTCCGCGATGCCCTTGCCGCCCACCCGCACCTGCAGGCTCTCCGTCCGTAGCCGGCGGCCGCCGCAGGCGTCACAGGCCACCTCGCGCATGTACTTCCCGTACTGCTCGCGCATGCGCTCGGAGCTCGTCTCGTGGTACCGGCGCGTGAGGTTGGGGATCACGCCGTGGAAGCGGACGCCCCACGTCCCGTGGCTTTCCGTCCCCTCCTTGCCCCAGGTGACCCGTATCTTCTTTCCCTCCACGCCGTAGAGGACCTGGTCCCGGAGCTTCTTCGGCAGCTTGCCGAACGGCACGTCCAGGTCCACGCCCGTCGCCTTCGACATGGCCTCGATGATCCGGTACGTCCAGCCGTCCCCGCGCTCCACGGACGTGGCCCACGGCGCGATGGCCCCCCGCCGGATCGAGAGCGAACGGTCCGGCACGACCAGGTCCGGATCGATCTCCGTCCGTACTCCGAGCCCGTTGCAGGCGGCGCACATCCCCAGGGGCGAGTTGAAGGAGAAGCTCTGCGGGCTCGGCTCCGGATAGCTCACGTCGCAGCACGACCGCGTCGCGGAGAACCGGCGCGGCGCCGATCCCTCCACCTCCACGAGCAGCTCGCCTTTCCCCTCGCGCAGCCCGAGCTCCACGGACTCCGCGATGCGCGAGCGCGACGCGGGCTCGAGCGCCAGCCGGTCCACCACCAGCTCCACGACGTGCTTCCGCTTCTTGTCCAGCGTGGGGGCCGCGTCCAGCCGGTGCACCTCCCCGTTCACCCGCACGCGCACGAACCCGCGCGCCACGAGATCCTCGAACAGGTCGCGGAACTCTCCCTTTCGGTGCGTCACCAGGGGCGACAGGAAGAGGCCCCGTGCGCCCGGGGAGATGCCGAGGACGTCCGCCGTGATCTCGTCCACGCTGCGGCCGCGCACCTCCTTCCCGCACGCGGTGCAGTGCTGCCGGCCCACGCGGGCCCACAGGACGCGCAGGTAGTCGTGGATCTCCGTGATGGTGCCGACCGTGGATCGGGGATTGGAGGACGCGCTCTTCTGCTCGATGGCGATCGTGGGCGACAGCCCGCGCAGTCTGTCCACCGCCGGCCGGTTCAGCCGCCCGAGGAACTGGCGCGCGTAGGTGGACAGGGACTCCACGTAACGGCGCTGCCCCTCCGCATACAGCGTGTCGAAGGCGAGGCTCGATTTCCCCGAACCGCTGGGCCCCGTGAACACGACGAGCGCGTTCTTCGGCACGACCAGACGGTCGATGCGGAGGTTGTGCTCGCGGGCCCCCAGGATCTCGATGCAGTCGGCGGAAGCGGCGGAGGCCGCACTGGACGGGTTCGCCGGACGCGTGCGCTTGCCCATGGGCAGCGCTCACTACCACGGCCCCGGAAAAGACGAAGGGCGGGCCCGCGCTAGGCCCGCCCTTTCCCGCCGTCGGCGGTTCTACGGCCGCGTCAGTTCGGCAACGGCTCGCAGGTCGCGGTGCCGTCCGGGTGCGCCACGCACAGCATGCCGGTCTGGCAGGCGATGCGGGAGCAGGGGTCCGGCGCGTCGGGCACGCACGCGCAGACCGCAGGGTCGCTGTCGAAGTGCTCGCCGCGCGCGCACGGATCCGTCTGCGTGCACTCCGGCGGAGGATCCGGCGGGGCGCAGGCGCCGTGGTGATCCACCGCGCTGCCGGCCTTCGCGGCCTCGCACAGGTTCGCGTACGTCTTGCCGTCGCAACCGCACACCGGGTTCGACACCCCCGGGCACTCGTGCGGGCGAGGCACGCACAGACCGACGTGGCCCGGACCGGGGCAACCCTTCGCCAGGATCGGCAAGCACAGGTCGCCGTGGCTGCACGTCAGATGCTGCCGCCCGCCGCACAGGCGCGGCAGCCAGCACTGGTGGCCATCACCGTCGTCGTCGTGTCCGTGTCGCATCCAGGTCTCTTGCTGGACCTCTGCGACGCTGTCGTCGGTCGTCGTCGGATCTTGCGACGACGGCGCGTCCACGCCGCAGCCCGTCGCTCCTCCAAGAAGCACCATCACCGCTACAGGTAGCCCCCGCACCAAGTTCGCTCGGTATGAGTTCTCGTACTTCATGGTGACCTCCGAAAGCACGATGCGCGCAGGCGTGCTCTACCGTTAAGAATCACCGTCGATGCACGCTTCGTCAAGCAAGCGCACGACGTAAATAGCCGTGCCATGACGCATGCGTACACACACACACGTAGACCAATGTCGGCAGATCGAAAATCGCCTATGAAATGCGGTCGACGCGCCACGTCACCTACATCGAATCCGCACGTGCGAGAGACGCGACCTACATCGAATCCACACGTGTGAGACAGCCGCACCTTTCGAAGGATCCGCGTCGCGCGCGCGAGCGCACCGCGACGCGTTTCGCGCTCACGCCTGCACGCGTTCGTGCGCGCCGCTCAGGGTGAGATCCACGCGGCGGACCACTGTCCGCTTCCCGTGGCGAGCACGGACGCGGACTCGTTCTCGACGAACGTGCCGCTCAGCGCCCCGTCGGGAGCGACCTGTATCGTGAGCGTGCCGACGATCCGTCCGCTCCACGGCACGAGCACGGTGGTGACGGATGCGCCGCTCGCGAGAGGCCCGGCGCCGCCGTTCTCGAAGCAGTCGAGTGAAAGGAACGCCGTGGCGGCGATGCCGCTCGTGCCCTGCGCGCGCGAGAGCGTCACGTCCACCTCGGACAGACCGCCGCTCTCCGGACCGACGTGCACGGTGACGGCGCCCGCGATGTCGACCGGTACCGCCATCGCGGCGAGCGCGGGACGATGCTGACCGCCGTACGTGCCCACGTAGGCGCCCGCGCGGCAGAACGTCGGTGGAACGACGGGCGAGCCGCCGGCGCCGGCCTCGACGATCCCTCCCGCGTCGAACGCGGCGCTCACGCCGCCGGTGGCGACGGGTGACGCGCCGCCGCCGCTCGGCGCGCCGCTGTTCGGTGCGCCGCCGGATCCGCCGCCGAGAGTTCCCCCCGCGCCCGGCTCCGCTCCGCCATCGTCGCCCGCGGCGGGCGACGCGCCGCGACCGCCCGTCGCGCTGGCGCCGCTCGCGTTCTGCGGTTCGATCACGTACTCGCCGTCCACGCCCAGCATGCGCGCGCATCCCGCCAGCACGAACACGACGCACGCGTACCCCGCGGCGACACTCCCGCCGCGCGTGCTCCATCGCAGCTCGCCAAGCGCGCGCGCCATGTCGCCCGGGAAGCTAGCACGCCCGAGGCGCGCGCCAGTGGATACGGGACAAGAAGACAGCAGCGACCGTTTGGAGCTCGTGCAGTGCAGTTGGGATTTTTGCTCCGCGACGTTTGCTGCGCTCCGGAGTGCGTCGAAATGCGCCGTGTGGACGTGGCGAGTCGGAGCGGACGGCAACGACGTCCGCTGGAGCATGCCGTTACACGGGGACCGATGATGAAGCGTGGAGGTCGAGGTCGAAGACCCATCCCGCGCCGTGCTCCGGCGTACGGCGCGCCTCGCTTGCCGGGTCAGAAAGGGACGGCTACCCTGAAAGATTGTGCGCCTGACCTTCCTTTCTCCTGGCGCGCTCGCGAGCGCGCTCGCGCTGCTCGGTGGGTGCTCGGGTGACGACTTCACGTCGAAGGGGTCGAGCCTCGCCACCGACGCCGGCAACGGCGGAGCCGACGGACGGGACTCGTCGGTGCAGACCGGCGGTGGAGCGACCGCTGGAGGCGGCGGCGGCACGACCGCGGGTAGCGGTGGCGCGCCGAGCGGCGGCACGGGGAACGCCGCGGGGACCGGTGGAGGCGTCGTCGGGACCGGCGGCGCCGTCACCGTGGTGGAAGCGGGTCCACCGCGCTGGTGCGACGGCCAGACGGCTCTGTTCTGTGAAGACTTCGACGGGGCGACGACCGCCAGCGCCTTCCTCTCGTCGTGGACCACGTACTCGGCGGTCGGCGGTCGCTTCACGTTCGACACGGGCGCGGACGTTCCATCGCCGCCGAACGCGCTGAAGGTCTCCACCACGACGGACAAGAACGTGCAGACGTTGGTGCTGAAGACGCTGGAACCGTTCGCGGCGCCGCCGAACAAGCTGCGCCTGGAGTTCGCCTTGCGCGTGGACGCGGCGGCGGACGTCGGCTTCCTGTCCGGCGCGGCGTTCGCGGGGCTCATCATGGGGAGGCAGGTCGCGGACGGAGTGGTCGCGCTGGCCGCGGGCCCCAAGAGCGGGACGGACCCGTCCCTCGCGGCCGCGTACGTCGAGCCGCAGAACACCGGCTTCAACAGCGCGAACGCGCGAGCGGCGCTGACACAGAGCAGCCAGTGGAACGGGCACTACGCGCTGGAGATCGACTACTCCACCGTGGACGGCTCCCGTACCGGATGCGTGCGCGTGCTGCTCGCCGAGGTGGACCAGCTACCGCAGTGCCTGGCGCTCCCGCCGTCGCTGATCGATCCGCCGTTCGTCTCGGTGGCGCTGGGCGTTTACTCGGCCGGCCTCGGGAACACCGGCAACGTGGTCCTGCGCTTCGACAACGTGGTCGTTACGGTCGAGTAGGGCTGCCGCCGAAATCCTTCTGCCACGACGCCCGCAGATCCCGGCTGGGGGCCTTCGTTTTGGCTGCGCTCCGGTGCTCGAATACTCGAGTATGTTCCGCTCCGGTGCTCGCCGAAAGCCTCGGCCGCGCCGGGCTTTGGGGGCGGGTGTCTGAAAACTTTCGGCAGCTGAAGCAGGGGCTGGCCCGGCCGCAGGCGCGGCCCAACGATCGCCCGATGGGACCCGTCGTGGAGACGGACATACCCGCTCGGCTCGACGGGCTGGCCTGGAGCCGGTGGCACACGCGCGTGGTCGTCGCGCTCGGCGTGACCTGGATCCTGGACGGCCTCGAGGTGACGATCGTCGGCGCGCTCGGCAGCGTGCTGGAAGAACCGGAGACGCTGGGCCTGCGCGCGGCGGACGTGGGCCTCGCCGGAAGCGCGTACGTCGCCGGCGCCATCGCCGGCGCGCTGGTCTTCGGGCGGCTCGCGGATCGGCACGGGAGGAAGCGGCTGTTCCTGTGGACGCTGGCGCTCTACGTCGCGGCCACGACGGCCACGGCCTGCTCCGTCGGCTTCGTGACCTTCGCGCTCTGCCGCTTCTTCACCGGTATGGGCATCGGCGGAGAGTACGCGGCGATCAACTCGGCCATCGACGAGCTCATCCCCTCGCGGGTGCGCGGATGGACGGACCTGGGCATCAACGGCAGCTACTGGGTGGGCACGGCGCTCGGCGCCCTGCTGAGCTCCGTGCTGCTGGACCCGCGGGTCCTCGGTCACGCGCTCGGTTGGCGCGCGGCGTTCGCGCTGGGCGCCGTGCTCGCCGTCGCGATCCTGGTCGTCCGGCGGTACGTCCCGGAGTCGCCGCGGTGGCTCCTGGTACGCGGGCGGCACGACGAGGCGGAGCACATCGTCCGCGGCGTGGAGGCCACGGGCCGCAGGCTCGCGGGCGCGGACACGGCCCGCGTCCTGCGCATCGTCCCGGGGGAACCGGTCGGCCTCGGACGGATCGCGCGGATCGTCTTCGGCGAGTACCGATCGCGCGCGGTGCTCGGGCTCTCGCTCATGGTCGCGCAGGCCTTCTTCTACAACGCGATCTTCTTCACGTACGCGCTCACGCTGACGCGGTTCTACGGCGTGCCGCCGGAGCGCGTGGGCCGCTTCCTCCTGCCGTTCGCGCTCGGGAACTTCCTCGGCCCGCTGGTGCTGGGCCGTCTCTTCGATTCCGTGGGGCGCAGGGTCATGATCACGGTCACCTACGGTGCGTCCGGAGCGCTCCTCCTCCTGACCGGGTGGCTCTTCCGCGCCGGTGCGCTCGACGCGACGTCGCACACCGTGCTGTGGTCGGCGTCCTTCTTCTTCGCCTCCGCCGCGGCGAGCTCCGCGTACCTCACCGTGAGCGAGGTGTTCCCCCTGGAGATCCGCGCGATGGCGATCGCGCTCTTCTACGCCGTCGGCACGGGCGCCGGCGGCCTGGTCGCGCCCGCGCTCTTCGGCGCCCTCGTGCAATCCGGCGAACGCACCGCCCTCTTCGCGGGGTACGCGCTGGCCGCGGCGCTCATGATCGGAGCCGCCGCGGTCGCCGCGAAGCTCGCCGTACCGGCGGAGAGAAAGCCGCTGGAAGAAGTGGCGAGGATGCTGAGTGAAACAGAGTGATGGAACAGGAAGGCGGGAAGGTAGGAAGGTTCGATTGTTCCAGGCCTTCCTGTCTTCTCGCCTTCCTGTTGATCCGATCTGATGCCCCCGCACGAGCCGCTACAGCGGTGGTGCGGTCGGAAACGCCGCCTTGCACGTCTCGATCTGCGCGGCATCGACGTCCGGCTCCGCGAAGTCCGGTACGTCCAGGTTCGGCGGAGACCCGAAGTCGAAGAGGTCGAGGAGCGCGTCGGAGTTCGCGTCCCGGCGGGTGAGCGCGGGGAGGCCGAACTTGGCCTGGAGGAAGCGGAGGATGGAGGTGTGGCTGTGCACCTCGTGGGAGACGAAGTGGCGCCGCGCGTACGGCGAGACGACCGCGAGCGGCACCCGGAAGCCCAGGCGGTCGAAGTTGCCCAGGCCGGGGTCCTGCGCCGGCGGCGTGTCGTCCGGCGCGCACGCGGCGGGGGGAGAGACGTGGTCGTACAGACCGCCGTGCTCGTCGTACGTCAGGAACAGCGCGGATTTCGGCCAGAGCGGGCTCTTCACGAGCGCCATGATCTGCTGCCACACGAAGTGCTGGCCGAGCTGGACGTTCGCCGGAGGGTGCTCGTCCGTCTCCACCCACGCCTCCTGGGAGAACCCCGCGTCGAGGAACGACACCTGTGGCAGCGTCCCGTCCGCCGCGTCCCGCGCGAACTCCGAGACGTCCACGGTCCGCGCCACCTGCTCCTGCTCCGAGGCGAAGTCCGGGAACAGGAGAATGCTCGGCAGGTTCGATTTGTAGAGCTTCCAGCTGACGCCCTTGTCGTTCAGGGACCGGTACACGTTGGGCACGCCGGGCGGCGCCAGCTTCGTGATCGTCGTGGTCACGATGCCGAAGGACGTCCCGGCGGCGAGGAACATGCGGTTCGGATACGTGGGACCGAGCAGCGAGCAGAAGTAGCGATCGGAGGTCGCGAAGGTGGAATAGAGCTCGTAGTAGAACGGGATGTCGCTCTCCTCGTAGTAGCCCATGGCCCGGGCCCCGGTCGGGTCCTCCGCCTTGACGTTCGACGTGGCGAAGCCGTCGTTCTTGCCGGCGTTCCACTGCTCGTGGCTGGCCGTCCATCCGTGGTCGGTGTCCGAAACGCAGTACTGGGTCTCGTGATGCCACGGCACCGGATCGCCGCCGCCTCCCGCCGGGTTCGTGACGTCCGGGTCCGCGACGTCCACGTCGTCCTGCCCGTGCCCCGGTAGATGACCGAAGTACTGGTCGAAGGATCGGTTCTCCTGCATCAGGATGACGACGTGCTCGATGGGGATCGCGTCGCCCGTGCAGGCGCCCACCGTGTCCGCCGCCAGGGCTCCGGGGGCGAACTCGCAGGCGTCGCGCCGCGCCGCCAGGCCGGCGTTCGCGCAGTCGACGCCGCCTCCGCCGCCCTCCTTCCCGGCGTCGTTACCGGTGGACGGTTCGTGGCCGGTTCCTTCGTCCTTCGACGAGCAGCCGGGAAGCAGGGCGAGACAGACCGAGGAGCAGTAAAAGAAGCGCCGCATGCACGCATCTTAGGCGCGCCCCTCCTCCCGGCCAACCGCCGCCAAGCGGTTTCGGCGGCCGTCACGCGCGCATCACGGCCGGGCGGCCGCGCGCGGCAGCCGCTTCGTTCAAGCGGCCAGTGTGATTTCCAGCACGACGCGCCGCTTGATGCGACCGGTGAGCGTCGACATCACGTCGCCGAGGCGCATCATGAGGCCGTACTTCTCCCGCAACGCCGCGTACGCGCGCTTCTCGTGCGCGGCGTCGTCGACGACGCGGCACGTTCCCTCGAACCAGTCGCCGAGCACGTTCCCGCGCACGTCGCACTTCGCGACGCGCACCTTCGGGTTCCGCTGCACGCGCTTCACCTTGTAGCTTTCGCGGAGCGTGAAGACGATCAGCTTGCCGTCGAGCGGAGCCACCCAGACGGGCGTCTGGACGATGGATCCGTCCTTCTTGTAGCTCCCGAGGCTGATGTACGGAACGTTGTCGAGCGGCGTGACGCCGGACATGGCAACCGAGAGTGGGCCCGCCGGAGCGCGGCTGCAAGGCGGAGTTTCGGGTGACCGGCCTCAGGGCATCGCGTTGGCCTGTCGCTCCACGGCGTCGATGAGATCGTCGAGGGGGAAGTTGAAGTCGGCCACGTGCAGACCGAAGCCGACGGCCTCGATGAGGGTGCTCCGGTAAGGCGGGACGGCGCGCTGGTCGTTCGCGTCCTGCTCCACGGAGATCTCGAGGTAGCTGTACCCGCCGCTCTTCACGCACTCGCCGCGGAACATGTCCGGGTACACGGCGAACGGCGTGGTGACGCCCGCCGGCAGCGTGCCGTCCGCCACGAAGGCCGGGTTGTTCAGCTTCATGGGGATGTACGAGCGCTGGTAGCGGCCGGAGTTGTCGTCGAGCGGGCCCGGGTTCGTGCAGAGGATCTCGCTGCCCGCCGCCGCCTTGCCGAACACGGAGTTGGCGGGAGGCGGCGCTTCCTTCGCGAAGCTGTTGTACGCCACGACGCACCCCACCTGGCCCGGAGCGGTGCACGCCGGCACGTTCTGGAAGCTGCCGCCCACCTCCTGCCCCTCGGGAACGGTGACGGCGCCGCCGATCAGCAGCGCGGAGATCATCTTCGCGCGCAGCGCGGGATCCCCGTCTATCTCGTCGTGGATCAGGCTCGTGAGCACGAAGGTGCCCTGCGAGTGCCCGATCAGGACGAAGTTCCTGCCCTGGTTCAGGTGTTCCAGGTAGTAGTGGAAGGCGGCCTTCACGTCGCCCAGGGCCAGGGCCGGATCGCCCGCCAGCCCGACGCCGCCGTCAGCCGCCGCGGAGCCGGTACTGAGAGCCACCTGGCGGTAAAGCGGCGCATACACCTCGCAGATGCGGGTGAAGCGCGCACCCTGACTCAGCAGCGGATCGAGCATCAGCTTGACGTCGGAGAAGTCCGTCGTGTTGCCCTGGCCGGTCAGGTTCACCGTCGGGTACACGTAGAAGCAATCGAACGCCGGGTCCGGCCCCCGCACGTGCGGCACGACCTTCCGCGTGCCGTCGGGCAGGAACTCCGTCGCGTCCAGGTTCGCGAAGCACTCGTTCGGCTCGTTCCCGGGACGGCAGAGCCACAGGTTCCGCGCGGCGTAGTCCAGCGGCGCCGTCCCCAGGTCCGTCAGCCCGCTCCGGTCGACGTTCGGCCCGGAAGGCGCCTCGCCGCCGCTCCCACCGGCACCGCCGCCCTCGCCGGAACCACCGTTCCCACCCGTTCCGCCGCCGTCGTGGACGGCCGCGTCGGAAACCGGTTCGTGATGGTTCGCCGCGTCGTCCGAGCTGCAGGCGACGAGCGCGAACGCCATCAGCGCCGCAAGGTGCAGGTCTCGCATGGGTTTGCCTTCCTCCGGAACGCACCTCTACTACGGTGAGCCCGAGTGGTTCACCTTGCCGTTCGGCTCAGAAACGGGGTCTTCCGGCTCAAGGCGAGGGGGGCTGCCTCGCGGTAGCTCGCGTGCACCAGTGTCGTTCGTCGCCTCGCCACGTGGAGCGCTGGAGTGGACGAGGGATGCGGGGAACCTAGCGAGGCTGCGAGGTCGTTCCGCGAGGAGCCTCGGGGCCCGCGGACCGGAGCCAGCCCAGGGCGGCCTCCGTCCATCGGTCCATGTCCTCGGCGAAGCGGTGGCCCACGGGCCCGAGGGTCATGAAGGTGCTCGGCATGCCGGCGCGGCGGAGACGGCGCGCCTCCGCCACCATGTGCGGCCTCGCCATGTCGTAGTCGCCGGACGCCAGCAGCACGCGTCCGATGCCGTTCTTCTCCAGCCGCGTGGCGTTCGTGCTCACCTTCGCGCCGATGAGCACGAGCTCCGACCACCGCCCCGCGTCCCGGTGCGCGATGTCCGCGGCGACGAACGCGCCCAGCGAGAAACCGATGAGTGTCCGGCCCTCGTCGTCGTCCACGCGACCCGGGTAGCGCTCCTTCAGCGCCGCCACCGCCGCCTCCACGGTCTCCGAGCGGCCGCGGTAGCTCCAGGTCGCGCCGCCTCCCGGACAGGCGAGCGGCGCGCGCGGACAGACGAGCCAGCTGTCCCGCGTGACCGCGGGCGCGAACCAGGGGCACTCGTTCTCCGGGTGCCCACACATCCCATGCAGGAGCACCGTGACGCGCCGCGGAACGCCGGGATCGCCGGCGGGGAAGAACACCTGGATGCCGTGTTCGCCCGACGCGGACGGGAGCCATTCCCACCGCGGCGCGGTCGCGCCGGCGCTCGACTCGGCGCGGCCGCCCGCCGCGAAGCAGACTGCCGCGAGGAGCGCGGCCAGACGGAGCAAAGAGCGGATCGGTCCGTTCGTGCGCCGGAGCCGGCGCCCGTCGAAGTGCCTCATGGACGTGTCCTTCCCGCCCGCGGAGACGCGGGCGCTCGGAGGACGTCGCGACGCGCGTCAGCGCGGTCACGACGTCCGCTTCACTCGTCCATCGAGCGACGACGGCGTTCTGTGACGGCGAGCCCGGCTACTTCATGTCCAGATCGATGGACGGATTGATGCGGGGCTTCGACGGATTGCTACGGGGCGGCGCCGGCTCGAACGAATCCGTGGACGCCGGCGCCGGCTTCGGCGACGTGCGCCGCGGCGCGCGGCGAGGAGCGGGCGGCGCGGCCGATGACGTGGGAGCGACGGTCGCGGTGGTCGAAGGCGCAGGCGGCGTGAGCGCGCTCGCCGCCTGCTGCCGGGCAGCGCGCACGTCATCGTCCTCGTCACCGATCGGATCGAGCGTCTTCGCGCGATCCAGGCCGTCGAGGCACGACCGGTAGCGGGCCCGCGCGCACTCCTCGAGCGCGAAACGCCGCATCTCGCGGGCTCGCTCCACGGGCGGCATGGGTTCCCGCGCGATCGGGACGGGATGCACCGCGTTCGAGCGGTGCCGCATCCAGAGCAGCAGGCCCGCGACGAGCCCGAGCAGCCCGACGGCGGCGGCCAGCTGCGCGGCCCACCGCTCGCGGAAGTGACGACGGAGCCGCGCGATGCGTTGCCGGACGCGCGGCGCGGGCACGCGCTCCTCCCGCGCGATGGTCTCGAGCTTCTCGCCGTGGCCCTCGCGGATCATCCATTCGAGCGTGTTCTTCCCGTGCTCGCCGGCAGGCAGCTCCTGCTCGGCCCACTGCAGGAGCTCCCGCGCGCTGATGGGCGCGCTCTCCGCGGCCGTCTCGTCGTTCCCCGGATCGATCAACGACTCGCGCCGCCGCCGCCGGTGGAGGTCCGCCACCTTGTGACGGAGGATGCCGTACACCCACAGCCGAAGCTCGGCCGGATCCGCCGGCGCGGTCTTCGCCGCGAGCGCCTCCACCAGCGTGGCCTGCACCACGTCGTCCACGTCGCTCTCCGGCACCCGCCGGCGCACGGCCTTCGCGAGCGCGGAACGCAGCGCCGGATCCGCCAGCAGAGCGGAGCGGTGCGCATCGGACGACGGCCGTCGGTCCTCCACGTCTCGATTATCGAGCAAGGGTCGACGAGTGTGACAACCCCCCGACGATTTTCCTTTGGCAGCCGTTTTCCCGCCGGTCAGCGGTCCTCGCGCCGCTCCTCGTAGCGGCGGCGGCTCTGGCTGGACCCTCCGTACGTCCCGAGGTCCAGGAGGAAGCCGGCGACGAGCGGCACGACGTACCCGCCGTCTATCCGCCCGTGGTGGCTGAAGTAGACGAACATCCAGCCGAGGGACGTCCACGGCAGGAAGACGAACCCGAGGAGCGCGACGACCCGGGACTCGAACGCGGCATACCAGTCCGAGAGGAGCCAGGCGAGGAACAGCGCGACGCGCGGCCCGAAGAAGAGGAGCGCAACGACGAGGCAGCAGCCCGGCATGCGCGCATGCTCTGCACGGGAGCCCGCGCGCGGCAAACGTCGTGGCCGGCCGAGCTCCACCGCAACGAAAACCGCGGCAGGCGTAGCAATGTGCCGCAGGCGCGCTCCCGCGCGCGGCGCAGGTCTTGCAGCACCCAATCCACGGAGGTCACGCCCGTGCTGCAAATAGCCCAGTTCATCGCCTTGCTGTTCACGGTTCTGGCCATGGCGCCGGCCATGGCGCACCTGCTGGAGCTGCCGAACAAGATCCGGATGTCCGGCCGCGAGTACCTGACCGTTCAGCGCGTCTATCGCGGCTGGGCGTTCGCGGGCGTCCTGGTGACGGCCGCCCTGTTCTCGACGGCTTCCCTGGCCGTGCTCGCCCGGGACGTCACGACGCTGGTGTTCGCGGTGCTCGCGTTCGTCTGTATCGCGACGACGCAGGTGGTCTTCTGGTTCTTCACGTTCCCGGTGAACCGCCGCACGCACGACTGGACGGAGCTTCCGGACAACTGGCGGCGGCTGCGAGAACAGTGGGAGTACTCCCACGCCACGACCGCAGCGTTCAACCTGACCGCGGTGGTCGCGGTCATCCTGTCCGTCCTGTTCGCCGGCGTGCCCACGACTTAGAGCGAGGCTGTCGCCTCAGCCGTCCGGCAACGGGATGAATTCTTCCTCGTCTCCCGGGACCTTCGGGAAGCGTCCCTCTCTCCAGTCGCTCTTCGCCCGCTCGATGCGCTCCTTCGAGCTCGACACGAAGTTCCAGTAGAGGTGCCGCGGGCCGTCCAGCGGCGCGCCGCACAGGAGCAGCACGCGCGCACCTGCGGCCGAGCGGAGCACGGCATCCTCGCCGTCCTCGAACACCAGGAGACGCGGCGCGACGACGTCCTCGGCGCCGCACGATACGGTCCCCTCCACCACGTACGCCGCGCGCTCCTCGTACTCGTCCGGCACCACGAGCTCCGCTCCGCCTGGCAGGACGGCGTCCGCGTACGCGAGCGGGGAGAAGACGCGGACCGGTGAGCGAACGCCGTGGAGAGCTCCGGCGAGGACCCGGGTACGCGCGCCGCCCGCGTCGACGACCGGCAACGTACCGGCAGGGTGGTGATGGAATGCGGGCTCGGCTTCCTCGTCCGCGGTGGGCAGCGCGACCCAGAGCTGGATGCCGTGCAGCCGCGACCCGGCCCGGCGGAGGTCCGCGCCCGTTCTTTCGGAGTGCACGATGCCGCGTCCTGCCGTCATCCAGTTGATGTCGCCGGGATGAATCGCCTGGTCCGAGCCCAGGCTGTCCTTGTGCACGATGGCGCCCTCGAAGAGGTACGTCACCGTGGCCAGGTTGACGTGGGGGTGCGGCCGGACGTCGATGCCGTGGCCCGGCGGCAACTCCGCCGGACCCATGTGATCGAAGAAGACGAAGGGGCCCACGTGACGCATGGCGAGCGCCGGCAGCACGCGGCCCACCGTGAAGCCGCCCAGATCGCGCGCGTGCGGCTCGACGACGATCATCGGGGCCGGGTCCTCGACGCGGCGCGCGGACCCGGCGCGGCGGCGTACTCCGACCGAGGCCTCGCCGCGAAACGCTGCCTCCAGTCGCCGTGCGAGAGCCGGCGTTTTCCTCGCACCTGTTCCTCGCGCATGGCGTAGGCCTCGGCTTCCGTGCCGTCCTCCAAGCGTACCTTGATGCGCTGGAAGAGGACCGGGCACTCCTTCTTCACGTCCAGCTCGAACCGCTGCTTGCGATCGATGAGGTAGAGCTCGCCGGAGACCGCGGCGTTGCCACGCTCGAGGAGCGCGCCGTACACGCCCAGGTCGACCAGGGTGTACGCGGCCTCCGTCCGTACGCGACCGACACGCGGCGCGCCCCCGAGCAGAGCGTGGTCCCGCTCACCTTCGAGGAGGGAGTCGTAGACGAAGAGACGGATGTCGTCGCCCATTGGGCGGGCCAGTGTACCGCAGCACGCGCCCCGGCCGGCCACTCGCACGACGCGTCCTGCGCACCATCGGCGGAGCGCGTCTAAAAACGCACGCTTGCGCAAGCCGTGGACCAGGTCACACTCGAACGGCCACGCCTGTGGCACCCTGTACCATGAGTCAGAATGCCCCCTTTGGCCGCCTTCGGGCGCAGTACCTGCAAACCCTGGAACACCTGGAGGCGCGAGCGAATCAGGTCACCGACTCGGAGCACGAATGGTGGCCCTTCGGCTTCCTGAGGCCGGACCCGGAGGAGCTCATGTCCTCAGCGCGCGTCGCGGTGCTCTCCGTCCTGTACGGCCTGCCCGTCGGGCTCCTCATGGTGGTCCTGGACGGCGTGGCTCACGGCAAGAAATCGCCGGAGCTGCTCCCCTTCCTGTGCTCGGTCTGCTTCGCGTTCTTCGCGCTGTACAGGACGACGTTCGCCTACTTCTGGAACCGTCGCGCGAAGAGGCTGGAGCTGCTGTGCGTCCGTCGCAAGGCGTGGGAAGCGGGGCGCTGCCCGCCGTCGGACTGACGGCGAAGCACCGCCCCGCCACCGTCAGATCCTGCGAGTGCCCGCCAGGCCGGCGATGAGCATGACCGCCGCGACGACGAGGAACGCGACGAACAGGAACTTCCCGATGTCCGCCGCCATGCCGGCGATGCCGCCGAAGCCGAACAGCGCCGCCACGATGGCGACGACGAAAAATATGAGCGCCCATCTCAGCATCGTTCTCTCCTTCGCGCGGGCCGCGAGCCGCGGCCGCGGGTTCGATTCATCGTGCATGACTTCCAGCAAGCCTCGTGCCGCCGGCGGGCGACAGGCCGGCCAGTGGACGGGGCGCTTCCGGCGCCGCATATCGAGCGCACATGGACGGCGTTCGAGCGCGAGATACGGTGCTCGCCGCGTGGCGAACCTACTCGGAGCGTGACGAACCGCTGCGCATCACGCCGGCGCGCGTGCCGGTGTCGACGAACCACGTGTATCGGCTGGAGTTCGCGTCGCGCGCGAACGTGTTCGCGAAGGTCTCGTCCTATGGGTCGTTCGTGCACTTCCGTCAGGACCACCAGCGCATCGAACGGTGGCGCCAGCTCCTGCGGGACACGCGCTTCCGCTCCGTGCTCGCGCCGGTGCTCTCCACCGAGGAGGACGTGTACACGTACCACGCAGGCGACGGCTGGGTCGCCTTCTACGACGAGGTGCCGACGCGCGCGGTCTTGCCGCGCGTGCTCCCGGAAGCGCACGTGGTCAGCCTGGCGAGGGAAATGGCCGCCTTCCACCTGGCGTGTGACGCCGTCGCGCAGCAGCTGCCGCCCACCTGGAAGACCCTCGGGTCGGACGTGGCCATCCTGTTCGACGCGCTCGGCAACGACGCCTGGCTGGCGGAGCACGGGCTGTCCTCGGGGGAAGCTGCATATCTCCAGGACCACTGCAATCTGTTCCTCCGCAACGCGGACCGCCTGGGCTACGCGAAGCTCCCGAAGCTGCCGGTGCTCATCGACTGGAACATCGGCAACTTCTCCGTGACCAGCGAGGACGCGCCGTTCGAGCTCTACAGCCGCTGGGACTACGACTGGTTCCGGATCGAACCGCGCGTCCTGGACTTCTACTTCCTGAGCCGCGTCGTGAGCGAGACGGGCGACCGCACGCTGTTCTCCTACCTGCCGCGCACGCTGATGGAACCGCGCTTCCGCCTGTTCCTGCGCGAGTACCACGCCGTCTACCCGCTCGGGAACGCGGAGCTGTGCTTCCTGAAGGAGGCGTACCGGCTGTTCATCCTCAACTACGTGGTGCGCTCCGGTGAGCACTTCTTCCAGCCCGATCTCTGCGAGCGCCTCCTGCGCGAGGCCGTGGATCGCTACCTTCCGGAGCTCGACCGGATGGACTTCCGGGCGCTCCCGGAGTGGCTCTCGGAGACGTGAGCTCACGCGCACGCCGGGCGCGGCGCAGGCGCCGCGCGCCGGGTCACCAGCGGAACCGGCAGCGTGACGGGGCCCTCCGCCTCGCCGTCCATGCCTACGACACCGCTCGGCAGCGGCGGACGCCCGTCGGCCAACAGCGCATACACGTGGGTGAGAGCCGCCATCAGGGCGTCGACGCTGGCGAAGCGCCGGTCCGGGTCCCGCTCCAGACAGCGCGCGACGATCGCGTCCAGCTCCGGGCCCGCCGCGGGGCACACGGCCGACACCCGCGGCACCTCCGCCCCGAGGACGCAGACGCACACGTGGTCCGTGGTGGGACCGTCGAAGGGGCGGTCCCCGGTGAGCAGCTCGAACAGCGTGACGCCCAAGGCCCAGATGTCCGTCCGCACGTCCACCGCCGCCGGCGTCTCGATCTGCTCCGGGGACATGTAGTGCGGAGACCCGACGCTCTCCGTCGACCCGTCGCCGGACCGGTGCGGCCCCGCCCCGAGCCGTTGCGAGATGCCGAAGTCGACGATCTTCACGATCTCCGTGCCGTCCGGCGTCTGCACGACGACCAGGTTCTCCGGCTTGATGTCGCGGTGGACGATGCCCTTCGCGTGGACCTCGCGGAGCCCCTCGCAGATCTGCAAGAGGTAGCGGATGACGGTCTCCGGCGGCAGGCTGCCCTGCTCGTTCAGGATGGAGAAGAGATCTTCTCCGTCCAGGAACTCGAGCACCATGAAGGGCTCGCCGGTGGGCAGCGCGCCGCAGTCGTAGAGCTGCGCCACGTGCGGGCTCTCCAGCTGCGCAGCCGCCCGCGCCTCGCCGAGGAAGCGTTCGCGGGTGGCGCCGCGAGCGGCCACGTCGCGGCGCATGAGCTTCACCGCCACGCGCCGTCCGAGCACCGCGTCGTCGCAGGCGTACACCACGCCCATGCCGCCTCGCGCGAGGAGCCTCACCACGTGGTACCTGCCGGCGATCGCGTCGCCCGGAGCGAAGTCCGCGCCGTCGGGCAGGGACCTGGGTGGTGGTTCCATGTTCGGTGCGCCTCCCGGTCGAGACCACGAGCGTCTCGGCCGGGGCTCCGAATGCAGCGGCCATGCCACGCACCTCGTGCGGGCGCGTGCGCGTCGGCGCACGAGACAAGTTGCCACGCGGAGCCGCGGGCCGAGTCCCGGCGCCACAGCGGCCGCTACGTCGGTTCCACGTCGACCTCGACGAGGATGCGCTGGCCCCCGCCGCCGTGCACCACGCCGCGCAGCGGGCTCACGTCGCCGAAGTCGCGGCCCCAGCCGAGCGTGACGTGCCGGTCTCCCACCACGACGTCGTTCGTCGGATCGAGGTCGAGCCAGCCCGCCTCCGGCACGAAAACCGAGAACCAGGCGTGGGACGCGTCCGCGCCGATGAGCCGCTCGTGCCCGGGCGGAGGCCGCGACTCCAGGTAACCCGACACGTAGCGCGCCGGAAGACCCACCGAGCGCAGGCACCCGATGGCGAAATGGGCGAAGTCCTGGCACACGCCGCGGCGCTCGCGCAAGACCTGCGAGAGAGCGGTGGACGCGTCGGTGACCGCCTGGTCGTACACCAGGTCTGCGTGCACGCGGCGGTTCAGCTCGAGAACCGCCTCCAGTACCGGGCGCCCCGGCGTGAAGATCTCCGACGCGTACGCGAGGAGCGCGCGCTCCACGCGGACGAGCGGCGAGTCGAACACGAACTCCCTCACCGACACGTACTGTCGATCGGCCGCGAGCTCCCCGGCCCAGACGTCCCATCCCGGCGCGCCGGAGAAATGCAGCGTCTCCTGATCCGGAGCCTGCACCGCGACGCGGCTCCGGGTGACGACCTCGAACTGATCGTGCACCTGGCCGATCTCCATCGAGTCCGTGACGTTGCCGAAGTAGTCCTCCACGGACGAACGCCACACCGGAGCGGGCGCCACGGTAATGCCGAAGTCGTCCACGCGCTGCCGCGCCAGCCCGCGCGGCCGGAGGTGAGCCACGTGCTGGGCGTGCAGCACGGGAAACTCGTACTCGTACCGGGTGAGGTGGGTGACCTTGTACGTCTTCATCGCCTCACGATCCGTCCAGGTCCTCGTCCACCCACTCCGGCGGGGACAGCGGATGCGCCGGAGCCGCGTGCGAGAACCACGTCTGGCTCAGGTCGTCGGAGAACTGCCACATGAGGTTCGACGCGTCCTCGACGAGCTGGCGCAGGCCCTGCCCGTCGCCGCCGCACGCTTGCTCCACGTCCGCGGTGAGCAGCTGCGCGCCCAGGGCGATGAGCCGCCGCTCCGCGCGGGTGCGGACGGCGCCGCCCACGCGCGGCAGCTTGTCCAGGTGATCGCGGAGCGCGCCGACCTGGAAGGCCACGGAGCGCGGGTTCGTGTCGTCCGTGAGGAGCAGATCCACCACCGGCGCTGCCTGCAGCGAGCTCAGGTAGCGGGCGCGGTAGGTGAGCAGGCTGTCCGCGACCTCGAGGAGCGCCTCCATGTGGACCCGGGCCGCGCCCGGAGGAAGCAGGACGCGCAACAGCATGAGCATGCAGGAGCCGCGCTCCACGCGGCGGCCCATGTCGAGGAAGATCCAGAGGTGCCCGCGCACCATGTTGTCGAACGTGGTGCCGCTCACCGCGGCCAGCGTGACGAGGAGCTCGTCCAGGGCCTCCGCCACGCTGCCGACGTTGTACGTGTCCAGCCCCGTCAGGGACGACGACAGACGGTGCAGCACGTGCCACGCGTCGCGGGAGAGACGGCTGCGAACGCCGAGCGTGAGCTCGCGGATGCGCGTGACGGACGCGACCACGCTCCCGGACAGAGTGGGCGCGGAGACGGCCGCGAGGAGCTGCGCCTCCGTCCCGCCCGGCGCCGTGTCGTTGGACGGAACGGGCGGCAGCACCGCGCCGAGCTCGCGCAGGGCGTGCAGCACGGCGTCCAGCGCCCGCGGCGCGTCCGGCCCCGACTCGAAACCGAGCCGGTCCAGCCCGGCGCGGACGAGGCGCGCCGTCAGATCGCAGCGCTCCACGTAGCGGCCCAGCCAGTAGATGTCGTCCAGGAGCCGGCTCGGCAGGTCCACGCCGCCGCGTCGCAGCTCCACGCGGACGTCCGTCATGGCCGGCAGCGGAATGCTGCGCGTGGACGGCTCCGGCGCCGGGATCCAGACGTCCTGGCTGACGCCGTCCGCCGTGGACGGCAGGAACAGACCGTCCGGGTCCGAGTCGAGACGCGCGAGCCCGCCGGGCATCACGTGGTAGTCCGCGCCGTCGCGGCACAGGAAGGTGCGGAGCGAGACCTTGCCCTGCGAGAGCTCGGTGCCCCGCAGGCACGGCGCGACGCTGAGCTCCGGCCAGCTCTCGGCGATGTACCGATCGGGGAACGCCTTCAGGCGCTCCACCAGGCGCTTCCTCGCCGGAGCGTCGAGCAGCGCGGGCCGCACCACGGGGCCGCGGCGCTCCGCGTACGCGGGCTTCAGCACGAAGTCTTCCAGCGACGACAGGACGTGCGCGAGCGAGCCCGCGTCGCCGCACCAGAAGACGGGCACGTCGGGGAGGCGGAGCTCCTCGCCGAGCACCTCGCGCGCCAGAGCGGGGAGGAAGCACCGCAGCGCCGGCGTCTCCGCGAAGCCGGAGCCGAGTGGGTTCGCGAGAGAGACGGTGCCCGCCGCCGCGGCGCTCGTCAGGGCCGCGGCGCCCTGCGCCGAGTCCGGCCGGAAGTAGAGCGGGTCGCACCACTCGTCGAAGACGCGACGGAAGACGACGTCGACGCGGCGCAGGCCGGCCAGCGTCTTCAGGAACACGGCGTTCTCCCGCACCGTGAGGTCGCGTCCTTCCACGAGCTCGTAGCCGAGGTACCGCGCCAGGTACGCGTGCTCGAAGGAGCTCTCGTCCCCGGCGCCCGCCGTGAGCAGCACGATCCGCGGCTCCCCGGCGCCGGGGCGCGCCAGCTGCTCCAGGGCCCGGCGCGCCTTGCCGAAGAACTCGCTCAACCGGTCCACGGGGTACGCGCGGAACAGCTCCCCGAGCGCGCGGCCGAGCACGAGCCGGTTCTCCAGCGCGTAGCCGGCCCCGGTCGGCGCCGCGGTCCGGTCCGAGAAGACGTGGAACGCGCCGCTCGCGTCCCGTCCCACGTCCGCGGCGTAGAACACCAGGCGCGTCCCGCGCGGCGGCTCCCAGCCGTGACAGGGACGCAGGAACCGCGGGCTCTTGTGCACGATCTCCGGCGGCAGGAGGCCGCGGCGGAGGAGCGTCTCCGGGCCGTACACGTCGCGGAGGACGGCGTCGAGCAGCCGCGCCCGTTGCCGGAGCCCCTCGCGCAGCGTCGCCCAGTCCTCGCGAGCGAGCACGAACGGCAGGCTGTCGAGCTGCCAGGGGCGGTTCGCGCCGTCCGGTACGCCCAGGATGTTGAACGTCACCGCCTGCTCGCTCATCCGGCGGCGCACCACCTGCCGCAGCCGCTCCAGGTCCGCCGGAGAGCGCGCCGTGACGTACTCGTGCAGGAGCTTCTGATGCGCGCGCGGCACGCCCGGCGCTTCCCAGAACTCGTCGAACGCCGCGCCGGGCGGCGCCGGGGGAGGATCGGCGTACGGGGAAGGCAGCGTCACGTGACGAGGACTTTACTCAGTAATCGGGCGACGACCCAGGGCGAACGCGCAAACGCCGGCGAGCAAGGATGCAGGAGCCTGCGCGCGGGCAGCAGCAGCGGTGGAAACGGCTCCGGAGCCCCCGCCGCGCGGTGGCGTTGCCATACGCCCCACGCCGCAGGGCATCTATTGCGAGTGCCGCAATCTCGCGGAAAGGCGTTCGCGGACGCGGATCTCGACCCATCGCAGTTCACGGAAACCGAATGTCCCGCGAGCAACTGCTGACGGGCGGTGACACCGGATGGTGCTGCGCCGTCTCCGGCGGCGTCTGCTCTGCCGCAACGATCAACCGCTGCCGTGCGGCGACCTGCTCTCCTGCCCGTCGACGCACTCGTGCTGCATCGCCGGCGACGACTCGGCCGGCACTGCAGCTGCTACTCGGCCGACTACCTCTCGCTCTCGCAGGTCAGCATGACATGCGAGCAGCGCGCGGACGTCGGCGAGAGCTGGTGTCGTCCTGCCCGCAGTAGCCGGGGACGCCGTCAAGGAACCCGCCGCAGATCGAGCGTCATCGGGAAGCCGGGGTTCTCGGGCGGCGGGCGCGGGTGAAACCGATCCGCGGTGTGGCCCATCGCCTCGAAGCGCGCGAGGCGGCGGCTCTCCGCCGCGAAGGCGTTCACCGGACGGTGGTCGCTCGCGACGCCGCCGGGGTGGGCCACGTGATACGTGCACCCGAAGAGGGCGCGCTCGTTCCACGCGTCGTACAGGTCGAAGTGGAGCGGGCAGTGCACGGCTATCGTCGGATGCAGGCACGAGGGCGGCTGCCACGCGCGATAGCGTACCCCGCAGACCCCCTCCCCCGGCGCGCCCGTGGGGTGGAGCGGCACCTCCACGCCGTTGCAGACCACGCGGTGGCGGCCCGGCGTGATGCCGCGGACGAGCACCTGGACGCGCTCCACGGACGAATCGACGTAGCGCGCCTGCCCGCCGGCCGTCGCCTCCTCGCCGAGCACCAGCCACGGCTCGAGCGCCGCGCGGACCTCGAGGACGATGGCGTCCTTCACCGCGGTGCCGTGGACGGGAAACCGGAAGTCGAGCTGGGGGCGGAACCAGTCGGCGGAGAACGCGTAGCCGCGCCGCTCGAGATCCGCGAGGACGTCGCGGAAGTCTTTCCAGACGAAGTACGGGAGCAGGAAGCGATCGTGCAGGCCCGTGCCCCACCGCACGGGCTGCTCGCGGTACGGCTCTTTCCAGAACGCGGACACGAGTGCGCGCACCAGAAGCGCGTTCAGCGCGGCCATCCGGGCGTGCGGAGCCATCTCGAAGGACCTGAGCTCGACGAGGCCGAGGCGGCCGGCGGGGCCGTCCGGCGAGTACAGCTTGTCGACGCAGAACTCGGATCGATGCGTGTTGCCGGTCAGGTCGGTGAGCAGGTTCCGGAAAATGCGGTCCACCAGCCACGGACGCTCCGGCGCCCCCGGTCCCGGCACCTGACGGAGCGCGAGCGCGAGCTCGTCGATGGAGTCCTGACGCCCCTCGTCCGCGCGCGGCGCCTGTGACGTGGGGCCGATGAAACGGCCCGAGAACAGGTACGAGAGCGACGGATGATTGGTGTAGAAAGCGACCAGGCTGGCGAGCAGATCCGGCCGGCGCAGGAACGGGGAGTCCGCCGCGGTGGCGCCGCCCAGCACGAAATGCTGGCCGCCTCCGGACCCGACGTGAAGGCCGTCCAGCTCGAACTTGTCGGGGACGAGCTTCTCGATGCGTGCGGCTTCGTAGAGCGACTCCGTCTGCGCGACGAGCTCGCCGAACGAATCCACGGGAACGACGTTCACCTCCAGGACGCCCGGGTCCGGAGTGAGGCCCAGCTTCCCCAGGCGCGGGTCCGCGGGCGGCGGATACCCCTCGACCTGCACCGGCAACCCGAGCTCGGCGGCGGTGCGCTCCACGGCCGCGACGAGCTCCAGGTACGCCTCCAGCACGGAGAGCGGCGGCATGAAGACGCGCAGCACGCCACCGCGCGGCTCCACGCAGAGCGCCGTGCGGGTCACGGCCGCGGCGTCCGGCGCGGGCGCGGGCGATGCGTCGCGGCCGCCGCGCGCCATGCCGGGCTCCTGCCGGAGCGGCGCCGTCTCCGGACCGCCGCGCGGCCGCGCCGGGAAGTCGAATCGCCGCGGCAGCTCACCGCGCTCGGCGAAGGGGTCCGGCGCGGCCTCGACGTCGTAGTCGGCGGGCGCGATCCACGGCAGGGAATCGAGCGGCAGGCGGAAGCCCATCGCAGAGTCCCCCGGCAGCAGGTAGCAGTGCTCCTCGCGCAGGAACCAGGGCCCGCTCACCCAGCCGTCCGCGTAGGCGACGGGCAGCACCCAGCCGACCACCGCGGAGAGCCCTTGCCGGAACACGCGCGCCAGCCGATCCCGCTCCGCCGCGTCGTCGAGGCGCGACTCGAGCGGGTCCACGTTCGCCGGCAGCCGGCGTTCGCGCCAGAGGTAGTACCAAACGTCCTCGTACGCCGGCTGGAGACCGTGCTGCGTCAGTCCGAGGTGCCGAGCGAGCGCGCGCGCGAAACGCTCCGCGTCCTTCGCGTCGTGTCCGTGGTCGCGGCCGCTGCGCGCCACGAGCTCCGGGTTCTTCCACACGGCGACGCCGTCCTTGCGGAAGAAGCAGGACAGCGCCCAGCGCGGGAGCTGCTCGCCCGGATACCACTTGCCCTGCCCATGATGCAGGAGCGCACCCGGGTGCCAGGCCGGCTGCAGCCGTCGCATCAGCGCGTCCGCCAGGCGCTCCTTGTGCTCGCCCAGCGCGGCGACGTTCCACTCCGGCGCGTCGCGGCTGTCCTCGCTCACGAACGTGGGCTCGCCGCCCATGGTGAGTCGCACGTCACCACGCCGGAGGTCCGCGTCCACGCTCTCGCCGAGGGACAGGATGGCGGCCCAGTCGCGTTCGGCGAAGGGCTTGCTCGGCCGCGGCTCGTCCTTCCAGCGCGAGACGGACATGGCGAAGTGGAACTCCGTCTCCACCTTCTCCACGTTGCCCTCCACGGGCGCCGCCGAAGACGGCACCGGCGTGCAGGCGAGCGGGACGTGCCCCTCCGCGGCCAGCAGCCCCGACGTCGGATCGAGGCCGATCCAGCCGGCGCCCGGGACGTAGCACTCGCACCAGGCGTGCAGATCGGTGAAGTCCGCGGCGGGCCCCGGCGGCCCCTCCGCGGGCCGTACGTCCGGGGCGAGCTGGATGAGGTATCCGGACACGAAGCGCGCCGCCATGCCCAGGCGGCGGAACACCTGGACGAGCAGCCACGCGGAGTCGCGGCAGGAGCCCTTGCCCCGCTCGAGCGTCTGCTCCGGCGTCTGGACGCCGGGCTCCATGCGCACGATGTACGCGACGCGGCGCTGCACGGCGCGGTTCGTGTCCACCAGGAAGTCCACGGTGCGGCGGGCGCGCCGGTCGAGTGACTCGATGAAAGCGGACAGGAGCGGCCCGAGCGGCTCCACCGCCAGGTACGGCCCGAGGTCCGCGTCCAGGCCTCGCGCGTAGGCGAAGGGGAAGCGCTCGGCGTACGGCTCCAGGAAGAAGTCGAAGGGGTTGTGCGCGGTGAGATCGACGACCAGATCGACGGTGACCGAGAACTCCCGGGTGGGCTCCGGCACCGCCACGCGCGCCAGGAAGTTCCCGTGCGGATCCTGAAGCCAGTTCAAGAAATGCTCGGGCGGCGTCACCGCGAGCGAGTAGCTGTGCACCGGCGTGCGGGTATGCGGCGCCGGCCGGAGCCGCACGACCTGCGGCGAAAGCATCGCCGGACGCGCGTACTCGTAGCGCGTGACGTGGTTCAACGCGACGCGCGTGCTCAAGGCTCCACCCGGGCGGCCGCGGGCGCCGCCGCGTCGCTCCTCGGCCCCACCTGGAAGAACGTCCGCGAGAGCGCGCCGCCGACCTCGTTCAGCTCGGTCTGCAGCCCGTCCAGGTACTCGTGCAGCCCCCGCGCGAAGATCTGCTCCACGTCCGCGGACTCCAGGCTCCTGCCGAGCGCGCCCAGCCGTCGCTCCACGTCCGTGCGGTTCGTCCCCGGAGAGCCCTGCGTCAGCGCGAGGAGGCTCGCCTTCGCCTCGGACACGCAGTAGCGGATGGCCCGCGGGAAGTCCTTGTCGAGCAGCAGGAACTCGACGACGTTCGTCGGCGTCGTCACGCGGTAGCGCTGCCGGTACATCTGCAGCGCGCTCGCGGAGCTCAGGAGCGCCGCCCAGCCCAGCTGGTCCACGTTCGTACCCACCTCCCGCACGCTGGGGAGCAGGATGTAGTACTTCACGTCCACGATGCGAGACGTCTTGTCGGCGCGCTCGATCATCCGCCCCAGCTGGCTGAAGTGCCAGGCCTCTCCCCGGGACAGCGTGGCGTTCGTCACCCCCTCGAAGTAGATGCCGAACAGCTTCACCCGCCCGTAGAAGTCGGACATGTCGCCTACCGCCGCGGGGTGCTCGCTGGCCTCCTTCACCATCAGGTAGAACTCGTTCAGCTGCTGCCACATCTCGCGAGAGATGATGTCGCGGACGGTCCGCGCGTTCTCCCGCGCGTTCGCCACGCTGGAGATGATCGAGTTCGCGTATTCGCGGTCGAACGTCAGAAACCGGGTCACCGCCTCCGCGCCGAAGTCGCCGTAGTGCTCGAGGAACCACCGCTGATCCCCGGTCGTGAGCACCAGAGGCTCCCACCCCGGCGCCTTGCCGGACGGGGACTCCAGGAGCAGGTTCAGGTTCACGTCCACGAAGCGCGCCACGTTCTCCGCGCGCTCCACGTACCGGCTCATCCAGTAGACGGCGTCCGCGACCCGGCTCAGCATGGAACCCTCGCGACCGGCGCGGCGCTCATTCGGCGAGGACCCACGTGTCCTTGCTTCCGCCCCCCTGGGACGAGTTCACCACGAGCGAGCCCTTCCGGAGCGCGACGCGCGTGAGGCCGCCCGGCTGCACGTAGATCTTCTGCCCGTACAGCACGTACGGCCGGAGGTCCACGTGGCGGCTCTCGATGCGTCCATCCACGATGGTGGGCACCCGCGAGAGCGACAGCGTGGGCTGGGCGATGTAGCCGCGCGGGTTCTTCCGCACGCGGTCCGCGAACTCCGCGCGCTGCGGCGCCGTGGAGTGCGGGCCCACCAGCATGCCGTACCCGCCGGCGCCGTCCGTGCACTTCACCACCAGCTCTTCCAGGTGGTCCAGGACGTACGCGCGCTGCATGTCGTCCACGCACACGTAGGTGGGGACGTTCGGGATGATCGCGTCCTGGTCCAGGTAGTACCGGATGATCTTCTCCGCGTAGGCGTAGATGGCCTTGTCGTCGGCCACGCCGGTGCCCGGCGCGTTCGCCAGCGCGACGTTGCCGCCCAGGTACGCTCGCATCACACCGGGGATGCCCAGCACGGAGTCCGGACGGAAGGCCTCGGGGTCGAGGTAGTCGTCGTTCACCCGCCGGTAGATCACGTCCACGTGCTCGAGCCCCGCCGTGGTGCGCATGTGCACGTGGTCGTCCACGACCACCAAGTCCTGGGGCTCCACCAGCGGGACGCCCATCTGCTGCGCCAGGAAGGCGTGCTCGTAGTACGCGCTGTTGTACCGCCCGGGCGTGAGCACGACGACGCCGGGGTTCGGAACGCCGTCCGGCGCCAGGTGGCACAGCGTCTCCAGCAGCCGGATGGGGTAGTCGTCCACGGGCCGCACCGACATGCACTCGAAGATGCGCGGGAAGGTCCGCTTCAGCACCTGCCGGTTCTCCAGTACGTAGCTCACGCCGGAAGGACAGCGGCCGTTGTCCTCCAGTACGTAGAACTTGCCGTCACGGTCGCGTACGAGGTCCGTCCCCGTCACGTGCATCCAGACGCCCCGCGGCGGACACAGGCCCACGCACGCGTCCCGGAAGTCGTGACACGAGCGCACCAGGTACTCGGGGACGACGCCGTCCTTCAAGATGCGCTGCTTGCCGTAGATGTCCGTCAGGAACAGGTTCAGCGCCAGGATGCGCTGGCACAGGCCCGCCTCCAGCTGCGCCCACTCCTTCGCGCCGACGACGCGCGGGATGATGTCGAACGGGAAGATCCGCTCCGTGCCGCCCTCCTCGGCCTGGAGCGTGAACGTGATCCCCATCGTGAGCAGCGCGCGCTCCGCGGCGGCCTGGCGGGCCTCGAGCGCGCCGTCCGGAAGCTCGTTGATGCCGCGCACGAGCGGCTCCACGCCGGGGCGCGCCTGCCCCCGGGACAGGAACATCTCGTCGTAGAACGGACCGTTCTCCGGGTCGTACTCGCCGAAGTCCAGACGACGACCCAGGCGACGCCTGTCCGCCGGGGCGGGCGAGTCGCCGGTCAGCCCCTGCATCTTCGCTCCACCGAGAGAACCCTGCTCCGAGCTGAACACCCAAGTAGCCTTATCCACAATGGCTTTCGTCATTGTTTCGCAAGCTTTTCGGACGGCGACAAGAGCCGCGGCCGGGCGCCGGGAACCCCGCCGTGGACGGCCTCTTGCATGACCCTCCACGACGAAGGGAGCGGCCCCAAATGCGAGTCGTGGTGACCGGTGCGACGGGAAACGTGGGAACGAGCCTGCTCGACGCTCTGAGCGCCGACCCGGCGGTGCAATCGATCACGGGCATCGCGCGCCGCAGCCCACGGCTCGGACGCCCCAAGACGGAGTTCGTGAAGGCCGACGTCGCGCGGGACGATCTGGCGCCGCTGTTCGCCGGCGCGGACGCGGTAATCCACCTGGCCTGGCGCATCCAGCCCGCGCGCGAACCGAAGGAGATGTGGAACACCAACGTCGTCGGCAGCCGCCGCGTGTTCGACGCGGTCCGCAGGGCCGGCGTCCGGAAGCTGGTCTACGCGTCGTCCGTGGGGGCGTATTCCGCGCGCGTGGGGCAAGACCGCGTCGACGAGACCTGGCCGACGGACGGGATCGCGAGCTCCACGTACTCGAAGCAGAAGGCCAAGGTGGAGTTCTTGCTCGACGAGCTCGAGCGCCAGAACCCGGCCCTGAAGGTGGTGCGGCTCCGGCCGGGCCTCATCTTCAAGCGCACCGCGGCGGCCGAGATCAGGCGGTACTTCATCGGGCCGCTGGTACCGCGCCGCGCGTTCCAGCCGAGGTTTCTCAGGTTCCTCCCCGCCGTGGAGAACATGAAGTTCCAGGTCGTGCACTCGAGCGACGTGGGCGAGGCGTATCGCCTCGCGGTGACGCGGGACGTCCGTGGCGCCTTCAACATCGCCGCGGAACCCGTGCTGGACGCGCGCCGTGTAGCGGAGGCGCTGGGTGCCAGGGAGGTGATGGTGCCGGCCGCCGCGCTCCGCACCGCCATGGGGCTCACGTTCCGCCTGCACCTCCACCGGACGGACCCGGGCTGGGTGGACCTGGCGATGCAAGCCCCGCTGCTCGACACCGCCCGCGCGGCGGAGGAGCTGGCGTTCGCCCCTCGGTACTCGGCGCTGCAGACGTTGAACGAGCTCATCCGAGGACTCCGCGACGGAGCCGGTCTGGACACGCCGCCGCTCGAGGCGACGGGACGGCGACTGGCGGCCTGACGAACGTCGCGACGGCCGGCTCAGTCGACCGGCGCGTCCGAGGGGACCCACTCCGGTAGAGCGCCCAGGAAGTCCAGATCCGCGTCGCGATGGCCGGGCGAGCTGTCGCGAGCGACGTTGCCGCTGCCCTCGTCGCAGCGGAGGTAGAGAACGAGGCCGGGCTCGTTTCCGGTGAGGCGCCGGTGCATGTCCCCGGCGATCTCCGCCGCCGAACGCGCGACGCTCCAGACGCGGATCTCGTCGACGAGCCCCGCGTACGCGGCGTAGTTCGTGGCGGACTGATCGCCGATGAACGCCCACGGATTCGAACCGAGCGTGCCCTGGTTGGGCGACGTCCGCTGCCCGTCCTCCACGCCGTCGACGAGCACCGTGAGCACACCGGTGGACATCACGCGCCTGCCGGCCACGTGCACCCAGGTTCCCGTGTTGACGGACGTCCTCGACGACGCCGTCGTGTCCGGGTTCCCGGTCCCCAGCGCGACCCTGCCGTTCAGCACTGCGAAGCCGAAGTCGTTGCTGTTCGACGTGACCGTGTCCGCGAAGAACAGCACCGCGCCGTAGTACCAGTACGTCGATCCGACGTTCGCCTGCGTGCTCTTCATCCACATCTCGACGGTGAAATCGCCGTCCACCGGACGCGCCACGCGCGCGCCTTCCGCGCCCGTGAAGCGCAACGCCATGTTCGCCGCCGGCAAGCACGCCGCCCCATCGCACCCCGCATCCCCGGTCCCCGCCTCGCACCTCCCGCCCCCATCGCATCCCCCTTCCGCCCCACCCTCCGTTCCCGTTCCCGTTCCCGCTTCCCCTCCCGCTCCCGTTCCCGCTTCCCCTCCCGTTCCCGCTTCCCCTCCCGTTCCCA
>JADMIO011210279.1_pt1 | contig 101781 bp, 86 predicted proteins | sample 8958161 | NCBI WGS metagenome assembly JADMIO01 (sample SAMN16585339, study PRJNA669376) | soil metagenome | isolation source: Crop rotation soil | place: USA: Cullars Rotation, Alabama | collected 2011 | reverse complement strand
ACAACTTGTCCACGTGGAATTCTAAGCTTAGGATCCCAATGTGCTGGAAAGAGCGCCGCCGCCGCGCTCAGCACCGTGAGCACGACCGCGGCGTCGACGAAAACGGGGGTCAGCGGCAGCCAGGCGAGCGGCCCGAGACCCGACAAGGAAAAGAGCATCTCGGGCGCCCGCACGAGACGCCGCGCCTCGAAGAGCTGCGGCGAGCGCAAGATGACGGCAGCCACGGCGATGCGCAACGCGGCCAGCGCCAGCGGCGAAGCACGAGGCGCCCTCACGGCTTTTCAGACCGAGAGCTGACGCGCGATCGGCAGGCTGCGCACCCGCGTCCCGGTGAGCGCGAAGACCGCGTTGGCAATCGCCGGCGCCACCGGCGGCACTCCGGGCTCGCCGACGCCACCCGGGGGCGCGCTGCTGCTCACGACATCGATGTGGATCTGCCGTGGCGCCTCGCCGATGCGCACCAGCCGGTAGTCGCGAAAATTGCTCTGCTCGACGGCGCCATTCTTCATCGTGATCTCGCCGTGCAGCGCGAGGCTCATGCCGAAGATGACCGCGCCTTCGAGCTGGCTCTCCACGCGCTCGAGGTTGACCACGGTGCCCGCATCCGCCGCCACCCAGACCTCGTCGACGCGCAGCCGCCCGCGCTCGTCCTTGACCACCGAGGCGACGACCGCGACGTAGCTGAGAAAGCTGCGATGCGCCGCAAGGCCAAGCGCCCGCCCCTTGCGCTTGTCCCAGCCCGCCGCCGCCGTCACGCGCTCGATGACGGTGCGCAGCCGTCCCACGTCGATGGGATGCTTTTCGAGCGGCGCCCCATAGTTGCCCAGCTTCTTCACCCCGAGCTCGGCGAGCGAGAGCTGCCGCGCCGGGCCCACGGTCTCGAGCAAGACCTCGCGCGGATCGCGCCCGCGCGCCGCCGCCAGCTCGTCGATGAAGCTGCCGATGGCAAAGGCCGCGTGGATGTTGTGCACCGAGCGCAGCCAGCCAATTCGCGTGTGTGCCGTGGCCGCGCCATTTTCCGCCCGCAGATTGGCCACAGCGACGGGAAAATCGAGCACGCCCTGCTGCAGCTCGCCCTCGCTCGCATGGTCGACCCCGTTTGCGAAAGTCGACGAGATCGAGGGAAACGCCGTGCGATGCAGCCACGCCGTCAAGCGCCCCGCGCCATCGAGCCCGGCCACCATGCGCTGCGCCGACACCGAGTGATAGTAGTCGTGGCGCACGTCGTCCTCGCGCGTCCACTGCAGGCACACCGGCGCCTTCATCGCCTTCGACACGAGCGCCGCCTCGACGATGAAGTCGGGCTTCGACTTGCGCCCAAAGCCGCCACCCAGCAAGGTCACGTGCAGCGTGACGTTGTCCTGCGGGATGCCGAGCGCCTTGCCCACCTCCTCGCAAGCCGTCTGCGGATCTTGCGTCGGCGCCCACAGCTCGCAGCGTTCGCCCTCGACGCGCGCCACGCAGGCCGGCGGCTCCATCGAGGTGTGCGCCAGATGCGGCAGGTAGTACTCCGCCTCGACGCGCCGCGACGCCCCCGCGAGCGCCGCATCGACGTCGCCCACCTGACGCACCACCTTGCCGGCGGCGCGCACTGACGCCAGCAAGGTCTCGCGATAGCGCTGCGAGTCGTAGTCCGTGTTGCCCGACCACTGGATGGCCAGCGCCGCCCGACCGCGCATCGCCGCCCAGGTGTCGCGCGCCACCACCGCGATGCCGCCCTGCGGCTGAAAGTGCCAGGGCGCCTTCGGCTGCGGCAGCTCGACGAGACGCAGCACCCCGCCGATGCGCAAGGCCTCTTGCGCCTGCATGCTCACGAGCTTGCCGCCCACCATCGGGGGCCGCGCCACCACCGCGTAGAGCATCCCGGGCAAGCGCACATCGGCGCCATAGACGGCTCGCCCGCTCGACATCGCCGGCCCGTCGAGAAACGGCAGCCTCGTGCCGACGCGACGCAGCTCGCCCCGCGGCCGGAGCGGCGCATTTTTGGGCACCGGCAAACGCGCCGCATCGCCCGCCAGCTCGCCGAAGCCCAGCTTCTTCTCGCCGTGAAAGACCGCGTGGTCGCGCGCCACGCAGCTCGCCTCCGGCACGCGCCAGCGACGAGCCGCGGCGCTCACCAGCATGACGCGCGCGGTGGCGCCGAGGCCGCGCAGCCGCTCGTAGTCGTCGCGAATGCTGCTCGAGCCGTCGGTGTTCTGGTCGCCGTATTTCTTGTCGCCGTCGCCTTGCACCACCTTGATGCGCGCCAGGTCGGCGCCGAGCTCGTCGGCAATCAGCGCCGGCACCGAGCTGCGGACGCCCTGGCCCATCTCCGAGCGATGGCAGACGATGGTCACCGTGCCGTCGGGCGCCAGGTGAACGAAGGCGTTGGGCGAAAGGCCCGTCTTCTGCGCCGCCTCGGCGGTCGCATGGTCACCATCGAAGAACCCGGCGAGGCAGAGCCCGGCGCCGAGCCCCTCAAGAAATGCGCGCCGCGTGATCATGGTGTCCCCGCCGCCTTCTTCACGGCGGCGCGGATCCGCGTATAGGTCCCGCAGCGACAGAGATTGCCGGCGAGCGAGCGATCGATCTCGGCGTCGCTCGGCCGCGGCGTCTTTTTGAGCAGCGCCGCCGCGCTCATGATCTGCCCCGACTGGCAAAAGCCACACTGCGGCACGCAGAGCTCGGCCCAGGCGCGCTGCAGCGGATGCGTCCCGTCGGGCGAGAGCCCCTCGATGGTGGTCACCTCGTGGCCGATGGCGCGCTCCACCGAGGTCACGCAGGCGCGCACCGGCTCGCCGTCGAGATGGACGACGCAGGCGCCGCACAGCGCCTGGCCGCAGCCGTACTTGGTGCCGGTCAGCCCGAGGAGATCGCGAATGGCCCACAGGAGCGGCATCTCGGCGTCGAGGTCGAGCGCATGCTCCTTGCCGTTCACACGCAGCATCGTCTTCGGGGTCATGGGTTGCCCGTCTCCTTGCGGCTCTGGTTGCGGCTCTCGTCGCTCCGGTCCTTGCGGCTCTCGTCGGCGGGGCAGGCGGCGCCGGTCTCGACCCAGGCGGCGACCAGCGCCCCGAGCTCGGCCTGCGTACCGGGTGCAGGCGTCCGGCCCGCGCCGGGAGACCAGCCCCAGCCGACCAGCGGGTCGTGCGCCGCGTGGTCGACAATCTGCGCCAGCGTCTTGCCTCCGTTGCGGCTGCGATCCTTGAGCTGCTCGCAGATGGCCCCGGCCGAGCGCCCGATCCAGGCCATGCTGCGCGGCGCCAGATGCCACGACTGCGCGCCGGGAACGCGGGCGAGCTCGAGGTTGGCGTACTGATGACACGAGCCGCACTGCATGCCGACCACCCCGCGATCGTCGGCCCCGCGCGTCACCGGCGGATCGTGCAAGCGGCTGTCGTCGCCCTGCGCCGGCGAGTCTCCCTGCGGGTGACAGTTGACGCAGCGCGGATGCATGAGCACGCGCGCCGCCTCCGTGAAGAGGGCTCGCGAGCGCGCCTCGGCCGGAACGATCGCGGCAAACGCCGCCGGAGGTCGCAAGCCGTCTCTTGCCGGCGGCGGACCGGTAACAGCGACGGGGACGGCGACCGGGGCTCGACAGGCAGCAAGCGAGGCGAGCACCAGCGCGGGCTGCCACTTCTTCGGCATCATTGTGCGGAATTGTAAGGTCGTCGCCGCTGCGGTCGACCAATTTCGACGGTAGTAGTACCCCGGCACAGAGATTTTGACTGGTCAGAGGTCGTCGCCGCGCCCCGGCCGCAAGGCGCGAGCAGCGAAGCTACCGGGGGTACTGAGCGACGAGCCACGCAGCGGCGGTGGCCGAATCCGTCGAAATCTCTGTATCGGTTCTAGGTCACTCGTTCACTACGGATTCGTCGGAAAAGTCAGTGCGTGATGACGATGAGGTCGAGCTCGCCCTCCGGCGATCCCAGCTGCGCCTCGACGAGCCGCACGTCGCTGGACAGGGTGACCTCGCCGTGCTGCGGCGCCGCCAGCTCGAGGCTCTTGCCGCTGCGCGCCAGCTGCGCCGCGAGATTTCCGCAGAGCACGTTGAGAAACTCGCCGAGCCCGTCGAGCACCGTCGGGACGTCGCTGGCCGCCACCGGCTCCCCGAGAATGCCCGAGGCGACGCGCGCACAGAGCTCGGGCTTGCCCCGCAGCACCACCTCGCCCTTCACGTCGCCGTGAAAGGCCACGCGCGAGGTCAGCCGCCCCGTCGCTAAGCTCGCCTGTCCGCGGAGCTCGCCGACGCGCACCTGCAGCCCGGCGATGCGCAGCAAGAACTTGGTCGCCAGATCGATGACCGGCCGCGCCACCCCCGTCGGGTCGAGCGCCGGCGACACCACCTGGACGACGCGGAACGGCTTCTGATCTTCGGCAAAGGCCGCGAGCTGCACCTCGAGCTGCTCCCGGGTGAGCCCGCCGGTGGCGACCAGCGCCTCGCCGACCATGATGTGCGAGTTCTTCTGCGCCCGCAGCACCTGCTCCACCTGCGCCGTCGTGAGAAAGCCGAGCTCGACCGACGCCTCGCCAATCTTGATGTCGCGTTCGCGCTGCAGCGCCAAGATGCGGTCGACCTGCTCCTTGGTCAGGAGCTCGAGCGAGATCGCCATGTCGCCGAACTTGAGATTGGTCTCGTCTTGCTTGGCGATGGCGGCGAGCAACTGCTCCGCCTTGATCACGCCATTTTCCAGAAGGTACTGGCCAAAGAACCGGACGCCCATGCGCGCCTCCGAGGGTAAACGGGGTCAGATAGAGTCGAGAACCTCGATGACCTTCTTGGCGTCGAAGGGCTTGGAGAGGACGTTCAAGGCGCCCGCCTTCAGGCACTCCGCGACCTTCTCGGCAATGCCGCCGACCGAGGTGATCATGACGACGCGGGCATCGGTCTTGAGCTGCTTGATCATGCGCAGCGCTTGCACGCCGTTGAGGTTGGGCATGACCACGTCGAGACAGATGATGTCGGGATTCTGAGCCTTGACCTGCTTCAGAGCTTCCAGCCCATCGGTCACCTGAGCCACCACCTTGTAACGGCCGGTCTCCTCGATGACCCTCGTGAGCTGCTTGGCCATGGTGGCGCTGTCGTCGGCCACCAGGACGGTGCGCACTACAGACATGCGGTCCTCCTTTCAGGACAGCATATCACGCTCTTAATTTCAGAAAGGCGTCTGACTCTTTACGGTGATGCGCTCTTTTGTATGGGGGTGGGTAAAGGTGAGGCCCTCGGCATGGAGCATCAGCCGCGAGTCGTCTCCCCGCTGAGCGCCATAAAGGCGGTCGCCGGCGATGGGCGCGGCGAGCCCGAGAGGATGCGCCGCATGCACCCGCAGCTGATGGGTGCGCCCGGTATGCGGAAAAAGCGCCACCCGTGCGCCATCTGGCGAGCGCGCAAGGACGCGCCACTCGGTGCGGGCGCGCTTTCCGTGCAACGGATCGTGAATCTGCCGCGGCCGGTCGGTCAGATCGCCGCGCAAGGCGAGCTCGACGACACCCTCTTCGCCCACCGGCTGCCCGTCGAGCAAGGCGACGTAGCGCTTTTCGACCTCGCGGCCGGCAAATTGTTTTTGCAGGGCCGCATGCATCGCCGCGGTCTTGCCCACGAGGAGCAGGCCCGAGGTATCGAGATCGAGGCGATGCACCACCAACGGTCCCGTCGCCTCGGGATGGCGCGCCCGCAGCCGGCTCTGCACCGAGTCGCGAAGCAGCGCGTGGCGCCCGGGCACCGAGAGCAGGCCCGCCGGCTTGTCGACGACCAGCACGTGCTCGTCCTCGTGCACCGTGCGGGGCTCGTCAGGCGCCACCAGGCCGTGGCCGTATATCGGCGCCTCCTCGACGCTGAGCCCGGCCAGCATATGGGGCAAAACGACGCCGCAGTTGCCCCGACAGGCAGGATAAAAAGAGCCCGCCTGTCGTCCCCCGGCGAGCGGCGTGGCGCCCCACCAGAGCTCGGCGAGCGCCAGCGGCTGGAGCCCATGGGCAAACGCATGTCCGAGCAGCTTGGGCCCCGCGCAGTCGCCGGCTCCGCCCGGAGGTGCGAGCGGCGCGAAGAGGTCGCAGAGCGAGCGCCGTTCGCCGCGCGCATTGGCGATGTCATAGGTATCCCAGAGCTGCTGCAAGAGCTCCCGCGAGCGCTCCGCCCGTCGCTGCTCGAGCAGAATCCGCTGGGCTTCGACGAGCGCCAGCTCGGCCTCGAGCAGCTGGCGCTCGCCGCGCTGCGCGATGGCCAGCCGTCGCCTCTCGGCATCGTCCCCGCGGCTCTCCTGCGCCAGCGCGTGCAGCCCCGCGGCGTCCTCTATCGTCCGCCGCGCCTCGTGCCGCAGCTGACGGCGCCTCTCGAGCCGCGCCTTCAACGCCTCGTGCTCGGCCGTCTGGCGCAAGGAGAGCGCCGCCAGCTGGGCCCGCACCGACGCCTCCGGACCGTCGACCAGGCGGCACCTCTCGGCGCTCATCTCGTCGAGCTCGGCCTCGCCCGCCGGCCACACCGCGTCGCGCGCCCGCGTATCGAAGAGCGGCGGCACGAAGCCCTCGACGTGCCACTGCCCCGCCAGCATCCCCGAAAAGCCGCGCAGGTAACCCACCCGACCGTCGGGCGTCGCGACCACCAGCACTCCGAGCATCTTGCCGCCGCCGGGGACGTCGAGCCGCGAGAGGTCGAGGCCACAGGGCAGCCGAGCGCCTCGCAACATCGCCATCAGCTCGTCGGCAGCACGGCGCGCCAGCGGATGCGGAGCACCTTCACGAAACGGGCTCGGCATGCGAGCCGGCCATTCGTGGCGAAGCGGCTGGGGGTCGAAATAATGAACGTTCACGTGGGTACCGGGCGGCACCCTGCCACAAAGCTCGCCTGCCGTCTGCGAGACCGCGAACGCCTGCGAAAATCAGCGCCGCGCGGCCAAGATCTCGGCGAGCGGAGTCTGGCGCACGTAAGTCGCGGAGTTGGCCTCGATGCCGCCCCACCAGTGGATGCCGACGATCGACAGGTTGTCGTCACGAAGCATGGCGCCGCCACTGTTGCCGCCCTCGGTGTCGCAGATGTGGTTGAAGGAATTGCCGTCGAGCGGCATGAGCGTGCACGGCATCGACCATTGCAGGGGATAGGGCGTCGGATAGCCGAAGAGGGTGAGCGGCGTGCCCACCGGCGCGTCGGCCTGCAGGTCGACCGGGATGACCGTCGACGGCGTCTTGTCGACCTCGATGATGGCGTAGTCGATGTGATTGGCCTGGTCGAAGCGCGCGGTCAAGACGCGAGTGCACCTGCCTTCGAGCGCCACGCGCTCGTCGCCGTTGTCCTCGTCCTGCAGGAAGCCCCATTTGACGGTGTACTTGTCGCACGGGAGATTGTCGGTGCGCTCGCGCGGCGCGTCGAAGCAGTGACCGGCGGTGAGCGCCAGGCCGTGGCCGATATGGGTGATGGTGCAGACCTCCGTCGAGCGCGTGTGCGCGGTCTGCGCGAGGACCCGCTCCATCTGGCCAAAGGCATCGATGAGCGGGTGATAGCGCGCCGGAATGTTGGAGAGGTCGGGCCGCACCCAGACCTGCTCTTCGTCGCCGAAGGTCGAGGCGCGCGCCGGGACGCCGTCGTTCTCCGACGCCGGAAGCGTGGTGCAGCCAGTGGCAAAGACGCCGAGGAACAAGAGGGTCTTGTAGATATTCGTCATGCCCAGGCGCCACTGCAGGGGCCGCGCCGCGCATAACGCCCGGAAATGACGGGCTCGGCCGCGGTTTTTCGGCGGGGCCTGGGGAACCTACAATGTGGGATGCGCACCCAGCGATCGCCGGGATCGCGGGTGATCAGCGTCGGCAGCTGGCGTGTCGCAGCAACTCCACGTAGCGCACGATGGCGTCGACCTCGGACGCCGCCAGCTCCTTGCGCGGCGGCATGAGGTACGGCGGGTCGTCGTTCTGGTGGCGCTCGCGCGTCGCCGGGTCGAGCCGGCCGCGGACTCGCTCGATCAGATCTTTGGCAAAGTAGGGATTGTCGGCGAGCGCCGCCCGCAGCTTCAGCGGATCGTCGAGATAGAGATTGCCGGCGTCGGCGTCATCGCCGCGATGGCAGTCGTAGCAGGCACTAAATGGGCTCTGCTTGGGGAGCGCGGCGGGCAAAGGTCCGCAGGGGTCGCCGGCGGCGCTCACCGAGTGTCCACCGGCGCATCCGGCGAGAAGAATGGAGAGAGGAAACGCCAAGGTCAGCATGAGGGGAAGTGGCAGGCGACGCACCGCAACACCTTATCATTCCCCTTTAGCGAACGTCAGCTCCCGGCGACGAGGAAAGGGAAGCTACGTCCCCGGGGGGCGGGCGGCCGCCATGCGCTTTTGCATCTCGGCCGGCGGCACGTCTTCCACGTGCGTCGCCAGGCCCCAGGTGATGCCGTAGGGATCGACGACACGGCCAAAGCGGTCGCCCCAGAACATGTTCGCCGGCGCCATCTTCACCGTGGCCCCCGCGTCGACTGCGCGCTTGAAGGTGGCATCGACATCCTGGCAATACATCATGATGCTGCTCACCGTCGGTGGATCCTGGATCGCGTCGGTCAGCATCAGGATCGAGTCACCGATCGCGAGCTCGCAATGCATGATGGCGCCATTGGGTCCCGGCATCAGCAGTCGCTGCTCGGCGCCAAAAGCCTTCTTGTAGAATTCAATCGCCGCGCTACAGCCCTTCAAACAGAGCATGGTGTTGATCGAGTGGTAACCCTCGGGTACCGCCTTGACGTTCGACATTTGCACACCTCCAGTTGGGGTTCGCGACAAAGACCAAGAGCGCGGTCAGCATACTCCGAATGCCCCCGGCCCAACGCCCGCCCGCAGCTTTTTCGCAACGTTCAGCTCCAGCCCGTACGTCCTCGGAGGAGAGCCCCCATGACGACGACCGCGAAGCCGGCTAAGCCGACTTGAAAACCCGCGGCGCCCGATGGCATTGTCCCCGCCCATGCGCTCAATCGCCGCCCTCACCTGCTCGCTTTTCCTCTCCCTTTATGCCGTCACTGCCGCCGCCGACATCAAAGCCGCGACCCCCGACGGTCTGACGCTCGCCTACTCGCACAAGGTCGAGGCCGCCCCGAGCAAGCTCTTCGCAGCCTTTTCCTCCGTCGACAAATGGTGGAACGGCGAGCACACCTACTCGCAGAGCGCGGCCAACCTCAGCCTCAAGGTCGAGGCCGGCGGCTGCTTCTGCGAGCGCTGGCCTGGTGGCAGCGTCGAGCACGGCCGGGTCCTCCTGGTCCTCAAGGACGAGCTCCTGCGCCTCGATGCGCCGCTCGGCCCGCTGCAGGACCGCGGCGTCACCGCCATCCTGACCTTCCAGATCAAGCCCGCCGGCGCGGCCAGCCAGCTCACGGTCAATTACAAGATCGCCGGCAACACCACGAGCGCGCTCGACAAGGACAGCGCCGGCATCGATGCCGTGATTGCCGGCCAGCTGATTCGCCTCAAGCGCTACGTCGAGACCGGCAACCCCGCACCCGCCAAGACCGCGCCGGCGCCCGCCAAGAAATAACCGCCGCGAGCACGCAAAAAAGGCCGGGCTCATCACCCGGCCTTCCTGCCGCCTACCGGCGAGGCTACTGCACGTACGCGCCCGTCGAGGGATACCAGACGATGGTCCCGCCCTGAAAGGTCGACTGCCGCCCCTGGCCGTCGACGGTGGCCGTCTCGTCGCTCGTCGGGTACCCGAGCCACGAGCGCTCGGCGCCCAGGTTGACCCAGAGGTCGGCAATCAGCCCTTGCACCGCGTGCACGCCGCTCGCCGGGCTCCAGTAAATGCGATTGCGCTCCGACCCATTGAACAGTGTGTAGCGCCCAACTCCGTCGCTGCTGACCGTCTCGTCGGTGGTCGGATACCCGGTATAGCGGTCACGCCCGAGCTCGTTCCATTTGCTCAAGATTGCGCCATGCACCTCGTGCGCCCCGCTCGACGGGCTCCAGTAAATGGTGCCGTGCTCGAAGTCGTTGAAGCGGCCCACCCCGTCGGCGCCACTGGCCTCGTCGCTGAGCGGCAAACCGAGATAATTCTCGCCGCCGAGCGCCAGATATTTCGCTCGAATCAGGCCATAGACACCGTACATGTACCGCACCGCTTTCACGTCGGTGGCGCTGATGCTCGTGTTGTGAGAAAAGGCGCTCCCGTCTTTCTTGGTCATCGTGTTCTTGCCCGGCAGGGCAAAGACGTTGGACCCATAGAGCATGATGGACGCAAAGTCGAAGGGCCCGATGGGCTTGCCCCAGGTGGCAAAGGCAGCGTCGACCTGCGCCTGCGTGACCAGCTTCGAGCGGTCGACTTGCGTCGGATCGTACGTGATATACGCGTCCCGGTCGGGCCGCTGATGCTCGTGTGGCAGGCCAATCAGGTGGCCGAGCTCGTGAATCATCTGCGGCGCGTAGCAGCCATCTTGCTGCAGCATGACCTCCTGGCGTCCGCCAATCATGCCGACGTAGCAAAGGCAGCCGCCGCCCGGGCGCGAGGTGATGAACGCATAGTTGGCGACGCCCGGCTGGTGCGGCACGAAGCGAATGTTGGTGCGCGACGTCCACTCGCTCATGGCCGCGAGCACCCGCGTGCGCCACTCGGCCGGTAAGGCCGGATTACCGTCGATTTCGTACTGAATGACCGCGCCCGGCCAGCGACGCAGCTCGTTGCCTTCGATATCGGCGCTGAGATGCAACCCGTTTGCCGCCGAGCGATGGCCAGCGAGCGGCACCATGATATCGCCGCCCACCACTTCGTAATCCGCCGCCGGCCGCGCAACCTCGTCTGCGCCGTCGACGGGGGCGGGAGCGCAAGCAAAGCCAAAGAGCGAAAGCACACCGATACCCAAGATATTTTTCAACATATTGCTCTCCTGAAAAAGTAGGCCAAGAGCCCGGTCAGGTAACGCGCTCCTCGACCGCCGCGATTCTCGTTGAGTTGCTTTTTGCCCACTCGCTGAGATCGGTCTGCGGATCGAAGTGCGCCTCGTCGAGCGCCTGCGACTCGAGCTTGTATTCATGGGGGCTCCGTCAGGCTTTGACTGCGTGACGGGAAGAGCGCGCGGAAGTCGCAAAAAAAAGTCCCGGCGCCTGAATCAGTCGCTCGATTGCGACGGGGACCGGGCGTCCCCGTCGGCAGGATCATTTGGCGCTGATCACCATGCAGCCCTTCTGGAGGGATAGCTGCGGACAAAGGCCGGTCGGCACCAGCGTCCCGCCATTGGCGGCAGCGAGCTGGTCGTCGGAGAGAGCGCGAATGGTGGAGGTCGTGATCGCGAGTTTCTTCGGCTGTTTTTTCATGAGCAGCTAAGCCTGCAGCGGCCATGCCGCGAGTAACTCCGCGATATTCGATCTCTCGTCGACAGATTGCGCAAGATCTGCACGAACCGTGTCGACCGGCTTGCGCAAGCCCCGCGCAAGTTGGCGTCGGCCACGTCTTTTTACGGCTACGACCGATGGCCCGATCGGAATGGGATCGGAATGGGCAGTCGACACACCGTTGCAGAAAGATCCGCCGATTCATGAGGGCTTTGACTGCGTGGGGGAGAGCGCAGCGAAAATGGGGCAGGACGATTCACGACCGTGGGTCGTCGCTCGAAGGAGCGTGCGCGCAGAGCCTCAGGCGGGCACGCTGATGACGACACAGCTCTTTGCGCCGGAATTCAACCCCGTGCTGCAGTCGACGGAGTACAGCTTCAACCCGCCGTTGGCTCCAGCCAGCTGGTCGTCGGAGAGCGTGCGAATGGTGGAGGTCCTGAGGACGAGCTTCTTGGTTTGCGTTTTCATGACGAACCATCGCTGCAGCCGTCATGCCGCTGGCCACCCGGCGTTTTTCGAGCGCAGCGCGGTGCCTTTGCGCAACGCCCGCACGAATCGGCGCCCACTTGTGCAATCACCGCGCAACTCGAGCAAGGTCGCAGCTCTCGGGGCGACGTCGACCGAGCACCCCTTCTCGCAGCTCCCACCCCGACATACAGCGCTCCACTCGCGCCGCCGCGACGGCAGAATGAGCCGCCGGGAGACGCCACACACGAAGAACGCCATCTTGGCTGGTGGTCACGACGGAGTCGCCGACGACATCCACGGAGAGCACGGCGCTCATCAGCCGATGCGTCGCCAGCAGCACGCCCTGCCGGCTCCAGACGCGCAGCGTGCGGTCGTCCGAGCCGGTGACGATGAGCTGCTCGTCTCGGCTCATGGTGACCCCGTTGATCACGCCGTTGTGGCCCGCCAGGGTCGCCAGCACGCGTCCGCTGGCGACGTCGACGACGCGCGCCGTGCAGTCCCAGCTGGTCGAGATCAGCTGCGACCCCTTGCTGTCGAAAATGACGCCGTTCACCTCTTCGCTGAAGTCGTTCAGGCGCAGGACGAACGCGCCCGTGCTCGTGTCCCAGACGCGCAACGAATGGTCGACGCTCACCGAAGCGAGCTTGCGCCCGTCGGGGGAGAAAGCGACGGCAAGCACCGGTGCGGTGTGGCCGGCGAGCAGATGGCGCTGGCGCCCGCTGGCATCCCACAAGCGCAGGGTCTCATCCGAGGCGGACACCAGGGTCCCGTCGGGCGAAATGCCGACGAGAGTGACGGGAGACGGATTGTGCACCTTCAGCCGTGGCTCGCCGCCAGCATCGTGCAGTGTGACGACGTCGCCTTGCACCGTCGCGTACCCTCTGCCTTCGGGGGCCAGATAGGTCGCGTCGACCGGCCCGGCGATCGGGATACGTCGGCGCAGCTCGCCATCGCGCACGTCGAGCATCTCGATCGACGCAGGACCGCTGACCATCACGGTCTCCCGGTCGACGACGGCGACGCGGTGCGGAGCGCGATCGCGCACGACGACACCGAGGGCCAGCGGCCCCGCATCCGGATCCCAGTCGCGAGCCGTACCGTCGCTGCCGAAGGTGAGGACGTGTCCATCGAAGCGGCGGTTGTAGATCGAGCCCCGATGGCCAGCGAGCACCGCGATGAGCGTCCCCCGCGCCGCATCCCAGACCCGAGCCGTTCCGTCCTCGGCGGTGGTGAGGATGCGCTCCGAGCGGGCGTCGAAGCCTGCGAATCGATCGCCGCCGTGATGGCCGAGCTGCGCGATCTCGCCTCCACCCGCATCGTAGAGACGAGAAACACCGTCGGCGCCGGCGACCACGAGTCGGCCGTCTCGAGCCAATCGTCCTCCGCGTATCGGTCGCTTCGGGGAGCCGATGCGCAGGCGCTCGCTGGTGCTCGTCAAGTCGAAGACGGCGCCAATCCCCTCGAGATTGCTGACGAGCACCCGCCCCGCGCCGAAGCTGGCGCCAGTCCCATAGCCCGCCAGCAAGGCGCCTCTTATGCGGCCGCTCGCTCCGTCGAGGAGCTGCGTGCTCGACGTGCCGAGCCGCGCGACGAAGGCCCCGTCCGGGCTCGCCGTCACGTCGACAATCTCGCCATCGGAAGCCTCGTGCTGCCACACGACCTTTCCCTCTACGGGATCGACGAGGCTCACCGTCCGTCGCCCGGTGACGAGCACGAGGTTCGCCTTGCCGCCAAACGGGCGCACGCGCGTCACCGCCTCGCTCACTCGCATCTTGTGCAGAAGCGCGCCGTCACGCAGACGCCACACGCTCACTTCCGAGCCCTGTCCTGCGACCACGAGATCGCTCCCCAGGGTCTCGACGCCGTGCACGTCCCCCGCGCCGAGCGCGCGCACCAGGCGGCCGCCGCGTTCCCAGATCTTTGCCGTGCCGTCGATGGCGCGCGTGATCACCCACTGCCCATCGGCGCTGAAGGTGGCCTCGAGGAGCGGCGCACCGTGGTCGTAAATGGCGCGCGTCATCGAGAGCATCTGGATCGAGCTATCGGCCATGAAGTCGAGCGCCGGGCTCGAGCGGCCTTCGCGCCGGGCCGCGTTGAGATAGACGAGAGCCCGCCCCGGGTCATCCTCGAGGAGCGCGCGCCGGCCGTTCTCCTCGTACATCTGCCCGAGCACGGCGCGAGCCACGGCCCCGCTCTGCCGACTGCGCTGGGAGAGCGTCAGCAGACCGAGCACGCCAGCGACGAGGACGCCGAGCGCCAGGCTGGAAAGCAAGCGGGCCCGGCGACGAGCCCGCAGGGCCACGAGCGCGCTGGCGTCGGCGAAGGCGGCGGCAATGCCGGCCAGCGGCTCGCTCTCCTTGCGCCTCCAGCGCACCAGCTCCTCGAGCGCATCGTCGCGCCAGAGCAATCCCGCCGGTCGGCCGCGCTCCTCCCATTGCCGGGCCGCGGTGCGTAGCTGATCGCGCAAGCGGGCGCCCACCTCGTCCTCCTGACGCCAGGCGACGAGCCGAGGCCACGACGAGAGCAGAGTCTCGTGCACGATTTCGATCTGCACCTCGCCGTTCTCCGATTCCGACGAGACCAGGAGTCGCGCGCTCACCAGCTTCTCGACGACGGCGCCGGCACGCGCCCCGAGAGCCTGCTCGATCGAGGCGCGCTCGAGCACCGCACGCGTCCCATCCGCCGTCACCAGGTGGCGGAAAAGGGCGCGTACCAGGCTGCGCTCCGGCAGCGGCATCTCCATGAGCGTCTGCTCGGCGTGCTGCGCCAGCGCGCCGGCGACTCCACCGAGAGCGTCGTAGGCGCGCGCGGTGAGCTGCTTCAGGTTGCGGTCGCGCTCCTCCCACAGCTTCATCGCGGTGAAGGAGAGGAGTGGCAAGACCCCCGGTCGATCTTGCAGCACCTCGACCATGCGCGAAGGCAGCGTGCGGTCGTCGAAGTCGTAGCCGCGACGACGAGCCGGCTCGGTGAGGATGCGGATCAGCTGCTGCGACGACGGCGTGCTCACGATCTGGATGGCCTGCGCCAGACGCTCGGAGAGCGCCGGCTCCTCCTGGGCGCGGACGAGAAAGTCATCGCGCAAGGTGACGATCAGGCGAAGCGGCCCATCGCTCCTCGCCGCAGCTTCGACGAGGAGCGCAATGAAGCGCTGCCGCTCCGCCTCGTCCTTGCAAAGCGTGAACGTCTCCTCGAACTGGTCGACGAAGAGAATCAGCGGCGCGTGCGTACCGGCCCCCAGATCCGAAAGGCCAATCGCCGCACGCTCGAGCTGACGCGTCAGGGCGGTCATCGGAAGGGCGCCGGGCCGAAGCGTCACCACACTCGCCCGCGCTTCGAAAAATCCCTTGTCGACGAGGCTGGGCAAAAGGCCAGCGCTCACCAGCGAGCTCTTGCCGGCGCCGGAGGGCCCGACGAGAGCGACGAACGGTTGCACCCGCAGACGATTGAGCAAGGTCTCGATCTCGCGCTCGCGCCCGATGAAGAGGTCGGCGTCCTCCGCGGTGAACGACGAGAGCCCACGATACGGAGCGCGCTCTTTATCGTCGACGTTGCGGCCTTGCCCCCGGGTCTCGAAAAGATGGCGGCCAATCCAGTCCCATAGCGCACCGTCATGGTGCTCGAAGAGGTCGGGAAAGGCGACGAGGCGCGGACCGAGCCGGGCCTGGCCGTCGAAGAAGAAGAGCTCCTCGGCAGCCCCCGGCGACGGGGCAGCCAGCTGCACGAAGGGCCAAAGGCCAAGCAGCGGCGTGCCCTCCGACGAGAGGAGATAGGGGTGGCCATCGCTGAGATGGCGACGACACGGCGTCGTGCGACGCGAGCGGCGGACGCCCATCCAGCCGTCGGCGGTGCCGGCGCGCGGCACGGCCAGCACCAGCTCCTCGAGGAAGCGTGCCTCATCGAGCAGCATGGCCAGGCGTGGCAGGAGCGCATCCGCTCCGCCAAGCAGCGCCACCACCTCGGCATCGGACGAGCGAGGCGGCGGCGGCGCTTCCCTGCAGAGGCGTTCGAGGCCGTGTGGCCGCGCCAGAAAGCGCACCAGCTCGGGCACCACGTGGCCCTCCGGCCGCTCGCGGAAAGGTTGGCAGAGCTCCCCCGTGAGCTCGAGCCATTCCTCGTCGCTGAGGCCGCCGCGATGCAAGGTACGCAGCAGCTCGCCGAGGCGCGGCGAGTCGGTGGCGCTTTCGGCCGCGGCGCGCGCCGCAAGGGCGATGGCCGCCAGATAGCGCACGACGACCGTGACGACGAGACGGGCGGCCCCGAATGCCTGGTGGGCGCGGCGTGCCGCGGCGAGCGCCGCCACCGCTTCGGCAATCGGCTGGGGCAGCGTCCGCTCGAGAAGCGCCGGCGGCAGGCGCGGCAGCTCCACCTCGACCACGCTCAGCCCCACTGCCTGACGGAGGGCACGCCCCAGCTCGAGCGCGCTGCCGTGCCGCTCCTTCGCCGAGCTGGCCAACGCCTTTTCGAAGAACGCGTCGACGGCAGCCGGCAGCTGCGCACCCACCGGCGGCAGCGCATGCTCGCGCTGGGCCCGCAGCAGCTCGACCACGGTCTTGCCTTCGAATGGCCGCCGCCCGGCGAGCAGCTCGTAGGCGACCACGGCCAGCGCGTAGACATCGGTCTCCGCGCCGACCGACGGCGAGCGCAGCCACTGCTCGGGCGCCATGTAGGCCGGCGAGCCGACGACGCCGCCGCGCCAGGTCAGGGAGACGTCGATATCGGCTTCGCGCGTCTCCGCGAGATCGCCGGTAACGCTCGCGGCCTTCGGCTCCTCGGCGCCGGAGGTCTCGTCGAGCCTGCTGTCGTCGCCGGCCTGGCCAGGTGGACCAAGGCTCGCCGGGTCTCCGAGGCTCTTGGCGATGCCGAAGTCGAGCAGCTTGGGCAAGAGCTGGCCGGCGCGCTCGATGACCATGATGTTGGACGGCTTGATGTCGCGATGAACGATGCCCTGCTCGTGCGCCGTATGCACCACCTCGCACAGGCGCTCGAAGAAAGGCACGAAGCGCGCAGCCGGCATGGTCCGCACCAGCGAGAGCAACGTCCCGCGAACCTGCTCCATCGCCAGCCAGAGCAGCCCATCGGGCTCGGCGCCAAACGCGTAGATATGCGCCGCGTACGGATGGTCGAGACGCGAAGCCAGACGCGCCTCGCGCAGGAAGCGCTTCTTCAGCTCCTCTCGTCCCTGGTGCCGCTCGTGCAGCACCTTGATGACGGCCTGGCGATCGAGCCCTGCTTGGTCGGCGCGGTAGACGGCACCGAAGGCGCCCTCCCCGAGCCGTTCGCGCACCGTGAAGTCGGCCAGGGTGCGCCCGAGCAGTGCATCTCGGACGGTCATCGCGCGGCCATTATAGGCGCTAGCGCTTACGCCAGGTGCCTCCGCTCTCGATGCGCTTCTTGAAGGCGCGGAGGAGGTCCGGAATGGCGCGCACCTGGAACCAGGTCTGGATGGAGCGCGGGATCTTCATGCCGGTGTCGACGTAGGTGCGGTAGACCAGCAAGGTTCGCTGCGGCGCGATCTCGACGGCGCGATACTCGCCGTCGACGTCGACGACGGTGTTACCGGCGGCGCTCTTGTCGAGCGTCCAGTGAATGGTGTGGGCGCTGTCGTCGCTGTCGTAGAAGGCGGTGTAGCGCGCGGTGGTCACCGCGGCGTCGATCTCCTGGCGAATGCGCGTGCGGCTCGCCTGGCGCTCGAGGATGGTCACCGACTTGACGCGCGGCGCGTACTCGGGGCGCTCCTCGTAGCGCATCAGCGTCGACCAGACCTCGCCGAGCGGTCGCTCGATGACGATGGCGCCGAGACCGCGCCCCGCCGACTTGCCACTCGGGCTGGCGAACGACTCGATGCGCGTCGGCACCTTGCCGTCGAGGACGTCTTTCATTTCCAGGGGATTGAGCCCGGCCACCGGCGCGACCACGACCGTGAGACAAAAAAGTGCGAGCTGCATCTACCTCAGTCTCGCATTTTTGCGCTGCCGCCGGAGCAGGGCATTTCACCGACAAGTGCGTGAAAAGTCACACTTACTTTTCCGGCAGGCACTCCTCGGGAGCGTCGAGGCAGGTGTCGATGGCGAAGCCGAACTCGGCCGCCTTGCCGCCGGTGGTGCCGGTGGTGCTGACCACGAAGTCGTGGACGCCGGGCGCCAGCTCGAGCGGCAAGATGGTGGCGTGGCTGCTCTTCTTGACGCCGCCCACCTCGTGCCGGATGTCGCTCTTGACCGGGCTGCCGTGCCGGTCGAAGGCGAAGGCCCGCACCTTGGTCGTCTTGTCGACGGTGAAACGGTAGACCACTTCCTTGTTGGCAGCGCCGTCGAGGTTGCCCATGGTGCCAAAGGGAATCGCCGGCACCGTGAAGGGCTTGCCGCGCGTCCCGTCGCCAATGCGGCCGGGCGCGCCGGCATCGAGCACGGTGTTGTCGACAACGGCGCGGCGCACCCGGTCCATCTGCTCGAGCGTCACCTTGCCCATGAGGTTGTCGCCGTACTCGAGGTCGGCCGCGCCGAACCTGCAGACGCTGCCGCTCGGCGAGCCCGAGAGGTGAAAGCCGTCGCCCCAGAAGCCCTTGGCGGTGAGCTTGGCGGCCTCCTGCCCGAAGTCGGCGAAGGGCACCTGACGCCCGGCGGCGATGGCGCGAATGGCGGCATTGTTCATGGTGACGCGACGATTCCACGGCCCGTTGTTGCTCTGGCCGACCGGCGCGATGGTGCGCATCAGCGGGAGCACGCCCTCGGCGAGCAGCTCGTCGACGATCTCGAGGAGGTTGGGGGCAAAGCTGTCGATGAGGTTGCCGTCGGTCTTCGGGTCGGCCTCCCAGACGCCGCCGTACTGCACCTCGAGCGTGCCGAACATGACGAGCGCAAAGGCGGGGTCGCCGTTCATGACCTCCTGATGCGCCAGGTCGGGGTTGCCCGATAGCGCGATGTACGTCGCCTGGTTCTCGAGGTCGCGCTCGTACTTCCACGGCGTCGTCCCCTTGATGGACCCGCCCTTGAAGTAGTCGATGGTCGACTGCAGCGTCGTCGCGCCGGCGAGGTCGACATCCTTCGGCGTGTCGGCGCACCCGAGGAGATGCGAGGCGTGCGAGAGGTTGTCGCCGAGGCGAACGAAGTTCTTGAGGTTGTGCCCCTTGAGCTTGGCGATGCTCTGCCAGCGCTTCTGCACCGCCGCGTTGACCGGCGAGTGACGCTGCCCCGCCAGGTAGAGCACGGTGTCGCCCGGCGGGATGGGCGGGACCGGAGGCGGCGTCACGGTGCCTTTGCCCATATCGGCGGGCGCCGTCGTTCCCAGATCGCCGCCAGACACGACGCCACTGTCGACGTCGACGATCTCCGGCTGGGGCGACATGTCGCCGTCCGCGCTCTTCGGGTCGGATCCGTTGCAAGCTTGCGTCAGGAGGCAGAGCGCGACCGCGGTCAGGGTGCGTTTCATGGCGGTGACTTCTCTGCAGCCGCGATACCAGCAAAAAGCCCAATCACCGCGCGATGTAGGACACGAGGCGTGTTGCCTCCCACCCTCACGCGCTGGAGACGCTCGCCCTCAGCCGCAGTTGCGCGCCACCGTGTCGAGCACCTGCTCGAGCCGCACCGGCTTACACAGGTATTGCCCGCCAAAGGACGCCGCCTTGGCCTGCACGTTGCCGTCGGCCGAGATGACCACGACAGGAATCGTCGCCAGCGTCGGGTCGCGCTGCTGCTCGGCGTAAAATTGCGGGCCGTTCATCACCGGCATCATGAGGTCGAGCAGGATGACGCAGGGCCGAGGAAGCTGCCGCAGCCGGGCCAGCGCCTCCCGACCGTCGGCCGCCGTGATCACCTCGTAGCCTTCGTCGGAGAGCAGCTGGGCGAGGAGGTCGCGAATATCGGCATCGTCGTCGACCACCAGGATGGGCTGCGCGCAGACATGGGCACCGGTCATTGGCCAGAGGGTAGCCCAGCTTGGTCGGCGGCGACGCCGGCCTCGGGGCTTTGACGCTTTTGCTGCTTGTCGGCTTCCCTCGACAGGGGCAGCTCGACGCGAAAGGTCGACCCGACGCCGCTCTCGCTGACCACGCTCACGGTGCCGTCCATGGCTTCGACGAGGATGCGCACGATCCAGAGGCCGAGGCCGAGCCCGCCATAGTGCGCGCTCGGCGCCGCCCGCGCGAAGCGCTCAAAGACGCGAGCCTGGTCGGCAGGCGCGATGCCGATGCCCTCGTCGCGCACGGTGAGCCAGGCCATGCCCTCTCGTTTACCGACGCTGATGAAGATCGGCTTGCCACTCGCGTAGCGCAGGCAGTTGGTGACGAAGTTGGTGACCACCTGATCGAGCCGCAGGCGATCCCAGTTGCCGACGACGTCGTCCTCGAGGGCGACGCTGAGCGTGCAGCGTGCCTTGGCGATGTCGTCCTTGAAGCGCTCGGCCACCTCGCGCACCACCTCGGCGAGATCGACCGAGCTGAGGTGCAGCTGCAGGCGGCCGGCGGAGGCGCGACTGACGTCGAGCAAGTTGTTGATGAGCCCGCTCATGCGCGCCACCTGGCGGTCCATCGCATGGAAACGCGCCAGCAGCTTCTCGGCGGTGACCTCCTCGGTGCGACCCATCTTGGCGGCGCGCTGGACGCCGTTGATCTGGAGCTGCAAGCTGGTGAGCGGCGTCTTGAGCTCGTGCGAGGCGATGGAGAGAAATTCGTCGCGCACCTGGATGGCGTTCTCCAGCTCGTCCTGCACTTTCTTCTGCGCGCTGACGTCGGTGATGAGCACGATGCAGCCGCGCACCTCGCCGGTCTCCGAGAAGTCGGGGATGTACTCGCCCACCATGTGGCCGCGCACGCCATTTTTCGGCACCATGCGCGCCTCCTGCCGCGTCGCCCGCCCGCGCAGCGCCTCCTCCATGAAGGGGCGGCGCTCGTCGAAGATGGCCGCGCCCAGCACGTCGCGCAGATGGCGACCTTCGAAGTATTCGAGCGGCTTGTCGAAGAAGCGCTGAAACGTCGCGTTGACGAAGCGCAGGCGATAATTGCGGTCGACGTAGGCGATGAAGCCGGGCAAGCCGTCGGTGATGAGGCGCAGCTGGCGCTCTCTTTTTTGCAGCAAGGCCGAGCGCTCGCGCAAGGAGGCGGTGAGCAAGTTGATGAGCGAGGCGACGGCCGCGAAGAGCAAGGTGGAGAGCAAGGCCGTCGTCGAGAAGGTGAAGCGCTCGATGGGCAGGAGGAAGAAGTAGTTGCCCAGCGTCGCCGAGAGGACGACGGCGACGAAGCCGGGCCGCGGCCCGCCGAACCAGGCGGTGATGGCAACGGCGAGAAAGAAGAAGACGAAGGGGACCGAGTAGATGCTCGGGACGAGGGCGCGCTGGATGACGAAGGCGACGAGCGGAGCGATCAGCGCGACGGCCATGCCGTGGACCACGCCGAGCATGTGCTCGGGGCGGGTTTTCCCGTCGCTGCCTTCGACCTGCACGATGCCCTCCTGGTCTCCTCGTCGACTACGACATGGAGGGTAGTACGGCCATGGGCCCGACGCCCGCCGCCGGGCGCACGAGGTCCGAGGTGACATCGGCGAGCGTGGCGCAGCCGGCCAGCGTCATGGCGCGGCGCAGCTCGCCTTCGAGGAGGGCCAGCACCCGGGCGACGCCGGCTTCACCGTCGGCAGCCAGGCCCCAGAGGATGGGCCGACCGAGGAGGACGGCGCGCGCCCCGAGCGCCAGCGCGATGAGGACATCGGTGCCCCAGCGAATGCCGCCGTCGAGGTAGACCTCGGCGCGGCCGGCGACGCTGGCGACGACACCGGGGAGGGCGGTCAAGGTGGCGGGCACGCCGTCGAGCTGGCGGGCGCCGTGGTTGGAGACGATGATGCCGGCGACGCCATGCTCGACTGCGCGGGCGGCGTCGTCGCCGCGCAGCACGCCCTTGAGGACGAGCGGCAGCGGGCTCAGGCCCTGCAGCCAGGCGAGGTCGCGCCAGGTGAGCGCGGCATCGTGGCAGCTGGCGACGTAGGCGGTGAGCGCCGACCCGAGCGTGCCTGCGGGCGGCACCGGCAAGTTGGCCATGGAGAGGCCGGCAGGCAGATGAAAGCCGTTGCGCTCGTCGGCGAGCCGACGGCCGAGCACGGGAGTGTCGACGGTGAGAACGATGGCGCGATAGCCGGCGGCGTGGGCGCGCTGCACGAGCTCCCGGGTAAGGCCGCGGTCCTTGTGCACGTAGAGCTGGAACCAGCGTGGGCCGGCGACGGCGGCGACGTCCTCGAGCGAGGTGGTCGCCAGGGTGGAGACGACCATCAGGGAGCCGGCGGCGGCGGCCCGCGCGGTGGCCAGCTCACCATCGGGGTGGGCCATCCGATGATAGGCCGTCGGCGCGACCAGGATGGGGGCGCGACAGGGCGTGCCGAGGACGCTGCAGGCGAGGTCGACGCGGCTGACGTCGACGAGGACGCGGGGCCAGAGGGTCCAGTCGCGGTAGGCTTCGCAGTTGCGGCGCAGGCTGCGCTGGGCATCGGCGCCCGAGCGGTAGTAGTCCCAGGCCATGCGCGGCAGCCGGGCCCGCGCCGTCTTCTCCAGCTCTCGCAGCGTCTGCATCGCGCGCCACCATAAGCGACGTGGTCGAGGCGCCACAAGGACTCGGCGGAGGCTCACGTCGCTGGCGCGGACGCCGCGCCTCACTTCGCTGAACGACGCATGAGCGGGCCACGCGCTCGAAGGGCGGAAGCCCGGCAAGGCCTGCCGTCGCTCTCAGGGCGTGACGCTCGTCGACGACACGAACCTCCGCGCCGGCGCAAGCCCGGCAAAGGCCTGCCGCTTCCGTCGCTCAGGGCGTGACGCTCGCCGACGACACGAACCTCCGCGCCGGCGCAAGCCCGGCAAAGGCCTGCCGCTTCCGTCGCTCAGGGCGTGACGGTGACGGTGGCGGTGACCGGGTAGCGGCTGCGCTCGTCAACGATGCGGAGGACGTGCGTGCCGGCAGGAAGCCCGGGCAAGGCGAGCGCGGCGAGCTTGCCGCTGCCGTCGCTCATGCCGGCGGCGAGCGGCGTCGTGCTATCGCCCGTGTAGACGAGGACGCGCGCGTTGGCCGCGAAGTTGCTGCCGCTGGCGCTCGGCGGGCTGCCGCTCACCTGGACCACCGGGCCATACGCCTCGACGTCGCGCAAGGCCGGCTCGCCGCTGCGCGCCCCACCGACGAGATAGATGCGCCCGTCGGAGCCGATGGTCGCGGCCGCCCCGTTGCGGGGATTCTGCAGGGGTGCGATGCCGCTCCATCGCGCGCCGGGCGTGAAGGCGACGACCCCGGCGACGGCGGCCCCGGCGCGCCGCCCGCCGATGGCGTAGACCCGCCCGTCGGGAGCGCCAATGGCCGCGAGGCTCGCGGTGGCCTCGGGGAGCGCCGTCGAGTCCTTCCACTGGCCGCTGGTCGGGTCGTAGGCCTGCACCAGATCGAGCTCGCGCGTGCCGTCGCTGCCGCCGATGGCGTAGACGAGCCCGTCGGCCCCGGTGGCGCCGGCGAGCGCGCGGCGCGGCGTCAGCTTGGCCAGCTCCTGCCAGGTGGTGCCCTGCAGGCGATGCGCGCTCCCCGTCGGGACAGCCGGCAAGTCGAAGCCGCCGAAGACGAAGAGCGAGGTGCCGACGACGGTGAAGCCGGCCTCGTCGACCTGAAAGCCGATGTTGTCTTGCAGCACGGTCCACTTGGCCGCGGCGAAGTCGTACGACTCGAGCTGCGTCTCGTTGCCCTTGCCGCCGGCGACGACGATGCGCCCGTCGATGAGACCGGCCGCCGAGGCGCTGCGCGAGAGCAGCATCTCGGGAAAGGCGCCCCAGGCCGGCGTCGCGCTGGCGAGCGACAGCACCTCGGCGGCGTTGCTGATGTTGCCGGTGCGATCGGCACCGCCGACGACGACCAGCTTGCCGTCGGGCGTGGCCACCACGTTGGGGCTGACGCGATCCCGGGTCAGCGACGGAAGCGGCAGCCAGAAAGGCGGCGCGGTGGCGAGCTCGCAATGGCCCTCGATGCAGCTCGCGGTGGCGCAGTCCTTGGCGTCGCGACAGGCGCGCCCGGGCGCGCAGGCGGCACAGTCGCCGCCGCAGTCGATGTCACTCTCGTTGCCCCCGAGGGTGCCGTCCCCGCAAGCCGGGCCGAGGTCGGGCTGCCCGTCGCCGCCATCTCCGCCACGGCGGCAGCGGCCATCGGCGGCGCAGTAAAAGCTCGGTGGACATTCGGGTGCGACGGCGGCGCAGCTGTACACGCCGTCTGCCGGACCGTCGCTGAAGCAGCCGGCGGCGATGACCAGCAGGGGCCAGAGCGCGTGCCGCATCGCGCGCAGGCGCCGAGACACGCAGCTTCGCGCTCGCAATGTGCGGACGGCGAGCGCCGGTGACGATCGGCGCGCCGAGCCGTCGCCTCCTGGCTCGCGCCGGCTCAAAAGCGGCCTTCGACGGCCAGCTGCAGGCTCGCTCCAGACAACGTCGGGAAAAAGGCGAGCGAACGGGCCCGCCGCGGCAGGTAGAGAGCAGCGAGGACACTGCCGGTGAGCGCGAGCGCCCCGCCGGCGGCGAAGCAGGCCACGCCGATGTCGCGCTCGAGGTCGCGCCGCCGCAGCAGCTGAGCGTCGTAGACCGCGCCGTCGGCCGGGTTGGCGTAGCGCTGGTCGACGGCGAGCGCGTCGACGGTGAGCCCGATGCCGGCGACGATCGCGGCGAGGCCGGCGGAGGCGAGGCCGACGCCCACCCAGCCGGGCGTGCGCGAACGCGGCGAAACACCGACAGGCGGAGCGGCGCCGTCCTTGGTGTCGCCCGGCTTTCTACCGTCGGAGCGCTTGCCCTCGCCGATGAGGTCGGGCCGTGCGGTGCCATCGCGTGGCTCCGGCTGCGCGCGCTCCTGGCCGTCGGTGCCTACGCCCGGCCGCTCCTCGAGGGGTGGACTGACGACCCGCGGCTTCTTCTCCTCCTGCTCGCGCAGCTGGGCGTCGATGCGGTCCATGATGGAGAGCGCCTGCACCCGCGCGTGGTCCCCGGGCGGCGTCGCGTCCACGAACTTCTGGAAGAACTCGCGCGCCCGCGCCAGATGGCCGAGCTTGCGCCAGGCCTGCGCGATGTTGAGCAGGAAGGCCGCCTTGGGCAGCACCGCGTAGCCCGCCTCGAACTCGGCGATCGCCGCCTCGAATTGCTGCGCCCGGTAGAGCTGCAGACCGCGGGTCAGGTGGCTGCGACCGCCGTCGGGCTTGCCCATCGCGGCCCGCGGAGTGAGCGTCACGGCGGACAGGCAGACGATTGAGAGGACGAGGATACGAAGCATCGCGCGGCCCATCCTACCGGCGCGCCCGGCGGAGGGGGACGACATCCTCGCGTCACCGAGTCGCTTCTCGCTCACGTCGTCACCGAGGATCGCTGCGTCGCCCAGGCTCACGTCGTCACCGAGGATCGCAGCGTCGCCCAGCGCCACGTCGTCACCGAGGATCGCAGCGTCGCCCAGGCTGACGTCGTCACAGAGAGTCGAGCACATCGCCACGCTCGAGGTTGATGCGCTGCCGCGCCTTTCTCTTGGCGTCGACCTCACGCTGCTTGCGGGACGTCGACTTTACCCGCGACTTCGGACGCACCGCCACGCGAGCCGCGTCGCCCTTTCCGGACGCGCCCTCCGAAGACCGCTGTGCGCCGGTCGTCCCGGCCCGGCCAGGCTTGCCTGCTTCGGCCGCGCCGGTTGCCCCGGCATTCCCGGCCGCGGCATTTCCGGCCGCGGCATTCTCGGCCGCCGCATTCTCGGCCGGCGCATTCTCGGCCGCCGCGTTGCCCGTCGCCGCGTTGCCCGGCGCCGCGTTGCCCGTCGCCGGCGCGATGCTGCCGGCATCCCGCGTCGCCAGCTCGCCTTCGTGCTTGGGCGCCAGCGGCACCACCGTCGGCCGCGTCCAGCTATTGCCCCCGTGCGCCGGCGTCACCGGCGCGAGCACCGCCGCCCGCCCCGCCTGCCGCATGACGCGCCAGCCGCCGGCGAGCCCCACCGCGAGCAGCAGCGCCGCCCCCGCCAGCCACGCGCGCCTCGGCCGCCCGGCGTCGGTCAAAAGCCGCGTCGACAGGGTCGGGCTCGGCGTCCCGCTCGCCGCGACCCGCGCCGACGGCAACATCCCGGCGTCGCCAATCTGCGACACGGTCGCCCGCCCGGGATCGTCCCCGTCCTCCTCGGGCGGCACGAGCTCGCGCAAGACCGCCGTCGTCTCGCGCGCCCCCCAGCGCAGATCGTGAAGCAGGGGCGCCAGCTGCGCGATCATCTCGTCGGCATGCTGGAAGCGCTCCCGCGGATCGCGCTCGAGCGCCCGCAGGGTCACGGCCGCGAGCTCGGGCGGCACGTCGCTCAGCTTGGGCACCACGCAGGCCCGCACCGCCGCCAGCGTCTGCATGTCGTCGGCGGCACGAAAAAGCCGCCGCCCGCTGAGCATCTCCCAGAGGAGCACCCCGACGGCAAAGAGGTCGGAGCGATGGTCGAAGGCCGCGCCGTCGACGAACTCGGGCGCGAGGTAGCCGAGCTTGCCCTTCAGGTCGCCGCTGCGCGTCCGCTGCTCGGCGGCCCCGAGCGCCTTGGCGATGCCGAAGTCGCAGAGCCGCACCTGGCCGTCGTAGCCCAGCATGACGTTGGACGGGCTGACGTCGCGATGCACGATGGACAGCGCCTCACCGGCGTCGCCGGTCACCCCGTGCGCGTAGCCGAGGGCGCGGCAGACGTCGTGCGCCACCTGCACCGCCAGGCCGGGCGGCAACGGTCCCTCGACGGTGCGCATGAGCGTCACGAGGTCGACCCCGATGATCGGCTCGAGCGCCATGAAGAGCTCGCCGTCGACGTCCCCGAGCTCGAAGACCTGGACGATGTTGGGATGATGCAGCCGCGCCGAGAGCCGCGCCTCGGCGACGAACATGCGCACGAAGGCGGGGTCGTCGCACAGGTGGGGCAAGATGCGCTTGATGACCATTGGCCGCTCGAAGCTCTCCGCCCCGAGCAGCTTGGCGCGCCAGACCTCGGCCATCCCGCCCTTGGCGATTGGCTCGAGCAGCTGGTAGCGACCGAACGTACGGCCGGACTCGCGCGTGACCTCCCTGCGCAAAACAGCAAACCTTTCGCCTATGAGTGGCGATTCAGTCCAGTTTGTACTTTTTCAGCAGTCGGTACAAGTGAGCCCGCCCGAGGCCACTGGCGCGCGCCGCCTGCGAGAGGTTTTGCCCGTTGGTCATGAGCAGGCGATTGAGAAAGTCGCGCTCCCATTTCTCGATGAGCATCTCCTTGGCCAGGTGAAAGTCCTCCTGGCCGGCTGCCCCGCCCTCGCCCCGGGTGGCCACGAGGGCCCCGAGGTGCGCTGGGGTCAGCGCCTGCCCCGGCCCGATCACCGCGAGCCCCCGCTCGAGCACGTTGGCCAGCTCGCGCACATTGCCCGGCCAGTCGTACTCGCCAAGGAGGGCCAAGGTCTCCGGCAAGATGGACGCCTGCCGCCCGGCGAGCAGCGCCTCGACGAGGAGCGGCAAGTCTTCCTTGCGCTCACGCAGCGGCGGCAGCTGCACCGGCACGACGCGCAACCGGTGAAAGAGGTCCTCGCGAAAGCGCCCCGCCTTCACCTCCTCGGCGAGGTCGCGATTGGTCGCGGCGACGACGCGCAGGTCGACCGCCCGCTGCGTGGTCTCGCCGATGCGACTCACCTGGCGTCGCTCGATGGCGCGCAGGAGGCGCGGCTGCAGCTCGAGCTCGAGCTCGCCGACCTCGTCGAGAAACAGCGTTCCGCCGTGCGCCGCCTCGAAGGCGCCCTCACGATCGCGCGCCGCCCCGGTGAAGGCGCCCTTGGCGTGACCGAAGAGCTCCGACTCGAGGAGGCCACGGGCCACCGCGCTCAGATCGCAGACGATGAAGGGCCCGCCGCTGCGCGCGCTCGCCGCGTGGATCGCCTCGGCGCAGAGCTCCTTGCCGGTCCCGGTCTCGCCCTCGATGAGCACGGTGGCGTCGCTGGCTGCGACCTTTTCGAGGAGCGCGAAGGTCTGGCGCATGACCAGCGAGCGCCCGCGCAGCCGCCCGAAGGCCTCGGCCTCGCTCGGCAGCACCGGGCTCTGCGTGGCCCCCGAGAGCAGCGTCAGCTCGCTGTCGCCGATCGTGATGACGGCGCCGGTGCCGACGGTGATCTCGGAGAAGCGCGCGCCGCGGAAGAACGACCCGTTGCGCGAGCCCATATCGGTGACGCGCACCCCGTCGGCCAGGATGCGCAGCTCGAGGTGACGGCGCGAGACGCGCTCGTCGGTGAGCACGAGCGCGCAGCGGTGATGCTTGCCGATGAAGTAGGTGCCGCGCGTCAGCAGCAGCTCCTTGCCGCGGTCGACACCGGCGAGGACCACGAGGCGCAAGCTGGAGGGCACGGCCGGCCGGGTCCCAGGCGCATTCAACGTCCCCAGTCCTATCTCGGACCATTCCGGCTCTGGCGGCTCCACCCTTCCACGCTAGCACCTCACGCCGGGCCCGTCTCGTTCAGGAGACAGGGCCGCCCGTCGCCCATGCAAGCGCCCGTCTTTGGGTCTCGACCCCGCAGCACGTCTCTCGCGCGAGACAGGAGAGGGCCCGACGCGGCGTGGAAGTCACCGAAATCAGACGAGTCCGTCTTGGTGCGCCAGCTGCACTACCCGGCCGTATGAATTTTAGAAGCGTGCTCTTCTCGTCTCTCGTCCTCGCCGGCTGCGTCGGCAGCATCCCCGGCGAGATGCCCGTCGCGCCCGGCGGCACCAGCGGCAGCGGCACCGACAGCGAAGGCATGACCCCGCCCCCGCCCGGATCCACCACGCTTCCGCCGTCGCTGCGCAGCTGCGAGAGCACGCTGCCGCTCGGCAAGGGCAGCTTCGCCACCCAGCTCCCCGCCGGCGCCGCCGCCCCGCAGACCAAGGTCTACAAGACGGCGCGCCTCACCGGCGCCATGCCGACCAACCGCTGGTGGAGCTCGCTCGCCTGGGTGCCCTTCTCCGAGACGCTCTTTCCCCATCCGCTGGCCATCAAGGCGACCGAGTCCGGCCTCGCCGTCGACGCGCCCCGCCCGAGCTCGTCGGCCAACGGCATCACCGCCGGCTTCTCCACCGCCTTTACCATCGGCTCGACGGCGACGGCCAAGTACAAGGAGACGCTGGTCGACGGCTTCTCCGACTGGACGGTGAGCATGCTGTGGGCCGACGGGGACAACAGCCTGCGCATCACCGCGGGCCACGGCCTGCCCTTCGTCTACGCCGAGTACAAAGGCGGCGGCGCCAAGCTCCACTTCGAGGCCGCGCCGCAGGTCTTCGCCGGCGACGCCGGCAGCAGCATCCTCGGCGTCAAGGTCGGCGAGCGCGCCTACGGCCTCTTCGCCCCGAGCGGCGCCCGGTGGACCGGCCTCGGCTCGCCCGATCTCGTGAGCACCCTCGAGGGCAAAGGCTACCTTTCCGTCGCCGCCCTCCCCGACGCCAGCGCCGAGACGCTCGCCGCCTTCGGCAAGTACGCCTACGCCTTCGTCACCGACGCGCGCGCCGACTTCAGCTACGACGAGGCGAGCGGCAAGGTGCGCACCACGTACAAGGTCACCACCGTCGCCAAGGAGGGCACCGAGCGCGGCACCGTGCAAGCCCTCTACCCGCACCAGTGGAAGAACAGCGACGCCAGCTTTCTCGCGTACACCTACCCGAGCGTCCGCGGCGTCATGAAGACCGTCGCCGGCGAGAGCTTCAACACGACCATGACCTTCCACGGCAACCTGCCCATGCTGCCCGCGGCCCCCGGCAACCTCGACGCCGGCGCCTACGGCAAGCTGGTCAGCTCGTCGCTCGAGCCGACCATGCCGCCGGGCGCCGACACCTACTGGATGGGCAAGGAGCTCGGCCGCCTGGCGACGCTGGCCCCGATCGCCGACCTCGCCGGCAACGCCGACACCGCCAAGCAGGCGCGCACCCGCATCGCGCAGACGCTCGAGAGCTACCTCAGCGCCACCCCGGGCAAGAAGGACCACCTGTTCTACTACGAGCCGACCTGGGGCACGCTCATCGGCTACCCCGCCAGCTACGGCTCCGACGACCACCTCAACGACCACCACTTCCACTACGGCTACTGGATCCGCGCCGCCGCCGAGCTCGCCCGCGTCGACGCCGCCTGGGCCAAGATGGAGAGCTGGGGCACCATGGTGCAGCTGGTGGTGCAGGACATCGCCAACTGGGATCGCGAAAATCCCTGCTTCCCCTACCTGCGCAATTTCGACCCCTACGCCGGTCACTCCTGGGCCTCCGGCGACGGCAAGTTTGCCGACGGCAACAACAACGAGTCGTCGTCCGAAGGGATGAACGCCTGGGCCAGCCTCGTGCTGTGGGGCGAGGCCACCGGCAACAAGACGGTGCGCGACGTCGGCGTCTACCTCTACACCACCGAGGCCGCGGCCATCGAGCAGTACTGGTTCGACGTCGACGGCGACAACATGATGACCGGCTTTTCCCACAACTACGCCAGCATGATCTGGGGCGCCAAGACGGTGTACGAGACCTGGTTCAGCCCCGACCCGCAGATGATCCGCGGCATCAACATGCTGCCCCTGACCTCGACGTCGCTCTACCTCGGCTATCGCCCGGCGACGGTGAAGGCCAACATGGCGCAGCTCGCCCAGGAGCATGGCTCGAGCAACTGGACCGTCTGGTCGGACGTCCTCTGGGGCTACCAGGCCTTCGACAATCCGGGTGCCGCCATCGCGCTCCACGACGCCGCGCCCAGCTACGCGCCCGAGGCTGGCGAGAGCCGCGCGCACACGCATAGCATGCTGCACGCGCTGGCCCAGCTCGGCCAGGTGAGCACCAAGGTCACCGCCGACACCGCGCTCTACGGCGTCTTCGACAAGGGCGGCGTCGTCACGCACCTCGCCTACAACGCCGGCAGCGCCCCGCGCGTCGTCCACTTCTCCGACGGCAAGCAGCTCACCGTGGCGCCCGGCAAGCTGGCGGTGGAGTAAGCTATGCGCGGATGCGGCACCCTCCGATAGACGACGACGCCAACCTGCCCGACGTCCGCGACGGGCTCACTCGCCTCGAGCGCGCCATCCTCCTCGTCCTCTCCCAGACGCAGAAAGAGCGCGACGGCGCCAGCGTACCGACCGCCATGCTCTACGGCCGCGTCCTCGAGCATGTCGACGTCAGCCAGGCAGAGTTCATCGCCACCCTGCGCCGCCTCACGGGCCGCTGAGCTTCTGCTTGGACCAGCCGCTCAGGGCGCGCAGCGCCTCGCCGCGATCGACCATTATCGGACCGTCGAAGAACTCGATCTGACGCTGGAGAATGAAGCGGATGCGCTCGTGGAGCGGCAGCGCGAAGAATTGCTCGACGGTGAGGCTGTCGCGCCCCCCGTCCCGCAAAAGCACGATGCGGTCGAAGGCCGGCGAGCTCACCGATTGAGCACCTCGTCGCGCGTCCCGGCGACGATGGTGAGCACCTCGGCGATGTCGTCGGGGGCGATGCCCAGCTCCTCGAGCGTCGCCTTCAGATGCCCGGCGACCGCGTCGAAGTGCACATCGCCGAGGCCGCGCTTGACGAGGTCGGCGTGCGACACTCGCAGGTCGCGCCCGCGATACTCGACCGGCCCGCCAAAGGCCCAGCTCATGAACGCCACCTGCTTGCGCGACTGCGCGCTGACGTCGAGCTTTTCGAAAAAACCGCGGATGAGGTCGTCCGCCAGGACCTTGCGGTAAAAGAGGTCGACCGCCGCCATGAGGGCGCCTTCACCGCCGAGCCGCTCGTAGAGAGATTCCCCCGTCACGCAGACCTCCGTCTGACCATCTTATCAGCCGGGCGGGCGCGCCGATGCGCATTCCGAGCGGCGCCGATACAAGGCGCAGACCAGCAAGAGGCCGAGCGGCTCGCCGGCAAAAGGGCCACCGCTGCTGCAGCCGCCGCTCTTGACCGTCACGTCGGGCTCGCCGTCGTCGCGCCCATCGACCACGGTGGGGACGATGCCGCCGTCGACTGCGTTGCCCCCGCCGTCGGCCGCGCCATCGCTCCTGGTGGCTCCGCCGTCGCTCGGCTCGACGGTGGTCGGGTACTCGACGACGAGGGCCGGCAGCTCGGGCACATCGGCGATCTTGGGCGCCACGAAGCGCGTATCGCAGGCGCCCACCGAGGGGGCGACCGCACCGACATCCCACTTGCCGCTACCCCGCGCTTGCTTGCAGTGGTCGTCGGCCACCAAGGCCACCGGGCTGCCGCCCCCGATGACCGCCGTGAGATCGCCCTTTTTGCGCAGGTCGCCGGTGAGCGGCGAGACGTACATCGCCGCGAAGTCCGCCGCCGTCAGGCTGCGATTCTCGAGGCCACCGAAGCTGCCGCCGTCGCGACCGCGAATGGTGCCGCTGTACGCGTTGCCGCGCGCCTCGCCGCCCGAGTTGGCGTAGCGAAAATCGACGCCCAGCGTGCCGACCATCGTGTTGTAGAGGATGTGCGTATCGCGCGCCTGGTTGAGGTAGATGGCGACGTCCGAGCAGCTGGCAATCACGTTGTTGCGCACCACGCCGCCGTCGTGCTCGATGAGGCACTCTCCCTGCGGGTCCGGCGAGAGGCAGGCGTCGGGGCCGCTGCCGCCCGAGCCGAAGGAGATGCCGACGCGCTCGCCGCCCTGCAGGACGCTCCTCGCGCAGACGACGACATTGCGCTCGAAGACGCCGCCTTTGCCGCCGCCTTTCATGACCGCGGCGTAGGTGACCGAGCCGCTGAGGTGCGCAAAGTCGTGGAGGTAATTGTCGCGCACCACCCAGCGACTGCCGGCGCCGATGGAGATGGCGCCCACCGTGCCGGCGGTGTCGCGCGCCCGCGAGTCGAAGATCTCGTTGCCGTCGATGAGCCCGTCGTTGGGAGCGACGCCGCCGGCGAGCTTGGAGCGCACGGGCAGGTTGAAGTCGTGCACCCGGCTGGCCGTCAGGGCAAAGCCGTGGGCGGCGCCGCTGACGACAAACGCATGCTCGCAGTCGCTGTCCTTGGCACAGACACCGACGACGTCGAGCCCTTCGAAGCGCCAGCCCGGTCCGCTGACGCGAAAGCCTTCGAGACCGTTGACGCGGATGACCGCGAGCCTGGCGTGCTGCGCCCGCACGGTGATGGGGGCGCTGCTGCTGCCGGCGGCCGTGCATTCGACCGTGCCGATGTCGTAGTTGCCGTCGGCGAGCACGATGGTGTCACCGGCCTTGGCCCGACCGATGGCGGCGAGCAGCTGGGAGGAGGTCATGACGCCGCGCATCTCGGCGGCCCCGGCGATCGACGACGCGAGGAGCAGGAAGGCGACGATCAGGTGCTGCATGCGACGAAACGTTGCATGGCATGCGCCAGCGATTTCCCCTGGATGTGACCCGCTGCACACTGAGAGATCCTGGGCGTTCCCAGGTGGGACCCTGGGACAGTCCTGGACGCCGCGCCAAAGCGGCTCAGAACCTTCAAGTGGCGTATCAACCGATTGAAAATTATGGCGTCGTCGGAAACATGCGCACGGTGGCGCTCGTCGGGGTGAGCGGCTCCATCGACTGGATGTGCTTCCCCTATTTCGATTCGCCCAGCGTGTTTGCCGCCATCCTCGACGACAAGAAGGGCGGCAGCTTCTCCATCGCGCCGCGCAGCGAGCACTTCTCGACCAAGCAATTCTACTGGGCGGACACCAACGTCCTCGTCACCCGCTTCTTCACGCCCGACGGCGTCGGCGAGGTCGTCGACTTCATGCCGGTGGCGGCAGGCAAGCTCGATCCCCGGCATCATGTCCTCGTGCGCCGGGTGCGGGTGGCCCGTGGCGTGATGTCGTTTCGCGCCGAGTGCCGCCCCGCCTTCGACTACGCGCGGGCGACGCACGAGGTCGAGGTCGGACCGGGCGGCGCCGTCTTCCGCAGCGAGAAGCTGGCGCTCGAGCTCTCGAGCCGCGTCGCGCTCTCGCGAGACGGCAGCGGCGCGGTCGGCGAGTTCACGCTCGAGGAGGGCCAGTGCGCCGTCTTCGTCTTCGGCAAGCACGACAACGGGCGACCGCTCAACGAGAGCTCACCGGGCGAGACCGAGCGGCTCTTCGAAGCCACCGTCGCCTTCTGGCGCGCCTGGCTGTCGCGCTGCACCTACATCGGTCGGTGGCGCGAGATCGTGCATCGCTCGGCGCTGGTGCTCAAGCTGCTCACCTTCGATCCGAGCGGCGCCATCGTCGCTGCGCCGACCACCAGCCTGCCCGAGATCGTGGGCGGGGAGCGCAACTGGGACTACCGCTACAGCTGGCTGCGCGACGCGGCGTTCACCATCTACGCCTTCATTCGCATCGGCTTTACCGAGGAGGCCACCGCCTTCATGCGCTGGCTCTATCACTCGTACCACGAGCTCGAAGAGGACGGGCACGTGCAGATCGTCTACGGCATCGACGGGCGCGCCGACCTCGAAGAGCAGAGCCTGCAGCACCTCGACGGCTATCGCGGCTCGCGCCCGGTGCGCATCGGCAACGGCGCGTATCACCAGCTGCAGCTCGACGTCTACGGCGAGCTGATGGACGCCATCTACCTGTCGAACAAGTACGGCATGCCGCTCGAGTACGACGGCTGGCAGCGGGTGCGGCGCATCGTCGACTGGCTGGGCAAGAACTGGCAGCGCAAGGACGAGGGCATCTGGGAGGTGCGTGGCGGGCCGCAGCACTTCGTGCATTCGAAGGTCATGTGCTGGGTCGCCTTCGATCGCGCGCTCAGGCTCGCCGAGAAGCGCTCGTTTCCCGCCGACCGCAGCGGCTGGCTGGCGACGCGCGACCGCATCTACGAGGAGATCATGGACCAGGGCTGGAGCCGCGAGCAGCGCGCCTTCGTCCAGTCGTACGGCTCGAGCTATCTCGATGCGTCGTCGCTGATGATGCCGCTCATGTTCTTCCTGGCGCCGACCGACACGCGAATGCTCGATACCCTGCGCGCCATCAATCGACGCCCGAAGGACGGCGGCCTGGTCTCCGACGGGCTGGTGTTTCGCTACGACACCGACAAGGGCGTCGACGGGCTACGCGGCGGCGAGGGGACTTTCAATCTGTGTACCTTCTGGCTGGTCGAGGCGCTGACGCGGGCCGGGCGCGCGCATCCCGCGATGCTCGACGAGGCGCGCCTGCTCTTCGAGCGCATGCTGGGGTACGCCAATCATGTCGGGCTCTATGCCGAGCAGACGGGGCCGACGGGCGAGGCCCTGGGCAATTTCCCGCAAGCGTTCACCCACCTTGCCCTGATCAGCGCAGCCTACAACCTCGACCGCGCCCTGGGTTAGGCCCCAACCCAACAAAGCCAGCGCTCCTCCCCGAACCCAACAAAGCCAGCGCTCCTGCCCGAACCCAACAAAGCCAGCGCTCCTCCCCGAACCCAGTCGTGCCCGTGCCCGTGCACGTGCCCGTGCCCGATGCCAACGCGGCGACGACGCGGCCAACCGCAATGCACTCCACACAGCGCCCCCCTAGAGCGCCGAACCGTTTGGCTCCCGTCGGGAAACCGCGCATCTGCTTCGCATCGCTGCGTTGCTCCTCCCTCAGTTACCGCCAGTAGCTTCGGTCGTCGCGCCTTGCGCTGCTCGCATCTGCACGATTTCCCTCGGTCCGCCAAACGGATCGGCGCTCTAGCTCCCGTCCCCGTCGACGCCGCCGGGTCGGGCACGACCACCGGCACGGGCAAGCGCAAGCGCAAGTGGGGGATGCCAGCGACGGTTAGCGGCCTGGGAGAGCGCGCTCGTTGACCAGGAGCTGCTTGACCTCGGCGATTCGTTGCTCGCGTGTCGGCGGCGTCGCGCTCTCGCGATAGACATGGAGCAAGGCGTAAATCCACTGGCGCCCGCCGCGCTCGGCCAGACCGACGAGCCAGGCGACGCCTCTGCCGTCGGCCGAGCAGGTGCCGGTCTTGCCGTAGAGGCGATAGGACGGATTGCTCTCGATATTGATCAGCCGGCGCACCAGCTGCACGTGCTCGCGCTCGACGGGAAGCTTGCCCGTCACCATGCGCCGCAAGAAGTCGACCTGCTGGCGCGGCGTGATGCGCAGCTTGCCGGAGAGCCAGAAGTTGTCGACGGCGCAGCAGGTGCTCTCGTTGCCGTAGGCGAAGCGCTTGACGTAGCTCTGCATGCGCTCGGCGCCGATGCGGCGCGCCACCTCCTGGTAGAACCAGACGACCGAGTAGCGCATCGCCGAGGTCAGGTCGTGGTCTTGATTCCACTCGGGCAGGCCGCGCACCACGCCGTCCCACGGAAGGCTGAAGGTCTCGTCGGGAATGACGTCGGTGGAGAGGCCGATGAGCGTGTTGGGAATCTTGAAGGTCGAGCAGGGCGGCACGGCAAGATCGGCGAGCCTGGCGTTGGTCGCCGAGGTGACGCCGCTGCCGACGTCGAGCAGCACGAAGGTCGAGGTCGACGCGGACGAGGTGGCGGCGACCGAGGCTGCCGCGTAGGTCTGGCGGGCGAGCCGAGGGGAGAGCGAGCAGCCGAGCAAGCACAGGAGCAGGCGGAGCCAGTTGCGCACGTGGCGCGGAGAGTCACATGGCGGAGGATTCCTGTCCATCCTGTGGCAGGCCGATTGACGTTCGCCGGCTTGCCGGTTGAAGCCGCCGGCCGATCGCGGTAGGCCTTGGGCCTCAGGAGGCGACGTTGAACCCCACCCGCACGGCAGAAGAGCTCTTGGTCCTCGCGGCAGTGCGCGACGGACGCCGGCGCCCAGCGGAGATTCGTAAGCCCGCGGCCGCCGCGCGCAACGCAGCCATCGCGTCGCTGGTCGCGGCCGGCCTGCTTCGCGAGCAACACGAGGGACGCACGGTGACGCTCGAGCTTACCGAGGCCGGCGCCGGCGTCGCTGCTGCCGTCGAGTCTGGGCCCGCCACCAAGCGAGCCGCGCGGCCGGCGGTCGCCAAGCCCGACGCCGGGACCGCTCTCGAGGCGATGCAGGCAGCGCTCGCCCGCGTCGAGGCCAAGCTGGACCTCCTGCTGTCCGCCCGCGGCGCTACCCCTCCGGGGCTCGCCGACTCGTCCGTCGCACCCTCGGCAGCACCAGCGCCAGCAACGGCACCCGAGGTCGCGACGTCGAACGCCGTCGATCGCGCAGTGCCTTCCGAGGCCGCCACGCCGACGGCGACCGACGCACGGCCTGCGCCCACGCAAGCACCAACCGCCGGCCCCCAGCCCGCCACGCCGACCGACGCCCCTCGGGCCGACGCACCTCGAGCCGCCCCGCCGACCGTCGCCCCTCGGGCCGACGCACCACGGGCCGGCGCGCCACCGTCCGACGCGCCGCCGACCGACGCCCCTCGGGCCGACGCGCCACGGTCCGACGCCGCCACGCCGACCGTCGCCTCGGAGGCCCGGCCGAGGACCGTGCCGCTCGACGTCCTCAAGCGCATCATCCTCGATGCAGTCCGCCACCTCGATGCGCGCCATCGCTACGGCGGCCTCGTGCCGCTCCCGGCGCTGCGCCAGGCCGTCAGCGTCATCAGCAGCGACCGCGAGAGCGTCGATACGGCCCTCGAATCCCTCGAGCGTGACTACGCCATCGACCTCAACATCGCGCAGATTCCCGGGCAGGTCGCCGAGCGCGAAGCCGGCATCGAGCGTCCCGGCCGGGGCCTCCTCTACTACGTCGCCAGGCGCTCATGAGCGAGCTCGACGATCGCCTCCTCAGGCACGGCCCCGCGGCCTTCGAGCGCGCCGTCGCCCAGCTCGACCCGTCGCGGCCGCCTCCCGTCGACGTGCCCGAGCTGCACGCCGGCCTGCGCGTCGCGCTCGAGCGCTGCCTCACGGTCGTCGGCGAAGAGCGGCGCGCCGTCATGCTGCTGGTCAAGGGCGACCCCGGCCAGGGCAAGACCCACGCGCTCGCCTGGCTGCGTCGTCATGCCGCGGGCAAGAGCGCCGATGTCGTCGATATCCCCCCGCTCAAGCAGACGAGCGGCATCTTCGCGCTGCTGCTCAGGCACGTCGTCTGGACGCTGCGGCAGAACGGTCGCCTGCAGACCTTTCTCTGGCAGGCGCTCGAAGCGGCGACCCGTCGCCAGCGCCAGCATGCCATCGACACCGGCGACCACGAGACGGCCGAGAGCTTGAGCGAGGTGCTGCCCGACGCCCCCGGCTATCCGCGCACCTTTCGCATCCTCCTGCACAACAGCCCGGTGGCCCACCTCGTCGAGGGCGCACGTCGCTTTGCTCCGCTCGATGGCATCGACGCCGACGTCGCCCGGGTCCTCTGCCGCCTGGCGCAGCCGACGGCGGAGCCGCTGGTCGTCGAGTGGCTGGGCGGCGCCGAGCTCGGCGATGACGACCTCGCCCGCCTCGCCAGCCGTCGCGCGCTCGCCGACGAGGAGCGTTGCTTCGCGGCCCTGGCGGCCCTCGTGCGCTTGAGCCCGCGACCGCTGGCGCTCTGCTTCGATCAGCTGGAGAGTATCGCCGGTCTCCTCGGTGAGGGCGCCCTGGTCGCGCTCATGACGGCGCTCATGGAGCTCTACCAGCAGCTCCCGGTCGGCCTCGTCCTCATGTGTCAGACGAGCGTCTGGGGACAGCTCCGCATGAGCCTGCCGCAGGCCGCGCTCGAGCGGCTCGACGAGCTGCCGCCGCTGTCCTTGCCGACGGCGGACGACGCGCAACGCTTGCTCGCGGCGCGACTGCGACCGCTGTTCTGCGACGTGACGCCGCCCTACGAGACCTACCCGTTCTCGCAGGCCTGGCTCGCCGGCTACTGCGCCGACGTTCGCCCGACTTTGCGCCGCATCCTCGTCGACTGCGGCGAGCGCTTGACCGAGATGCAGCTGGCCGGCCGCATCTTCGAGCCCGTGTGGCCCGAGACGGCGCAGCCGCACACGTCGCCCCCGGCCTGGCCCGAGGTCGCCACCGCCCCGACGCCCCCCGTCGACGCCGCGCCCGCGACGGCCCGGGAGACCCCAGCGGTGCCCGGGCTCTTCCGCGCTTTTTCGTCGCTGCGGAAGGAGGCCCAGACGAGCATCACCATCCCCGGCGAGCGGCACGACCGACTGCGCAGCGCGATCTCGCAGCTGCTCGATGGCCTCTCGCAGGGCCGCGGACCCAAGGGCCGCTTCGCCGTCCTCGAGGTCGACACCCCGGCCAAGCCACGCAACGGTCCGCGACCACCGTCGGTGGCCACGCTGCACGATGGCGAGACCGGGGTGCGGCGCCGCCTCGCTTTCGACGCGCACTGCGACGTCGCCTCCGGCGTCCACCACGTCCTTGAGCGCCTGCGCATTCGCGTGGCCGACGGTGAAGCCGAGGTCGCCGTGCTCTTTCGCGAGGCCCGCCTGCCCATCGGCGAGCAGGCTCACCGCTGCCACGAGATCCTGGCGACGCTCGAGCCGCAAGGTGGCATCGCCTATCTCGAGGAGGACCTCGTCGAGCGACTCCTGGCCGCCGACCTCTTGCTCGACGCCGTCGCCGGTCGCGAGCTCATGGGCGCAAGCGGCGCCATCGAGCGCGGCGATGCCCTCGCCTTTCTCCTCCACGACGGCGAGCTTGCCGCGGCCCTCGAACCGATCTTCGCGCGCGTGCTCCGCCCCGCCCTGCGCAAGCGCGGTCGCAGCAAGCCGAGGGCCTCGGCGTGAACGCCGACATCGTCGCGGCTCGCGCTCGCGCCGCCGAGGCCGCCGTCGCCCTCGTCGAGCCCCGCATGGTCGTCGGCCTCGGCAGCGGTCGCACCGCCGAGCTCGCCATCCGCGCCCTCGCCGAGCGGGTGCGCGCCGGGCTCGACATCAGCGGCGTCCCCACCTCGCAAGCCTCGGCCGATCTCGCCACCCGCCTCGGCATCCCGCTGCGCCAGCCCTTCGACGGCGGCGCCATCGACCTCACCATCGACGGCGCCGACGAGATCGACGACCAACTGCGCCTCCTCAAGGGGGCCGGCGGCGCCCTCACCCGCGAGAAGCTGGTCGCCCGTGCCTCCACCCTCCTCGTCGTGGTGGCCGACCACGAAAAACGCGTCACCCGGCTCGGCGAAAAACATCGGCTCCCCGTCGAGCTCCTCGCCTTCGGCGCCGCCTGGACCGAGGCGGCCCTCCGGCGCCTCGGGCTCGCCCCCGAGCGTCGCCCGACGCCCACCGACAACGGCGGCGTCCTCGTCGACTGCACCCTGCCTCCCGATGCCGAGCTCTCCGCCCTCGCGGCCAGCCTCAAGGCGCACAGCGGCGTCATCGAGCACGGCCTCTTCCTCGAGGAGGCCCACCGCGCCTATGTCGGCACGCCGACCGGCCTCGACGTCCTCGAGCCCCCTCGGCGTCGCGTGACCCCCTATCGGGAAGATCGGCAAAACGCGTAAGCTCGAAGCAGTGGCGCCGTCCGACGATTCAGACCCTGCGCCTCGCGACGAAGCTCTCGAGGAAACCGCTCTCGGCAGCCCTCCCAGCGTGGACGGGCCGAGCCCGCCGTCTGCTCCGCGCCAGCCTGGTGTCGGCGACATCCTCGAGGACCGCTACGAGCTGCTCGAGGAGCTCGGCCGCGGCACGAGCGCCGTCGTCTTTCGCGCCCACGACCGAGGCGCCGACGAAGCCGTCGCCGTCAAGCTGCTCACCGTCGAGCTGGCCGGCGCCGCCGATCTCCACGAGCGGGTCCGCCGCGAGCTGCGCACCGCCTGGAAGGTGACGCACCCGCACATCCTCCGCATCCACGACATGATCGTCGTCGGCGGCCGCATCGCCCTCACCATGGAGTACGTGGCCGGCGAGACGCTGCACCAGCGACTGCAGCGCGGCAAGCTCTCCATCGCCGAGGCCCGCCAGCTCGCCCTCGATCTCTCGAGCGCCCTCGCCGCCGCGCACGCCGCCGGGGCGATTCATCGGGACTTAAAGCCTGCCAACATCCTCCTCCGCGCCGGCAGCGGCCAGGCCGTCGTCGCCGACTTCGGCCTGGCGCGCCTCGGCGAGATGGCCGAAGCGCCGCACCTGCCGCAGATCTCGGCATCGCGCACGCCCGCCCCCACGCCGCCGCCGAGCAGCGAATCCTCGACGTCGGCGACGCTGCGCAATCGGCCGCTCGACCTGACGCGCGAGGGCGCTCTCATCGGCACGCCGGTGTACATGGCGCCCGAGCAGCTGCTCCGCCGCAGCGACGTCGGACCGGCCGCCGACGTCTACGCCATCGGGCTCATTCTCTACGAAGGCCTGAGCGGCAAGCTGCCCCACCGCGACCAGACGCTCGAGGAGATCACCTACCTGCGCCTCTCGCAGAAGGTGCGCCCGGTCGAGCGCCTGCGGCCCGACACGCCGCGCCAGCTCGCGCGCGCCATCGCACGCTGCCTCGAGAGCGACGTCGCCCAGCGCTTCGCCAACGGCGGCGAGCTCATGACGGCGCTGCGCTCGGCGCTGCTCGATCCCGGGGAGCGTCGCCGCCGTCGTCGCCAGCTCTTCGGCGTCGCCCTCCTGGCGCTCGCCGTCAGCCTCGTCCTCGCCAGCGTCGCCGTGGTGCGCGATCGCCAGCGTCGCACTGCGGTGTGCCGCGGCGCCGCCGACCGCCTGCTTGGCGTCTGGGACGCGACCACGCGCAGTGGCCTGCAGCGCGCCTTCGCCCGCTTCGGCCCCGCGACGGAGGCGCCGGCAGCCTCGGTAGACCGCACGATCAGCGCGTGGACGGAGCAATGGGTCAAAGAGCGCACCGAGGCCTGCGAGGCCACGCGCCTGCGCAACGAGCAGCCCGAGGCGCTCATGACCCAGCGCTTCGACTGCCTCGACGTGCGCCTCGAGGAGCTGCGCGCCCTCGTCCACGAGCTCGAGCGCGCCGACCGCAGCACCCTCGAGAGCGCCACCCAGAGCGCCGCCGGGCTCCCGTCGGTGAGCGACTGCTCGATGCGGCTGCTGCGCCAGCGCAAGGCGGAGAGCAAGGAAGTGGCGGGCCTGCGCCCGAGGCTGGCGGCCATCCGCGCGCTCGACCTCACCGGCCAGGCCAAGCGCGCCCTCCCGCTCCTCGACGAGCTGCTCACGCAGGCGCGCCGCTTCGATCAACCGGGCCTCATCGCCGAGCTGCTCATCGAGCGCGCCGGCTTCTCCGACGCCCTCGGGGACTACGACCGCGGGCGGCGCGACGCCAGCCAGGCCTACGCGCTCGCCTATCGCAGCCAGGAAGATCAGCTGGCCGGCGAAGCCGCGCAGGCGCTGACCCACAACTTCGCGGGGCGCGAGGACACCGTCGCCGTGCACGAATGGTCCGAGGTCGGCCGCGCCGCGCTCGCCCGCGCCGGGCTCTTTGGCGGCGTCATCCTCGCCGAGCTCGAGCGCGCCGATGCCTGGGCCTTCCACCTGGAAAACGACGCCCGCAGCATCGACCACGCGCGCCGCGCCCTGGCGCTCTACGAGGCCGCGCTGCCGCCCGACAGCCCGCAGATCGGTGCCGCCCACAGCACGCTGGCCACCGCATATCAGGGCCGCGGTGAGGCCGCCCTCGCCCGCCGTCACTTCCTGCTCGCCACCCATCTCCTCGAGCGCAGCCTCGGTCTTCAGCATCCGCGCGTCGCCAACTTGCACAACAACCTGGGCACGCTCGAGTACCAGGAGGCGCGCTATCCGCAGGCCATCGAGCGCTTCGAAAGAGCCCGCGCCATCGTCGTCAAGACCTACGGCGAGTCGCACGGCGACCTCCTCACCTACGACCAGAACATCGGCCACGCGCTCCGGCACCTCCGTCGCTGCGACGAGGCGCAGGCGCTATTTCGCCGCGTCCTCGGCCAGCTCGAGCGCGACGCCAGCCTGCGCGCCTCCTTCGGCACGCTCTTTCACCCGCTGCTCGGGCTGACCGCCTGCCAGCTCCAGCTGGCCACCGGCGCCTCGGCCAAGCAGACCGCCGAGCTGGCGCGTCTCATCGAGCACGACGTCGCCCGCCCCATCGACCTCGCCGAGGGCCACCTGACCATCGCCGAGGCCGAGTGGCGCCTCGGCAACAAGGCCGCCGCCCGCGCCGCCCTCGAACGCGCCCGCCAGACGCTCGACAAGCTGGGCGCCGCCCCGCTCATGCGCGAGGTCGCCAGCGACATCCGCATCTGGGAAGCTGCCCACCGGGGCTAATCAGCGGATATCCCACGCCAGCGAGAGCGCCACCTGCGTCCCCGGCGTCTGCACGCCGCGCAGCGCCGTCGCCATCGGCACATCCACCACGAGCCGCACCAGCCACGCCGAGGCCTGCACGAGGAGAGCCGGCGCCAGATAGAGCGCCGCCCCGCCCGTCGACGGCGCCAGAACGCCGCTCGGCAAGACATCGGCCGCGGCCCAGTTGCCGTCGACCCCGAGGGCGAAGGCCCAGTGCGAGCGCGGCTGCACCTGCACCGCGGCGCTGAAGGTCAGCTCGTCGCCCCGCTCGTAGCCGCGCCAGCCGGGCGTGGTCACGCGGTAGCTCGCAGCGGCGAGCCACGAGACCATGCCGTCGCTGCCGGCGTAAGTGGCGCCGAAGTACGGATCCCACGAGCCCGACCCCGGCTGCTCGTCGGCCGGAAAGTAGCCGCCGTTGCCGTCGCCGAGCCGGGGCCCGGTGGGCGTCTTCACGCCGCCGAGGAGCGAGAGCAGATGTCGCGGCATGATCCGTCGGTCGCGATAGACCAGCGCCCGCACGTTGAGCTCGAGATCGGAGAGCCCGTTGACCAGGCTGCGCCGCCCTTCCTGCTCGATCCAGCTGGTCAGCCACGGCAGGCGCATCCCGAGGGTGACGCGATCGTGCGGCGACCACGAGGCGAGGAAGGTGTTGCGCAGAAAGAACGCCGACTGCCGCAGCTCGCCGACCTGCGTGGCCAGGCTCCCGTGGCGCGTCTCGAGGCCGACGCGCAGCCGGTTGCGGTAGGGCCGCTCGATGCCGAAGCCGGTCAACGTCGGGTCGCCGCAGCCACACGAGGCACAGGCCCACGCCCTCCCGCCAAGGAGCAGCAGCCAGAGGGCGAGGATCCGGCCCATCACTCGGCCGGCGGATACTTCTTGAGCTTGAGCTGCAGGCTGCGCCGATGCATGCCGAGCCGGCGCGCCGCCTCCGAGATGTTGCCTCCGGCGTCGGAAAGCACGCGATTGATGTGCTCCCATTCGGCGCGCGCCAGCGACGGTGAGGTCAGGGCCTCGCTGCCCGGCGTCAGGGGCTCGCGCTGGGCGAAGGCCGCCACGATCTCGTCGAGGTCGGCGGGCTTGGCGAGGTAGTGCACCGCGCCCAGGCGAATCGCATCGACGGCGGTGGCGATGCTGCCGTAGCCGGTGAGGACGACGATGCGCGTCGTCGGGTCGAGCGCGTGGAGGTCGCGCACCAGCTCGAGCCCGGACGGCCCGCTCATCTTGAGGTCGACCACCGCGTGCTCGGGCGACTCCTCGGTGGCGAGCGCCATCGCCGCGGCGTAGCTGGCCGCACCGCGCGCCTCCCAGCCACGCCGGTTGAAGGCCTGCGTCAGACGCTGCCGAAAGATTTCGTCATCGTCGACGATGAGAATCGAGGGTCCATCTCCCACTCATCATGGGTACCACTCCCTACGGCCAGCGCCCATGCGATCAAACTTCGCAGGCGAGCTCGACGGTGACGCGGGTGCCCGTCCCGACCTGCGAGACGATCTCGAGACGCCCGCCGATGCGCTCGACGAGGCTGCGCGCCAAAAAGACGCCGAGGCCGAGGCCGCGCCCCGGAGGCTTGGTGGTGAAGAAGGGCTCGCCGACGCGCGCCAGCACCTCCGGGCTCATGCCCTCACCCTGGTCGCTCACCACCACGCGCACGATCGATCGCGACCCGAGCCGACCCGGCGCCGCGCCCAGCGTCACCGGCGCCCCGCCGCTGGCATCCTGGGCATTGCGCACGAGGCCCTGCAGCGCCAGACCGAGGGCGCGCAAGGGAATGCGCAGGCGCAGGGGCGCAGCCTCGCTCTCGATCTCGAGGCGCGGCTGCACCGCCAGCTCGCGCGTCGCCGTCTCGAGGAGCTGGGTCACCGCGACGATCTCGAAGGCCTCGCCGGCGCTCTGTCCAAGCTCGGCGCCCATGCGATCGAGGATGGCGCGACAGCGATTGACCTCGGTGGCGATGAGCAGCACGTCCTTTCGCACCTCGCCCTCCGCCAGCTGCGCCGCCAGCTCACCGGCCACCAGCTTGATGGTCGACAGCGGCGTCGAGAGCTCGTGCGCCGCCCCCGCCGCGAGCGTGGCCAGCGACGCCAGCTGCTCCTGCTTTTCGACCTCGCGCCGCGCCGCCTCGAGCGCCCGGCGGATGCGAAAAAGAAAGTAGACGATGAAGGCCGCCGCCGCCCCGAGCGCCACCCACATGCCGCGCAGGTGCAGGCTCATCATCTCGTCGTGCGTCGCCGCCGGCAGCTCGAGCGGCCGATGCCCGCTGAAGAGCAAGGCCGAGCCGACGAGCGAGAGCGCCACCAGGGCCCAGGTCGCCCGCTCCCCGAGAAGGAGCGCCCCGAGCGCCAGGTGCACGAGGTAGAAGAAGCTGAAGGGGTTCGACGGGCCGCCCGACAGGTAGAGCAGCGCCGTCAGCAGCGCCACGTCGCAGGCCATGACACAGAACATGGCGCGCTCGCCAAAGCCGACGCCGCGGCGCACGAGCAGCGCAAGGCCGAGGTTGCTCGCCCCCGCCGCCACGAGGAGCCCGACCAGCGACGCCAGCGGCAAGGCCGCCTGCAGCACATGCTCGACGACGAGGACGGTGCCCAGCTGAAAGGCCAGAAGGCCGGTGCGCAGCCGCAGCAACCAGGCGAAGTTGACGTCGGTCATGCGGCGCTTCTAGAAGCGGTAGGCGACCTCGAGGGTGCCACCCAGGTATTCGTCGACGGCGCCGCCGGCGATGAACGGGTCGCCCGGCTCGGGCTTGAGGCTCGAGAAGTAGCGCTGCATGTCGAAGGCGGCGCGCGCTTGCAGACCGCGCCAGATGACCACGCCAAAGCCGACGTCGACGTCGACGCCGTCGATGCGCGAGCGGGGAAAGTAGGCGGCGCTCTGGAATTCGCCGGCGCTCAGGATCAGGCGATACCCGAAGTGCGCGGTGGCAAAAATCCGCCGCGTCGCCTCGACGCGCAAGCCGGCCGCGATGCGCACGAAGCTGTAGACGACGCTCGGGATCTGCGGCTTCTTGACGTCGGCGCTGATGTCGGAGATCTCGAAGCCGTGCATGCCGTACCCGACGCCGATCTCGGGCAGGAAGCGGCCGAGCGGGATGCGCCCGAGAAGCCCGATGTCGAACGAATAGGCGCGCGTTGGATAGGTCATGCCCTCCGAGCGCGAGCCGGTGAAGAAGGCATACGAGCCGTGGGCCTCGAGGCCGATGTGGGCCCACCAGCTGCTCGAAAAGTGCGCGCCGGGAAACCAGGCGAGCGACAGATTGAGCGACGGCGCCAAGGAGCGCTCGTAGCCGCGCAGCTTGCCGAAGATGTCGTCGTTGTACGTGAGCACGCGGGTGACGATGCCGGCGCCGATGCCGACGTCGAGGGCGGCGGGGCGCGGGCGCTCGTCCCTCGCCTTCGGCTCCTTCGGCGCCTTGGCAGCCTTCACCGGCGCCACCGGGGTCACCGGCTCGGGGGCCGGCGGCGGCGCCGTGGTCACCGGCTCGGGCGTCGGATCCTCGACCGCCGGGACCGGCGTGGCGCGACGCGGTGGGCGCGGCTTGGCCTTCCTCGCCGGTGCCTTGCGATGCGGCTTGGCGGCGCCGGCACTCCCCGTAAGCGAGGCCACGAGCGAGAGGCCGACGAACGCGACCAGCAAGCGGCGCAGCTTCACGGCCCACCCGCGATCACGCCCTGCACCCACTGCGCAACGCAGCTGCGCTCGGCGTCGCTGAGATAGTTCCCGGTGAGCGGCATCTGCACGCCGCAGCTCGGGCTGGGTGCAATCTTTTCGAGGAGCAGGCTGGCGCTCGGCGTCGCCGAGTCGATGAGCTTCTTCCCGCCGCAGGTCGCGCTCGTCTTGTCGAGCATGCGCTTGCCGACGCCAGCGGTGCCAAAGTCGAGATCGGCCTCGGGGGCGGCCCCCGAGTGGCAGCCGGCGGTGGCGCAGCGCGGCTGAAAGATGGTGGTCTCGGTGTCGGCGCAGGCGCCCGGCTGAAAGCGCTCGGGCCGGTCGAGCTTGCCGCCACAGCCGGCGAGCAACAGTCCGAAAAGGATTGCCCGCATTGGACGAGCTTGGCGGGCCGCAGGAATTCCAGACGTCACATGGGCTCCAAGGTGAGATGGCCACCAGAGTCGGAAGAGGTGCACGAGGCGCGCAATCTGGCCATTATACCAGCGATGGCCGGACCACACGAGGGCGGCGTGGTCGACGGCGTCAGTGGGGCATCGCGCGCTTTTTGAAGAGGTCGCTGCGCGCGAAGGCCACCAGCACCTCGATGAGGTTGCCCTGCTTTTCGGCCGGCAGCTTTTGCCAGAGCGACAAGAAAGCCTCCTCCATCGTCGTCGAGGATTGCGCCGCGGCGAAGCGCAAGACGTTGCGGGCAAAGCAGCCGCGCACCTGGGCGCTGCCGGCCAGACGCGCCACCATCTCGGCGGCGTTGCCGAAGCTGCCGTCGACGTCGGTGCCGACCAGCGTGCCGCTCGAGTCGACGTCGACGCCGTTCTCCTGGGTGCGCAGCTTGCCCACTTGATCGAAGGCCTCGAAGGCGAATCCGAGCGGATCGATCTGGCTGTGGCAGCCTCGGCAGGCCGGGTCGCTCGAGTGCTGCGAGAAGCGCTGGCGCGTCGTCTTGGCCGGGTCCTTCTGCGGCATCATCATCGCCTTGGCCGCGATGGCGCCCGTCGGAAACTGGATGTCGCGGCAGAGCAGGCGGCGCATGATGACGACGCCGCGCTTCACCGGCGAGCTCGCATCGGCGGCCGCGTAGGCGGCGAGAAATGCGGCTTGCGAGAGAATGCCGCGACGCGGAGTCTCGGCGAAGGAGGCGCGCGTATAGGTGTCGCCCGGCAGGCTCTGCAGACCGTACAGGCTGCTCATGGTCGAGTCGACCATCGAGTAATCGGCGCCGAGCAGGGTGGCCAGGGAGCCGTCGCCGCGGAAGAGGACCTCCTCGATGAAGGCGCTGGCCTCGCCGTCCATCGACGGGCGCAGCGACGAAAAAGGCTGCGACGATTGGCGGTCGACGAAGAAGATGCCGTCGAGCCCGAGCCATTCCTTGAAGAAGCGCACGACCTGGGCCTTGGCGCGCCGATCCTCGGCGAGGAGGCGGCGCATCTGTGCTTCCCGCTGGTCGGCGGTCGCCAGCTGGTTGTTGGCGGCGGCCGCAAGGAGGGTCGCATCGGGCGGTGCGGCCGTGATGAAGTAGGCCAGCGCCGAGGCCTGCTCGTAGGGGCCGAGCTCGCGCACGGCGCCGTCGCCGCTGCCGCCTTCCTCGAGGTAGAGGAACGAGGCGGACTGCAGCACCGCCGTGATCACCGCCTCGACGCCGTCGTTGAAGCTGCCGCCCGTCGCTCCCGCCTCGAAGACCTTGGCGAGCCCGGCGCGCTCCTCGGCGCTGGCCGGGCGACGAAAGGCGCGCGAGGCGAAGCTGGCGATGAAGCTCTCCTTGCAATCGGCGGCGCTCGGCGAGCAGGTGAGCACCGTGCTCAGATGCTTGCTCACCGCCTCGTGCGCCAGCGTCGTGGCCGCGGCGGCCAGCTGGTCTCCCAGCGTGCTGTCGACGCGCTGGGCGACGTTGACGGTGAAGCCACTTTGGCGCGTGTCGGCGGCGAAGCCCGCAGACGGCCTGCCCTCGATCCCGAGGAGGTCGGCGATGCTGTTGTCGTACTCGTGATTGGAGAGCCGGCGCGCGTTGCCGGCGATGAGGGCGCCCTCGAGATTGTCCGGCTCGCTGGTCGTCGGGCCGCCCCCCGGCGGGGTGATGCTGCCCGAGCAGCCGCTGGCGAGGAGCGCCGCCAGCAGCACGGCGCGAGGTGCAAAACGTCGAGATAGGCTCATCAGTGCAGACCGGTTCGCAAGCGCCGTGCCGCCCTCGGGCGCCCCTGTGGCCTTCATGCAACTACTGGCAAGCTCGGGCGTTGTCGCCCTGTGAGCGAGCGCGGGTGCCGGCGCTTGTGGGCGACGGCCCTCAGGCCCTGGGGGGCATTGCCGAGCAGCAGGCGGGTGGTGCCAGCGGAGCGTCGACGGACGCCGGCGAGGTGTGGCTTGCAGGCCACTACCTTTCCGGGTCGCGACTTGCCTTTCTTTGCCGGGTTCGCGTTCAATGGCCGCCGTGCCCGAGCTACCGGACCTCACGGCTTATCTCGTTCGTCTCGAGGAGCGGGTGCTCGGCCAGCCCATCCAAGCGGTGCGGGTGGCCAGCCCCTTCATCGTGCGGACTGCCGAGCCGCCGATCCAGGCCTGCGTCGGCAAGCGCGTCCTTTCATTGTCGCGCCTCGGCAAGCGCCTCGTCTTCGGGCTCGAGGACGAGCACTTCATCGTCCTTCATCTCATGATCGCCGGCCGCCTGCGCTGGCTCAAGCGCGGCGCCAAGCTGCCGGGTCGCATCGGCCTCCTCGGACTGGACTTTCCCGGCGGCACCCTCGCGCTCACCGAGGCGGGCACGACGCGCCGCGCCGCGCTCCACCTGGTCGTCGGCAAGGAGGGCCTGGCGCCGTTTCAACGCGGCGGGCTCGAGGTGCTCGACGCGAGCTACGAGGCCTTCGCCGAGGTGGTGCGCCGCGAGAACCACACGCTCAAGCGAACGCTCACCGATCCGCGCCTCATGAGCGCCATCGGCAACGCCTACTCCGACGAGATCTTGTTCGCCGCGCGGCTCTCGCCGGTCAAGCTGACGAGCGCCCTTTCCGACGACGAGATCCGCCGCCTCTACGACGCGACCCAGGCGACCTTGCGCGACTGGATCGCGCGCCTCCTCGCCGAGCCCGGCTGGCCCGAGAAGGTCACCGCCTTTCGCGAAGGCATGGCGGTGCACGGACGCTATCGCCAGCCCTGCCTCGTCTGCGGCTCGCCGGTGCAGCGGATTCGCTACGCCGAGAACGAGACCAACTACTGCGCCAAGTGTCAGAACGCCGGCCGCCTCCTCGCCGACCGCGCCCTCTCGCGCCTGCTGCACGGCGACTGGCCGCGCACGCTCGCCGAGCTCGAAGAGCTGCGCGCCCGCCGCATCGACTGACCTCCGCGCCCGTTGCCAGCCGCGCCGGCGCTTGGCAGGATGCGCGCATGTCGATTCGCCTCCAGCCCGTACGGCATTCCGAGCCGCGCTGCGCCGACTTTGCCGACGAGGCGCTGGTCGTCGAGTACGAGCGCGCCATGCGGACACATCGAGCCTACGTCGAGTCGTTCGTCGTCGAGCCGCTGGCCCGCGGCCGACGCGACGTGGCCTATCGCGTCGCCTCCGCCGCCGGCGCCCCCTACATCGTCGACATCGTCGACGACAGCGGCGCGCACGACGGCTGCACCTGCGCCGATTTTTTGGCCAACCAGCTGGGGACCTGCAAGCACCTCGAGGCAGTGCGGCGCGCCCTCCTCCAAGCTCCCTCCTTGCGCCGCCTGCCGGCGGTCAACGCGCCGCCACTCTCGTCGTCGACGCGAAAAGCGCAACCATTGGGTTGCGCATCGTCGGCCCGAAGGCGGCCGCCCTGGCGACTCGGCTCGGGGTAAGGCTCGAGGGTGAGCGGGTGCGCGGCCCCCTGCGCCTCGTCGACGGCAGCGAGCGCATCGTCCACGCGGTGCGGCCGGCGCTACAGCGGCTGGTGGAACGCCACGATCTCGCCCAGCGGCGTGAGCGTCTGCTGCGCACGCTGCGCGACGGCAAGCTGGGGCTCGACGTCCTGCGCGAGCCGCTCTTTCCCTACCAGGAGCGCGGCGTCGCGCATCTGGTGGCCGGAGGCCGAGCGCTGCTCGCGGACGATATGGGCCTCGGAAAAACCGTGCAAGCCATCGCCGCCTGCGAAACCTTGCGCCGGCAGGGCGAGGCCGAGCGCGTCCTCATCGTGACTCCCGCGTCTCTGAAGGCGCAGTGGGCATCGGAGATCGCGCGCTATGCGGGGCGGCATGCCGTGGTCGTCGCGGGCAACGCAGCTCAGCGGCGCGCGAGCCTGCTGTCCGATGCGCCGTACACCGTGGTCAATTACGAGGTGCTGTGGCGCGATCCAGAACTCGCGCGCGAGGCCGCGCCCGACGTCATCGTTCTCGACGAGGCACAGCGGGCCAAGAACTTTCGCACGAAGACGGCAGCGCTCCTGCGTCGGCTCGAGTCGCGCTTCTGCTTCGTGCTCACCGGCACTCCCGTCGAGAACCGACTCGACGATCTCTACTCCCTGATGCAGGTCGTCGCGCCCGAGGCCTTCGGACCGCTGTGGCGCTTCAACCTCGACTTTCACGTGCAGACGTCGCGCACGCGTCGCAGCGGGTATCGCAATCTGGGCGCCTTGAGAGAGCGCATTGCCCCCTTCGTGCTTCGCCGCAAGAAAGAAGAAGTGCTGTCGCAGCTGCCGCCGCTCGTCGAGCAGACGCGCTATGTGCCGCTCGGACAGAGGCAAGCCGAGATCGAAGCTGGGCTGCGAACCGATGCAGCGCCGCTCATGGCCACGGCGCAGCGACGGGCGCTCACGCCGGAAGAGCAGCGGCGACTGATGATGCTGCTGCTCAAGGCGCGCCAGACGTGCAACGCGGTCGAGCTCTACGACCCGGCGCTGGCGGGCGAAGGCTGCGGCAAGCTCGACGAGCTCGAGCAGCTGGTCACCGAGGTGGTCGAGCAAGGTGGGGCCAAGCTGCTGGTCTTTTCGGAGTGGACGGAGATGCTCAAGCTCGCCGGCGCTCGGCTCGAGAAGCTCGGGGTCGGCTACGCCTTCTTGCATGGCGGCGTGCCGACGGAGAAGCGGCCGGCGCTGCTCGAGCGTTTTCGTGAGGACGGCGAAGCGCGAGTGCTGTTGTCGACGGACGCGGGAGGCGTCGGGCTCAACCTGCAGGTGGCGAGCTACGTGGTCCACCTCGACTTGCCATGGAATCCGGGGCGCCTCGACCAGCGCACGGCGCGGGCTCATCGGCTCGGGCAGACGCGCGGCGTCAGCGTGACCTATCTGTGCGCGGAGACCGGCATCGAGCGAGGCATCGAGAGCACGCTTGCCGGCAAGCGCCGCATCCGCAGCGCAGCCCTCGACCCGACGAGCGACGTGGAAGCGCTCGAAGTGCCGACGTTCACCGCGATGATCGGCGAGCTCCACAAGGCCCTGGCTGCCGCCGATGCCGTCGTCGACGACGGGGCAGTGGCCGAAGCGGACGAAGGAGAGGCCCACGTCGACGGGAGCGAAGCAGGAGACGCCTCGCGCCTCGCGGTGCCGGACGCCTCGCGCCTCGCTGCGCCGGACGCCTCGCGCCTCGCGGTGCCGGACGCCTCGCGCCTTGCTACGCCGGACGCCTCGCGCCTCGCTGCGCCGGACGCCTCGCGCCTCCATGCCTCAGACACTGCGCTCGGCTCTGCTGCCAACGGCGCTGCGCCGGACGACGCGCCTCCGCACGACATTTCAGCGCCGCGATCCGACGCTCAGCCGACGCCAGGAGTAGCCCGCTTTGGCCGCGCCGCCGAGCGCTTGCGTCTCGCCGAGATCGTGCTGGCCGCGGGCTTTCACACCGACGCCCTCCGCGCCTCCTACGAATCCCTGGCAGCCCTGCTCCGCAGCCTCCTCGACGGGCCAACGCCCAGCGAGCACGGCGGGCTCGTCGCCGCCGCTTACCGCTCGCTCCTGCCAAGCGGCAAAGCGCCACAGGGCGTCCTGGCCACCCTGGCGCGCCTGCACGACCTCACGCTGCTCGAGGCTCACGAGGTCCCCGTCGACCCCACGCTCGTCCGCGAGGCCGTCGAAGAAGCCCGCGCCTGGCTGGTGCGCCTGCAACCGCGACCCGATGCATCGCCACCCGGCCTCGCGCCCAATTAGGAGGCTGGACGCGTAAGTGCCGTCGCGAGGTCGCCGCGACGGCAGCGAGAGTGGCCCCCGAGGAGCCAGCAGCGCACGCGGTATCTCGAAGCGGCCAACGGCCGAAAACGTCATCGCTGCCCAAGCCCACGGCTCGAATGCCATCATCGCGGCCCGGCGGCAGGGCACGTATGCTCCCTCCATGAGCATCCAGTCCATCGTCGAGAACGCGCGCACGCTCGCCATATTCGGCATGAAGGCGGAGTCCTCGGCGCCCGGCTTCACCGTGCCGCGCGCCCTCTTGCGCCTCGGCTATCGCATCCTGCCGGTCAATCCGACGCTCGAGGAGATCCTCGGCGACAAGGTCTACCCCGACCTCGCCGCCCTGCCCGAGCGCTGCGACGTCGTCGTCGTCTTTCGTCGCCCCGAATACGTCGGTGAGGTCGCCGACCAGGTGCTCGCCCTCCCGGGAGACCGCCGCCCCGCCGCCGTCTGGATGCAGTCGGGCATCGTCAACCTCGAGGCCGCAGAGCGCCTGCAAGCCGCCGGCATCGAGGTCGTGATGGATCGCTGCTTCCTCGTCGAGGCCCAGCGTCACCGCTGATGCTTGGCGAGCCAGGCGCGCGCCTCTTTGGCCTCGCCCTCCCCGCGCGGCGCCTTCTCGTGAATCGCCAGCGCCTCCTCGACCAGCCGCACCGCCTGCTTGCGGTCGCTCCCGAGCTCCCACAGCGTCTCGCCGAGCGATGCCTTGATACAGCCGACGAAGATCGGGTCGACGTCGACCGCCAGCGTGAGCGCTCTTTGCAGGAGGTCGCGCGCCTCGATCCATTGACGCTGGCCGCCGAGCAACCGCAAGCAATCGCCCCCGCCGAGCAGAGGAAAGATCAGCCCCGAGCCGGCATCCTTCGGCTCGAGAATGGCAAGCGCCCGTCGATAGAGCGGCACGGCCTCGGCGCAGCGATTCTGTCCGCGCAAGGTGTCGGCGAGGTTGGTCAGACAGTGCGCGGCATCCGGATGATGCTCGCCCCAGTTGAGCTCGATGATGCGCAGCGACTCGCGCAGCTGCTTCTCGGCGACGACGAAGTCTCCGAGATCGACGTGCACCATCGCCATGTTGCCAAGCGAGGCGCTGACGTTGGGATGCAGCGGCCCAAGGTCGCGGCGAAAGATGGCGAGCGCTTCTTCGTGCGCCACGATGGCGTCGCGCAGGTGGCCCGCCGAGCGCAGCGCATACCCGTGGCGATCGAGCGAGTGCGCCGAGAGCAAGGACCCGACGCCGTAGACCTTCTTGGCGCGCTGCACGGCTCGCCCGGTGAGCTCGACCGCCGCCGTGTGCTGCCCCGCCACCGAGAGCGCCAGGCCCTCCTGCATGAGGAGGTCCGCCTCGATCGCCGGCGAAGGATGCCGCGTCAGCGCCGCCCGCCCGATGCGCGCCCAGTGCTGCGCCTCCTCGCTCGCTCCGAGCTCGAAGCCCTCGACCGAGACGAGATGGGTCGCCGCGCGCGCCGCCGTCGCATCGTCGCGCCCCCGAAAGGCCGCGGCAAAGGACTCGCGCAGCAGCCGTCGCGCCGCCTTGTGATCGCCGCTGTCGTCGGCGAGCTTACCGCGCGCCAGCAGCACCCGCCCGAGCAGCGGCGCGTAGTCGATGCGGCTCGCCTCGGCCTCGAGCCGAGCGACGCCGGCCAGGGCCTCCTCGTAGCGCCGCGACAGCGTGAGCATCTGAAGGCGCGAGAGGTCGGCATCGAGCCGCGTCACCACCGCGCGCTTCTCTCGCTGCTCGGGCGGCGGCACCAGCTCCGAGAGCGCGGCGACGTCGGCACAGGTCTCGATCGGCGTGAGATGCGCGGCGGCATCGGGCGCGTGCCGGGCCAGCGCCGCGTCCGCCGAAGCGAAGAGCTCGTCGAACGCCGTCAGCTCGCGGCGCCGCGCCAAAAGACAGCTCATGCGCAGCTCGAGCACGCTGTCGGGCTGCGAGCCGTAGACGCGCGTCGCCTTGCACGCCTCCTCGTGCATCTCGACCCAGCGACGGGAATAGTCGTCGAGTAGGCGCTCGGTGGTCTCGACGAGCGCCTGCGGATCGGCGAGCACGCGGCGCAGCCGTTCGCCGATCTGCGCCCGCACCGCCGGGTCCCACACCCCGGCCAGCTCGCGCTCCGCCCCCCGACAGACGCGCTGCGAACGCACCGCGGTGAACAGCGAGGCGCCCACGAGGAGCGACACCACGAGGCCGAGCGCCAGCTGTTTTTTCCGTCGCTGGCGTTGGACCTCCGGGTCGTCCATCAGCGCCTCGAGCAAGGCCTCGATGCTGGGCCAGCGCTCCTCCGGCTCGACCATGAGCCCGCGCAACAGCACCCGTCGCAACCACAGCGGCACCGGGCTGCCCGGCGGCGGGTCGGCGACTCGACCCGTGATCACGGCGCGCCGCAGCTCGAGCTCTTGCTTGCCGCGAAACGGACGCTCCCCGTAGAGCGCCTCGTAGAGCGCCACGCAGAAGCCAAACTGGTCGGCGCGCGCGTCGGCCGGCCGGCCTTCGTGCTGCTCGGGCGCCATGTAAGCCGGCGTCCCCATCACCACGTCGGTGCGCGTCAGCGACTGCGAGAAGGCGCCCGACGCCGGCGTGGCGGTGGTGGCGTCGACGCTGCGCCGCTCGAGCTCGTGGTCCTGCGCCGCGCGCACCAGGCCAAAGTCGGTCACCCGGGCGCGCCCGTCCTCACCGACGAGCACGTTGTCGGGCTTGAAGTCGCGGTGCACGAGCTGCGCCGCATGCGCCGCCGCGAGGCCCCTCCCTGCGCCGACGTACGCCTCGAGAATCTGCGCCCGCGTCTTGCCCTCCTGGTACTGCCGCAGCGTCGTGCCGACCACCAGCTCCATGGCGATGAAGACGTTGTCGCCGAAGGTGCCGACGTCGTGCACGGCGACGACGTTGGGGTGCGCCAGCCGCGCCATCGCCTGCGCCTCCCGCAGGACGCGCGCCTGTCGCGAGCTCTGCCGCGGGCTCTCGTGCGACGCGCTCTCGTCGACGGCGAGCAGCAGCTTGACCGCGATATCGCGATCGAGCTCGGGATCGTGCGCCCGGTAGACGACGCCCATGCCGCCGGCGCCGAGGCGTCCGCGCAGCCGATAGCGCCCCACCTCCGTCCCCTCGGGGAGCGGGGCATCCTCGACAGCGCCACCGAGCGACCCATCGCTGCGCAGCGGCGGCGTGTCGACCTGATCGAAGCCGTGCGCCTTGGTGGGCGCCGAGGTCGTCGACCCGGGCTCGTCCTCCCCTCCCATCCCGTCAGGATAGCGCGTTACTGGTGCTCGACGGAGACCACGTTGTCGGCGGGTTTTCTATCGATGAGCTTGTTGAGCGGGTCGATGCCCGCCTTGGCCGGCGCCTTGTCGCACACGAAGTGAAACGTCTGCTCGCCGGCCCGCGTGACCAGCTGCGGCGTGATCGCGATGGCGGCGTCGTCCTCGTCGAGCGCGCCGACGTCGATGCGGTCCTGCAGCACCGCCTCGGTCTCTTCGCCGAGCTCGCTGCCGCGCAGCTTCTTGACCTCGGCGACCACCTCGACGTCGAGCTTGCCGTCGGGCCGCTTGCGCGAGGTCGCCTTCTTGGCGCGCAGCTCGTAGAGCGTGATGTGCTCGAAGAGGTCGCTGAGCAGCCGATGATGCTCGGGCGCGATCTCCTTCTTCAGTCGGTCGTAGAGGTCGCGCGACGTCGGATACGGCGGCCCTTTGCCGCCAAACGTCTTGACCAGGTCGGCGAGCGCGCGATTGACCGCGGCCTCGCCCGCGGCGTCCTGCAGCGCGTACATGACGAGGCTGCCTTTGGCGTAGTGAATGTACTGCTGGTCCTCGACGCGCATGAGCGGCAGCTCCTTCTTGCGCTCCTGCCCTCGCCCGAAGAGATAGCGGTCGAGCTCGTAGCGAAGAAAGCGCCGCATCGCCGCCGGCCCGTACGCCTGCTTCATCACCATGAGCGCCGTGTACTGCGCCAGCGTCTCCGAGAGCGCCGTCGCCCCTTGCACCTGCGCGCCAATCACCTGGTGAGCCCACCACTGGTGCCCCACCTCGTGCGCCGTCACATAGAAGGGATAATCGATGGCGTCTTTCTGGGTGGCGTCGACACGCGCGATGAAGCCAATCGACTCCGAGAAAGGCACCGTCCCGGGAAAGGCCTGCGCAAACTGCGCATAGCGGGGAAATTCGAGAATGCGCAGCTCGCGATGCTGATAAGGGCCAAAATTCTTGGTGCAATACTCGAGCGACGCCTTCATGCCGCGCAGCATGCGGTCGAGGTTATAGGTGTGCGGCGGGTGGTAGGCGATCTCGAGCGCGACGTCGTTCCAGCGATCGCGCAGCACCGCGTAGCGCGCCGAGGCCCAGGCATAAAAGGCAATCGCCTTGCCCTCGACCTTGTAATGGAAATGGCGCCGCCCGTCGGGGGTCTGCCATTCCTTGACGAGGTGCCCGGGCGCCAGCGCCAGCTGGTCCGCGCTCGTCGAGATGGTCGACTCGAGCTCGACCCAGTCGGCGCTGCGGTCGAGGTAATTGCGCCGCCGCGCCGCCACGTCGTCGAGGTCGGGCATGCGCGCCTTGGGCTGCAGACCATATTTGCGACGCGCCGTATCGTCTCCGAGCTCGGCCTGCTCCGAATAACCGATGGCCGGCAAGAATTCGCTGTCGACGAAGGTGCCGTTGTGGACCACGCGCATGTCGGAGCCGTCGTTGGGAAAGCCGACCTCGTGCCGCGTCAGCTCGAAATGCAGCTGGCGCGTCTCGCCCGGCTGCAGCGGCCGCGTCAGCTTGTAAATGCGGATTCCGAGGTCGGCGATCTCCTCGGAGAGCACCCAGCCTTCCAGCTCGCAGCGACGGAGCTTGGTGCTCGCCGGATAGCGCATGAAGATCTCGCCGATGGGCACGCTCTCCTCGTTGACCAGCGTGAAGACGCCGGAGACCTCGGCGCGACGCTCCGCCGGAAAGAGGTCGACGTCGACCGCGATGCGAGTGATATGGGGGATGGGCTCGGCCTTGCGCCCCGAGAAGCGCTTCTCGTAGTCGGCGCTGCGTCGCTCGAGCGTGCGCGGCCGGTGATAATGATTGAGGACATTGGTGTTGTAGAAAATGTAGCTGCCGCTGAGCACGAAGCCGGCCAGCAGCAGGCCGAGCCCGGTGACGAAGCCGCGCGTCGCCGTCTCCTTCGCCCGTCGCCAGCGCGAGGCCCAGCGGGTCTCGAGCCCGCGCACCCAGAAGCTGCTCGCCACCAACAAGAGCGCCGCCGCGAAGAAGGTCCAGTAGACGGCAAACGCCACCATCGGATGCACGAAATGGCCGTAGCCATTCATGTCGGAATAAGAGACGTCCGGCGTATTGGGAAAGCGATAAAGAAAGTGCGTCAGACCGAAGAGCGGCAGCGCCACCGACACCACGAAATAAAGCACCATCACGAAATGCGCGACGTACTTCTGATTGACCAGCACCTGAATGGCAATCGCCAGCGCGCAGAGGTGCCACATCTGCAAGAGCCGCACGAGAAAGACGTCTTTCAGGTACAGCCCGATCTCGAAATTGTAGTAGCCCTTGAGCGCCTGACAGGCGATGCCGCAGAGCGCCAGCGCGACCGAGAGTAGAACGGGAATCACCAGCAAGACCGCCAGCTTGGCGAGAAAGACCGTGCCTCGCGGCAGGGGCAAGGCGTCGAACACCAGGGCAAAGCTGGTGTCCCGCTCGCGCCACACGAGCTCGCCCGAATAGACGATGACGATGACGAGCACCAGCATGAAGGCACCGCTGTCCACGAGCTCGAGCACCTGATACGTCACCGGCCAGGTCACAGTCCCATAGATGCGGTCGACGCTGCTCAGGGAAAACGCGATGAAGGCGACCGCGCAGAGCACGATGACGCCGAAGAGCACGCTGCGCACCGTCTCGCGCAGCTGCACCTTGAAGAGCGAGGCGAAGATGGGCAAAAAGGCGCGGCTCGAAAAGTCGCGCGGCACCACCGGTAAAGGCCCGCTCGCCGCCGCCTTCTCCTCGACGACGCTGCGCCCCCCGCCGAGAAAATGGCCACGACGGAAGCGCAAGAAGGTGAACGCCAGCGTCGCCACGCCGAGCCCGCCCCAGATCAGACGATTGGCGAGCAGCACCCCGGCGAGCGGCACGAGGCGCGTGTTGCGCTCGACGACGGTCCAGTAGGCGGTGAGCCGGCTGACCGCGGCGAGGGCAAAGGGATCGAGGAGCGCCGCCAGCGTGCGATTCTCCAGATCGCGAGTCAGCCGCCCGGCCACGAGATAGCCGATCATCAGCACCACCGCACCGACGTACACCGGCAGCATCCGCCGGGTCAGCGCCGCCAGCGAGAAGAAGAGCGAGGCGGTGAGCAGCAGGTTGGGCCCGATGACCACGAGATACGGCTGCACGTAGCTCATCACACGGTCGGGGCCAAAGCGCACCTGCTCCACCCACGGCGTGTGCACCGCGACGAAGGCGCCGAGCGCGATCGCGGCATAGACGAACATCAGCGTGATGAGCGTGGCGACGAAGCGCCCGCCGAGATAGGCGCCGCGCGAGATGGGCGCGGTGAAGAACAGGGCCTCGCAGCGATGCTCGACGTCGTCGTAGGTCGCCCGGCCGGCCAGCGCCGCGGTGATGAAGATCCCGAAGTGGCTCACGAGCGCCAGCGACATCGTCAAGGAATACGGCGAGTTGACGACGACCTTGCCGCCCGTCCCGTACTCCACGACGGCGTCGCTGAAGGCCCCGCCGGCAGCCAGCACGAGGAGCAGGCCGAGCGTGAAGAGGACGCCGGCGTAGAGGTACGTCGAGACGCGCAGGAAGCGCTGCCGCAGCTCGAGCCGGCAGATGGCGGAAAAGGCGGTCACGAGACCAGGCCGCGCAGCGTGCAGAAGTAGACGTCCTCGAGGTCGGCCTCGGCCGGCTCCCAGCCGCTGGCCTCGGGGGGCCCGCTCTCCGAGAAGACATGCAGGCGCGGCCGGCCGGCAAAGAGGCGCACCGAGATGGGAGCGAAGCGCGCCTGAAAATCCGCCAGGTCCGCCTTGTCGATGCTGCGACGGTAAATCTTGCCCTGCACGCGCGCCACGAGAGCCGCGGGCGCGCCGGCGAGGCGCACCTGCCCCTGATGCAAGATCGCCATCTGTGGGCAGAGATCGCTCACGTCGTCGACGATATGCGTCGAGAGGATGACGACGACGTTCTCGCCGATCTCGGCCAGCAGGTTGTGAAAGCGATTGCGCTCCTCGGGGTCGAGCCCTGCGGTGGGCTCGTCGACGATGAGGAGGCGGGGCTGCCCGATGAGCGCCTGGGCAATGCCGAAGCGCTGCTTCATGCCGCCGGAAAACGTGCCGAGCGCCCGCCGTCGCGCCTCTTGCAAGTTGGTCTGCGCCAGCAGCGCGTCGACGAGGCGGCGACGGGCGGCGCGGTCGTGCACGCCCTTCAAGACCGCCAGGTGGTCGAGCAGCTCCTCGGCGGTGGCGCGGGGATAGACGCCGAACTCCTGAGGCAGATAGCCGAGCAGGCGACGCACCTCGGCAGGCGCGCGCAGCACGTCGATGTCGCCGAGCCGCACCTGCCCGGCGTCGGCCTCTTGCAGCGTCGCCAGCGTGCGCATCAGCGTCGACTTGCCGGCGCCGTTCGGCCCAAGGAGGCCAAACATGCCGGCCGGAATGGTCAGGTTCACGTCGGCCAGCGCCTGCACGCCATTGGGATAGCGCTTCGACAGTCCAGAGATCCGGAGCTCCATGCGGGAGACCGTAGCCGATGCCGCCGCCTCAGGCGACGCTATTGCCGCTGAGGCGCACGGTGCGGCCGGCGAGGCCGGCGGCGAAAGGCAGGTCGTGCGTCGCCACCATCACGACGGCGCCGGCGGCGGCCCGTTCGCGCAGCAGCTCGCCCAGCATGGTGATGCCGTCGGGGTCGAGGCCGTTGGTCGGCTCGTCGAGGATGAGGCAGCCGGGCGCACCGACGAGCGCGGCGGCGACAAAGGCGCGGCGGCGCTGACCGAGGGAGAGCGTGCCGAGGCGGCGCTCGAGAAGCTCGGCCACACCGACGCGCCCGAGCACCGCCTGGTCGACCGCCGCTCCCTTGAGCGCAGCCACGAGCGCCACGAGCTCCCCGACGGTGGCATGCGGCAGGGCGTCGGGATGCTCGGGGACGAAGCCGAGGCGGCGCCTGGCCGGCGGATGGTCGCCGAGCAGAGTGGCCCCGTCGAGCGTGACGATGCCCTCGTCGGGCGCGAGGATGCCGGCGACGATCGAGAGCAGGGTCGACTTGCCGGCGCCATTCTCCCCGAGCAGCGTCACCGGCGCGCCCGCGGCGCACTCGAGCGACACGTCGACGAGCACGCGGCGTCCCGCGAGGCGCTTGTGCACATGCCCGATGCGCAGCGTCATCGCACGCTCCCGCGCGAGGTCATCGCGCGTCCTCGACCACTCGCAGCTGCCGTCGCGTCTCGCTCGCCCGCGCCGCCGCCACCCAGCAGGCGACCAGCGCCGCCGGCGCCAGCCCGAGCACCATCGCGCGCTGCACATAGACAGCGGCGATGCACAGCCCGAGCGCGAGCCCGACGACCAGCACGAACGAGCGCGCCCCATCCTTCGGCAGCCCGCGCACCGTCGAGCGCAAGGCGGCGCTCAGAAAGACGCCGACCAGCCCGCCGAGCAGCATCTGCAGGAGCCTGCCGTCGGCCCCGATCACCGTCGCCTGCAAGGCTCCGAGAAAGGCGCCCCAGGTGCCGCCGACGAGGGCGACCGCCAGCACCCGCACCACGCCGCTCGTCGACGTGACGTCGAGCAGCCAGCGGTCGACCAGCTCGGCCCGCAGGAGCGCCACCAGCACCCCGACGACGGCCAGCGGCAACGTCGCGCTCCCCGTCGCCAGCAGCAGCACCTTGGCGGACGCCGGCGAGAGCCCGTTGTTGCGCGCCCCCAGATCACCGATGGCGCTCCCGAGAAGTGCCAACAAAAGTCCGCGTCCGAGCCGCGTCGCGTCACCCCGCAGCAGCGTCGTCAGGTGCGCCATCGCCAAGGCCAGCGGCGCCGGACCGCGCACCAGCGAGACCCCACGACGCACCGCCGACTCGGGAGCCCGCGCCACCGCTCGCCACAGCGCCACGGGCGCGGCCAGCCCCGCCAGCAGCACGCCCAGCTGTGGCGGGGCCACCACCGCGCCCACGAGCCCGAGCAGCAGCAGAACGTCTCCCAGGCGCCATGGACGCGCCAGCAGGAGCGCATGCAGCCCGACCACGCAGAGGGCCGCCCGCGCGCCCCCGACGAGCCCGCCGCCGAGCCCCCAGAGCAGTACCCAGGCGCCCTCGATATCGAGCAGGAGGAAGCCATGGAGCAGCACCAGCCAGCGCCGCGGCACCGGCAACGAGCGCAACCAGAACGTCGAGGGCACCACCAGCACCGCACGCGCCAGCGGCAAAGCGACGAGCAACCAGGTCAGCCAGAGCGCGGCCCCGAGGCCGGGTGAAGCCGTCATCGCCCGCGTGAGGTCGCGCGGGTGCATGCCGTAGCCTCCAAAGACCACGGTCGCCCCGACGGCAATCCCGGCATAGAGCAGCCATCCGGCGCGCCAGGCCGCACGCCAGGCCTCGCGCACCAGGGTCGAGCCGAGTCGCAGAAAGACCATGCCGCGACCAGGCTGACACGCCGCCTCTGCGAACGCCAGCTTGCGCCCCCAAACGTGCGACGGGGTCTGGGTCGCCACGCGGGGATCGAGTTCGCAGCGCAATCCAAAGGTCGCAATCGCCCATTTTCTCGACGAGAACGCGGGGCCATGAGCAGCCCGCGGAGACCAATGCGGCGGCGTCCTCGCTTGAGCACACCCATTGCAGCAGTCCCAATTCGCCGACTCCTTTTTAGCGGTCCTTTTACAAAACGAGGTTTCTTCATGAGCTCTTACCGTCAGTATCTCCGGTCGTTCTGCATCGCATCGTTGGCGCTCGGTGCCGGGTCCCTCGGCTGCTCCGGAGCCACCGCCACCGACGGTGTCGAGGAAGGCGGCGCGGAGACCAGCGCCATCGTTCGCCTGCCCAGCAACCTCACGCCGGCGGCCGCAGCGCTGCTCACCGGGTACAAGGTCCGCGCCGTCCCCGACGCCAACTGCGGCGCCCAGGCGAGCGAGCAGGTGGCCCCGTGGAAGACGTCGCAGACCAAGGTGACGCTGCGCCAGGGCTGCAACTACGCGCTCGAGGTCGGCCTCGGCAAGCTCGCCGACGGCGGCAAGGCGCTCGCCACGACCTACTACAGCAACGCGCAGAACGGCGCCGGCGGCCTCGCCATCACCGCCGCGTCCTTCCTCGGCAAGGCCGAGATCTCGGTGCCGGTCACCGTCACCGTCACGCCCGACGGCATCACCGCCGGCTTCACCGGCACGGTCACGACCGTTCCCGGCTCCACCGACGTCATCATCGACATCGTCCTCGGGGGGACGCCGGCCAATCCGACGCCGACGCCGACTCCGACTCCGACTCCGACGCCCGGCAACCCGGTCAACGTCGGCGCCATCCGCAACCTCTTCGACGCGACCCAGACCCCCGAGGGCACCAAGGTCAACCTCAAGGGCCTCGTGGTCACCGCCGCCGGCGACAAGGCCAGCACGGCCAACGACCAGGGCAACTTCTGCGTCTCCTTCGCCGTCGCCCAGGAAGCCGCCTGCACGGCGCCGCCCTGCGGCATCGGCCTGCGCGAGATCAAGGCGCCCGCCGCCTGCACCACCGACGACCTCGCCCTGCGCAAGCTGGCGGTCGGCGCCATCGTCGACGTCAGCGGCGTCGTCCGTCGCGACGAGTCAGCGCCGGTCGTCGAGATCACCAGCGTGACCGACACCGGCGCGCGCGGTCAGATCACCCCGATCGCCATCGGTGACATCACCCAGCTCACCGACGACGCGGCCTTCCGCAAGAACGTCTACACGCTCATCCAGAGCACGCTCACCACGCCGCGCACGGTCACCCGCCGCGCCATCGGCGCCTCGCTGAGCAACCTCATCCAGCTCGACGGCGTCACCGAGCCCCGCATCTCCGACCCGGATCGCGTCTCGCCCGCGGTCACCGGCAACGTGGTCACCGCGGTCACCGGCGTGCCCGTCTACCGCCTCGGCAGCATCCAGCACGTCCGCATCCGCACCGCCGCCGACCTCACCCTCCGCTGACGCTACTTGTCGCAGCCGATCCGAGCCCGGTCGATGATGACGTCGTCGTACCAGAAGATGATGGACGGCACATTGACCATCGGATCGGCGCGAATCAAAAGCCCCGGCCCGAGCAAGATCGAGCTGACGATGGCGCTCGCAGTGGTTCCCGTCCGCGGCCCGAGGAGCTGCGTCAGCGCTGCCGCCGGCATCCCGGTCTGCCCCGCAAAGAGCTGAGTCTCGATGATCGGCTGATTCGACCCATTCTTGGTCGGATTGACCTCGAGCTCGACGCAGGTCCAGTCGTTTCCCCAGCTCACTCCCGCCGCCACCCCATCATAAATCTCGTAATTCGTATTCCCGAGCGCGCGATCCTCGATATGCACCCCGTTGATGGGCGTATCCGCCCCGGCCCGGCCTGCCCCCCAGGTCACGCCCTCGGCCTCCTGATGCGGCGTCGGATTGACCACCTCGAGCGCGCCCAGCCGCACCACCGGATTCTTGTAATAAACGCTGAGCGGCTGGTTGGTCTTGACGAAGAAGCGCACGAAGAAACCCATGTTCGGGATCGCCTGGATGGGCGAGAAGGTGCTCACCGGCTGCCACTGCGACGCGCCGATGGGTTTGCCGACGGTGGTCTTGGTCATCGTGATGCGCAGCGAGCGTCGTCCCGGAATGCGCGCCACCGTGGTGTCTATGGCGTAGCTCGCCGGGTCGGAGATGCCACCCGGCGTGTTGGCGGTATCCGCCAGCGATTCGAGCTGCCAGCGAATCCCGCCTTCCGCCGAACGAATGATCCCCGCAGAGTTGTCCACGGTGTCGTTCTCGAAATCGTCGCAGAGGAAAGGCGCCGGCGAGATCATGGCGCACGACGAGACATTGAGGCCGATATCGGGTGGCAGTCCCATATCGTCGGGCACCCCGGATTCGAGCGACGTCGCACCGTCACCGAGGTCGGGCGGCAGGTAACCGGGGCACGCGTCGCCCGCGCCGTTGCCGTCCTCGTCGGCCTGATCGGGGTTGGCCACGTCGGGGCAGTTGTCGACGTCCGTCGGGATGCGGTCGCCGTCGCCATCCGCCGTCCCGGCCGAGAGCACGAGGTCGACGTCGACGGTCTTGCCCGCCGTCGGAGTCACGCGCACCGAGCCCAGCTGCCCCGCCGGCTCGCTGCGCACCACGACGCGCAACGGCCGCGCCGCCGGCGGCCCGATGGTGAGCAGCAGCCGCCCCGGAATCTGCAGCGCCGGCTGGCTCACCGTGAAGCCCTCGACGATGCGCGTGTTGATGCCGAAAATATCGACGACAATCGTCGAGGGTGCGGTCTCGCCTTCCGCCATCTCGACGTGGACCGCAACCCGCGTCGTCGAGTCGCAGGCAGCGAGCGCCAGCAGCCAGACGAAGGCGAGCGGAGCGACGAGCCTAGTCATCTTGATCGCGCTGCATCAAGACGCGGAGCATCCAGTCGCGTGCCGCCCGTCGCATGCTGACGAACTCGATGCCGGCGTGCCAGCCCTCGCCGCGCCCCTCGTGCGGCTCGAGCGGCCGCACATAGACCACGCGGCCGCGCAGCAGCACCTGGTCGACCCCTTCGTTGTCGGGCACCGCGAGGTCGAACTCGGAGCCGACGTCGAGCGGCTGCTCGACGGCCATGCTGAGCCCGCCTTCCGACATCGAATCGACAATCCCATAGCGCGAATCTTCGCCGAAATAGATTTCCCGGCGAAAAGTCACCCGTCGATGATGCCGCGTGCCGGTGCCCCACCCGTCGAGCATCGCCTGGGTGAGCGCGACGATGGCCTCGAGCTTGGCCGGCTCCGTGACGTCGAAGCTGAGCCCGTACTCGTAGCCACCGCCGTCTTCGATGATACGCACGATCTCGGTGCCGATCATCAGCTCGCCACCCGAGAGCTGACCGACCCCGACGTCGAGCGTGCCGCCGATATCGCCGAGCAGCACGTCCGACCAGACCCGCGCTCCCGAGCTCGAAATATCGCGCACCTCGACGGTAACCGGCCCAAGCGGCGTCTCCAGCTCGAGCATCGCCGAGAAATGCAAGCGCGCCGCTGCCCGTCTCTCCTCGAGGCTGATTCGCCGCATCACGTCCCCTTATTCCACCGTCACGCTCTTGGCCAGATTGCGCGGCTGGTCGACGTCCGTCCCCTTGAAATCGGCGACGTAGTACGAAAGCAACTGCAACGGCAGCACGGTAAGCAACGGCTGCAGCGGTCCCGAGACCTCGGGAATCAAGATGACCTCGTCGGCAATCGTCCCGATCTCGTTGTCGCCTCGCGTCGCCACCGCGATGATCTTGCCCTCGCGCGCCTTGACCTCGGCCAGGTTGCTCATGACCTTGTCGTAGCCCGGGCCGCGCGGCGCAATCACCACCACCGGCATATGCTCGTCGATGAGCGCAATCGGGCCATGCTTCATCTCGCCCGACGGATAGCCCTCGGCATGGATGTACGAAATCTCCTTCAGCTTGAGCGCGCCCTCGAGAGCAATCGGATAATTGTTGCCGCGCCCGAGAAAGAGAAAGTCCCGCGAGTTGCCATAGCGCCGCGCGATCACCTGAATCTGCGGTGCCAGGCCCACGATGTCCTGCATCTTGTGCGGAATCGTCAGCAGCTCCTTGATGAGCAGCCCCGCCGCTTCCGGCTTGAGCGCCCCGCTGCGCCGACCGAGATGAATGGCCAGGCACACGAGCGCCGCCAGCTGCGTGGTGAACGCCTTGGTCGAGGCGACGCCAATCTCCGGCCCGGCATGCGTGTAAATCGAGGCATGCGAGGCCCGCGGAATCGACGAGTCGACGACGTTGGCGATGGCGATGCAGCGCGCTCCACGATTGCGCGCTTCCTTGAGCGCCGCCAGCGTGTCGGCGGTCTCGCCCGACTGCGAGATGGCCACCAGCACGTCGCCCGGCCCGATGATCGGGTCGCGATAGCGATACTCCGAGGCCAGGTCGACCTCGACGGGAATGCGCGCCAGCTGCTCGATGAGGAACTTGCCGACGAGCGCCGAGTGCCACGAGGTGCCGCAGGCAATCAGCGTCAGCTTCTTGAGCTCCGCCGGATTGAGCTCGACCCCGTCGAGAAACGCGTCGGCCTGCTCGACCGAGATGCGCCCGCGCAAGGTGTCGGCGACGGCGCGCGCCTGCTCGTGGATCTCCTTGAGCATGAAGTGCTTGTAGCCGTCCTTCTCGGCCGAGACCGCGCTCCAGGTGATCTCCTTGGGCGTGCGGTCGACGGGCTTGCCCTCGAGGTCGACGATCTTGATGCCGGTCTTGCGCACCTCGGCGAGCTCGCCCTCCTCGAGGAAAATCATCCGGCGCGTGTGCGAGAGAATCGCCGGGATGTCGGAGGCGACGAAGCACTCGTTGTCGCCCACCCCGAGCACCAGCGGCGAGGCATTCTTGGCGGCCACCAGCTCGTCGGGCGCGGTGTCGCTGAGCACGCAGATGGCGTAGGCGCCCTGCACCTGCTTCAAGGCGCGCCGCGTCGCCTCGAGGAGCGAGCCGCCCTTCTTGAGCTCCTCGTCCACCAGGTGGGCGATGATCTCGGTGTCGGTCTCCGACGAGAACTTGCGCCCCGCCTGGATCAAGCGCTCGCGCAGCGCCATGTGGTTCTCGATGATGCCGTTGTGAATGACCGAGACGCTGCCGGTGCGATGCGGGTGGGCATTTTCGTCGGAGGGCCGGCCATGGGTCGCCCAGCGCGTGTGCCCGATGCCGGTCTTGCCCGTCGGCCGCCCCTCTTTCTGGAGCAGGCTCTCGAGCGCCGAGAGCTTGCCGCGGCAACGCACCACGCGCGTCGTCCACTTGCCCCCGTTCTGCTCGAGCACCGCCACTCCAGCCGAGTCGTAACCACGATATTCGAGGCGCCTGAGCCCTTCGATCAAGATCGAGGTCGACTCCCGGTCACCGACGTACCCGACGATTCCACACATGGCTCTGACTCTCCCGGTAGGGTGCAACGAGTAAAAAAAAGGAGTTCCGCCGCTAGCTTCTCACAAAATCGCGGCGCCCAGCGTCAACCTTGCACGCGCACGCCCGACCCGGTGCGCAACGAAGCGAGCGCTCGACGAGCCCGCGCCACGCCCTCCCGCCAGCCAATCTGATTGGCGGTGCGGTCGGCCTCGGCGAGCCAACGACTGCGCTCGATCTCGTCGACGCCACCGGGCTCGGCCATGGTGAGGAGGAGCTCGGCGACGCCGCGACGGTCCCCCATCTGGCGCAAGAGGTCGAGCGCCTGACGGCAGCTGTGCAGCGACTCGGGCAAGCGCCCGGCCGCCTGGTCGACGCCGCTCAGAAAGGCGAGCACCTGCGCATGCGGCATACCGCCCAGCCGCTCGGCCCGCTTGAGCGCCTGCCGCGCCCGCCGGTGCGCCTCGTCCCAGGCCCCGGCCCGCCGGGAGAGCTCGGCAAGCGCCAGCGCCAGCCGCCACAGCGTCGAGGGCCCGCCCGTGCCGTCGAGCTCGTCGCCCCCGGTGGTCAGCATGACGCCCTCGAGGAGCTCACGCCCGGCGCCCTCCTCGTCGCCCGACGCCATCATCACCTCGGCGATGTCGAGGTAGAGGTCGGCCACCAGGTTGGGGTCGTTGAGCAAGAACGCCGGTCGCAGCGCCTCGGAGAGGTGCTCGCGCGCCACCTGCGGATCGCTCCATGCGACGGCCAGCCGCCCGAGGCCGCGACGCGCCTCGATCTCGGCCCACAGATCGGACTGCTCCTGCGCCAGGTCGAGGGTCTCGCGCAAGACCGTCTCGGCGCGCACCAGCTCGCCGCGGTAGCGCAAGGCGAGGGCCAGCTTGAGCGCCACCCGCACCTGCTTGCGCATGTCGCCGTAGCGTCCGCGATCGATCGCCGCCGAGTACCAGTGCGCCGCCGCTTCGTCGTCGAAGATGTCGCGCGCCACGTCGCCGGCGCGCTCGAGCAGCTCGACCACGATGGCGACGTCGCGGGCCTCGCGCCCCGCCTCGAAGATGTGGTGCGCCGCCACGAGCGGCCGCTGCCCCTCGGCCGTCGCCAGCTTGAGATGGAGCTGCCGCCGCCGATCTTCGTCGAGCCCCTCGAGCACCTTGCGCCGCAGGGTCGGCGAGCTGAGCTCGGCATGGCGCCCTCCGGCCCCCGGGGGCGCGATCCAGCCGCCCTGCACCAGCACCTCGACGAGGTCGGCCATCTCCTCGTCGCTCTCGATGCCGACGAGGCGGCGCAGGTGCCCGACCTCCTCGTCTCCACCGGCGACCGCGGCGAGCTCGATCCAGCCGCGCACCTTCTCATCGAGCGCGGCGAGCCGCTCGGGCACCGAGGCGCCCGGCATGTTGTCGATGCGCGCCCGCAGCGCCTGCTCGAGCGCGAAGGGCACCCCATGACTGAGCTCGAAGGCGCCCGGTGGCAGCTGCAGCCCGTCGAGCTGGTCGGCATCGAGCGGCCGCAGGAGCAGCACCTCGCCCTCGACCTCGAGATCTTCGGCGTGCTCGGCGGTGGCGACGATGGCGGCGTGCCCCGGATCCTGGGCCAGCCGGGTGAGCAAGCGCCGCGACACCGCGTCGTAGCGATGCACGTCGTCGAAGACCAGCGAGGCCCCCATGCGCCGCAGCGTCGACAAGGTTGCGGCAAAGCACTCGCTGCGCCGGACGTCGTAAGGCAGCCCCGTCGAGCGCCCTCCGATGGCGAAGACCTCGCACAGCCCGGTGAGGTCGCCGACGTGGTCGACGCCGAGCGCCGCCTGCAGCTGCTCGCGCGTCGGCTGCTCGGGCACCTGCAGCACCAGCGACAGCGCGCGTCGGAAGGGGTAGAGCGGTGCCGCCGCTCCCGACGGGTCGGCGCCGGTCATGGCGACGCGCGCCCCCTCGAGCCTGCGCGCCGAGGCCCAGGTGGCCACGAAGGCGCTCTTGCCCATGCCGGAGTCCCCGACGACCAGCGCGGCGCCCTCGGTGAGGTCCTCGATGCGCGAGAGCAGCTCGTTGCGCCCGCAGAGCGGCAACGGCAAGGTCACCGCCAGCGGCTCGTCGTCCTCGACCTCGGCTCGCGTCTCGGAAAACTCCTGTCCGGGGATCGCCTCTGCCGTCGCTGCCGTCGGGTCGGCCTGCTCGGCCGGCAAGAGCTCGACCGGATCGGTGGTGTCCTCGGTCGGCGGCATCGATTCCACCGACGGCAGCTCGGGCGGCGCGACGGGCTCGACGGGGGGCGCCTTCTTCTTGAGCACGGCGCCGCACTCGGGGCAAAAGCGCGCCGCCGACGGCAGCATGGTGCCGCACTCGGCGCAGCGCACCCCGGTGAGGTCGCGCAGAGCCTGGTCGAGCATCTCCTTCATCTCGGCCGCCGAGCGCGGGCGCTCCGAGCGCTTCTTCGACAGCGCCTTCATGCACACGTCCTCGAGAGGCCGCGGCAGGTTGAGGTCGGGCCGTCGCTCACGCGGCGGGCGCGCCTCCTGATTCATGTGCGCCATCAGGATGTTGATGGCGGCTCCCGGGACCTCGAAGACGCGCCGCCCGCAGAGCATCTCGTAGAGCACCGCGCCGGCCGCGTAGACGTCGGAGCGCGCATCGAGCTCCTCGCCGCGAATCTGCTCCGGGCTCATGTAATCGGGGGTGCCACACACCGAGCCGCGCATCGTCAGGTTGACGTCGGCCTCGCCACGCACCTTGGCGATGCCGAAGTCGAGGACCTTCACGTGCTCCCGCCCGGTGCGCAGGTTCTCGACGAAGATATTGTCCGGCTTGAAGTCGCGGTGGACGACGCCCGAGGCGTGCGCTTCGTCGAGCGCCGCCAGGGCCTGGCCGAGCACCTCGACGATGCGCGACGGCCGCAGCGGCGCCTCCTCGTCGATGATGCGCCCGAGCGTCCGGCCGCGCAGCAGCTCCATGACGATGTAGAGCGCCCCGGTCTCCGACTGTCCGAAGTCGAGAACCCCGATGGTGTTGGGGTGCCTGAGGCGACTTGCGGCGCGGGCCTCGTGAGCAAAGCGTTTCGCGGAGTTGGCCTCGTTGGCCACGTCCGGGCTGATGAGCTTGACCGCGACCTCGGCATCGAGCGCGATGTGCTCGGCGCGATAGACGCGCCCCATGGCACCGACGCCAATCAGCTCGCGCAACCGGTACTTGCCGGCGAGCGTCGACCCGAGGTACGGGTCGTCGTCACTCGGCTGCACCTGACTGAGGTCAGCGCCACATGACGGACAGTGGCGATGGCTATCCCAGCAGGCTGCGCTACATCTGAGACAGCGCTTCACGCCCCATCCCGATGCTGTCGTGAGCCAAAGTTGAGCTAGAAATCATCGTCGAGGGCCTATTGTAAAAGCCGGCGACCCTCCTTGACAAGCTCCGACGCACAGTGATAGATCGCCGTTTCCTATTGAAGTTCGTTGAAATTTTAGTGGTTCTTGGGTTGCCCAATGGGGTTGCCTAATGGGGCGTCGACAAGCGGTAAGTCACGGGACTTTGATTCCCGCATTCGTAGGTTCGAATCCTACCGCCCCAGCCCGATGTGGGCCTGGGCGCCGGCCCCGACTCTGAGCCTCTCCGGAAAACGTAAGAAGCAAAGAAGCAAACACCGATGATCAAGGCGCTCACCATCTTTTCTGGCAACGCTCACCGCGAGCTGGCCGACGCAATTTGTAAGCACGTCGAGTGCCGCCTGGGCGCCGCCGAGGTGGCCACCTTCTCGGACGGAGAGAACTTCGCGGAAATCCGCGAGAACGTTCGCGGCGTCAACTGCTTCATCGTCCAGCCGACCTGCAACCCCGGCAACCAGAACCTGATGGAATTGCTCATCATGATCGATGCGCTCAAGCGCGCGTCGGCGGGCTCCATCGTCGCGGTCATGCCCTACTTCGGCTACGCCCGGCAGGACCGCAAGACCAAGCCGCGCACCCCCATCAGCGCCAAGCTCTGTGCCAACCTGCTCGAGGCCGCCGGGGCCGACCGCGTGGTCACCCTCGACCTCCATGCCGGCCAGATCCAGGGCTTCTTCGACATCCCGGTCGACCACCTCTACGCCATGCCGGTCATGATCGACCACCTGCGCATCATGCACGGGGCCAACTCGGTCATCGTGTCGCCGGATGCCGGTGGCGTCGAGCGCGCCCGCGCGTACTCGAAGCGCCTCGGAGCGACGCTCGCCATCATCGACAAGCGGCGCCAGGCGGCCAACGTCTCCGAGGTCATGAACCTCATCGGCGACGTCAAAGGCAAGGACGCAGTCCTCGTCGACGACCTCATCGACACCGCGGGCACCCTCACGCAGGCCGCCCGCAGCGTCATGGAAGCCGGCGCCCGCTCGGTCGCCGCCTGCGCCACCCACGGCGTCCTCTCCGGCCCGGCCATCAAGCGGATCGAGGAATCGCCCCTCTCCGAGCTCATCGTCACCGACTCCATCCCCCTGAGCGCCGAGGCCAAGACCTGCAAGAAGATCCGGCAGCTCTCGGTGGCACGCTTGCTTGGCGAGGCGATCAAGCGTATTCATCACGGCGACTCGATCAGCAGCTTGTTCATTTAATTAGCGAACGAAGCAGAGAAAAAGGAACGACCATGCCTGAAGTTGAAGTCGGCAAGCTCACGGTGCAGTACCGCAACGAGTTCGGCAAAGGCCCGAACCGTCGTCTCCGCACGGGCGGCCAGATCCCAGCCGTTCTCTACGGCGGCGGTGGCGAGCCACTGCACCTCGCGGTCAGCGCGTCCGAGCTGCTCAAGTCGCTCGACCCCATCAAGAAGTCGAACACGCTCATCGCCCTCACGGTCAATGGCGCCCCCGGTGGCGCACAGAACCTGACGGTCATGCTGCGCGACTCGCAGCGCGACACCTTGCGCGGCGACCTCTCGCACGCCGACTTCATCCGCGTCAGCATCGACAAGCCGGTCCACGCCACGGTCCCGCTGGTGCTCACCGGCAAGCCCGAAGGCGTCAAGCTCGGCGGCATCTTGCACGCCGCCGTGCGCCACCTCCAGGTGGCCTGCACGCCGGACAAGATCCCCGCCAAGATCGAGGTCGACGTCTCGGCGCTCGGCATGAACGCGGCGCTCCACGTCCGCGACCTGCAGCTGCCCGAGGGCGTTCGCGCGCTCCTCGGCCCCGACGAGACCGTTTGCTCGGTCACGGCTCAGCGCGCCGACAAGACGGAAGCGGCAGCGGCCACGACGGACGCGGCGGCTGCGGCTCCGGCGGCAGGAGCCAAGGACGCCAAGGCGGCTCCGGCCAAGGACGCCAAGGGTGGCGCGGCTCCGGCCAAGGACGCCAAGGCAGCGGCTCCGGCCAAGGACGCCAAGAAGAAGTAATTCGCTCCTGGTTAGGAGACGCGCCCTGATTGTGAGACGAGCGTCAGCCTGAGAAGGATCACGCGATGGATCGCAATCAGGGGCCGTGGTTAGTTGTCGGCCTCGGCAATCCTGGCCCGGAGTATCAGGGCCACCGCCACAACATCGGCTTCATGGTCGTCGACGAGCTGGCTCGTCGCTGGAAGCTGGGCGGCTGGAAGAGCAAGTTCGGAGGAGAAGTCACCCAGGCGCCGGACGCCATGCTGCTCAAGCCCCAGGAGTACATGAATCTCTCGGGGCAGGCGGCGCAGCGGACGGCGGCGTTTTACAAGATCGAGCCAGCCAAGGTGGTCGTCATCCACGACGAGCTCGACCTGCCCTTCGGCACGGTGCGGGTCAAGGTCGGCGGGGGACACGGCGGACACAACGGGCTGCGCTCGCTCATCCAGTGCCTCGGCGCCGACTTCATCAGGGTCCGCTGCGGCATCGGCAAGCCCGAGGGTGGCAAAGATAGAGTCGTCGGGCACGTGCTCGGCGACTTCTCCCGAGTCGAAGAAAAAGAATTGCCGTTCCTGGTCGGTGGAGCGGCAGACGCGGCGGTCCTGGTGCTCGAAAAGGGCACCACCATCGCGATGAACAAGACAAACACCGACGTAAAACCTCGTTCCTAGCGCCAAAACCAAGAACAGGTTGAGCGACTAGGGGCAAACCCGAGAGGAACCAGATCACGATGGCTATCTCAATGAGAGACGAGCCGGGCACGCAGAGGGAGTTCGAGACGATCTTCATCCTGCGCCCCGACACCAACCAAGACGGCATCCAGCTGGTCAACGGCCGCGTTCGCCAGGTCATCGACCAGATGGGCGGCCGCGTCATCAAGCTGGACAACTGGGGCAAGCGCAAGCTCGCCTACGAAGTCCAGAAGCAGCTGAAGGGCATCTATCTCTACTGGCAATACCTGGGCACCCCGGGCGTCGTCGAAGAGATCGAGCGCAACCTGCGCATGCTCGACAACGTCATCCGCTACTACACCGTCAAGATCGACGAGAACGTCGATCCCAACGCGCGCCCCGCCGCCGTCGACGACGAGGCCTTCTTGAAGGCCGCGACCACGGTCCCCGACGAGGAGGAGCTGGTCACCGGTGCGGCGCAGCTGCCGCGCTTCGCGGACGACGACGACATCGATCTCGACTCCGAAGAAGAGTACCTGGCGGGCGCCACCGACGTGCCCGACTTCATCGAAAAGGAGAAGGTGTAAGCCATGAGCATGGAACCAGTTCCGGCTCCACGCGGTCGTGGCGTGGGCGACAAGAAGAACGGCGCGGGCAAGGACGGCGCCGAAAAGGGTGGCGCCCGCAAGCGTGGCTTCGCCCGTCGCAAGGTCTGCCGCTTCTGCGCCGATACCAACGTCGGTATCGACTACAAGGACGCCCAGACCCTCAAGTACTTCATCACGGACCGCGGCAAGATCATCCCCCGCCGCATTTCGGGCAACTGCGCCAAGCACCAGCGCAAGGTGTCGACCGCCATCAAGCGGTCGCGCATGATTGCGCTCATGCCCTTCGCGGTCACCGGAAAGTAGGTCGCAGATGCAGCTCATCCTGAGAGAAGACGTGCACAACCTCGGCAAGAGCGGCGACGTCGTCACCGTCAAGCCGGGCTACGGCCGCAACTACCTCATCCCGCAGAAGCTCGCGGTGCTGGCGACGGCAAACAGCATTCGCCAGATCGAGCACGAGAAGAAGAAGATCGCCGCGCACAACGCGACGCTCCTCAAGGACGCTCAGTCGATCGCCGACAAGCTGGCCGCCATCGAGATCCAGATCGAGCGCCAGGCCGGCGAAGGCGACCGCCTCTTCGGCTCGGTCAACTCGCGCGACGTCACCCAGGCCCTGCAGGAAAAGGGCATCACCGTCGACCACCGCAAGGTGCAGTTGCCGGAGCCGCTCAAGTCGGTCGGCTACCACACGGTCGAGATCAAGCTGGGCCAGTCGGTCGTCGGCAAGATCAAGGTCGTCATCACGCCGAAGCACTAGAGCGCCGAACCGTTCGGCTCCCGTCGGGCATCTGCTTCGCATCGCTGCGTTGCTCCTCCCTCAGTTACCGCCAGTAGCTGTCCTCAAGATCCGGACCGAGTCGGGCGCAGGTCGCAGCCCGCATCGCAAGGAGCGACGAGGGAAGCTGCTAGCGCAACTGACCGAGGAGCGACGAAGCGAGGCGGGCGAGGGCCAGCCTCGACGACGGGACGATTTTGAAGACACGACCCAAGCCTTCGCTTCACGAAAAAGGCCGCCAGGTTCGCCTGGCGGCCTTTTTTTTGACCGACGCGCGTCGGGTGCGACCCGCCACCCCGATGGCGCCTCAGCGACGCCGGAACAGGTACGCGCCAGCGACGAAACCGATGCCGAGCGCCGTAGCCAGCGCGACGGCGGGCTTGTCCTGCATCTGATCCACGAGCTTTTCATAGGTCGCACGGGCCTTGTCGGCCCACTCGATGCCCTTCTCCTTGGCCGCCTCGAACTGCTGGTTGAGCAGGTCCGGAATCTCCTGCGTCCCGACGCCGAAGCCCGGCTTGCCCTGATTCTGCTGACGAACCTCGCCCATGGAATCCTCCTGTCGGATAGGTCGAATGACTCGCCCCTCTCCCTATGCGATAGGCGTACCAAACGCCGCTAACAGCCTCAGGGAGTTCCGAGGCAGGCAAGCCCGCTCGCACGTGGCATCGCGCCGCAGTGCGGCCTTTTGTCTCAACCGTAGAGGCTGGCCACGGCGTCGGCGAGCGCCCGGATGGTGAGCGGCGAGCTGCCCTCGGCCTTGTTGTTGACCAGGACGTAGGTCGGGTTGCCCGTCGCCAGCGCCAGCTCCCCGACGTCCCGCCGCAGCTCGGGGTCGGGCTCGACGATGCGGTCGAACGGCGCATAGCGCGCCTTCTCGTCGTCATAGAAGCGCCCCGGCTTGAGCGAGAGGCGCACCACGACGAAGGGCGCCGTCGACGGAGGGACGAGGCGCGCCTGCTGCGCCGGCAACGGCATGTCGCGCCAGTAGCTGTACACGTGGCCGACGCCATGACGCTCGAGAATGGCGCGGTAGGCCGGCAGCAAGTAGCCGGCATCGCGCAGCTCGACGGCATACTGAAAGTCTCGCGGCAGGGCCGCCAAGAAGGCGTCGAGGCGCGCCAGGAGCTCCGAGGCGGGCAACCGGTAAAGTCCACTTTGCTGCGGAATCTCGACGAGAAAGGGCCCGGCATGCGCGGCAAAGGCGGCGCGAAACGGCTGCGCCACCCACTCGTCGAAGCGCTCGGCCGAGAGGAAGTCGGGGTTGGGCGTCGCCGGGCCGCCGGCCTTGACGATGGCCGTGGTGACCAGCGCCGAAGGCAGCTTGGCGAGGCAGGGAAAGCCGGCCGGCAGCTGCGTCGCATAGCGCCTGAGGTCCGCCTCGGGAATCGGGGCGTAGAAGCTGCGGTCGAGCCCGACGGTGCGCAGCAGCGGGTGCCGGGCATACTCGCGAAGCCCCTCCTGCGCCAGCTGCTGCGTCGTCGCCGCGGCCGCGTACACGAGGCCGCGCCAGCCGGGAAAGCTCCACGAGCTCGTGCCGAAGCGCAACCACGGAGGCAGGCGCGCGGCCACCTGAGCCGCGTCCTCGTACACCGCCTTCATCGGGTCTCGTTCGCCAAAGAGCGACAGCTGCATCGCCCCCAGCCTACGCGAGACCTGGCCCCTGCTAAAGTGCGCCCATGCTCTACTGGGAAGACTTACAGGCCGGCGTCGTTCGCGAGCTCGGCAGCTACACCATCAGCGCCGAGGAGATCGTCGACTTTGCGCGCAAGTTCGATCCGCAGCCCTTTCATCTCGACGAGGAGGCGGGCAAGCGCACGCCTTTTGGCGGTCTCGTCGCCAGCGGCTGGCATACCGCGGCCATCACCATGCGCCTCCTCGTGCAAGGCTTCGTCGGCGACTCGTCGTCGATGGGCTCGCCCGGGGTCGACGAGCTGCGCTGGCTGCGCCCGGTGCGTCCCGGCGACACGCTCTCCCTGCGCAGCGAGATCCTCGAGGTCCGCCCGTCGCAGAGCAAGCCCGACCGCGGGACGGCCAAGGGCCGCTACGAGCTGCGCAACCAGCACGGCGAGCTCGTCCTCACCATGGTAAGCGTCGGCATCTTCGGGCGCCGGCCCGTCTGATACAAGCTTCAAAGCGCGACGAAGGCGAGCTAGGGTCCCGCCATGTACGGAAGTGAAGCAGGGGCGACGCGCTCGTCGTCATCGTCGTCCGAGAGCGCCGGCCGCAATCGCCCGATCCCGCCGCACAGCCAGGAGGCCGAGGAATCGGTCATCGGTGGCATCCTGGTGCACCCGAAGGTCTTCATCCAGGTGGCGGCCTTTCTCGCGGCCGAGGACTTCTACCACCCGGCGCTCAAGGCCATCTACGAGACGATGATCGAGCTCGACGCGAGCTCCAAGCCCATCGACGCCCTCACCGTCGTCGAGCAGATGAAGGCGAACGAGACCTTCGACAAGCTGCGCGCCTTCAACGGCGCCGACTTCTTGACCGAGCTGGCGGCCAAGGTCGTCACCGTCGAGAACATCGAATACCACGGGCGCATCGTCCGGGGTAAGGCGACGGCGCGGCGCCTGGTCGCCTCGTGCCAGGAAATCGCGGCGCGCGGCTACGGCGAGTACGGCGACGTCGACGAGTTCATCGACGCGGCGGAGCGCGAGATCTTCGAGATCGCGCAGCGCTCGACCAAGAAGTCGTTCGAGCACATAAAGCCGGTCTTGCGCACCGCCTTCGAGGCGCTGCAGAAGCGCTACGAGCGCCAGGAGGCCATCACCGGTGTGCCCTCGGGCTTCAGCAAGCTCGACGACATGACCGCGGGCTTTCAGCCGGGCGACCTCATCATCGTGGCGGCCCGTCCGTCGATGGGCAAGACCTCGCTGGTCATGAACATCGTGCAGAATGCGTCGACCATCCAGAAGATGCCGGCGCTCGTCTTCTCGCTGGAAATGAGCAAGGAGTCGCTCGCCGAACGTATGCTCTGCTCGACGGCGCGCGTCAGCTCGACCAAGCTGCGCGGCGGCTTTCTCGACCCGCGCGACTGGGTGCAGCTCACCAAGTCGGCGTCGCAGCTCTCCGAGGCGCCCATCTACATCGACGACTCGGGCTCGCCGACCTTGCTCGAAATTCGTGCCAAGTGCCGTCGCTGGCGCGGCGACCACAAGCTGTTCAAGAGCAACCAGGAGCTGGGCATGGTGGTCATCGACTACCTGCAGCTCGTGCAGGGCCGCGCCGCCAAGGACGACAACCGGCAGCGCGAGATCGCCGAGATCAGCCGAGGCCTAAAGGGCCTGGCCAAGGAGCTGCGCGTCCCCATCATCGCGCTCTCGCAGCTCAACCGCATGCTCGAGCAGCGCGCCGACAAGCGGCCCATGATGTCCGACCTCCGCGAGTCGGGCGCCATCGAGCAGGACGCCGACGTCATCGCATTCATCTACCGCGACGAGGTGTACTCGAAGGACGAGTGCGCCGAGGAGGATCGCGGCGTCGCCGAGATCATCATTGGCAAGCAGCGAAACGGCCCCACGGGGACGGTGCGCCTCGCGTTCCTCAACGAGTTTACCCGCTTCGAGAATCTCGCGACGCACGCGCCGGAGTAGGCCGTATTGCGAGCCAGGCAGCCGCACTTGAGAGACGAGCCACGCAGCGGGCGGGGATGTGGCGGCCGAATCCCTCGAGCTCTCAGTTCTCGGCGCGGAAGACGAACGGGTAGACGACCGTCGAGTTGCGGCTCTCGGGAAAGCTCCAGCTCATCGCCTCGTGGCGCAGGCATTCCGGGACTCCGACGTCGTCGAGGGTGGAATCCTCGACGGAGGCCTCGCGAATCTTGCCGGTCTTCCCGATGCGCAGGCGAAGCGAGACGCTGCCGCCGAGAGTCGGGTTGCGCTTGAGGCCGCGCTCGTAGCAGGCACGAATCTGCAGCGCGCGATGGCGCAGGATGTCGTCGAGCTCTTCGGGCAGGAAGGGATCTTCGATCTGCTTCTCCGGCGCGCGCTCGAGGTCCATCTTGAGCTCCTCGAGCCGCGTCGTCGTGGCCACCGCGGTCCAGGCGCGCTGAGGCTTCCAGCCGACGCGGGTGACCTCGACGAGATGCTTGCCGAGCGGCCGGCGTACCGTGATGGGCGAGACGCCGAGCGAGATGCCGTCGATGGCCACCTGCCCGGCGGGCTCGACATGCACATTGACCATGCCGGTCTTCTTGAGCGTCTCGGCGAGACCGACCCATTCCGCCAGGTTCATCTCGGCGTCTTTCTGAATGGCGCGCACCTTCTGATGCGAAAGCGGCGCGCTCGCCACCTTGCCGGAGCGGAAGACGGCGCGCCCGGGCGCGTGAATGATCGTCGCCGTGCTGCCGTCGAGCGCCGCCACCTCGACCGTCCCCTCGAGCACCTCGACCGCGGTCTCCTCGACACCGCAGGCGACGCTGAACCAGCTCAGCCGCGCGGTCACCCGGTGCGCCGCGGTGAGCAGCACCAGATTCTCACCCGGCTGTTGCTGGCCGACGCGCACGAAGACCTTGCCGTGGTCGAGGTCGAGCTCCTGATTGCGCGCCTCGAGCCGCGCGAAAGAGAGAGCCGCGTTCTCGAGGAGGAGAAGGCCACTGCCCTGCCCCCACTGCACGCCGAGACGCGCCGACTGGGTCGTCTGCACGCGGTCCTCGCTGCGCAGAAGCTCGGAGAGCGTGACCGCGGTGGCGACGCTGCTGCGCACGAGCGAGACCTCGCCGCCGAGGAGCGTGACGATGGCCTCGAGCGGCTGCTGCACCTCTGCCGGCGGCGGCGACGGCTTGACCGGTGCCGGCGCGCTGGCCACCACGACCACCGGGGCTTTCTTGAAGTGCCGCCAGCCAAAGCCGCCGGCCAGCAGCAGAGCCGCCATCGCCGTCGCGTACACGAAGCCGGCCCAGCGACGGGCGGGCTGGGGCGCCGGCGGACGCAGCCAGCGCGCCATCGCCATCACGCGGGCCTCTCCCGGATCGGGCGGCACCATGTCGCGTGCCAGCTTCAGCCCCTCGAGCGCGGCGCTCAGACGAGTCGAGGCGCGACGGCAGCTCTCGCAGCTCTCGAGATGCGCCGCCAGCTCCTCGGAGGTCTCGCGGCCCTGCAAATGGTCGGCGAGACGATGGGTTCGTGGACAGCTCACGCGCGCGCTCCTCTACTTTTCTCGCCCGCAATAGTCAGCCTGGCGGCTGACCCTGCGATCTCGATCGTCGAGGCTGGGGTCCTTGGCGGCGAGCGCGAAAAACTCCTTGCGGGCATAGTGAAGGCGGGTACGCACCGTGAGCACCGGCGCACCGACGATGTTGGCGATCTCGCGCGGCTCGAGGCCGTCGATCTCGTGGAGGATGAAGACGAGGCGCTTCTTGGGCGAGAGGCTGTCGAGCAGACGATAGACCGCGGCCAGGCGGCGCTTGGCGTCGACGTCCTGCTCGGGCGTCTCGTGATCCGTCGGCTCGCTGACTTTGTCGTCGGAGATTTCGTTCATCCGGCGGCGCTTGCGCATGCGCTGGAGGGCCACGTTGACGCACAGGCGATAGAGCCAGGTGGAGATCTGGGCGTCGCCGCGAAAGCGGGCGATGGAGCGGAAGACCTCGATGAAGACCTCTTGCATGACGTCTTCGAGGTCACTACGAAAGGGTCCAAGGACGCGGTAGATGTTGCGCGACACTTCGCCGCGATATCGCGAATAGAACTCGCCGAGAGCGACGCGGTCTCCGTCCTGGCAGCGCGTGATCAGGTGAGCTAGCTCGGGCGCCGGTGGGGCAACGGCTCTCATCTTTTCGGAGGTGGTCATCTCGCTCCTTCCCGTCAGTGTATCAAGCGCGCGCCGGCGTTCAGGCAATACGTGCGCGCACGACCGCGCTCGCTAAAAACGCCAAGCCCAGCGACGGCAAATCCGCGAGCGCCTACAGCGGCCGGCGCGCCACGAGGGGCGATGGGCAGACCGCGACATGCGGGGCGGGCTGCGACCTGTCGGAGAAGGTGCGAGCAGCACCTGCCTCGTCGAGTCGCAACGACTTGCGTAAGATGGAAAAATGCTTTTCTCGAAGCTTGCGCGCGTCGTCTTCTCCGCTGAGCTCACCTCGAGACAGCTCGTCCTCGCCCTCGTCATTCTCAGCTCCCTCGGCGTGCTTTTCTCGTCGGTGCTCTTCAGCGGGCCCATCGTCCGTCTCGACGTCTGGATGATCGGATCGGCGCTGGTCTTCGACATGCTGACGCAGGAGAGCTCGGCGATGGATGCCGGCGCGCGACGCATGCTGGCGCTCGCCGGCTGGGGCGTCAGCTGGCTCGTGTTGCGCGCCGTTCTGCGCCTCTACTTCGTCGGTCAGCTGCCGCCTTTCGACGATGCGGCGCTCATCATCGCGTCGGTCTCGGCGCTCGCCATCAGCGGTGGCGGCTCGTGGTTGCATCAGCGGGAGCAGCGCCTCGCGCAGGGGCTGGCCAGCGGCGAGCTCTCCATCGTGCAAAAGCCGAAGGGCATCGACCTCCCGCTCTACGCGACGGGGGAGCTGGGCATGATGCTGGTGCGTCGCGTCTCGCTCGGCAACGAGCCTTATCGCGGCGGCGAGGCCTGGATGCCTCTGGCGCGCATCGGCGTCTCGCGCGCCTCGGCGGCCGAGGTCATCGTCGGACGGCTCGGCAAGCGGCTGCTCTTCAGCATCGGGCTCGCCTGCACCGTCATGGCCGTCGTCTCCACCGTGCTCAGCGTCGGCGACCTCCATCGTCGCGACGAGCTCGCGGTGCGCCTCGCCGGCACCAACGTGCACGTCGACGAGCTGGTCGACGACCTGCGCGGCCACGTCTTCATCCTCGACAAGACCACGCGCTGGATCCGCATCTGGGACGAGCACGACGGCAGCCTGCAGCCCTTCGCGCGCGCCGACTGGGCGCCGTCGCAGCTGACCTTTGCCGGCGACTCGCTCTACTGGATCGACGGCGAGGACATCGTCAGCCGCCGCGTCAAGCATCAGCACGGCAACCGCTTCCAGGAGCTGCGCGCGCGCTTCCGTCGGGGCTGCCCGCAGCTCAACGGGCTCCCGGTGGTGCGCGACGCCCACGCCGTCTCGCTCACCGTCGATGCCGACGAGATTCACTGGACCTTGTCCGACGGCAGCTCGCGCAGCGTCCCCCGCGACTGATTTTTGCCGCGGCTTCTCGCCGCCTCGTCGGTCGTGTAGCCGGGCGGGCGGACGCCCGCGTCGTGCGTCGTCGGCCGAGCGATACCGGCAGCGCGCGCCGGGTGTCCGTCTCGCTTTCTCGGCCCGCAATAGTCAGCCTGGCGGCTGACCCTGCGGCCTCGGTCCGCGCTTGACCCGACCTCGCCCCCTTGCTACGTGTCGTCGTTCATGTCCAGGTCGACGGATATCGACGAGCTCGTTGGAATCATCGCGGAGCGCGTGCGCGCCCGCATGGGTGGCGCGGTGGCGGCCCCGTCGCCCTCGGTGCCCGGGGGGCAGCCCGCCTTGCGCGACGTCCCCTGCCACGACACGCCGTCGGAAGAGCTGTGCTCCGGCTGCGGCATGTGCGCGGCTCGCCGTCCCTGGTCGGTGCGCGCCATCGCCGCCGAGGGCGCCTGTCGCGTCGGCGCCGGCGTCGACACCGGCAAGCTCGACCTCGACGTCGCCCGCATGATCGACCACACGCTCCTCAAGGCGGACGCCACCAGCGACGACCTCAAGAAGCTCTGCGCCGAGGCCCGCAAATACTGCTTCGCCTCCGTCTGCGTCAACTCCTCCAACGTCGGCAAGGCGCGCGCCCTCCTCGAGGGCTCCGGCGTCATGGTCTGCGCCGTCGTCGGCTTCCCGCTCGGCGCCATGGTGCCCACCGCCAAGGCTTTCGAGGCCAAAGAAGCGGTGCGCGCCGGGGCCGACGAGATCGACATGGTGCTCAACATCGGCGCCATGAAGTCGCGCGACTACGCGCTCGTCGAGGACGACATCCGCAAGGTGGTGCAGGCCGCCAAGCCCGCCAAGGTCAAGGTCATCCTCGAGACCGGCGCGCTCACGCAGGAAGAGAAGATCATCGCGGTCTCGCTCTCCAAGATCGCCGGCGCGGCCTTCGTCAAGACGTCGACCGGCTTTGGGCCGGGCGGCGCCACCGTCGAGGACATCGCGCTCATGCGGCGCCTCGTGGGCAACGAGATGGGCGTCAAGGCGTCGGGCGGGGTGCGCACGCACGAGGACGCCGAGAAGATGCGGGCCGCCGGGGCGACGCGCATCGGGGCCTCGGCCTCGGTCGCCATCATTGGCGCGGCGGACGCGGCGGCGGCAAAAAAAGGCTACTGACTCTCTCCTTCATTCTCTCGAGGTTCTCGCACATGGGCATGGCTGAGCTCGATCGCGTCGTCCTTCTCGTTCTCGATTCCTGTGGCTGTGGCGCCGCTCCCGACGCCAAGCGCTACGGCGACGAGGGCGCCAACACGCTCGGCAACATGAGCTACAAGGTCGGCGGCATGACCCTGCCGCACCTGCAGGCGCTCGGGCTCGGTCACCTCACCACCATCCTCGGGGTTCCGCCGGTGGCCGCACCGCGCGGCGCCTACGGCAAGATGCGCGAGGCGTCGGCCGGCAAGGACACCACCACCGGCCACTGGGAGCTCTGTGGCCTGCAGCTCGACGAGGCCTTCCCCACCTTCCCCGACGGCTTTCCCGCCGAGATGATCGAGCGCTTCGAGAAGGAAACCGGGCGCGGCGTCCTCGGCAATCGCACCGCCTCGGGCACCCAGATTCTCGACGAGCTCGGCCCGGAGCACATGAAGACGGGCAGCCTCATCGTCTACACCTCGGCCGACAGCGTCTTTCAGATCGCGGCCCACGAGGAGGTCGTGCCGCTCCCCGAGCTCTACCGCTGCTGCGAGATCGCGCGTCGCCTCTGCGACGAGCGCAACGTGGCCCGGGTGATCGCGCGGCCCTTCGTCGGTGCCCCCGGCTCGTTCAAGCGCACCTACAACCGGCGCGATTTCTCGCAGCCGCCGCCGTCGCCCACCGTGCTCGACGCCATCGTCGAGTCGGGACGACCGGTGGTCGGCGTCGGCAAGATCTGGGACATCTTTGCCGGCCGCGGCGTCACCGAGAACGTCCACAGCGAGGGCAACGCCGATGGCCTCCAGCGGACGCTCGAAGCCTTCGACCGCACCAAGGAAGGCGTCATCTTCACCAACCTCGTCGACTTCGACATGGTCTACGGCCACCGTCGGGACGCCGAGGGATACTACCGGGCGCTCCAGGCCTTCGATGCCTTCTTGCCGGCGCTCGAGTCGCGGCTCGGGCCGCGCGACCTCGTCATCCTGACGGCCGACCACGGCAACGACCCGACCTTCCCGGGGACCGACCACACGCGCGAGATGGTGCCCGTGCTCGCCCTCGGCGCGCGCTGTGCCGGCCGCGACCTCGGGACGCGCGTCGGCTTTTACGACGTCGCCCAGACGATGGCAGACGGCTTTGGCCTCAAGCCCTGGCCGCGGGGCCAGAGCTTCCTCGCCACGGTGCTCTAGTGCATGCCGGTACATTCTGCAGGACGGGCTCCTAGATGAACGCCGTCGAGCTGATCCGTCGCAAGCGCGACGGCGGTGAGCTGAGCGCCGAGGAGCTGCATTCGTTCATTCGCTCGTACAGCGAAGGCAGCCTGCCCGACTACCAGGCGGCCGCCATGCTGATGGCCATCTACTTCCGCGGGCTCGACGGGCCGGAGCTCGCCGCGCTGTGCGACGCCATGCTGCATTCGGGCGACGTCGTCGACCTGAGCGGAGTCAGCGGCAAGAAGATCGACAAGCACTCGACGGGCGGCGTCGGCGACAAGATCTCGTTGCACCTGGCGCCGGCGGTGGCGGCGTGTGGCGTGCGCGTGCCGATGATCTCGGGGCGCGGTCTCGGCCACACCGGGGGGACGCTCGACAAGCTCGAGGCGATTCCCGGCTTTCGCGTCGACCTCAGCGTCGAGCGCTTTCGCGAGGTGCTCGACGACTGCGGCATGGCGATGGCGGGGCAGACCGACCGCCTGGCCCCGGCGGACAAGAAGCTGTATGCCCTGCGCGACGTCACCGGCACCGTCGAGAGCATTCCGTTGATTGCGGCGTCGATCATGTCGAAGAAGCTGGCGGCCGGCATCGACGGCCTGGTGCTCGACGTCAAGTGCGGCTCGGGCGCCTTCATGAAGACGCGGGCGCATGCCCACGATCTGGCGCGTACGCTCGTCGAGATCGGACGGCGCGCCGGCAAGCGAGTGACGGCGTTTTTGACCGACATGAGCCAGCCGCTCGGGCGCTGGGTGGGCAACGCCGTCGAGGTGCATGAGTCGCTCGAGGTGCTGCGCGGGCGCGGCGAGCCCGACCTCGTCGAGCTCACCGTGGTGCTCGGCGGCGAGATGCTGGTGCTCGGCGAGGTGGCGCACAGCGTCGAGGAAGGCCAGCAGAAGATCGCGGCCGTGCTGGCCGACGGCAGCGCGCTCCGGGTGTTCGAGCGCTGCTGCGAGCTGCAAGGCGGGCGGCTTCCCGCGACGACGCGCGGCTGGTTCGCCGACGACGCGGTCAAGGTGGTGGCGGCGCGCGCCGGCTACGTCACCGCGATTGCCACGGAGGAAGTCGGGCTCTGCGGCGTGGCCATCGGCGCGGGCCGGGTGCGCAAGGAAGACGCCGTCGACGCCGGCGCCTGGATCGAGGTCAAGAAGAAGCTGGGCGAGCGCGTCGAGGCTGGCGAAGAAGTGGCGGCGTTCTCGAGCCCGCGCAATGCCGGGTCGCACGAGCGGGTCAAGCTCGCCGAGCGCATCCGTCAGCGTCTCGAGGCCGCCTGGACCATCGGGGACCGCGCCCCCGACGCCGTCACGCTCATCGGCGAGGTCATCCGGGGATAGCGCCGGGCTGTGCTTGCGATCGGAGCTCCAATCCGAATTGCAATTGTGCCCGGAAGGCAGCGGCAATTTCGTCGGCAGTGGCACCGACGCTGGGGGCGAGCCACTCCGCCCCGGCGTGGAGGGCGGCCCGTGAGAAGGCGCGCAGCGTGATCTTGCCGGGTACGAGCCAGGAGAAGGCGGTGATCGCGCCACGCGCCAGCATGTTCTCGGTGATGACGGCGATCTGCAGGGGGTGCGCGGCCGCCTTGAGCCAGGGGCCCGTCCTCTCCTCCATCTCCCGTCGCTGCGAGCTGGTCGGCGTGGCCGCGGTCGAGTAGACGATGCAGCCGCGACCGATGCCGTGCTTCTCGATCAGCTGCATCGCCTGGTCGCAGTGGAGCGACCAGGCTTCGGCCGACCACTCGGCGAAGTCCATGATGATGGTGACCTGGCAAAACCTGCCGATCAACAGCTCGCCCTTCGGCGTGTGCAGCACCTCATGCATGACGGGCCTCCTGGCACAGATCGAACGCGAGAACCGCTGCCAGCATACACCGCATGAAGCGAAGCGTCGTCCAGCCGGAGATACTGGTCCTACGGTTATCGTCGGTGCGAAGCAGGTTGCCGCGCGGGGAGTCGGCAGGAGAGGCGGCGACGGGGTCAGCGTAGGTCGGCGGGGCCGAAGGCGCGGGGGAGGAGGGCTTGCAGCGTGGTCTCGGCGCGTGTGCCGTTCTCGCTCACCAGGATGACGGGGACGTCGCCTGCGCCGGCGAACTCCATCAGGACCTGGCGGCAGGCTCCGCAGGGCGCGGCCGGCGGGTCGCAGGAGGCGACGACGGCCACGGCCAGGAGGCGCTTCATTCCGTCGTACACCGCGGAGACGACGGCGGTGCGCTCGGCGCAGATGCACAGTCCATAAGAAGCGTTCTCGACGTTGCAGCCGCCGTAGATCTTGCCGTTGTCGCCGAGAATGGCGGCGCCGACACGGAACTCGGAGTACGGCGCGTACGCCTTCTGCTGCGCCGCCAGCGCCACCTGCACCAGCTCCTCGTGCCGGCTCACGGTGCGCGCTCGGCGGCGAGCTCGCCCAGGATACCGCGCAGGAGCTGCTCGAACTGCCCGCGCACCCGCGTCGCCGTCTCGGTGACCTCGTCGTGCGAGAGCGGCTGGTCCAAGATGCCCGCCGCCAGGTTGGTCACGCACGAGATGCCGAGCACGCGCGCCCCCATGTGCCGCGCCGCGATGACCTCGGGCACCGTCGACATGCCCGCGAGGTCGGCGCCGAGCGTGCGCAGCATCTTGACCTCGGCCGGCGTCTCGTAGGCCGGCCCGGAGAGCCCGGCGTATACGCCTTCGCGCAGCTGAAGGCCAATGGCGCGTCCCGCCTTCTTGGCGAGCTCGCGCAGCCCGCGGTCGTAGGCATTGGTCATGTCGGGAAAGCGCGGCCCGAGCACGTCGTCGTTGGGCCCGAGCAAAGGCGACTGGCCCATCAAGTTGAGATGGTCGCGGATGAGCACCAGCTCGCCCGCCGACATGCCGAGCTCGATGCCGCCTGCCGCGTTGGTCAAGACCAGGGTCTTGCAGCCGAGCGTGATCAGCGTGCGAATGGGAAAGACCACCTGATCGAGCGTGTGCCCCTCGTAGAAGTGCACTCGTCCCTGCATCGCCAGCACCGGGATCTTGCCGGCGAGGCCGTAGACCAGCCGACCTGCATGGCCGACCACCGTCGAGCCGACGAAGCCCGGGATCTCGTGATAGTCGACGGTGACGCGCTCGCTCAAGGTGTCGGCGAAGCTGCCGAGCCCGGAGCCGAGGACGAGGCCCACCCGCGGTTTGGTCGCTGGCAGGCGACTTTCGAGGAAGCGTGCGGTGCCTTCGAGTCGTTGCGAAATCGTGCTCATGGTGCCGGCATCATGCACAGGCGGCGCGCCCGCCGGCGAACTTTCCGCAGCCTCACGATCGGTCGAGATCGAGTGCCAGAGGCGCCTCATCGGAGTCTGCCGCCAGATCCGGCGCGCGACCTGTCGCCCCGTCGGCCGCCAGCGCGGAGTCGAGGTCGGCGGCGCTATCGACGTCGCGCAGCACGCCGGCGTCAGCGACGGGGAAACGGACGATGCCGGGGCGCCCGCGCAGCCAGTCGCGCAGCGAGGACTCCTCGGGCAGCTCGAGGATCTCGGCAAAGGCGCTGCGCGGCACGCGCAAGGGATGACCGCCATGCCCCTCGTGCGTCGGCTGGATGATCGGCCCGGTGGCCTCGACGATGGCGCGCACCGTGAGGGCGTCGACGAAGGGCATGTCGACCGGCCAGACGAGCGCCGCCTCCACTGTCGGATCGAGGACGGCCAGCCCCGCCTGCACCGAGGTCAGCATGCCGCGCTCCGGCTGCGCGTTCGACGCGATGGTCACGCCCTCGAGCACGTCGCGCAGCTCGTCCTCGAAAGGCGGCCCGACCACCACCACGATGTGGCGCGCCCCGCCGGCGCGAGCCGTCGCGATGCAACGCTCGACGAAGCGCTTGCCCTCTTTGTCCTCGAGCAGCGCCTTGCAGACGCCGCCGAGCCGCCGACCGGCGCCGGCCGCCAAGATGATCGCCGCCGTCACTCGCCCGCGCATGCCGGCGTGCCTTTCTTGCCGCCGCGCCAGCGAGCCCGCACCGCGATGAGCTCGGCGACGATCGACACCGCGATCTCCTCCGGCGTGTCGGCACCGATGGCGAGGCCGATGGGCATGTACACCCGCTCGAGCTGCTCGGCGCTGATGCCGCGCGCCAGCAGGCGCTGGCGAAAGAGCGCGATCTTGCGCCGCGAGCCAATGAGCCCGAGATAGGCCAGCTGCCGCGGGGCCAGCGCCTCGATGAGCGCCTGGTCTTGCGCGTGGTCGCGCGTCACCACGACGACATAGGTGTGCTCGTCGAGCGGGACCTCGGCCCAGTCGCGCGGGTCGAAGCTGTCGACCAGCTGGGCTCCCGGGAAACGCTCGGGCACCCGCAGCTCGTCGTCTTCCTCGACGACGATGGGACGAAAACCGACGTCGCGCGCCAGCCCCACGAGCGCCCGCGCCACATGTCCGCCGCCGCAGACGACGAGCGGCGCTTCCGGCACAATCGGCTCCAAGAAGACCTCCATTTCCCCGCCGCAGCACATGGCGAGGTCGTGCGTCAGATGATGCCGCACCAGCTGTGGTCGCGCCTGCCGTCCCGCCTGCAAGAGGGCGCGCGCCGCCTCGACCACCGCGTTCTCGATCCGCCCGCCCCCGATGGTGCCCACCAGGCGTCCGGCGAGCACCAGCATCTTGGCGCCCGCCTTCCGCGGCGTCGAGCCACCGGTGCGCACGACGGTACAGAGCACGGCGGACTGGCCGCGCTGCGTCGCCGTCAGGAGCGCTTGCATGACGTCGTTCACGAACCGTCGAGTATAGCCATCGCGCCTCGGGCCACAATTGACCATGGCGTGAGACGGGCCCATATTTGGGCCCCCAATGCAGCGCCGCCTCTCGCGCCTCTTCGCGCTGGTCTCCTCGCTCGCCTTCTGCGCCCTCGTGGCCGTCGCTCTCTTGGCCATGCGCGTCATCGCCGCCAACCACGACGCCGCCACCGTCGCCGGACGCGCCGATATCGCGGCGCTCGAGGACGCCGTCGAGCTCCAGCGCCTGCTCTACCAGAAGGGCTTCATCGGGGCTTTCTTTCTGACCAACGACGAGAGCTGGCTCGAGCAGCTCGAGCGCGAGCGCGCCACCTTCGAGGGCTGGCTCCGCGGTGTCACCGAGAAGCCGCAGAGCGCCGAGACCGCGCGCGTCATGGCGCAGCTGGTCGCCAACTACGACCGCTACGATGCCCAGCGCCATCAGGCCGTCGCAGAGTGGCGTCACGGTGATCGCGAGGGCGCGGTGCACACGCTCGTCGCCTACCAGGAGCGTATCGCCGAGCTGCGGGGAATCGGCGAGCACCTCCTGCGCGTCCATCGCGACGGCATCGAAGCGCGCCTGCGGGCCGCCGACCGCGCCTGGCGGCACGCGCTCTACGGGCTCGGCACAGTCGTGCTCCTAGCGCTGGGCGGCGCTGCGGCCCTCGGCTTCTTCCTGGCGCGCCGCATCGGCGAGCCGCTCTACGAGCTGGTGCTTCACGCCGCCGCCGCCGGGGGCACCCGCGTCGAGGTCCGCGGCAGCGACGAGATCGGCGCGCTCTCGAGTCACGTGAGGCGGCTCGCCAGCGAGATCGAGCAATCCTCGGCCGAGCTGGCGTTGCAGCGCGCGACGGTCGTCCAGGCGGAGAAGATGTCGGCGCTCGGCGAGATGGCCGCCGCCGTCGCCCACCAGGTGCTGAACCCGCTCGCCGGCGTGAAGGCTGCGGTGCAGCTGCTCGCCCGCAACCAGCCTCGCCCCGAGGTCATGGAGACCGTCACTGCCGTCGACCGTGAGGTGCGACGAGTGGAAAACATGGCGCAGCGCCTGATCGGTTTTTCGCGCCCGCTGCAGCCGCGGGTGAAGCCGATTGACGTCGCCGAGCTCCTGGCGCGCGCCCGCGAGGCGGCCCCCGCCGGCCAGCGCGTCCGCATCGAGGAGAGCATCGACGACGGCGTCACCTTGCGCGGCGACCCCGAGCTGCTGCACCAGGTTCTCGTCAACCTGCTGACCAACGCGACGCAGGCGATGCCCGACGGGGGCGTCATCGAGCTTTCGGCGCATCCCGAAGACGGCTATACCGCCATCACGGTGCGCGACGAGGGCATCGGCATCGCGCCCGAGATCGCCTCGCACCTCTTCGCTCCTTTTTTCACGACGCGAAGCGAAGGCCACGGCCTCGGCCTCGCATTTTGTCGCAACGTCGCGCTGGCGCACGGCGGTAGCATCGAGGCGACGGCCAACGCGCCGGCAGCCGGCGCCACCTTCACCCTCCGGGTGCCTGCATGAAAGCCCAGGTCCTCATTGTCGACGATGAAGCGCTCATCCGTGGCACCCTGCAGCGCGCCCTCGGCGACCGCTTCGCCACCCAGGCGGTCGGCTCCCTCCGCGACGCCGACCAGGCCCTCTCGCAGCATCACTTCGACCTCGCCATCATCGACCTCAAGCTCGGCGACGGCGACGGGCTCACGCTTTTGCGTCGGCTCAGCCAGGAGACGCCGGAGACCAAGGTCATCGTCGTCACCGCCCATGGCTGCGTCGAGAGCGCGGTGACCGCGATGAAGCTCGGCGCCTACGACTTCGTCAAGAAGCCCTTCGAGCTCGACGATCTCCTGGTGAGCGCCGGCAACGCGCTCCACGCCCGCGCGCTCGAGGAGCGCGTCGCCTATCACGAGGCCCGCGAGCGCAGTCAGGTCGACGAGCCACGCGGCGCCTCGCGCGCCCCGGCCATGCAGCGCCTGGAACGCGAGATCGCCATCGTCGCCGCCCAGCCGGTGCCCATCGTGCTCATCGTCGGGGAGACCGGGACCGGCAAGACCCACGTGGCGCGACGCCTGCACCGCGAGTCGAAACGGGCCAGCGGTCCCTTCGTCGAGCTCAACGTCGGCACCGTCGGCGAGAGCCAGGTCGAGCTCGAGCTCTTCGGCAGGGAGCAGGCTGCGCCGACACCGGAGAACAAGCCGGGGCTCGTCGAGATCGCCGATGGCGGCACCCTCTTCCTCGACGAGATCGGCGACCTCGGGCCGAGCGCCCAGTTGCGCCTGCTCAACTTTCTCGAGTCCTTCGCCTTTCGGCCGCTCGGCAGCGCGGTCACCCGCTCGGTCGATGTGCGCGTCGTGGTGGCGACCAATCGCGACCTCCGCGCCCGGGTCGAGGCGGGCGCCTTTCGCGCCGACCTCTACTACCGAATCAACGGCCTCACGCTCACGGTGCCGCCGCTCCGCCAGCGCGCCGAGGACTTTCCCGAGCTGGTCACTCGCTTCACCAGCTTCTACGCCCGCCGCTTCGGCAAGGCGTTCACCGGGGTCAGCGACGATGCCATTCGACTGCTGCAGCGCTCGAGCTGGCCGGGCAACGTGCGCGAGCTGCAGGCGGTCATCCAGCGGGCCGTCCTGATGAACGAAGGGGCGCGACTCGAGCCCCAGCACTTGCCCATCGATCTCGTGGGCGCGGCGCTCGATCCGGTGCATTCGGCGTTGACCGAGGAGGCGCGCATCCCGACGCTCGACGAGGTCGAGGTGCGCTACATGCGCGCCGTCCTCTCGCTCACCGGCGGCAACAAGGTGCGTGCGGCCGAGCATCTCGGCATCACACGGCAGACCCTGGCCAAGCGGATCGGCGAAGAGCCAAGCTGACACTTGACGGCGCGCGACGACGGGGCGCAAATGGCCGCTTCAATCGCGGAGGCTCCCATGCGCAGCGTTCTTCTGACCCTCGTCGTCCTTCCCTGGCTCCTCTTCGCTCGGCCGGCGCACGCGCAGGCTGCCCAGGGGAGCAACGCGACCAAGGTCGCCGACATCAAGCGCCTCCTGCAGCTCACCGGCGCCGGGGACCTCGGCAAGCAGGTGATGGACCAGATGCTCTCCGAGTTCCGTCGCCAGTTCGGCAACAAGGTGCCGTCGAAGTTCTGGGACGACTTCGCCCGCGAGATCAATCCCGACGATCTCGTGCGCATGGTGGTGCCGGTCTACGAGCAGAACCTGTCGCGCGAGGACATTCAGGCGCTCATCAAGTTTTACGAGTCGCCGGCGGGCAAGCGCTTCGTGGCGGTCCTGCCGAAGATCACGCAGCAGTCGATGGAGGCCGGGCAGAAGTGGGGCGGCGAGCTCGGGCAGCGCGTGATGAAGAAGCTGCAGGCCGTCGAGTCGGAGTCGAAGGACGGGAAGCCCGCGAGCAAGCCCGAAGCCAAGTGATGGCCAAGACGGTCAACGCGAGGGCCGGTGTGAAGGCGCGCCTGTCTGGCCGGCCAGCGCTGGGGAAGTCGACGGCCAAGGCAGCGACGCCTGCCCGGGAGAAGGCCGTGCCGCCCGGCAAGGCCAAAGCAGCGACGGCGAAGGCCGGCAAAGCGCCCGCCAAGGCCGTGCCGCCTGCCAAGGCGATGGCAGCGACGGCGAAGGCCGGCAAAGCGCCCGCCAAGGCCGTGCCGGCCAAGGGCAAGGCCAAGGCGACCCTCGCTGCGCAGGCCAAGGCCGACGTCGAGAAGGCGGCGCGGCGCGGGGTCCACGAGCCCAAGCATCGCACCGCCAAAGCGGGCGACGAAAAAGCGCGAATCCGCGCCATCATCGACGGGCTCGAGGAGCTCTACCCCGACGCCCATTGTGAGCTCGACTTCGAGACGCCGTTTCAGCTGCTGGTGGCCACCATCCTCTCGGCCCAGTGCACCGACGTGCGCGTCAACATGGTCACGCCGGCGCTCTTCGCCCGCTTCCCCGACGCCGAGGCCATGTCGCAGGCGACTCAGCCCGAGCTCGAGGCGCTGATTCGCACCACCGGCTTTTTCCGCAACAAGGCCAAGTCGATTCTCGGCGCCTCGCGCCTTCTCATGGAAGACCACGGCGGCGTCGTGCCCGACGACATGGAGCAGCTGCTCGAGCTCCCCGGCGTGGCGCGCAAGACCGCCAACGTCATCCTCGGCTCGGCCTTCGGCAAGAACGAGGGCCTCGCCGTCGACACGCACGTGGCGCGCCTCTCGGGCCGCCTCGGCCTTTCTCGCGAGACCGACCCGAAGAAAATCGAGACCGATCTCCTGGAGAAGCTGCCGCGCGACAAGTGGACCCATATCGGGCACCAGATCATCTGGCACGGCCGCCGCGTCTGCGAGGCGCGCAAGCCGCGCTGCCACGAGTGCCGCCTGGCGCCCTACTGTCCGTCGGCGGGCGTCGCCGGTGGGTAAGGCCTTCCCCGACGCGCCGGTGCTCGCCGTGGGCGTCCTCTTGCTCGACGAGCGCGAAGACGGGCTCAGCATCCTCCTTGTGCGACGCGCCCGCCCGCCGATGGTCGGCCGCTGGACGGTTCCCGGCGGCACCGTCGAGCTCGGCGAGTCCATCGCCGAGGCCGCCTTGCGCGAGCTGGCCGAGGAGACCGGTCTCTCGGCTCGCCTCGGGCCCATCGTCGAGGTGCTCGACCGCGTGCTCCACGCCGCCGACGGGCGCATCGAGTATCACTACCTCATCCTCGACTTCGCCGCCGATTCACCCACCGGCGAGCTGCGCGCCGCCAGCGACGCCTCGGAGGCCCGATGGGTCCCGGTGAGCGCCCTTTCGAGCTACCACACCACCGACGGGCTGGAGCCGGTCATCGCGCGTGCCGTCGAGATGCGCCAGCGCGGCGAGCGCGGCCCCCACCTCGCCATCGAGCGCGCTACTTGAAGTAGACCTCGTCGTAGGGGCAAGCGCAGTCGCGCTCCGCCGGCTCGACGTACTCGACGACGCGATTCTCGTAATTGCGCAGCGTCAGTCGGTCGGCGCCCCACGAGAGAATGTAGTTGGGCCCGACGGGAATCTTGCCGCCACCGCCGGGCGCGTCGACCACCAGGTGAGGGATGCCCATGCCGGTGAGCCGACCGCGCAGCGCGTTCATGATCTCGATGCCGGCGCCCACCGGCGTGCGCAGATGGTCGGTGCCCTCGACGGGGTCGCCCTGAAACAGGTAGTACGGCTTGACCCGCATGCGCAGGAGCGCGCGATTGAGCGTCTCGATGGTGCGCGCCTGCGAGTTGACGCCGCGCAGGAGCACCGTCTGGTTGCCGAGCGGAATGCCGGCGTCGACCAGGCGCTCGCAGCAGGCCTTGGCCTCGTCGGTGACTTCCTTCGGGTGATTGAAGTGCGTGTTGATGTACAGCGGGTGGTACTTGCGCAGCATCGCGGTCAGCGCCGCGCCCTCCTCGCCGTGGAGGCGCATGGGCAGGGCCACCGGGACGCGCGTCCCGATGCGAATGATCTCGACGTGCGGGATGACGCGCACCGACGAGACGATCCACTCGAGCTTGTCGGTCGACAGAGTCAGCGGGTCGCCGCCCGAGATGAGCACGTCGCGAATCGCCGGGGTGCGACGGATATAATCGAGCGCGCCCTCGAGCTCGGGACGCGAGATGACGCCGTCGTCCTGGCCCACCATGCGACGGCGATTGCAGTGCCGGCAGTAGACGGCGCAGCGGTCGAGCGCGAGGAGGAGCACGCGGTCGGGGTAGCGGTGGACGATGGCGGGCGCCGGCATGAGCGCGTCCTCGCCGAGCGGGTCGACGTACTCGCCGAGCGCGACGTTCTCTTCCGCAGCGACGGGGATGACCTGCATGCGCACGGGGCAGCTCGCGTGCGCGCGATCCATCAAGGAGGCGTAGTACGGCGTGATGCCGATGCGAAAGAGCGTCGGCGCCAGCGCCACCCCGCGACGCTCGTCGTCGGTGAGATCGACGAAGCGCTCGAGGTCGGAGACGGTGGTCAGGCGGTGCCGCAGCTGCCACCGCCAGTCGAGCCATTCGCCGGCGCTCACCGCCTCGCGAGGCAGGGCGCGCGCGGGAGGCGAAGGGGATTCCACCGGGACCACGCGCAATGCTTCGTGTTTCACCGACCGGGAATACTCGAGTGCGCCCTCGAGGTCAACCGAACCGTCGCGGCGGCGGCCGACGATCTCGAATTCGCACAGGTTTTCCCGTAATCGAACACACGAAATTCAAGTGACAAACATCACTTGGAGTGACATGGTCAAGAGAAGCGGGCGCCCATCGGCGCGCTTGAGCTCAGGAGGAGGCAAGTCCCATGCGTACATGTCTGTCGTTCGCACTCTTCTCTCTCGTGGGTTGCGGCAGCGCGGTGACCGCCCCGGCCACCACTCCCGCAGCGCCCGCCATCACGGTAGGAAGCGTCGCCGCCGACGAGATCGCCTGCGAACGCGACGACGCACCGGCTTGCTACCGCGTCGGCATCCACCACGCCGGCATCACCTTCGACGAAGCGGCGGCGATGAAGGCCTTCCTCAAGTCGTGTCACAAGGGATATTCGTCGGCCTGCTATCGCGTCGGCGTCATGTACACGCAGGGCGGTGACATCCGGGTCGACTACACGCGGGCGAGCGCCTACTACGGCCGCGCCTGCGAGGGTGGCAATGCCGACGGCTGCAACCGCCTCGGCGCCCTCTACCTCGACGGCAAAGGCGTGCCGCGCGACAGCAAGCGGGCGCAGTCGCTCTTCCGCATCGCGTGCGACAAGGGCGCCGACCTCGGCTGCCACAACCTCGGCTATCTCTACGCGCGCGGCATCGAGGTCGAGCGCAACATGAACGCGGCGATCGCCAACTACCAGCGCGCCTGCGACGCCGGCATCGGCGAGAGCTGCAGCAACCTGGCGATGATCTACGCCGATGGCCGCGGGGTGCCGCAGGACGATGCGCACGCCCTTACGTTGCTGCGTCGCTCGTGCGCCGCCGGCATCAACGAAGGCTGCAGCAACCTCGGGCTCATGTACGCCAAGGGCCGCGGCGTCGCCCAGGACGAGAGCCAGGCCGTCGACCTCTTCAAGGAAGCCTGCACGCGCGGCAACCCGCAGAGCTGCTACAACCTCGCGTACATGTACGCGCAGCAGCACACCGCGTCGGTCACGCAGTAGAGCCCACCTCGCCGGGTCGGTCGACAAAGAGACCAAGAGATAGAACGCTTGGTCGGGCAGCGGCGCTCGAGTGCCGCGACGCGCCCGTCGGGAAGTTGCCGAGCTCCAGACTCAGGTCAGCAGCCGCGTATGACCCCTGGCAAGGCTCCGCGAACGTGTAGCTCTCGCCCCCATGCCGCCTGCCACACTGCTACCGGCGGGCACCAAGCCGCTCACGACATGCGCGTCCCGGCATCACCCTGCCCAAGGCCCTCACGAGCCGTCTACTCAAGCACGCCCGCCCCCCACGAGAACGAGCCCGAGCCCGCGCCCGCGTGCGAGCCCGACGCCCCGCCACGCGACGCCGTCGACGGCCTGGCGTAATGCTAGGCTCCAGCGCATGACCCCCGCCGAGCATGGCCAGCTCGTCAGAGACGCGGCGCGCGACCTCGGCTTTGCTCGCATTGCCTTTACGCCCGTCGAGGAAGTGGCGCGCCATCGCATCTATCGCGACTGGCTGGCGCGTGGCTTTGCCGGCGACATGCACTATCTCGCGCGCGACGAGGCACAACGGCGCGACCCCGGCCTTCTCTTCGCCGCCGCCCGCACCGTCGTCACCGTCGCGCTTTCCTACGCGCATGCCGATCCCGTCGACGTTCCCGCCGATCGCCTGCTCGGGCCCCGGGGCCTCATCGCGCGCTACGCCCGTGGCGACGACTACCACGTCGTGCTCAAGAGCAAGCTGCGCGACCTCGGGCTGCGCATCTCCGAGGCGCTGGGACGCCCGGTGGCGCACCTCGCCTGCGTCGACACCGCGCCGCTCCTCGAGCGCGAAGCCGCCCAGCGTGGCGGCCTCGGCTTCATCGCCAAGAACACCATGCTCATCGCCCCCGGGGCCGGCAGCTATCTCCTGCTCGGCGAGCTCCTCATCGACGTCGAGTGTGCCGTCGGTGAGCCGGCCAACCCGCGCTGCGGCCAGTGTCGCGCCTGCCTCGACGCCTGCCCGACCGGCGCCTTCGTCGACGCCTACACCCTCGATGCGCGCCGCTGCATCTCGTACCTCACCATCGAGCTCACCGGCGCCATCCCGCGCGAGCTCAGGCCGCTCGTCGGTGACCATGTCTTTGGCTGCGACGTCTGCCAGGAGGTCTGCCCCTTCAACGCCAGCGCGAGCAACGGCGCGCCCGAGCTGGCGCCACGACCCGGCTACGGCCGCCCCGCCCTCGTGCGTCTTCTCGGCCTCGGCGCCGCGCAGTTTCGCAAGTGGAACGCCCGCAGCGCGCTCCGCCGCCTGCATCGCGCCCAGCTCCTGCGCAACGTCAGCGTCGCCCTCGGCAACGTCGGGGGCGCCGAGGAGATCGCGCCGCTCGCCCTCGCCCTCGAGAAGGAAAAGCCACTGGTGCGAGCCCACGCCGCCTGGGCCCTCGGTCGCATCGGGCAGCGCAGCCGCGACCCGCGCGCCACCTTTGCCCTCGAGCAGCAAGCTGCACGCGAAAGCGACCCCGAGGTGCAGCAGGAGATCGCGCTGGCTCTCGTCGAGGCGGCCTCCTGAACGCGACGGCCACACTCGAGGTCATCCGGGTGAAGGCGACGCGCCCGGCTTCGCCCCGTCGAGGTCACGCCGAAGAGCGCGGCTCAGTCGTCGAGGTCACCAAGTGAAGGCGACGCGCCCGGCTTCGCCCCGTCGAGGTCACGCCGAAAAGGCGACGCCCCTCGAGGTCACCAAGTGAAGGCGACGCGCCCGGCTTCGCCCCGTCGAGGTCACGCCGAAAAGGCGACGCCCCTCGAGGTCACCCGGTGAAGGCGACGGCCAAGCAGACCGGCGTCTGCCGCGCCTGCGGCCAGCGGGCGCTCTTCTGGGCGCGACCGCTGCGCTGGTTTCCCGCCGGTGCCGCGACGCTCCACCTCCTGCCCGGCAACGCAGCGACGGCCAGCCTGCTCTTCTGCCTCCACTGCCATCTGGTCGACTGGTTCGCGCTCGGGCTCGCGGGCAGCGCGCGGCGTCAAGCCTTCGACGAGCGAAGCGGCCCCTGCCCCGACTGCCATTCGCCCGCCGCCTGGCAGCTTCCGGCGCTCAACGGCCTCGACGGGGACCATCGCTCCGCCGCCTTCTCGCCGGCTTTCCCCCAAGCCTGTGTGCGCTGCAATCTCGTGCGCTTTCACGGCGAGGCCGACGCCAGCGCCGAGAGCGGCCGCCCTTGCGAAGCCTGCACCGCCCGTCGCCACAGCCGCCTTGCCCCCTACGAGCCGACGCGCGACGAGCCACCCAGCTCGCTCGTCTTGGTGCACCAGCTCGGGCGCAGCGTCTGCCATGGCTGCCGCCTGCTCTCCTGGGAGATGCCGCATCACCTTGCCCGCAGCGTCAGCGCACACGATGCCTTTCAACCGCTCGTCCCCCACGGCCCCTATCGCTGAGCGGCTCAACCTCGAGCGTCGCCCCCGTCGCTGAGCAAGTCTGCGACCAGCCCTTCGATCAGCGGCTCTGCGTCCTCACGGCCGCGCAGCCCGTGCATCCAGCGCGTCGGAATCGCGGCCACACCATCGCGCGCTCCGGCAATGCCGGCGGCGACGCAGGCCGTGGTGTCGGTGTCGCGCCCGAGAGAGATGGCGGCCTTCACGACGTCCTCGTACGGCCCCTGAGCGACGGCCCAGCGCGCCGAGCGAAGACAGTCGACGACGTACCCCGAGCCGCTGCCGCGCTCGTCGCTGTCCGGGCGAAGCTGCAGCTCGAGCTCGCGGCGCGCCGGCGACTCGAGCGGATAAAGCGCCCGCAGCCGCGTCGTCGCCGTGATCCAGGCGGCACCGTCGCCGCGCAGGGTATGACGAGCCCAGAGGCAGTAGAGCCCGCAGGCGACCTGGGAGCGAAGATGTCCGTGCGTGACGCGCGACTGCAGGGCCGCATCGTGCACCAGCTCCTCGTCGCTGCCACGGTGCCACAGGGCGAGCGGCATGACGCGCATCAGGGCGCCGTTGCCGTTGTCCTGCTCGCCCGCCGGCCCGGCCTCGAGCGCCGGCACGCCCCGACGGTACTCGCCCAGCGCCTTGCCGGTCTGGATGCCCACGTCGAAGACGCGCCCGTCGACGGCGAGATAACCATGCTCGTACCAGTTGACCATGCGGCGCATGAGGTCCTCGAGGTCGAGCTTGCGGCAATGCAGCAGCGAGGCGAGCAAGCAGAGCGCGTGTGCACCGTCGTCGGACCAGGTGCCCGGCGGCGTGCCGAGGTGGGCGCGCGCAAAGCCGGGTGGCGGCGTCATCTCGAGCGCCTGGCGCGGCGGCAAGGTCGACGGCAGGTGAAACTCGTACGGCACGCCCAACGCATCACCGACGAGCAAACCCCAAAGCGCGCCCCGCACCCGCTCGGCCAGCATGTGAGCCAGAGTAGTCGCTCTGTCCCCCGACGCCAACCGTTGCGCAAGGCATCGACGGAGAGCAAGGCGGAGCTAAGATAAACAGCTGGTGCCGACGGCACCGTGCGATGGCCCAGCAGGAAGCGCCCCGTCATCGATGAGCACGCTACGAGAAAGCGGCCGCTGTCCCGAGTGCCACGGCGAAGAGCTCTGGCAGGCCCGCGTCGGCATGCAGGACCACGCGCTCTATGCAGCGCATTGCGCCGCACCACCCGTCCCGCAGAAGCCACGTAGCCAATCGTTCTGGCGGCACCTGTTCGAGCTTCGCATCGGGCTCCGATATTCGCCGCCGCCCCCGGCGGTCGACGAGATTGGTGAGCTTTTCCTCGTCTTCTGCGTCGGCTGCGGGCGCGCCGACTGGTATGCCGATGCTCTCGATGGCAGCCGCGCCTTCGATCTTTTTGCCGAGGTCAGCCCGGGCCTCATCGCCGACTGTCCTAGTACCCCGACACAGAGATTTCGACGGATTCGGCCGCCGCCGCATCCCCGCCCGCAGCGTTGCTCGTCGCTCAGTTACCCCCGGTAGCTTCGCTCCTCGCGCCTTGCGGCCGGGGCGCGGCGACGACCTCTGACCAGTCAAAATCTCTGTGTCGAGGTACTGGATGTGGCGACCCTCGCGTCTGGCGGAGCGAGCGCCCCGAGCTATCACCTTGCACCGTCTGCTTCGAGGCCGTCGTTCGCAGCCACACGACGGCGTACTTCTGCCGAGGCTGCGGCTTGGCGCGCTGGCTGGCGCGCGGTCTCGGCCGCGGCAGCTGCATCGAGAAGCACATGGGCACCCGCGCCGCCAGATGCGCCTGCGGCAGTCACTGGAGGCACGTCGCCGCCGGCAAGTCCAGCGTCCGCGGTTTCCTGGCGACCTTTCTCGACGTGGCCAACCTCGACCGCGAGATCTGCTCGCGCTGCTGCCTCCTGAGCTGGCGAGTACCCAAGCCCGTCCTCGAGCAGCGTGAGAAGCGACCGCGAATCTTCAATCGCCGCGCGGCGCTGCCCAAGGCCCCAGCCGGCCCCTATCGCTAGGAGGCTGGGACGCGCGAAACGTCGATTGACGGTGGCGGGCGGGCTCGTTAACTTCGCTGCCTCTTACATACGCGCTAGGGGAGCCTGCCCGCAATTCGGCGGTCGGCTGAGAGGAGCGTCGGCGCTCGACCCTTGGAACCTGACGCGGTTAATGCCGCCGGAGGGAAGCAACCATGGCCACCCAACTTTCACGCGCCCGTGCGGGCGAAATCACCCCCGAGATGCGCGAGGTCGCCGAGGACGAGTGCCTCGACGCCGAGCTCATCCGCGAGGGCGTCGCCGCCGGCACCATCGTCATCCCGCGCAACATCAACCATCAGTTTCGCGCCATCGGCATCGGCAAAGGCCTGCGTACCAAGGTCAACGCCAACATCGGCGCCTCCGGCTTTCACAACCTCATCCACGAGGAGGCCGACAAGCTCGACGCCGCCATCCGCTACGGCGCCGACTCCGTCATGGACCTCTCGACGGGCGCCGACCTCGACGAGATTCGCACCCACCTCATCGCGCGCTCCCCGGTCATGCTCGGCACCGTGCCCATCTACCAGGCGGCGAGCGAAGGCTCCATCCTGCGCATGGACCCGGACAATCTCTTCGCCGTCATCGAGAAGCAGGCGCAGCAGGGCGTCGACTACATGACGGTGCACTGCGGCGTCACCCGCGAGAGCGTGCGCCACCTGCGCGACCACGACCGGCTCGTCGGCATCGTCTCGCGCGGCGGCTCGTTGCTCGCGGCCTGGATCGAGAAGAACGACCGCGAGAACCCGCTCTACGAGCAGTTCGATCGCCTCTGCGACATCTTCTTCAAGTACGACGTCACCTTCTCGCTGGGCGACGGCCTCCGCCCGGGCGGCAACCACGACGCGCACGACCGCGGCCAGCTGGCCGAGCTGCTCATCCTCGGCGAGCTGGTCAAGCGGGCGCGCGAGCGGGGCTGCCAGGTCATGGTCGAGGGCCCCGGGCATGTCACCATCGACCAGATTGGCGCCACCGTGCAGCTGCAGAAGCGGCTGTGCGATGGCGCGCCCTTCTACGTCCTCGGGCCCCTCTCGACCGACGTGGCACCCGGCTACGACCACATCACGGGTGCCATCGGTGGCGCCATCGCGGCGGGCGCCGGCACCGACATGCTCTGCTACGTGACCCCGGCCGAGC